>Ga0315285_10002497_pt1 | contig 19176 bp, 17 predicted proteins | sample YL17G09_36_MG_FD_203698 | JGI IMG/M metagenome (GOLD analysis project Ga0315285, IMG submission 203698) | Sediment microbial communities from Yellowstone Lake, YNP, Wyoming, USA - YL17G09_36 | ecosystem: Environmental > Aquatic > Freshwater > Lake > Sediment | place: USA: Wyoming | collected...
CGGATCCGCTTCGTTTTCTTAAAGACCTTTCCCCCCTGCAACCCTTTTTCGGCCTGGCCCTCGGCCGCGACTTGATCTTCGGCTTCGCCCTCGCCGGCCTGGTCCGGGAAAAGTCGCTCCGGCCCTTGCTGGTCCCGCTCGCCTTCTTTTTCCTTTTCACTTACTTTGGTTCGTTCGCGCCCCTCTTGCGCCATCTTCAGCCCTACCGCTATGTGAGCGCCTTCTATTTCCTGCTCCTCCCGGCCGCGGCCGGCGGTCTCCGTAACCTCCGCTCCTCCTTTCCGCTCCAACTTCCCAGCAAAAAGATGCTCGACTTCGCTTTCCTCCTGACTCTCGTGATCCTGCACTTCCTCCCCAACTTCCGCCTCTTCTACTACGTGGCCCCGCTCCGCAGCACTTTTGAGCCGGAAGTCGCCGCTCTCCACCAGTGGCTCGCCGAGAACACCGACCGCTCGGCCCGCATCCTGATCGAGGACAACAACCTCTGGCAAGGGAAACAGCGCACCTACGGCGGAGCCCGCTACCCCGGGATCCTGCCCGCGCTCCTGCCCCGCGAATGCATCGGCGGCCCCCTGCCCAATGCTTTTATCCGCCACCACTTCGTGGATTTCTCCGACGGCCGTTTCCTCGGCCGGCCGATCCAGGAGCTCCCGGACGACTTGCTCAAGCAGCGGCTCGATTTGTATAATGTCAAATGGGTGGTGACCTGGTCCGAACCCTCCCGGCAACGCTTCCAACGCCTGGCGCCCTGGGCCGCGCTCCTGGCCCGTTTCAACGGTCTTTGCGTGTTCGGCCTGGAGCGCGAGCCCGATTTTTTCTTCATGGGCCGCGGCCGGCTCCAGGCCGACTTTGACCGCATCACCTTGAGCGGCCTCCAGCCCGAGGAAGGAAAAGTGGTCATCAAATACCATTACCTGGAGGGTTTTCGCTCCGAGCCGCCGGTCAAGACTTTCCCCGTGCCCGTGGCCGACGACCCGATCGGATTCCTCGGCCTGGAAGCGCCGCCGGAAAACGTCGTGCTGTCTTTTAAGCCATGACCGCCAAGCTGCCGGTGAACCAGATCCTCTTGGGCGACAACCTCGACCTGCTGCGCCAGCACCTGCCCGACGCCGGCGTGGACCTCATCTACCTCGACCCTCCCTTCCAGAGCGGCCAGGACTATGTCCACTTCCGCGACCGCTGGCCCTGGGATAAAACCAGCGAGGCCGCTTTCGCCGACCTGGTCGAGCGCGGTCCGAAAAAGCCCGCCGCCTTTCTCCAAAACCTCCGCGAGCTGCTCGGCGCCGGCGACACCCTCGCTTACCTGACGATGATGGCCCCGCGGCTGGTCGAGCTTTACCGCGTGCTCAAGCCCACCGGCAGCCTCTACCTCCACTGCGACCCGGGCATGAGCCACTACCTGAAAGTGCTGCTCGACCTGATCTTCGGCCCCGAATACTTTCGCGGCGAAATCGTCTGGCGGATCGGCTGGATCTCCGGCTTCAAGACCCGGGCCCGCAAGTGGATCCGCAACCACGACGTGATCCTCTATTACGTGAAAAGCCGCCGCTTCACCTTCAATAAAATTCACCTCAACCATACTTACGGCTATCAGCGCCGGGGCAAGGCCGGCAAAGCGCCGGGCGTCCCCCTCGAAGACGTCTGGGGACTTTCCACCGAAGAAGGTCTCACCTCCATCCACATCATGAGCTTCTCCCGGGAAAAGCTGGGCTGGCCCACGCAAAAACCCGAAGCGCTCCTCGACCGCATCGTCGCCGCCTCCAGCCACCCCCTGGACCTGGTGCTGGATCCCTTCTGCGGCAGCGGCACCACCCTCGCCGCAGCCGAGCGCCTCTCCCGCCGCTGGATCGGGATGGACATCTCCTCCGAGGCCGTGGCCCTGGCCCGGAAACGCCTGGAAAAGATCACGCCCCTGTCGCCCCCCGGAGCCGCCTCATGAGCGCGGCGATCCAAGTCTCCGCGGTGATCCTGGCCCTCGAGGAAGAGGCCACCATCGCCGGCCTGGTTGCCAAAGCGCGGGCCTGCGCGGACGAGGTGCTGGTGGTGGACGGACATTCCCGCGACCGCACCCGGGAGCAAGCCGAAGCCGCCGGCGCCCGGGTGGTGCTCGATCACGGCCGGGGCAAGGGCGACGCCTACCGCACCGGCCTTAAGGAAGCGCGGGGCGAGATCCTGGTCTTTCTCGACGCCGACGGCTCCCACGACCCCGCCGATATCCCCAAGCTGGTCGCGCCCATCCGCGAGGGCCGCCTTGATTTCGTGATCGCCTCCCGCTGGCGCGGCGGCTCGGACGACGTGCATCCCAACCTTGCCCATTTCGCGCGCGACCTCGGCGGCAACCTCCTCTCCATGCTCATCTCTTACCGCTTCCGCCGCGAGATCACCGACTGCCTCAACGGCTTTCGCGCCATCCGCAAAGACCGGATGCAGGCCCTGGGGCTGCAGGCGGACGACTTCGACATCGAGCACGAGATGGTGATCAAGGCGCTCAAGCAGGGGCTGCGTTTGGGCGAAGTCGCCGCCCACGAGTACGCCCGCCAGGCCGGCCGGAGCAAGCTGCCCACTTTCGCCAAGGCCCATCTCTTTTTCTGGCGGCTCCTCAAGGAGATCTGGTAGGTGGACGTGCTCCTCCTCAACCCCCCGGCCGCCAACGGCGTCGCCATCGTCCGCGAAGGCCGCTGCATGCAGCGCGCCGGCGCCTGGACCGCGGTCTGGGCCCCGATCTCGCTGGCCACCATCGCCGCGGTGCTCCTCCAGGCCGGCTTCACCTGCCACCTGGCCGACGGCATCGTCGAGGGCCTTGACACCACGCGCCTGCTCGAGCGCTTCCGCCGGCTCCGGCCCCGGCTGGCCGTGATCAACACCGCCACCCCTTCCATCGTCTCGGACCTGGCGCTGGCCGGCGATTTGAAAAAGGCTTTTCCCGGCATGGTCACTCTGGCCATCGGCATCCACCCGAGCGCGCTCCCCGAAGAGGTGCTCCGGATGGAGCCCGACCTCGACGCCGTCGTGCGCGGGGAACCCGAAATCACGATCCGCGAGGCCGCGGAACGCATCCAGCAAGGGCAAAAGCTGGCCGGCCTTCCCGGCCTGAGTCTGCGCCAGGGCAAGGAGATCCTCCACGGCCCGGAGCGGGAGCCGGCGGAACTTGACGCCCTTCCCTTCCCCGCCTGGCACCTCGTCCAACGCGAGCTTTACCGCCTCCCCTTCCGCGATCAGCCCTTCCTCCTCGTCGCCACCAGCCGCGGCTGCCCTTACACCTGCAAGTTTTGCGCTGACGCTACCTACTACGGCCGCCTCTTCCGCCAGAAATCGCCCGAACGCATCGTCAAGGAACTGGATTGGATCAAGACCAAGTTCGGCATCACCGATTTCCTCTTCTGGGCCGAGTCATTCACGCTCAAGCGCGACTGGACGCTCATGGTGGCCGACGCCATCATCGCCTCCGGCCTGAAACTGGACTGGGTCTGCAACAGCCGCGGCGACCACGTGGACGCGGAACTTCTGACCCGGCTCAAGGCCGCCGGCTGCTGGATGATCGGCTTCGGCTTCGAGTCCGGCTCCCAGAAGATGCTCGACCTCATGGGCAAGAAGACCACCCTGGAACAGCACCGGCAGGCGGTTCTCCTGGCCAAGGCCGCCGGCCTGATGGTTACCGCCCACCTGGTCCTCGGCTATCCCGGCGAGACGAAGGACACCATCCAGGAAACCATCGCCTTTGCCCGCAGCCTGCCCCTGGATTACGCCCAGTTCTATTGCGCGGTCCCTTTCCCCGGGTCCGAGCTTTATCGCCGGGCCAAGGCCGAGGGCTGGATCAACACCGACGATTGGTCGCGCTTCGAGCAGAACTTCTCGGTCCTGGACCTGCCCGGGCTCAAGGCCGAAGAGGTCATGGCCTGGCGCCGCAAAGCCTACCGCCAGTTCTACTTCCGGCCCGGCCGGGTCCTCCACACCTTGAACCAAAACGCCTCGCCCGCGGCGCTCAAGAACCTCTGGCGCATGATCGCCCAATTCCAGGACTGGATCGCATGAACTTTGCCGGCATGAAGCTCCTGGACCGCTTCGCCGGCCCGCTCCTGTGCCGCCTGGTCCGCCTGAGTTACCTCCCGGCGCCCGCTCGCCCTCAACCCGAACCGATCCGCCGCATCCTGGTCATCAAGTTCTGGGGCATGGGCGGCCTCATCCTGACCGCGCCGCTCCTCCGCGCGCTCCGGGCCGGCTTTCCCCAGGCCGAAATCCATCTCGCCACCCTCGCCTCGAACCGCGAACTCGCCGAGTGGCTCGGCCTCGCCGACCGCCTCCTTCTGCTCGACCTCTCCGGCTCGCCGCTCCGGATCCCGGCCACGATCCTCCGCTTCCTAAATCAGGTCCGCGCCATCCGCGCCGACGCCGCCCTGGACCTGGAATACCTGACCCGCTTCTCCGCCCTGGTTGCCGGCCTGAGCCGCGCTCCGCTGCGCGTCGGGTTCGCCGGAAACATCTATCGCGGCAACCTCCACAACCGCCTCGTCCCCTTTCGCGCCGACCGCCACGTCACTGAAAACTTCCTCCACTTCGCCCGCAGCCTGGATGAGAAGCTGGACCTGGCTCCCGCGGTCTCGCCCAGGTCTCGGCAGGAAGAGCGCGCCAGCGCCGCCGAGCTGCTGGCAGCACAGGGCATCGGCCCCGGTGAGACGCTGATCGCGGTCAACCCCAACGCCGGCGCCCTGGCGCTGGAGCGGCGCTGGCCGGCCGCGCATTTCGCGGCGCTGCTCGACCAAATCACCCAGGCCCGCCTGGGCCAAGTGGCGCTGATCGGCGCGCCGGACGAAGCGTGCTTCGTGGCCGACCTGCACGGCCGCCTGCAGGAGCCGAGCCGGGTGCTCAACTTGGCCGGCCGCCTGAGCTTTGCGGAGCTCAAGGGCCTGCTCGCCCGGGCCGACCTGCTCATCACCAACGACTCCGGCCCGCTCCACCTGGCCGCGCTCCTCGGCACCCCCACCCTCAGCTTCTTCGGCCCGGAGACGCCCCGGCTCTACGCCCCTCGCGGCCCGGAGCACACCGCCCTCTACCAGGCGCTGCCCTGCTCGCCCTGCATCCACATCGAGACCGCCAAGACCGTGCACTGCGTCTATTCCCGGCCGGAGTGCGTGATCCGGATCACCCCGGAAGAGGCCTGGGCCGCGGTCCAGGAACGAGTGCTTGCCTCCCGCCGCTCGTCTCCGAATTAACCGGAAAAATCAAACCGCGGCCGGGCCAGGCCCGCTAACCCCAGACGCAAGAGCTTGCCCACCCTCATTTTTTCGTGAACCGGGGGTAGGGGCGCGATTTATCGCGCCCTTGCCGGGAGGTGGGCGCAATCAATTGCGCCCCTACGAAGACCGAAAATACGCGGCGCTGTCAAAAAATGAGGGTGGCAAGGACGCAAGAGCGATTGCCGGAGCGGCGGTTTTGTGATATATATTATTCATTTGAAGGCGGCGTAGCTCAGTGGTTAGAGCATGCGGCTCATATCCGCAGTGTCCGGGGTTCAACTCCCTGCGCCGCCACCATTTAAGAGAGTTGACGGTTGACGGTCGGCAGTTGGCAATTGACGGATCAAGCATGGGGCCGCCAACTTTAAAAACCCTTATCCAGTTCTGGAAAGGGTTTTTTCATGGAACGATTAACCCAAAAGGCGTTGGCCGCGATCCAGCGCCACCAGATGCTAAAGCCCGGCGACGGCGTGGTGGTGGGACTGTCCGGGGGCCCGGACTCGGTCGCGCTCGGGCACATCCTGCTCCGCCTGCGGCCGGAACTGGACCTCCAGCTCTACCTGGCCCATCTCCATCACGGCCTGCGCGGCCAGAGCGCGGAGAGGGACCTGGCCTTGGTCCAGGCCCTGGCGGAAAAATGGCAACTCCCCTTGACGGTGGAGCGGGCGGACGTCCGCGGCCTGGCCGGCCGACGCAAACTCTCGCTGGAAGCGGCCGGGCGCGAGGCGCGTCATGCATTTCTGGAAGGCACGCGCAGCTCGGTCGGCGCCCGCCGGATCGCGCTCGGCCACCATGCCGACGATGCCATCGAGACCTTCCTCATCAACCTCCTGCGCGGCGCCGCCGCCGGCGGTCTCTCCGGGATCCCGCCCGTGCGGGGCGCGATCATCCGGCCGTTGATCGAGAGCACCCGGCCGGCCATCCTGGCTTACCTCCAGGCGCACCAGCTCCCCTGGCGCGAAGACCCGAGCAACCGCGACCTGCGTTTCCTGCGCAACCGCATCCGCCACCAGTTGCTGCCCGAGCTGGAAGCCTTGAACCCCGGCGTGCGCAAGGTGCTCTACCGGACGCTGACCGCGCTCTTCGAAGAAGACCAGGCTTTGGAATGGGCCGCGGAAAAAATTCTCGGCCCGGCCGCGGTCAAGGGAGCGGAAGGACTGAGCTGGCAGCGGGAGCGGCTCCTGGCTGCGCCGGCCGGGCTCCGGCTGGTCTGGTATCGCCGGCAGATCGAGCACTGGCGCGGGCAGGCGCTCGGGTTCAGCCAGGCGCACCTGCTGGCCCTGGACGCGCTGGTCTGCGGCCCCAGGCCCCAGGCGGAAATCCACTTGCCGGCAGGGCTGCGCGCCCGGCGAAGCTACGAAAATGTCGAATTAGTTACGGCCAAACCCGCCCCGAGCTCAACGGCCTCGGAGCTGGAGCTGATGCTGCCGGTCCCCGGCCGGGTGATCTGGCCCCTATCGAAAAGCCAATCCGCTTCCATCACCGCCGAGTTCGCCTCCGAGCCGCCGCGCTTCTCCAAGGCTCGCCCCATGACCGCGGGTAAGGGCGACCCGCAAAGCCGGCTGGGCCATTGCCACGCCTGGCTGGACCCCGACCGTTTACCTGGTCCGGTTTCCATCCGCCGCTTCCGGCCCGGCGACCGCATCCAACCTCTGGGCCTGGCCGGCACCCGCAAGCTCAAGGATGTGTTCATGGAGCTGAAGCTCCCTTCTGACCTGCGCAAGGCCTGGCCCGTGATCGTGGCCGGGTCCGAGATCGTGTGGGTGCCCGGCTACCGGATCGCCCGCCGGTTCAAGCTGGAGGCGGATTGCCGCCGGCCGCTCCGCCTCGACTTCCACTGGCAATAATTGCTTAAGTCATACTATTGAGGATCGCGTAATTGGTTGACACGCGTAAGCGCTGGCGGTGTCGTAGGGGCGGCTCGCGAGCCGCCCCTACCCCGCCTGGGGCGGGCTTCTGGATGACAACCAGAATCGGCAAATCCAGCCAGCGAAGAGGATTTTTCTGTCAATCTATTTTGCTATTCATTGGACAGTGAGGAACCCCGGCACAGATTGTAGGGGCACGGCATGCCGTGCCCCTACGGGGTTTGCCCGCCGCGGGAAGTGTCCAATATTTCATGCTCCCATTAGTAAGTCACAGGCTGTCCGGAGCATGATTTCCGAGATCCAGACGGCATAGGGATCGTGGGTTCTTCGCCAGGGCAGGTCGCGCCGGCATCGGTCATACCAGGCCAGGAGAGCGCACGGCAGGCTCTTTTTCAGAAGCTCGATCCGGCATGGGACCGAAGCGGCAGGGTCAGGCTTCACTCTTTCAGCTTAACAGAAGCGCCGGCACCGGCAAGTTTAGCGGGATTGCGAGGCGGAAGGGTCCGGCCGGAAGAAGTCGGCGGTCAGGAGCAGGCCGTCCGCGATCGAGGCGGACGGTTCCCAGCCCAGCACCTGCTGGGCCAGGCCGGGGTTGAGCACGCTCCGCATTTGCTCGCCGGGCATGGGCGGGCCGTGGCGCTCTTCCACTTTCGCGCCGATGGCGTCGCGCAGGGTGCGGAAGACGGTGTTGACCGAGGTCTCGACGCCGGTGGCGATGTTGATCTCGCCCTGGACCTGATCCGAGAGCGCGAGCAGGTTGGCCCGGGCCACGTCGCCGGCGAACACAAAGTCGCGGGTCTGCTCGCCGCTGCCGTTGATGACGGGGGTCTCGCCCCGCCACAGCTTCTCGCAAAAGATGGCCACCACCCCGGCCTCGCCGAACGGGTCCTGCCTCGGGCCATACACATTGGAATAGCGGAGCGCCGCGTAGGGGAGCCGGTGGGTCTGCCGGTAAAAGAACAGGTATTTTTCCACGGCGAGCTTGGAGATGGCATAGGGCGAGAGCGGCCGGGCGGGGTGTTTCTCGTCGGCCGGGAAATAATCCTGCTCGCCATAGACGGCGCCGCCGGTGGATGCAAAGATGAATTTCTTCACCCGGTGTTTGACCGAAAGCTCGAGCAGGCGGAGGGAGCCGAGGATGTTGACCTCGGCGTCGCCGAGGGGGTCGGCCACCGAGTCGCGCACGCTGATCTGGGCGGCGTGGTGGTTGACCAGCTCGGGCCGGAACTCCGCGAACACCTTCTCCAGCCCGGGCCGGCGCAGATCCTGGACATAGAGCCTGGCCCTGGCCGGGACGTTTGACTTTTTGCCGCGGGAGAGGTTGTCCACCACCGCCACCTCGTGGCCCGAACCCACCAGCAGGTCGGCCACGTGCGAGCCGATGAAACCCGCGCCGCCGGTTACCAGAATCCGCATCCGTATCACCCCGCTACAGGTATCGGCTCAGGCCCCTGGCTTCGAGCATGGCCACCAGGGATTTCAGCTTGGCCGCTTGTCCCCGCGCCATAACCAAAATTGCATCCGCCGTCTCCACCAGGATCAGGTTCTCCACCCCGACCAGGGCCACGAGCTTGCGGCTCTCCACGTAACAGCCGCGGGAATCCAGCGCCGCCTGGCGGCCGGCCCCCAGGTTCTTCCGCCCGTCGCCGCCCTGAAAGCGGTAGAGCATGTCCCAACCGCCCAAGTCGGTCCAGCCGAAGTCGCCCCGGACCATGGCCACTTTCTCCGCCTTTTCCATGACGGCATAATCAAACGAGATTTTTTGCAGCCGGGGGAAGACGGCGCGGATCACCTGCTTTTCCCGCCGGGTCCCGGCCGCGGCCGCGATCCGGGCAAGCCCGGCAAACATGGCCGGCTGATGTTGGCGCAGCGCCGGCCAAAGGACCGAGGGGCGGAACAAGAACATGCCCGCGTTCCAGAGGCCGCCGCCAGCGATCAGCTTCCGGGCTACCGGCGGCGCGGGCTTCTCTTGAAACCGCTTCAGCCACCAGGCGTCTTTCACTCCGGGATAAGGTTTCCCCGGGAGCAGGTAGCCGAAAAGCGGGCTGGGAGATGTCGGCCGGATACCGAGGGTGACAAAAACATCTTCCCGCGCCGCGATCCGGGCCGCCTGGGCAAGAGTCCGACGGAAAGCCGCGGGCCGGGTGATGACATGGTCGGCCGGAAGCACGGCCAGGACTGAATCCGCCCCGCTCCGGGCCATGCGCTTTTCGAGCAGGAGGGCGGCCAGACCAACCCCAGGGGCGGTATCGCGGCCCTCGGGTTCGAGGATAAATTGCGACCGCGGCAGCGCGGGCAAAGTTTGTTGGAAAATGCCGGCCATGGACTCGGAGGTGGAGATGAAAATCCGGTGGGCCGGAACCCAACCGCGCAGCCGGTCCACCGTCTCCACGATCAGCGGCTGGCGGCTGCCCAGCGCCAGCACCGGCTTGGGCCGGTTCCGGCGCGAGCGGGGCCAGAAGCGCAGGCCCCGGCCGCCGGCGATGATCACCACCCACAAGGCCGGCCGCCTCATGCATCCTCCTTTAGTGAGCGCAGCGGCAGTCCCTGGAGCACCCGCGCCGGGTTTTCCTCGATGAGGATCCGGGTTCCTTCCTCGCCCGCCACTTTGCGCAGCCGCTTGATCCCGTGGTCCAGCACTTCGGCCAGGGCCGATGCGGAGTGGGCGTCGGTGGCTACAAAGTCCACCCAGCCGGCCTTGATCATCTTCTCCGCGGTCTTGCGCACGGAGCGGCCGTAGCGGCCGGCCAGGCTGCCGAGGTTGACCTGAAGCAGGTAGCCCAAGGCCCGAAACCCTTCCGCGATCTTGAGGTTGCGCAAGACCTCCAGGTAGCGCTCGGGATGGGCGATGATCGGCCGAAGGAAAGGCAGTTCCTTTTGCAGTTCCGGGTTTTGAATGCCGGAATGAAGAGTTGAATATTCCAAATAGGGCGGAACATGGGTCATCGGGATTTCAATCAGCACATAGCGGCTGCCCCCGAGGGAAGCGAGGGGGAAATGCTTTTCCAGGAGGTGGGGGAAGTCCTGGCTCAGGTAATATTCGGCGCCGAGAAGGAGTTCCAGGGCAAGACCCTCCGCGGCCAGCCGCTCGCGGAGCTGAATGAGCGCCTGCTCGATCCGCTCGCGGTTGAGGGTGACGCTCTGGGTCTCGAGCACGTGCGGAGAAGCGGCCAGGGCGCGGATGCCTTTGGCCACGGCCACCCGGGCCATCTCCACCGACTCCTCGATCACTTTCGGACCATCGTCCAGGGCAGGCAAGATGTGACAATGCAGGTCAATCATGGTCAGGAAGCAGGGGCGCGCGCGACGGGGCCCCTGCCGGATTAGGATTATGCCGTGCATGATAACAAATCCGCTGGCCCTTGTCCATGCCGCTCCGGCTAAGGCGAAGCGGATCTTGGCGAGCAGGTTCAGTCAGGGCGGGGCTGCGGGCCCGGGTCTAGGGATTGATCGGGACCTCCGTGCCCGGGGCCAGAAAGCCGCGCTTTTTCGCAAACTCTTCCAGGGATCGGAGGTGAAAGCCGTCGGCGCTCCCCAGGCTCTTGAAGCTCTTCATCAACGAGGTCAGGTTGGGATTCGAGGCTTTAATCAAGGTGCTCCGGTAATGCTTGGCCGCTTCTTCGTTTTCAAATTGGAGGGCGAGCTTGACCGCCTCTTCCAGGGTGGGAGGAACCTTGGCGTTTCGAGCCTGGTCAATCAAGGTGGCCAAGCCCCGGATCGCCTCCAGGTCCACCTCCAGATCCTTGAAGTCCTTCCGGTTTTGACCCGCCATAGTGATCTGGAAACGGACGGCGTTGCGGTGCGCGCTCTCTTCCCGGCTGAGCCGGTTGAACAAGGCGGCCGCTTCCGGATCGCTCTTGAACCATTCACAATAGCTCGCATACAAGGACCCCAACTTGCCTTCCACTTCTTCCACGGCCCTTAGCACTTTGAGAATGTCCATGCTCCACCCCTTTCCGAAAAAGATAAACGTTACTCGTTAAGATAACGGCAAACGCCCCCAGTGCAACTAACCCGTGAGGAAACTTACAAATTGGCGAGAGGCCGGGGAAAACGGTTCGATTGCCGGAGCCGGATAAAAACCTTCCTCCCTCCCCGGATCAGGGAAGGAAAGCCGGTGCGGGCACGGCCCAGAGCATCAAGCAAGCGCTGACGCGGACGGGGAAGTTCCTCGCAAAGAAGCATAGGCCACGGTCCGGTTACGGCCGCCTTGCTTGGCATAATAGAGCGCCTGGTCGGCGCGCTCGATCAGGTCTTCTTTGCGGCGGGCATCCTGGGGATAGGCGGCCAGGCCCAGGCTCAAGCTGATCCCGAACTCCCGGCCGTCGGCGCGGAAGACCAGCCGCGCCGCCGCCTCCCGGATCCGCTCCGCCAGCCGGTGCGCGCCCTTCGGGTCCGTGCCCACCAGGAGCAAGACAAACTCCTCGCCCCCATAACGCGCGGCCAGGTCCACCTTGCGGATGCTTTCCTTGAGCAGGCGCGCCACGCCCCGGAGCACGACGTCGCCCACCGGGTGGCCGTAGCGGTCGTTGACCTGTTTGAAGTGGTCGAGGTCAATGAGCAGGAGCGCGAGCGGCGAGGGGCTGCGCTCCGAGCGCGCGAGCTCCTCGCTCAGGCGCTCCTGGAAGCGGCGGTGGTTGTAAAGCCCGGTCAGGCCGTCGGTGATTGCCAGCTTCTCAGTCTTTTGGTAAAGCTGGGCGTTGCTGATGGCGACCGCGGCCAGGTCCGCGATCAGCCCGGCGACCTGGCTCTCGTAATCGGAGAAGGCTCCGGGTTGCCGGCTGAGGAAAACCAAGGTCCCGAAGAGATCCTCGCCCAGCCGCAGCGGGTAGCACAGGAGGGACTGCAGGCCCGGCGGGTCCAGCTTCGCGCTGAACACCGGGGTCTTGATGTCGCGATCGCCCAGCGCCTGGTGCGAGAAATACTTCCGCTCCGCCAGCACCCAACCCACCAGGGATCCCTCCGGCGAAAAGGTCCGGCCGATCAGCGCCGGAGCGGTTTCCCCCGCGGCCGCGGCCAAGACTTGGCCATGCCCCTCCTCCTCGGCCAGAGTGATGGCGGCCAGGTCAGAGCTCAGGATCGGCCGGGCCGCGAGAAGCACAATCTCGAGAATCTCGTCAAGGTTCAGGGTGGTGTTGAGCCGGTGGCTGAGCTCGGTCAAACCCTTGAACTTGGCCGCCTCGATCGAGGTGCGGCGGAGCAGCCGCGCGTGCTCGTGGATTTCGATCACCCGCCGGCCAAAGGTGTGGAGCAGTTTCTCGTCCTCGGCCCGGAACGCGTCCGGTTTCAAACTGTCCGCCACTAAAAGCCCGATCACCTGATCGCCCTCAATAATCGGCACGGCCATCAGCGAGCGGATGCCCGGGTCCCGGCGGTAGTAGCTCAAGCTCTGGCCGATCTGCCGGCGCCGGCCGAGCCGCAAAGCCTTCCGCTCGGCGATGGCCCAGCCTAAAAGCCCCTGACCGGGCAAAAGCTCCTGCGCGGTTTCCAGGTCTTCGCCGGCCGAGACGATCTCGCGCAGGTGAAAGGCGCTTCCTTGGGGGTCGCGCCAGTAGAGCGCCGCGGTGTGGCAGGCGAGGGCGCGGCGGATGAGCTCGATGACCGAGGCAAAGGCGTCGTCGAGCGCGAAGAGCGACTGGAAGGCGTTGGCTTCCTGGTCCGCCTCGGACAGCGTGAACAGGCCGCGGAATTCGGCGCCCTGGTGGTGGAACTCGGCCGCGTCGCGCTTGAGGTTTTCCAGCACGCCCTGCGCCCGCAGCCGGCCGCGGCGCTCGATCCGGACGAGCAGGCCCAGGATCAGGCCGAAGGCCGCGAACAGGGCGAGGTGCGAGAGGTAAGCCGAGAGGGTTTGCGCCGGCGCGGGCTGGCTCCAGGTGACTAGGCCTTCCAGTCCGGCCAGGAAGAGGAAGAGGATCAGGATTTCTGCGGGTTGGATCACGGCCGCGAGGATGGCAAAGAGCAGGTAGAGCAGCGGATAGGCCGGCGAATTTAGGCCCCCGGTCACCTGCACGGCCACCCATCCGGCCAGGAGGAGCGCCAGCCCGAATTCGAGCCCCTGGCCGAAGCGCTCGGCCGGGCCGGCGAGCAGGCGGAAGAGCAGGAAAGCCAGTCCCACCAGGAGCGCGATGAGCAGCGCGATGTGAAAAAAGCCGAACCGGGCCGGCTCGGCGAAGTAGCCGCGCGCGATCAAGGCGGCGTAACCCAGGGCCAGGAGAAAAAGGACGAGGGGCCGGAAAAAGGAGGGGAGTCGAGATCGAGGCGGCGGCGGAGCCGAAGCCATCAGGGCGCTGCCGGCGTGGGGGCCGGCTCGGACTTGAACTGGAAGACCAACTCGTCCTGCTGCACCATGCCCAGCTCTTCGCGGGCCACTTTTTCCAGATAAGCGGGATCGCTCTTCAACCGCTCGATCTCGCCGCGGAGCCGCTCGTTTTCCGCCTGGAGTTGCGCGAGCCGGAACTCCAGCCGGCTCTTCTCCTGCTTGAGCCGGTAAAGCCCGAGCAAACCCTGGTCGCTGAACACCGTGAACCCCACGATCCCGCAGACCAGCGCTCCGGCCAGAACCAAATACCGCATCCTCATGGCGGCACCTCCGCTTCCGCATGTCCGGTTTTCCGCTCCGTGGCAATGGCCAGGCGTTCAAGCCCCGCCTCCTGGGCCGCATCCATGACCGAGACCACCAGGCCGTGAGTGACCGAACGATCCGCCTTGATCACCACCAGCGCCTTGCGATCTTTCGCCGCGACCTCCCGCAAGCCGCTCTCCAATTCCTGGAAGCTGACCTCGCGGCCCTCCAGGGCAATCTGGCCCGTGGCCTGAATCACGACCGAGACCTTCTCTTCCTTGTCCACCACTTGGGTGGCGTTGGCCTCCGGCAGTTTCACTTTGAAGCCGCCGGTGATGGCAAAGGAGGTCGAGACCGCAAAATAGATGATGAGCTGAAAGACCACGTCCACCAGGGGCGTGATGTCCGGCCGCGGGTCTTCCAGCTCGCGGGTCCGAAACCTCATGAGCCGGCCGGCTCCTTGCCAACCGGCGGCGCCTGGCGGGCACGGTCCTCTTCCGCCTGGAGCTGATCCAGCAGCCCCAGGGCATGGTCTTCCATCTCCTGGACGATCCGCTGCACCCGGGAGAGAAACCACCGGTAGGACAGGTAACAGGGAATGGCCACGGTCAGCCCGCCGGCGGTGGTGATCAGCGCTTCGGCAATGCCGACCGCCAGGTGCGCCGGATTCCCCGGCCCCTCCGCCCCGATCACGCCGAACATCTTGATCATGCCGGTGACCGTGCCCAAAAGGCCGAGCAGCGGCTCGACCGCGGTGATGGTGCCCAAAAGCGCCAGGTAACGCTCCAGCTCCGACGCCTCGCGCCGGCCCACGTCCTCCAAACTCTCCCGGATGATCTCCCGCCCCGCGCCCTGGTAGCGAAGTCCGGCCAAAAGGATCCGGGCCAGGCTGGAGTCGTCCCGCTTGCAGGCGGTGATCGCCTCGTTGATCTCGCCGCGACCAAGCCGGTCCTGCACCTCCGCGAGCAGGCCGCGGGGCATGATCCGCGAGCGCCGGAGCACCAGCGCCCAGAACCGCTCCGCAATAATAGCAAGACCGATGATAGACCCCAGGATGATGGGGATCATCACCGGTCCGCCTTTTTCGAGGAGCGGGAAATAGCTCATCAACTGGTTCCACATATCCGCATGCCGCCCCGGAGCAAAATTAAATATATTCTATCACCAGCCGATGCGAAGGGCAAGCACTATCGCACTTAACCTTGGGGCCTGACCCCATGTTAAGTTAACATGGGGTCAGGCCCCAAGGTTAACATCCCGGATTTGACAGTCAGGGAGCGCTGTGATTTGAATAAGAAAGAGAAGGCAACCAGCAAGGAGAAGGAAACGATGGCGGTGCACGTGGAACGCAAGGGCAAGGTGATGACTATCATCCTGGACCGGCCCCAGGCGCGGAACGCGGTGGACGGTCCGACCGCGCAAGCGTTGGCCGACGCCTTCCGCCAGTTCGAGGCGGACGAGAAGATGTGCGCGGCCGTGCTCTGGGGCAAGGGCGGCACCTTTTGCGCGGGCGCGGACCTCAAGGCCGTCGCCACCGGCCGGAACGTGAACCGGGTGGCGCCGGACGGCGATGGCCCCATGGGCCCGAGCCGGATGCTCTTGAGCAAGCCGGTGATCGCGGCGGTGGCGGGTTATGCGGTGGCCGGCGGGTTGGAGCTGGCGCTGCTCTGCGATTTGCGGGTGGCGGAGAAGAGCGCAGTGTTCGGCGTGTTTTGCCGGCGCTGGGGCGTGCCCCTGATTGACGGCGGCACCATCCGGCTGCCGCGGCTGATCGGGCTGAGCCGGGCGCTGGACATGATTTTAACCGGCCGGCCGGTGGGGGCGGAAGAAGCTTATGCCTGGGGCCTGGCCAACCGGGTGGTCCCGGACGGCGCCAGCCGGAAAGAAGCGGAAAAGCTGGCGGCGCAGTTGGCCGAGTTTCCCCAGGTCTGTATGCGGCACGACCGCCTCTCCGCGCATGAGCAATTCAGCCTGAGCTGGCCCGATGCCATCCAGAACGAGCTCCGCCACGGGATGGAAGCGCTGAGAAGCCCGGAACTGGGTGAAGCCCTGGCCAAATTCATGGGCGGCAAAGGAAGACACGGGGCTTTTTAATACCAATTTGCAATCAAACTGACAGCGATTCTGATCAGTCGAAGTAGGGGCACGGCATGCCGTGCCCTTACCCAGGGGTTGTGCAGGCGCTAGATTTTTGATCGCAAATTGATATAAAGCATCCCCTATCTCGAAGGAGCTTCCAGGATATGGACGCACATGGCGGCTTCCTCGTTGCCGAGCGCGCCGCCGCCGTTCTCGGCCAGGGCCAGCCGCGCCTTTTCCACCTGGCGCTTCTCAGCTTCGCCGCGCAGTTGGGTGACCAGCTCGTGGATCTGGGCCAGGCCCGAGGCGCCGATGGGATGGCCGCGGGAGATGAGCCCGCCCGAGGTGTTGACCGGGAGGCTCCCGCCCAGCCTGGTCCTGCCCTGCTCCGCCTGAACCCCGCCCTCGCCTTTGGGGAAGAAGCCGAGCGCTTCGGTCTGGTGCAGCTCGCCGAAGGCGGTGGCATCGTGGACCTCGGCCAGGTTGATCTCAGCCGGTCCGACTCCGGCCTTCTCATAAGCCTGCGCGGACGCCCGCTCGGCGATGTCGGGATCGTCCATTCCCCGGGTCCGACCCGAGGCCAGGATCGAGGCGCGGACCTTCACCGCTCGCGAAGAGACCCCCAACCGCCTGACCACTTCTTCCGAGGCGAGGATGGCGGAGGCGGCGCCGTCGCCGATGGGCGCGCACATGGCGCGGGTCAGGGGATAGCTGACCAGGCGGTCCTGGAGCGCCTCTTCCACCGAGACTTCAAAAGTGTATTGGGCGTTGGGGTTCAGGGTCGAGTGCCCATGGTTCTTGGAGGCGATGACCGCGAGCTGGCGCTGGGTCGAGCCGTATTTCTGCATGTGCCGGCGGGCGGCATAAGCATAGACGTCCATGAACGCGGAGTGGTCGCCGCCGCCTTTGCCGGACCCCATCATTTTCCGGATGGTGTCATAGCCGATGGTCTCGCCCAGGATCACGAACACCGCGAACCGGTCCCAATAGTCCTGAGCCCGGTCGCGCAGGGTCTTGGGCTTCCTTGCCCTCCGCGTCTTTCGGACCGCTTCGAGCTGCTGCTGGGGAATCTCCTTTGCCGCGGGCGGGATTTCTTTCAGGCGCTCAATTTGTTCCGCGAGCGTTCCTACGTCCAATCCGCCCAGGAACCCGGCAAACACGGCGTATTTGTTCCGGTCGTAAAGCATTTCCACGCCCACGGCCAGCGAGATATCGAACAGCCCGGAGGCCACGTCCTTCCAGGCGCTGTGGAAGGCGGTGGACCCGCCGGCGCAGGCGTTCTCCACGTTGGTGATGGGGATGGCGTCAATCCCGAAGGGCCGCAGCGCCACCTGGCCCCGTATGCAATGCTGATAGTTACGGATCCCCCAGCCCGAGTTGGAAAACCAGGCCGACTGGATGGCCGACTTCTCGAGCCCGGCGTCCGAGAGCACCCCCGCCGCGGTCCAGCCGCACAGGTCCTTGACGCTTTGGTCCAGGTATTTCCCGAACTTGATCGTATGCGCCCCGATCACGTAAACACTTCGCATTTCTGTTGCTCCTTTAAACTCCTGGATAAGGCATTAGGCATTAGGCCTTAGGCGTTAGGCTTTAGGCTTAAATATCCAAAACTGCAAAGTCAGAGTTTTTTCCTCAGCGCCTGAATCAGACCTTGCAGGGTCCGTGAAGCCTCATCACACTGTGCCCCAATCTGAAGATGATCTGTCTCATTCATATACCCAAGTTCCTGGGATAGTTCAAGATAATAGCTGAGCTCCGATAAAGATCCCATGGCAATATTCAGAAAATTAATATAATCACGAAGCGTGTTTCTTCCCGCTCCTTCAGCAATATTCGCGGGAACACTGATTGCCGCTCTCCGCATCTGGCTGGTCAAGCCGAAAAGTTCTTCGCGAGGAAAATGTCGGGTGACCTGATAGATCTGAACAACTAACGCCTTAGCCAGAGAAAAAGCTTTCAATTTGCGATAATCCCGGGACATCATCCCTCCTCTTCTTGATCTAATGCCTAAAGCCTAACGCCTAAAGCCTAACGCCTTCTTGCTATAGTTCCACCAAATGATACTGCCGACTGCCCAGGCCCAGCTTCTCGGCGTGGGCAATCTGGATGGCGGGATTGAGCACGGAATAGGCGAGCGCGGCCAGGCTCTTGCCCGCGGCCTGCGCGGTCAAGTCCAGGGTCGCCTGGTCCACGGCCACGATGTCGCTGGAAGCCAGCATCCCCAGGTCGGGCATGATCTTCTCCTGCGCCTTGTTAAAGCAATCGCAGTCCCTGGTCATGCTCACCAGCGCGTTGACAAACGCCGCCTTCGCGCCGAAGTGCCGGAGCACGCCGGCCGCGTGCTCGGTCATGCTCTTTTGCAACGGCTCGGACTGGATCTTGTAGTCAAACTTCACCGCCCCCTGCCGGCACACGGCCAAGCACTCGCCGCACCCGATGCAGCGCTCCGGGTCAATCCAGGAAGAATCACCCCGCTCCGCGATCGCGTCCACCGGGCACCATTTGCGGCACTTGGAGCAATTCTTGCATTTCTCCGCCATCACCTCCGGCTGGATCGAGCTGTGCTGCCGCATCTTGCCGGCCCGGGAGGAAAGCCCCATGCCCACGTTCTTGAGGGCCGCGGCCAGCCCGGTGCCCATGTGGCCGGTCGGGTGGCTGAGCACCAGCAGGGCATCGGCCAGCAGAATTTCGCCCGCCACTTTCACTCTCTCGTGCAACTCGCCGTTCACCTTCACCTCCACCTCGTGCCGGCCCACCAGTCCGTCCACCGGCAGGAAGGGCGCGCCGGTGGCCTCGATGGTGAAGCCGTGGGCATGGGCGTGGAGGACATGCTTGACGGCGTGGTCGCGCCGGCTCCTGTAAAGGGTGGAGGTGTCGGTCAGAAAGGCCCAGGCTTCGGCCGTCCGGATCATCCTCACCGCGGCCGCGGCCAGCTCGGGCCGGAGATGGGTGACGTTATTTACCTCCCCCACGTGGACCTTGATCGCCACCAGGTCCTTCTTGGCCAGCCGGCTGATAAACCCGGCAGCCGTCAGCACCCGGCGAACCGCCTCGGCCTGCGCCGCCGGCGGGGCGCTGTCCGGAAGCCTGGCCAGATACACTTCCGCGGTCATCAGTCGAGTCTCTCCTTTTTCCGGTCCATTGGCGGATGGTTCAGATTCGCTGCTGCCGGGTAGGAACTTATTTCGGCGGCGGGGGCGGTTCCGGCGCCGGTTGGAGGAAGGTCTTCACGGCCTTGGGCAGATAGGGCGTGTAGTAGTCCGAGAGCGCGTAAGCGATGGTCGCGCTGAGGATCAGGATCAAAAGCATGATCAACCGCCACAGCCAGCGCAGCGACGGGGCTTCGGGTTCTGCCGGCCCCACCGCGGCCCGAATCCTTTCCGCCGGTGAAGGCTCAGGCGTGAGCGCGGTCTTGGGCGCCGGCGCCCGGGAC
>Ga0315285_10002499_pt1 | contig 19171 bp, 23 predicted proteins | sample YL17G09_36_MG_FD_203698 | JGI IMG/M metagenome (GOLD analysis project Ga0315285, IMG submission 203698) | Sediment microbial communities from Yellowstone Lake, YNP, Wyoming, USA - YL17G09_36 | ecosystem: Environmental > Aquatic > Freshwater > Lake > Sediment | place: USA: Wyoming | collected...
GTGATGAGCGCCCGATTCAGTATCTTCAATGGTATTGGTCTATGAGCTGTTGTCGGCGTTATTATAGCTGCTACATTTTACCATGCACTTTTTCTAGGGTCTAGGCGGCTGCATTCATCAAGCTTGGAAGAGGTAACCCGTTGGGGCAAATGGGGGCACCAGGCGCCGACTAACGCGCGCTTCCCTTGTATTCGTCGATGTACTCGCGAGCGAACCTGTCCGCATACCTCTCGGTCCCCCTATGACTACCACTAATCGACCTGAGGTGGTGATAGAACTCGTGCAGGATCAGAAACGGGTCCGCCAACCCGTCGCTGTTCGCCACGTATATGGTCTCCTTCTCAATCACATAGCACCCTGAGACGTTGGCGTGACCCTTAGGGAGACCCACCCTGAGGCTGGGGGTATCAACACCATAATGCTCGGCGAGGGAACTGAGCGCCTTCTCGGCGTCGTGGGTGAGGATGAGGTGAACGACCTCAGCTTTGAACACCCCATCAGCACCCGACATCGAAGAGCCCCCGAGTATGTAGGTAACCTGAGTTCCCCGGACCCATATTAAGGGATGAGCCAGCTAGAGGCGTAGGACACTAACCTCCCCAGGGTCTCCCGCCGCACCCGCCCCCTTTTATCACACGCCGCCGTCTTAGGGGTCGAAATCCCCATGAAGTACCACATGAGACGCATGGACGGGGTGATAACCGACCCCGAGAAGCTGGAGAGGGTCCTCAAGGAGACTCGGTACGTCACCATCGCCATGTGCAGGGACAACGTCCCCTACCTAGTCAGCCTCAGCCACGCCTACGACCCGGACGGCAGGCGCCTATACTTCCACTGCGCCCCCGAGGGGAAGAAGCTCGACTACATGAGGGCCAACCCACGCGTCTGGGGGCAGGCCATCATCGACCACGGCTACGTCGAGGGGAAGTGCAACCACCTCTACGTCACCGCCATGTTCGGGGGCACCGTCCACCTCGCCGAGGACACCGCCGAGAAGAGGCGGATAATGAGCCACATGTTCGCCCACCAGGAGCGGCCCTCCCCCACGGGCGAGGTCGACCCCCACCTGACCCGCATAGGGAAGGACACCGAGCTGAAGCGGACCACCGTCGGCTGGATCACAGTCGAGGAGCTGACTGGGAAGAAGTCCGCCGAGGTCAAATTCTAAAAAGCAGACGGCTAGGCGAGGAAGCTGCCGTCCTTCTGCCTCCTCCGCCCGATCGCGCCGCGGATGTAGGCGATCTGCCCCTCGTGGTGGGCGATCTCGGACAGTTGCCTCATCAGCCTGTCATGGCGCTTCACCATCCCGCTGAGTGACTGGACCTCCACGGCCAGATCAGCGGCGCTCAGCTTGCCTAGCCCCTCAAGCACCGCGGCTCTCCCCTTCGCGAGGTCAGCCATCAGCTTCGCGTAGGTGATGGTTTTGCTCCCGACGTAGTCGTCGGGCCACCCCGCGGGCTTGTAGTTGTTATCCCCCCTGAAGGTCCGCTGGAACCCGACGTTCCACTGCTGGGAGAGGTGGGTGAGAATCCACCTTAAGTTGTTCGCCTCCTCCACAGGCTTCCAGTCGATCTCCGACTCCTTGAGGTCCTTCACCGTGTTGTCGAACCTACCGAATGCGAGGTTGGCAAACGCCTTAAGCGACTCGACTTTCTCTGACATCCTGATCACTCAAGGATCGACTTGTGCGCGCCGATTATTACAGTTTTCGAGGCCGCGGAATAAATTCTTTAAACGCCTCGGTAGCCCCATATCCTCCGAGCTGATCACATGGACCTCCACGGCCTCAAGGTGCTAGACTTCCACGCCCACTTCCCCGTCCAACGAGCCGAGTCGAGGGCCGGCTACACCCAGTCACTCATACAGAGGTACGGGGAGGCCAAGGCAAAGATCATCATGGAGAACTCCGCCCGATACAGGGACGAGTGGAGACGCAAGTGGGGCTTCGACCCCCCCGAGAACGGCGTCCACACAGACGAGGAGCAGGCTACGCGCTGGGTCGCCGACATGGACGCCAAGGGACTCAGCAGGGTCAACTTCGTCATGGGCGGGGGCAACGACAACCTCTCCGAGATAGTGAAGATGCACCCCGACAGGTTCACTGGCTTCGCCCACCACGACCTCTTCTCCGAGGACGCCGCAACAGAGCTAGAGCGGGGCGTCAAAGTCCTCGGGTTGAGGGGGTACAAGCTCATAGCCTCTGCGCAAACCCGACTAATCGACGACAAGGCCGCATATCCCCTCTGGGAGGCCGCCGAGAAACTCGAAGTCCCCGTCCTCATCCACTTCGGCGTCCTAGGTGGGGGAGGCGGCCCAGCACGCAGCCTACACAACCTAAACCCCCTCAGCCTCTGGGAGGTCGCCGCGAGCTTCCCCACCCTCAACTTCGTAGTCCCCCACTTCGGCGCCTGCTACTTCAGGGAGCTCCTCCAGCTCTGCTGGGCATGCCCCAACGTCCTCATCGACACCTCGGGGAGCAACCAGTGGATGGCCTGGATGCCCTACAGGCTGACGCTCCGCGACCTCCTCCTCAAGTGCCTGGAGACCGTCGGCCCCGACCGAATAGTCTTCGGCACCGACTCCAGCTACTTCCCGAGGGGCTTCAGCGTCGATTATCTACGCGAGCAACTCCGGGAGGTACGCGCCATCGGCGTGGACGAGGGCACGGTCCACAAGATATTCTACGGTAACGCGGCGAGGCTACTCAGGCTCGACTGAGCCTAGCAAATGAGAAATAACTGCGCGACCCGCTACAGTCCGGAGACTGGACCAGACATGCCAGATATGGGAGTCGTAAGAACCCTTCTAGCGCCCCGGAAGACGCTTTTCGGGGTCGGCGCCGTCGACAAGGTCGCCGACGAGGCCAAGCAACTCGGGGCCAAGAAGGTCCTCATAGTCACGGACGAGACCGTGCTCAAGCTCAAGATAGTGGACAAGGTCCTCGGTCCCCTCAGTGCGGGGGGGTACGAGGTCGACATCTGGGACAAGGTCGAGCCCGAGCCCACGATGCCAGTGGCCGAGGCACTCACCGAGTTCGCCCGCAGGAAGGAGTACGACTCCGTCGTCGGCGTCGGGGGCGGCAGCAGCCTCGACATGGCGAAGGTCGCCGCGTTGATGCGCACAAACCCCGGGAGCTTAAAGGACTACGTCGGCGGCGTCCCCCTGGCCCGCAGGGGCGTCCCGCTCCTGGCGATACCGACGACCAGCGGCACGGGCAGCGAGGCGACCGCGACCCTCGTCGTCACCCACAACAAGATGAAGACGGGTGTCACGCACCCCTACGCGATGCCCGACACCGCCATCGTGGACCCGGCGCTCACCCTGAGCCTCCCCCAGAAGGTCACCGCAAACACCGGGCTCGACGCCCTGAGCCACGCCGTCGAGGCGTACATGTCGCTTAAGAACAACAGCTTCGCCGACGCCGTCGCCCTCCAATCCATGAGGCTAATCGCAGACAACCTCCGCCTCGCCTACGCGCAGGGGGGTAACGTCGAGGCCCGTGCGAACATGAGCATGGCCAGCATGCTCGGCGGCCTATCCATCGCCAACTCCAGCACCTGCGGCGGCCACGCCGTCGCCTACGGATTCGCGGTCATGAAGCAGCTCCCCCACGGCTTCACATGCGCCATGGCCCTCCCCTTCATCATGGAGTACAACACCCTCGCCATACCGGAGAGGATCGCCGACGTCGCCGAGGCCCTCGGGGAGGACACCAGCGGCATGGGCGCGAGGGAGGCCGCCTACGAGGCGGTGAACGCCGTGGCACGTCTCAACCACGACCTCGGAATACCCCTCAGCCTAGAGGAGCTCGACATAAAACACGACGAGATACCCCTCATCGCGGATGAGACGATGAGGATACAGAGGCTCCTCAGCGTAAACCCGAGGAGCATGAACAGGGACGAGGCTATCGGCGTATTCGAGAGAATGTGGCACGGCTTCGAGTAAAAAACCATCGAAACTTGAAAATGGGGGAGCAGACTCCCGCCACGCCCAATATCTCTAGGCCTATGCCACGGCCTTCTTGACATCCGTCGCGCGCGCTGCTGAAGGGGCGGTTATATTGGCACATAAAAACGTGGGGTTGAGCATGGGTGAGGCTGTGAGGCTTCGTGACATCTATGTCTGTTATAATTTCCCAGAGGACATTAGGGTTCATTGTAGGTATAGGAAACGGCTCGAATGCGTGCATAGTTTTAATTATTTTGATGTATGAAAGGAAGTATGAGCACTAGTTGTTCACTCATGGAGGATAATAAAAAAATGAAGCGCAAGGTCAAATGTGAAAAATGTGGCTTCGAGTGGGAAACTCAGGCACCATTCATAAAAACGATGTGCCCCAGCTGCCATGAGCAGACAAATATAGCGCCGCCAGAGCCTGTAAAGAAATGAAGAATTACTCCATCTTAACTGGCAGCATGCTCGCGCACTTTGACCCGTGGACTAAATGCCCACGTATGCGATGCTGAGTCTACGGCAGTACCTTTCTAACTGTAGGTTGCGCACGTGCATGGCGTCTTATGGATATTTCATAGCCTTATCCTCACATCCACCTGATAATCGACCACGATTGAAAGTTGCAATACCTGGCACGCACGTCTAATAAGCATTGTAGCAAGGAATAATCGACATTTTTCAATATTATTAGAAGAACGGGCGGGTCTCCTAACCCTTAAAACCCCCATTTTAAACCGGGGGGATACCTTGCAGATTGGATCACCCCACAGAGTGAACGGCCCTGAGAAGCCAAGCCCTTATCAAAATAGCACTTCTGGCTGAATACACTTCCCAACGACTATTCGCGTCACTACTCCTCAGTACTTCCTACTCCTCTAAAGCTTCAATAGTTTAATGAGCGATCTTCTACCATGTTCTCGAGCATAGGCGGTCTCGGGGCGCATGACCTCCCTGGGCTAAAGAATTGGAAGAGCAGGCAACTATCCAGCAGCGACCCCTCTGGGGGTAACCTGGACTTCGTCCCCGTCCCCGCGGGGAAGACGGTCCAGCTGGGCAAAGTGGATGGCTCCGGCTGGGTCTCCCGCGTGTGGTTCACCGTGATGTGCCCCGACAAGGACGTGTACAGGAAGCTCATCCTCCGCTTCTACTGGGACGGCGAGGAGAACCCGAGCGTCGAGACGCCCTTCGGTGACTTCTTCGGCGTCGGCTTCTCCGAGTACGCCCAGAACACGAGCCTCATACAGGGCGTGACCAGCGGAGGCTTCTACAGCTACTGGCCGATGCCATACACACGCGGCGCCCGCTTCGAGGCGAGGAACATCGGCGACGTCGACATCTCCCACCTCTACTACGGCATACAGATACACGAGACCGAGGTCGGTGAGGGCGTGCCGCGATTCCACGCCAAGTGGAGGCGGGAGAACCCGACGAAGCTGGATGAAAACTACACAATCCTGGAGGCGAAGGGGCGTGGTCACTACTGCGGCGTCGTCCTCAGCATGCAGGCCTACGACAAGGGGAGCCGCTTCATGTTGGAGGGGGACGAGATGATATGGGTCGACGGCGAGGAGGAGCCAAGCATCAAGGGGACGGGGACCGAGGACTACTTCCAGGGTGGCTGGTACTGGGAGAACGGCCCATTCTCCGCGCCCTTCCACGGCCTCACCGTCGGCGACAAGATGCACAGCAAGTACTGCGCATACAGGCTGCACATCCCCGACCCCATCCCCTTCACGGAGAAGATCCGGGTCACCATCGAGCACGGTAACTGCAACATGCTACAGGATGACTACTCGAGCCTCGCCTACTGGTACCAGCTGGAACCCCACGACGCCTCCTTCGGAGGCATCCCCGACGATCCCTCGTACGTCACCCCGATAGGCACCCGGATGGAGGCCTACCTGATGAGCGAAATCGTCCAGGACCCACCGGCTAACGTGGAGCGGAGGAGGGTGATCTCGGAGGCGGCGCGTCTCAGGCTTCAGCTCAGAGAGGCGAAGGCCAAGGGGGTGATCCCACCCGAGCTCACGGGGCTCGACGACGGCGACTTCCTCCACGCCGACTACGAGGGCCTCAAAAGGCTTGTAACCAGGGTCATGAAAAAGAAGGCTGGGTAAAGAAGACGGGTTTAACAAATACATACCTTTAAAGGCGAGGGGCGTACCCCCCATCCTGTATATTGGCTACCTTCTAAGGTGACCGCTATACGAAACAAGGAGTGAATGAAATGGGTTATAGAGAGAGGCGAAGCTTCACCAGTGGTCCGCGCGAAATGCACAAGGTAACGTGCTCCGACTGCGGCAAGGAGACGGAAGTCCCCTTCAAGCCGACAGAGGGCCGTCCGGTCTACTGTCAAGAGTGCTTCGCCAAGCACAGGCCACCGAGAAGGTTCTAAACCGTAACGTGAGCCCACGAGCGGGCAAAACCCGCGTAGAATCATTTTTTAATTTTCTTTAAACAAGACATGACCCGGAAGTTTTACGCTTCACCCGTTCCGCGTCGCCGCGGTTAAACGAAGGCGGGTTGTATGGGCGAAGTTGACCGCGCCAGTATCTCGCCGAGGAGCCTGCGGCCCAAGTCGGTGAGCTTCAGGATCTTCCACTTTATGACCCCCAAGTGCTGGAGGGAGCGCCTTACGCCCTGTGGGATGGCGTCCCCCGGGACGACACTATCCTGGTACTTGGCGAGTTCCTCCTGGTAGAGGTATAGGAGGTTCCTGCGGCTGATGTCATCGAGTTCCTTGAGCTGCTCCGCCGTGTAGGTCTTTATCGTGACGCGTGGCTCAATCTCGTTAGGGAAGCCCTGGAAGTGTGCCACGCCCCTCGTGATCCTGATGTAGCCCGCTTTCTCCAGACTCGCAAGGCTCCTCATGCCGCCCTGCTTGTACCTGTATCCTCTCAGGAGGTCTTCAACGGATATGCCATCCTTTGTGTCGTGGAGCCTTCTGAGAATCTCCACCTGGATCGGCCCTATCACGTCGTCTCCTCCCTCCGGGTCGAATATTCGATGTCTTCCCTAGATTTAGGTGTTTTCAAACCGCTAACTAACATGTGAGCCGTCACAGTAGGGCATGCTCCCCGACTTGCCGCATCGGCACAGGGTGACGTGGTTGCGGGTCTCGTATGGTTCACCGTCGGCGTCCTCGATTGGTATGCCTCCACGGATCCAGATGGGGCCGCTGCAACCCATCTGAGGGTCCTCGACGATCCCGATGGCCTGGTCTGGGCGAAGGAGGCGTGGGGCTTCTACATCAACTGGGATGTCAAGAACGTGGTTTCTCTCCTGATACCCGTCCCGTTTATCGCCGAGGATTCTCCTCAGGAGACGCTCATGGGCGCTGCCAGTCATAGGGTCTGCCCTGATAGCATCGAATTACTTTCTCCCACTGTTGATTGAGGGCATACATGTGCATTAACCATTGAAGAACGGGGAAAAACGAGGTAAATGGATGAGGTTATGGTGGGCTAGTCACTCGGGGGGATGAGTTTGGAGAGGGTGTTGTATCCCAGGATGAGCCCCTTCTCCTCGCGACCGTAGGCCTCCACGATGCCGGACTCGGTCTCGATCATCTGCGCCGCGTGGGCGGCGGCGAAGACGTCGTCCTCGTGCTCTATGTCGATGTTGCCCTTGTAGTTGGTCTCTATGAGGGCGGTGATGAACTTGGGCCAGTCGATCTCGCCCCACCCGGGGAGGCGCGCCCTCCACCAGCCGTGGCCGAGGCCCACGGTCTCCCCGAAGGCCTGCCCTATGATGCCGACGCGCTTCAGGACCCTGCGGTTGATCTCCATGTCCTTGGCGTGTATGTGGAAGATGCGGTCGCCGTAGTCGTAGATTGCCTGTATGTAGTCGATGCCCTGCCAGACCATGTGGCTGGGGTCGAGCTCGATGCCGAGCGACTTTGACTGGACGACCTTGTACATCTCGTCCCAGACCTCGGGGCTTATAGCGATGTTCTCGCCGCGTAGGTAGAACCTGTCCATCATGGGGCAGTTCTCGATGGCTATGCGTATGCCCCGCTTCTCGGCCTCGGCGCAGAAGGGGGTGAAGGCCTTCTCGAAGAGGGGGATGTTCTCCTTTATCGACTTCTCGGGGCTGCGCCCCGCGAATGTGCAGACCACATCCACATCCATCCTGCTGGCGAGCTCCAGTACCTTGTAGAAGTACCGGGTGGCCTCCTCCGCGTTTGCCTTGTTGTGGTCGAGGAAGTTGGGGTAGTAGCCGAGGGCCGATACCTCCATGTCATGCTCCTTGAGGTCCTTCTTGACCTCCTTGATGCGCCTGTCGGTCACCTTGTCGGCGTTGAGGCTCGAGTCGGGCCAGGCCGAGAGCTCCATTGAGCGGAATCCGACCTTGTGGGCGAAAGCGACGGTTTTTTCGTCGTAGTTCGTGTAAAATCCGAGTTTCATATTTACTTCTTTCGATAAGACTACTATTTAGAATGTTGCACTTGCGCGTTCTCTGTCTCTTGTGGTTTTGTCATGTCTTGCTTGTTGCGTGCGCGTGGGGGGAGGGGGTACCTCCGCCGCCGTCGCGGTTCCGCTTTTTTTTAGCCGTTTTTCGGGTTTGGCGGCTTTTTCTGGGTTCACCGGTGGCGGAGGATGGCGGATGCTCGGCGCCACCAAGTGGCATTGTTTTTCTGGGTTCTTGGGCGAACCGCTCACACGGTCGCCGATGAGAAGAAACTGTCTATGTTTCCTTTTTCGTTATCTTTACGGCTTTCCCGATGGCGTCTCCCGGGAGGCCCCTCTTGAATGTGGCCAGTATGTAGCCCTTGCGGACGCCGTGGAACCGGGTGATCTTGCCGTAGATCTTGGGGTCGTCGTATGGCCAGGCGACCTTCGATCCGACGAGTCCCCTTGCTTCGCTGGGTGTTGCCCCCGGGACCATGATTATCATTCTGTGGGGGTACTGTCTCTTGGCGCCGACGCCGTAGTTCATGACTATGCCCTTGTATTCCATCTTTGTCGCATCCTTTGGGCTGGGGGCTCGGTCATTTGGGCGTTAGGTTAGAATCCATCCAACGGGGGCCCGCGGGGCTTCCCTCAGCCAGGTAGAGGGAAGTTGCGGCTCTAATAAAGTTATTATCAGGCAAAAATAAAAACTCTGGACCAAGCGTTGTGAAGTAGAAGACCCCCTTGTAATTGCCTGACGTATGCGTGGTTATGCTTGAGGCGTAAATTTCTCGCCTGCACGCGAATGAAGTAGAAAGAAGTTTTTTTATGGTTTTTGTTGGCGCAGAGGAAGGGATTCGAACCCTTGAGGCTCAAAGGCCACTAGTTTTCGAGACTAGCCCAATAACCGCTCTGGCACCTCTGCCCAGAGATAGGAACCATGAGAGCCCCAATATTAGCTTTCCCAGCCACGCCACTAAAAAGACTAATACCCCCAGGAATAATTTTATCCCATGTTTGACAGGCTCATCCGGGTCGACCTGACGCGTAGGAGATTCTCCACATCACGGCTCGACGCGGGGATTCTGAGGAAGTTCATAGGCGGGAAGGGCGTGGGGCTGAGCCTACTCGTCGAGGAGGACCGGTCGAAGGACCCTCTCGACCCGGGGAACCCCCTGATGTTTGTGACGGGGCCCCTCACGGGTACGCCGCTGCAGACCTCGGGGCGATCCGCCGTCGTCACCCGGAGCCCCCTCACAGGCGGCTTCCTCGACAGCCACGCCGGCGGCCACTTCGGCCCGGCCCTAAGGAGGGCGGGGTGGGACTACCTCCTCATCACGGGCGCCTCGGATGAGCCCGTCTACCTCAACGTCACCCCCGAGGGAGCCGAGTTCCTCGACGCATGCGACCTCTGGGGCAGGGACACATTCGAGACCGAGAAGACGCTGTGGGGCAGGCACGAGGGGTGTAAGGTCGCGACGATTGGCCCAGCGGGTGAGCGCCTCGTAAGGTACGCCTCCATAAACACCGAACTCTACCGCCAATTCGGCCGAGGCGGTGCGGGCGCCGTCATGGGCTCGAAGAGGCTCAAGGCAGTCGTCGCCTCCGGAAACGAGCCCGTGGAACTACACGACAAGGCGACATACACCGAGCTATCCCGGAAGCTTGTCTCCGACCTCAAGGAGCACCCCAACGCCAAGAGGCGCTACGACGTCGGCACAATGATGTGGATAAGGATGGGACAGGAGATAGGCCACTTCCTCCCCACCCACAACTTCCGTTACGGGGAGTTCCCGGACTACGAGAAGATCACCGCCGAGACCATGAAGAAGGAGCTGAACTGGACGAGCAGGGGCTGCTGGGGCTGCGGCGTCATAATGTGCAGCAAGCTCGCCAAGTGGGAGGGCAAGGAGGTGGAGGGCCCCGAGTACGAGACCACCGCCTACCTAGGCTCCGGCTGCGAGCTAAACGACGCCGCGGCCGTCGCCGAGGCCAACAGGCTCTGCGACATGCTCGGCCTCGACACGATAAGCGCGGGCGTCTCCATCAGCTTCGCCATGGAGTGCGCCGAGAGGGGGCTGCTACCCCCAGAGTACTCGTGGATCCGATTCGGCTCCGCCGAGGCCGTCCACAGACTCATAGGGATGATCGCCCGCTGCGAGGGGCTCGGCGACACGCTCGCAGAGGGGACGAGGAGGGCCTCCGCCAAGATCGGCAAGGGGAGCGACTACTTCGCCATCCAGACCGCGGGGATGGAGCTGAGCGGCGTCAACCCCCTAGGCAGCTACTCGATGGGCCTCGGCCTCGCCACGAGCGACTTCGCCAGCCACACCCGCCTCTGGACCGCCACCGCGGAGATGAACAACGCCCTAAGACTCGAGGCACTCCCCAAGGTCGTCGTCGAGGGGCAGGACGAGGTCAACGCCCGCAACAGCATGATAGTCTGCGACTTCCTCCCATACGGCTTCGACCGCCTCACCCCATTCCTCAACGCAGCCACCGGCTTCGACTACACCCCCGAGGAGATGATGCGGGCCGGTGCGAGGATTCAGGCACTGAGCAGGGTCTACACCCTGGAGAGGGGGAGGACACACGCAGACGACACCCTCCCCGCGAGGTTCTTCGAGGAAGCGAGCCAGGCCGGCCTGATGAAGGGAAAGAGGATACCCCGCGACCTCTTCGAGAAGCAGGTGCAGGAGATATTCGCTCTACGCGGCTGGGACGAGGTGGGGCGCCCCACGGTTGAGACCCTCAGGGCATTTGGTCTCTAGTCCCTCACCGGGTCCGGTATTCCCCTGTATGTCTCGAAGAAGGCCGGGCTCCCCCTCCTGACGAGTTCACGCAGGGCATCCACGCCCTGCCTCGCCTCGATCACCTGCGCCATGTGACACCCCGCGACATACCAGAGACGGAAAGGCCTCCCACTGAACTGATCATATATCGCAAGATCATCCTCTTCGACCACCTGTAGTGCCTGAAGGCGAAGTCGTTCCCCCGACTGGCGACGAGGACGCGAAAATTGTCTCCAGTTCTATGCCTCAGGTAGTTGAGGGTCGCGTCGAGCCCAGAGGAGTCGAACGATATCCTCTGCTCGGCGCCCAACTCTTCAACTTCCCCTCTACATCGACCTGTGGATGGCGAGCAGGTCCGACAGGACGCCGTGGCCCGTCTCGATGCCCCCCGCCCCCTTACCGATTATGGTGACGGGGCCGAGGCCATCGGTCTCGAAGGTAAGGGCGTTCGTCGTGCCGCTGACGCTGGCGAGTGGGTCCGTGAGGTCGACGAGCTCTGGGGAGACCTTCGCCTTCACCTTGGCGCCCTCCCTCCAGGCGTGGGCGATGAGCTTGATCCTCTTCCCCTGCTTCTTCGCCGCCTCTATGTCCTTAGAGGTTATCTTCGTTATGCCCTCCCTCTCGACGTCACCGACCTTGAGCTTCGCCCCCATTACGCTGTTGGCGAGGATCACCGTCTTACCCACGGCGTCCCACCCCTCCACGTCCCCCGAGGGCTCAACCTCGGCGTAGCCGAGCTTCTGGGCCTCCTTGAGGATGTCCGCGTAGGCGCCGCCCTTCTCCATGTTCGTGAGGATGTAGTTGGTGGTTCCGTTGAGGATGCCGCGGAACCCGTTGACGACGTGCCCCGCCAAGCCGTCCATCCCAAGCATGATCGTCGGCGTCCCACTCATCACCGTGCACTCGAAGCGGATCTGGACACCGTTCTCATCCGCCAGCTTCCTCAACTCCGAGTACGCGAGGGCGATAGGCCCCTTGTTGCTCGTTATGACGTGCTTCCTCGCCCCGAGCGCCTCCTTTATGTGGGTGAGGCCCGGCTCACCCGTCTCAAGGTTCGTCCACGCCGCCTCGAGGACCACGTCGGCGTTCGTCTCCCTTATCGTCCTGAGGCTATCCCAACCCTTCTTCCCGCCCTTGTAGCCGTCGATCTTGTTAGCCTCCTTGACGAGGCGGAGCAACTCGGCGATGTCAAGCCCCTCCGGGTCGTAGACGGAGCCCCTGTTTATGTCACTCACGGCGACGATCTCACACTCTAGGCCATAGCGGTCCTTGAGCATCTTCCTCTTCTCATGGAGGACCCTGGCGAAGTTGCTGCCAACGGTCCCGAAGCCAATCACGGCGACCTTGATCATATCCTAACCTCTGAGTTGTCTCTCACCGCCATCCATATTTTAGCGTTGGCAACCGCCGAGGCGGAGGCATATTCGATACCAGAAGACGGGTGGCTCAGCTCTTCCCGTTGCTGAGTTTCTTGACGCCGTCCCAGCCCTCCCTGCTCTTGGCCTGGACGAGGTCGAGTGCCTCCCGGCTGGAGTTCAGCTTGGGCTGGCTCTCCCCCATCTGCCTCAGGAGGTACTCGGCGGCGCGTAGAGTCTTCCTGCTCAACTCCGAGTCGGCGAGGTCCGCTATGCTGACTATGAGTGCCTCCATTGTCTTGGGCTTGACGGGGCTGACGTCGCCGTGGTGGGAGGCGGCGACGTGGACGACGTCGACGGGGAACCCCCGCTTGTAGAGCTCCGCGACGAGGAGGGTGAGGTGGTCGACCTTCTCGCCCAGTGGGGAGCTTATGTAGCCGCCGTCCCCCCGCGGCTCGTAGGTGTAGCACTTCATTATGTCGTGGATGAGGGCGCCGGCGAGGACCGTGTCCCTGTCCACATTCCCCCCGTAGACCCCCTCGACTAGGTCGCAGAGGGTCATGCTCAGCTTCGTGACGCCTATCATGTGCTGGAGGAGGCCTCCGCTGTAGCTGTGGTGCTGGTACGCCCCCGCGGGGCACTCCTCGACGGGGAGACATGGGTAGTCGAAGTCGAGGGTGGGGTTCCTGAGAAGGTCGATGACCTTCCCCCTGAGTGACTCGTCCTTTATCCCGGCTGCGAGCTTCTTGACCTCGTCCATCATTGCCAGAACCAGCGGTGAATCCTAAAGATTGGACACGAACCGTTTTTAAATCTATCCACTGGCTGGTAAGCCGAGTTTTCCAGCCTCCCCACACCGACTCGTGGGCAACATACGATGATTGCGGCGACTGATCACAGTGGGCTTGCAGATGAACTACTGCATCGAGGTCTCGAAGAGGTCTCCCATGGGCATCTCCCTCAGCCAGTCGATTAGCTCCTCCGGCTCCTCTACATGGTCTTCCTCCGCGAGCTCGTGCCCTACTTCGGCGAGGACATGATCCCTGACCCTTATCAGGAGAGTCTTCCCGTCGGCCCTGAACTCGGCGGCGACGCCGTCCCGTTCCACGATGTCCAGATTATGTTTCCCCGTGGTGCATCCCGTTGAGATCTGGATTCCGTCCAAGACACACGAGTCCGGCGGCCTCCAGCGTAGCATGGCCCTGCATCTTATGCCGAACCAGCCCCCCGCGTCGAGCATTTCGAGGGCGGTCATCCCCATCCTTAAGCCGATGACCATGAAGGGGCCGCCGTGGCCGTGGAACTCCACCGCGCTCTGGTAGAGTCCCTCGCTCCACTCCCTATCCTTGGGCGTTGAGACGACTTTCAATTATCCTCGGCTCCCACGTCCTTATTACTTCTCATCTCAACCGTAATACCGGGGATATAAGTATTACGAAAGTAGGTAATTGTAATATTTACTCGCTGGGGGCGGCCGTTTACCCGTGAAACCCCCGGAGCACCAATCGACATGGTTTTGATTAATATTATTCCCCGCACCGGTAATACGCTTCGGGGTGGGCGTAATATTCATTAATCCCCCAGTTTTCCCATGAGCCATGCACGAGTGGGCCCTAGCGGAGGGAGTGGTGAAGACCGCCGAGAAGTTCGCCGAGGATCAGGGCATCGACGAGGTCACCGAGGTCAAGATCATGATCGGTGAGCTCCAACAGGTGGAGCACGACATAATCGAGTTTGCCCTCGACCAGCTCAGGACCCACCGCATGAAGGGCGCCAAGTTCGTCATCGAGGCCGTCCCGGCGCGCTTCAGGTGCCGGAAGTGCTCCCATGAGTGGCAGCTAGACACAGGTAAGCTCGACGATGTGACCGGCGAGGCCATCCACTTCATCCCCGAGATGGCGCACGTCTACCTCAAGTGTCCGGGCTGCGGCAGCCCCGACTTCGAGGTCACGGAGGGCCGCGGCGTCTGGCTCGCAAGCATAAAGGGGAGGAAGAAGGAGTGAGCGACCCCCGCCTCGCCATAATCCCGGGCAGATTCGACGAAGTCAAGCGCATCGTCGCCGTGAGCAGCGGCAAGGGGGGCGTCGGGAAGAGCATGGTCGCCGTCGCCCTCGCCCTCAGCCTTAGGGTCCAAGGCCACAAGATCGGCCTACTCGACCTCGACTTCACGAGCCCCAGCACGCACGTCATCCTCGGCGTCGAGGGCCTGTACCCGGACGAGGAGAAGGGCATCACGCCCCCCGTGACCCACGGCCTCTCATACATGAGCATAGTCCACTACAGCGCGGATGAGCCCGTCCCGCTCAGGGGGGCCGACGCGAGCAACGCCATCGTCGAGCTGCTAGCCATCACGCGCTGGGGGGAACTCGACTACCTCATCATCGACATGCCCCCCGGCATCGGGGACGCCACCCTCGACATGCTACGCCTCATCCCCCGGATAGAGTTCCTCGTGGTGACGACCCCCAGCCGCCTCGCCTACGAGTCCGTGAGGAAGCTCCTAGTCCTCCTCAACGAGCAGGGCATCCCGACGATCGGCGTCGTCGAGAACATGGCGATGAAACACACGGGTTACATCGAGAGGGAGACGGGGAAGACGGGCTCCAGGTACCTCGGCGCCGTAGACTATGACGCCTCCGTCGAGGCCGCCATAGGAGACCCCGAAGGCTTAAAGAAGACGAGATTCTACGGGCAGATCGAGGAATTGGGAAGGAAGCTCTAGCTACTTCTTCTGCTTCTTCCTCTCCTTCACGGGGAGGATGATGAGTAGGGCGGCTGCGCTCAGCGCCGCGAAGAAGTAGAAGACGTAGTCGAGGCCGTAGTTGCTTGAGAGCCAGGCGGCGGCGAAGGGGAGCACGGCGCCTATGCCGTACTTGACGGTGAAGTTGATGCCGTAGGTTACTCCCACCGTGTTCTTCGGGGTGATGTCTGCGAGCAACGCCGTTATGGGTGCCTGGGTGACGTAGAACGTGAAGCCCATGACCGCCACGAGGACGAGCAGGACCACAATCTCGCCAGGCGCCAGAACCATCGCCACGAGCGAGACCGCGAAGGCGCCGAAGCCCGCGACGAGGATGCTCTTCCTGCCCATCTTGTCGCTGAGTTCGCCGCCGAATATCTGCGCCACGGCTCCGACGGTGTACTGGATCGTGCTGAGGCCACCCGCGATTATGAGGCTGACACCCTTCGTCTGGTTGATGTAGGTGAGTATCCACTGGCTGACGCCCGTCCATAGGCCGCCGCTCAACATCACGACGAGGAGGACGAGTATCAGGTTTGTGCGCTGGTCGGTCGTGAACATCCTCTTCACGGTCGCGACGTAACCCTCCCTGGGCTTTGACCTGTCCTCGGGCTCAACCGGGACGTCTTCCACGAGGAAGAGGTCACACGCGGCCATCAGCAGGCCGACGACTCCCCAGAGGGCGAATGTGTACCTCCAGCCGAGTGTCACGCCGAGGGCCGCCGAGGTGATGTAGGCGATCGCCATGCCCATGTCTCCGCCGAGCCCCTGGATGCCCATGAAGCGCCCCCTCATCTCGACGCTGAGGAGCGCCATGTGGCTGTAACCTGGGGGGTGGTAGAGGCTCGCGCCTATGCCGAGGAGTATCATCCCGGCGCCGGTCAGCCAGATGTTGCCGGAGAAACCGACGATGATGGAGGAGAGCCCGCAGACAATCATGCTGAGCATTATGAGCCTCTTCCGGGACACGATGTCGGCGAGGAACCCGACGGGGAATGAGCCCCAACCGTACAGGGCGTTGGCGATGCTCGCGAGGTACGCGAGCAGGGCGAGGCTTCCCAGCTCCCCCGCCATCAGGGGCATGAGGGCCGGCATTATCACAAGATACGCGTGCATGACGCCGTGGCTGGTCGTCACGGCGACCGTGCTGATGTCACACTTCTTCAACGCCTAACCCCCGATGATACCTTAGCAGAAAACGAGACTCTATTTAACCCATGCCCCCTCGGCGTCAAATTCTTTAACGTAGACCACCCTATAGGCAGCAGAGCCTGATGTCGACAGCCAAACTCAAGAAGGATGTCCTAAACCACCTGCAGGAGAAGCCCCTGAGCCTGGCCGAGCTGGCGGCGGCGACGGAGTTGAAGGAGAAGCGCGTCTTCCGTCTCCTACGCAGCCTATTCGAGGGGGGAGAGATCGCCTCGCTACGCGGCCCGGACGGTTCGAGGAAGTATCGACCAACCACCGATGAGGAGAAGGCAGCAAAGAAGGCCAACGCGGAGAAGGCCGCGGCGAAGAAGGACGATGAGTGCGAAGAGGTCGACGTCGACGAGGAAGACGAAGAAGAAGAGTAGGCTACTTCTTCCTCCGTTTAATCTCCTTCAGCATCTTCTCGACTTGCGTTTTTGAAATGTTGAGGGAGAACGTGTCCTTCATCCTCACCTGAATCGTCGAGGGGGCGGGGTCGTCATCCGAGACCTTTGCGACAAGGTTGCACATGTCCTCAACCCAGTTCCAGGGGAATACGACCCACCTCCACTTCATCTCCACGCCGTAGTAGTCCGGCATGAACTTGCTACCGGTCAGATAGAACAGCGTCGTCGTCTTGATGTCGGCGGGGTTCATCTTCGCGATGAACTCGGTGGCGACCTTCAGGCTCTTCCCCGTGTCGGATATGTCGTCGACGATGAGCACCTTCCTGCCTGTGAGGTCGAGGTTGAACGGGTACTTTATCTTCGCCTCACCATCCGGGGTGGCCGTCATCCCCCAGTGCTCGACTTTTAGACTCACCAGATCCGTCACGTTCAGGTAGTCGCATAGGACGCGGCCGAAGACCCAGCCACCGCGGGCGATGCTGACCACGAAGTCGGGTCTATACCCCGACGCGTTCATCTTGTCTGCGGTCTTCTCCGATATCTCAAGGAACCTGTTCCACGTCAGGTATTCGCAGAACACTTTTTCGACGGGCACGTTTAGGTGAATTGTGTCCCATGGGATAAAACGGTTCGGGTCCACCGTAGGGAACCCTTTAAGGGTGGGTTTTCGGTTCTCATCCTCGATGGTGTATAGAGGTGCCCTTCTGCTCTAAATGTGGCGCGGAGATGTCTGAGGATGCCCTTTTCTGCCCTAAATGTGGTGCGCCCGTCAAAGTGACTGGTGTTGTGTACCGAAGAGACTCGGCTGGCTGGCATGCGGGGAGGGTGTTATCCCTCATATTCGGGGGGTTCGTGTTGCTAATGGCCGCGGGGCTCATCATGGGTGGAGGCGCGATACTCTGGAGCCAATCCGCCATAACCGACAGCGAAGGATACATGATCACGGCTCCCATCAACCTCAACGTCGCCAGCTACGCGTTAGTACAGGATAACATCGACATCCACATGGACTCGGGCTGGATGATGAACCCCTCCACCAGAGACATAGTTTCAATCAAGGTCTCGGCCACCTCGAACAACGGCGCGCCCATCTTCGTCGGCATCGCCCAACAGCAGTACGCGCAGAACTACCTCAACAACGTCAACATCGACAAACTCGTCTCCTACTCGTGGGCGCCGTATCGCATGAGTAGCAGTGAGAGGCCCGTCTATCAGACCATCCCCGGCGGGGCACCATCATCGCCCCCCACCGCGCAGTCCTTCTGGGTCGCCCATTCCTCCGGCACGGGGACGCAGACCGTGACGTGGACCCCTACGACGGGTGAGTATTGGGTCGTCATCATGAACGCGGACGGCTCCAAGGCTGTGGATGTCGACGCTCAGGTGGGTGCACGCGTCACGATCCTGAGCTGGGTCGGCTGGGGCCTGTTACTCGGCGGAATCATGGTCGCGCTTGTGGGCGTGGCCGCCCTCTACTTCGGCGCCCTCCGCCGCCCCTAGCCCCGGGAACCCTTTTAAGACCCGGCGCACCTCCTTCTTGAAAGCGCCCAAGGGAATATAACCCCGGCGCGTCACAGAGGATGTGAGCAGGTTTGGAGAAAGACTACAAGGCGATGCTCGACCGGGCATATCAGGATATACCCGAGCAGACGAACTACGTGGACAGGTTTATCGTCCCGAGGGCAAACATAGCGCTGCAGGGTAGGAAGACCGTCATCATCAACTTCCGCGAGATCGCCGAGCAACTCCGCCGCGAACCCGACCACCTGCTAAAGTACCTCACAGGCGAGATGGCCACGCTCGCCAACTTCGACGGGAGCCGCGCCCTCTTCCAGGGGAAGCACAACGCCGACTCCATCCGCGGCCTCATCGACGCATACGCGAAGAAGTACGTCGTTTGCCCCGTCTGCGGCCGCCCCGACACCCAGTTGGTGAAGGAGAAGCGCCTCTGGTTCCTCCAGTGCGAGGCGTGTGGAGCCCGCAGCAGCATCGGCTCGAGCTGAGCGGCGTGAGCGAGGTCTACCTCCGGACCAGCAGGCACGGGAGGGACACCCTCGTCGCCGTTTGTGACGTCGAGCTTCTGGGTCAGACCCTTCAGGGGGGTAGGGTACCGTTCAAAGTCAGCGAGGAGTTCTACAAGGGCATCCCCGGCAGCGTCGAGGAGGCCATAGAGGCGATGCGCCGCGCCACCATCTGCAACCTCGTGGGGAAGCGGGTGGTCGAGGCCGCCATCGAGAAGAGGCTCGTTCACAGGAAGGCAGTCATCTACTTCGGCGACGTCCCACACGCCCAGATAGTGAAGTTCTAGGCCTCTATTGGCCGCCTAACTCATCTTTACCCC
>Ga0315285_10002500_pt1 | contig 19169 bp, 19 predicted proteins | sample YL17G09_36_MG_FD_203698 | JGI IMG/M metagenome (GOLD analysis project Ga0315285, IMG submission 203698) | Sediment microbial communities from Yellowstone Lake, YNP, Wyoming, USA - YL17G09_36 | ecosystem: Environmental > Aquatic > Freshwater > Lake > Sediment | place: USA: Wyoming | collected...
AAGAGTGAAGGATCATGGCTAAGGTCAAGCCATTCATCATCGGGACCGCCAACTCCAGGGACATGCTCCACGCCGGAGCCGAGATCCTCAGGAAAGGCGGATCCGCGATAGACGCTGTCGAAGCGGCAACACGCCTAGTCGAGGCCAACCCGAATGACACCAGCGTCGGCCTCGGCGGTATACCGAACCTACTGGGCGAGGTGGAGCTGGACGCCTCCATCATGGACGGCAAGACCCTGAGGACCGGCGCCGTCGGCGCGGTGAAGGGCTACCTCCACGTCATCTCGATAGCCCGTAAGGTGATGGATGTGACGCCGCACGTGATGCTCGTCGGCGAGGGGGCGGGGCTCTTCGCCGAGAAGATGGGTTTTAAGAAGCAGGACCTCTCCACGCCTGAGAGCAGGGCGGCATACAAGGCCTTCCTCGAGCAATCCTACCATAAGGAGCCGGGGGTAGGTACAAGGCAATGGTATGCGAGCTACGACCTCGACTTCGGCCTCAGGAACTGGTACGATAAGCTGACCGACAAGCAGCACGGCACCGTCAACGTGATAGCCATCGACGCGGGAGGGGACATCTGCACAGGCGTCTCGACGAGCGGCACGGCGTACAAGTTCCCGGGCCGCCTCGGAGACAGCCCCATCATCGGCGCAGGCAACTACTGCGACAACCGGTACGGCGCCGCCGCCTGTACCGGACGCGGCGAGCTCGCCATAAGGCTGAGCACGGCTAGGAGCATCGTCTCCTACCTGGAGGCCGGGATGAGCCTGAAAGACGCCTGCGTGAGGGCGATGAGGAACGTCAACGCCCTCCACGATAAGGGGAGCATGAACTGCGTCGCCATGGACAACAAGGGCAACACGATGAGCGCATCAGTCAACCGTGAGAGCATCCACCACTACATGGACGTCGATATGACAGAGCCAGAGGAACGAAAAGGCGTCTGGGTCAAGGAGTAGAAGCACTTTGGCGAAGCCCCCCTACGACCTCAGGAGGATAACCCCCGACGTCTACGGCGACAGGAGACCGGTCTCCGGGGAGGTCGTAGCCCTCCTCCACGTCTACTTCGAGGACAGGGGTCTCAAGCTGATCGAGGCGAAGAGCAGGGCGATGCAGAGGGGCGAGATCCACGAGCTCATGATAACCGACGAGCAGGGGGCGGTCCCCGGCGGCGGCGTTAACAGGGTACGAGCCGTCGCCTTCTTCGAGGTCGATGTGGGTGGACTCGCCGTAGTGGGGGACGAGGTAACCACATCGGGGAGACCCTTGGGCACACTCGCAGGCTACGACCTGACCCACATGCCCAACCACATGGGAGTCTTGGTGAAGACTCGGAGCGTAGAGGAGCCTGAGATGGGGGTCGGGGGCAGGGTCCTCATAAGGCGCCCCTAGCCCTTGTCCGGGGCCCCAAGACCGTAGATTCCCATAACGTCTTCTATTATCCTGCAGTCGCCGTAGCACATCCTGAGGCTCGGAGGGTTCTGCCTGAAGCCCAGCCCCTGTAATATTTTTACTGAGTGGACGTTCCCCTCAGGGACACCGACCCATAGCCCCTCGTCGGCGACCTCACCCATCAGGGCGTTCAGAAGGTCCACAGCCTCGCCGCGGCCCGGCTCACAGATCCATGGCCCCGCCTTGAAGGAGTCGGATCCCTCCCTTCCCATGATGTACCCGACCAGTCTGCCCCCGGTTTCGGCCTTGAAGCAGAGGCCCGGGAACTCGTGGAGGGTCCGTCTGAGGATCTTCTCCCTGTCGAGGCCTGTGAAGCGGGTGTCCAGCGCCCTGATTCCCGGGATGTCACCCGGCGTTATCGGCATTATCCCAGCGTGGCCGTGCTTGGTGGCTTCCCCTATGAACCTCAACGAGTCATACTCGGCCTCGAATCCGAGGCGCCTGTACAGGGGGATGGCCTTCGGGACGGCGTCGAGCCTCACCGATGATGCGCCTGACGCGGCGAGGTGGTCCATCGCCCTCCTCATCAGGGCCGTGCCGATGTCCCTGCCCCTAGACTCCGGCGCGACTATGAGGTTCCCTATCCAGGCCACGGGGCCGTAGTTGGTGGTGGCGACTATGCCGACGTCCTCCCCATCGACACCTGCGACGAAGCAGCCATGGGGCTCGTATGAGAGGATCCGCTCCACGTCGGCTCGCGTGTTCCCCCAGCCCGCGACCTCGAAGAGCCTGAGGGCGAGATCGATGTCGCGGTGGGTCATGACGCGGATCGCCGGGGCGTTCATGACGTTTTTATTCGTTGAACCCGTATAAAAGGCGGTTAGGCTAGATGCCGCCCCTCTCCGCGACAGCTCGCCCAAGGAGGCCTGAGAAGAAGGCCTCGCCGAGTGGCTCCCCGCTCGTGCCAGGGCAGGCACCGTCGGCCCTGATGATGAAGATGTCGCCTGAACGTTCGACCCAGAAAGGATACATCCTGCAGAGGAGGGCTCTACGGTCGTAAGCAGAGCACCCGTCGTCTGAGAGGAAGAAGCACCTTCCGCCGATTTTCATCATCTCGGCGACGAAGGGCTCCCGCCCACTGATGGGCTCGGCGAACTCCTCACTGCCGTGCCGGCCCTCGAGCCTTGAGACGTCGGTCTCCAGGAGCAGGATGCGCCTCTCCCTTCCGCCTGCGTCCCTGCAGCAGGCTCCGCACCTAGTGCAGTCCCAGCCGAGGTTGGCTGGGTAGAGGAACTCGATGGTCTTCTCCGATGTCTCCAGCTTCAGGGACGCTCTCCTGTACACCATGTAGCGTGGTTTCTGCGCGCCCAACTCTCAGCTACTTCCTTCTCCCGAAGGCGTAGTCGACTGCTGCCTCCGCGAGCACCTGCAGTGGGTCTATGACCGGCACCTCCAGGTCTCCCTGCTTGAGGACGAGGGAGACCTCCGTGCAGCCACATATGATCGCCTCTGAGCCCTCCTCGACGAGTTCCTCGCCCACTCCGCGGAGGATGTCCCCGCCTCCTTCGAGGTCGCCGGCCTTGACGTGCCGGTAGATCGCCCTCATCACGTCGGCCTGCCGGCGTGGGGGTGGCGTCATGATCTCGACGCCGACCTCGCTGAACGCGTCGTGGTATAGCCTGCTAGCCACTGTCCCGTCGGTGGCTAGAAGGCCGGCTCCGGTTATATCGGTGGATTTCTTATGCGTCTCCTCAGCGGCGAGCCTTATCATGTGGAGGATCGGAAGCTTGAGCTCTCTTGCGAGGTCGTCGTAATAGTAGTGGGCGGTGTTGCAAGGGATTATGATGAAGTCTGCGCCCGCCGCCTCGAGGGCCCTGCCGGTACTCAGCATCTCGGGGAGGGGGCTCAGCCCCTTGCCCAGAATCGCCGGCGTCCTGTCGGGTACCTTGGAGTTGCTGTAGATGATGACCCTCAGGTGGTCCTGGTCCCGCTTGGCGGGCGTGGCTCGGATGATCCTCATGAATAGGTCAGCCGTCGCCTCGGGACCCATGCCGCCCAATATGCCAACGATCTTCTCTGTCAATCCTCCTCACCAAGAGGGGTGGCGGCGCCTCGGAAAAAGGTTGCACTATCAGCCTCCACTGGAGCGCAGAAAAAGGGAGTTTAAAGAGTATAACGACAGGTTAGGGTTGCAAGCCTTCTAGAGCTTGTTGTTCTTCAGGTACCTGATGAGGTGATCCGAGGGATCGAATATTTCCTCCTGATACTGCCCCTCTTCATCTTTTACTGATTTATCTGGATTTATCTGCTTAGGCGTATCTTCAAGGAGCGTCATGTACCGTTCAACGCTCTCGTTGAACTCCTTCTCCATCCACTTATGCTCCGTTATATCCTTGATGGCGCTGACGACGAACTTGACCCTCCCCTCCGTCCTTATAGGCGACCAGGAGTGGGAAACCCACTTGGGCTCGCCGGACTTCGTTATGATGCGGTACTCGACGTTCGAGCATCTTCCCCCCTTGAGGCTCTTCAGTTTCAGCGACTGGACCTTCTCTTGGTCCTCAGGGTATATGATGAGCTCCGCTTGCTTTCCGAGTAGGTCCTGAGGCGGGTAACCTATCACATCAATGCTTTTGGGGCTGAGGTAGGCTATCGTCCCGTCAGGTCTTGTGAGCATTATCAGGTCATGGGTATTCTCCACGATGCTTCTGAAGGCCTCGGCGCACTCCCTCAAGTACTTCTCTACACGCTGCCGCTCCACCGCCATGCTGATGCACTTGGCCAGCACGTGATAGTGGCTCGGGTTGGCCTCCTTCCTGACATAGTACTGGACTCCGACGGAGAAGGCCCTCTCGACGACCTCTTCCGTCTCCTTTCCCGTGTACAGGATGAAGGGAAGGTCACTCTTCTCACTCACCCTGCGAGCAAGCTCTAAGCCATCCATCTCGGGCATCGAGTAGTCCGAGACTATGCAGTCATAGGATTCCCTGTCAAGCCTGGCAAGGAGCTCCGACGACGTGTTGACCGACGTTATCCTGAAAAAGTGGTTGATGTCCTCGAGGAAGAACTTGGTGAAGCGTAGCTGATCCGGCTCGTCGTCGATGTGCAGGATCCGTATAGTCTCACCCTTTACGGATGGCTCTGCCAACCCATAATCACGACTTAAAAGGTTAATCTGGAGGATATTTAAGGAACGTATTTCACCTCATATGGATGCCTGACCAGTATTCAAAACAAGGATTATGAATCAGATACATAGAATATGGATTCGTGTCATAACTCAGTCTGCATAATAATTTTCCATTTACAGGTATTCTTTAATGTAGTTTATGGATATGTTTCTTATTAATGGGTTTGGGAGATAAGATTATGGGGAAAAGCATGCAGCTTCCCAATTCAACATTACAGCCTTCTCATAGCCATATCCGCGGCTAGAACCATGGGTTCAGATGCCTCACACACAGAAGGCGCGTAGCAAGTATCAGCCTTCACAAGCTCGTACCCGCACATATTTTTCTGTATAGCCAAGGAGAGAGCATTTATCCTCTGAGTGACCTCCTCGCCTCCAACTATCTGACCTCCGACGATGCGCTTAGACTCCCTCTCAAGAATAACTTTCACCACAATCGGCTTCGCGTCAGGATAATACGATGCTCTGGTAAGGCCTCGCATCTTACCTACGGCGGTATCCAAGCCATATCTCCTGGCCTGCAACTCCGTCAAACCCGTGGCGCCAACCTCGAAATCGAACATCTGAGAGACGACCGAGGAGAGTGCTCCCGGGTAAGTTGAGTAGCCACCGGCAACGTTTACCCCAGCCACTCTACCCTGCCTGACCGCCGTCGCCCCTAGCAGGGGAAGAGCTGAACTATGAGTGATTGGGTTCGTCGTCTCCGCGCAGTCTCCCGCAGCGTACACTCCTTTGACACTGGTCTCCATCCTCATGTTCGTCTTTATGCCTCCAGTCTCTCCGATGGATATGCCGGCTTCTCTAGCCAACGTAACATTGGGCTCGACTCCCGTAGCTGTGACAACTAAATCTGCTTCTACCTCACTTCCACCTACGCTTACGCTTTTGACCTTCTTCTCCCCTAAGACGGCGTCAGCGCGTTTACCTAGAATGAAATTGACCTCATGCTTTTCTAGGTGTTCCTTCACAATGAGAGACATATCAGAATCGATGATATTTGGTAAAACCGAGGTTCTACTCCCAATGACGCTTGTCTTTAAGCCCTTTTCGATGAGGGCCTCAGCGATCTCGAGACCAATGTATCCCGCGCCTATGACACACGCCGAACGTGAATGTTTCATCGCTTTAGCTATCTCCATGCCGTCTCTGAGGGTGTGAAGCGTGAAAACACCGTCCTTATCCGACCCCTCGATGGGAGACTTCTTCGGAATCGCTCCTGTTGCAATCACTAAACCATCATATTCGAGGATCTCTGACCTTCCGTCCTTCGACTCAGCTTCAACGCTCTGATCGTCAACGTTGATGTGAGTAGCCTTTGTCTCGGTGAGAAGATTTAGCTTCATGATGCGGTAAGTGGACGTGGGGTACACGTTTAGTTTCTCAAAGGAAGATATTTTTCCGCTTAGTACGAAGGGGAGACCGCATCTTGAATAGGTTGCCACGCTCTCCTCCGTTATTACCGTGATCTCAGCGACTCTATTCGTCTTACGCGCGGCCACCGCAGCGTCCAGACCCGCAGCGTTGGCGCCGATCACGATTATTTTCATAAAAACATTCACCTACGCTCTTACCTGAGTCCCACTTTTAGAACCTTCCTAATAAGTCGATATACACGTATCATCATATACCGTAAGCGCGTATGATGAAACGTCTTCTGATCGATTGCTTACCAGGATTTGAGAGGTATGTTATATGTTTCTGATTGGAGGAATTGATTTGTGAATTATTTAGGAAAGAGATACAAGTCTGAAGAAGATAAAGATCATCATCAAAAACCGCTCAAGAACCATCGGGGAGGAAGCCCCATGAAGGAAAAGATGGATTTTCGCCAGATAACAAGCCACTTGTTATAACAAAAAATGAGTAGCCAATTCAGGCTATCGTGACATAACCGGACAATGGTGGGCCGGGCCGGACTTGAACCTAAATGGGTTCAGGTCTACTTGATTGGTGCATTGGGGGGTATGCGAACAGATTTGTGTACCTTTAGGATTTGTATTCGGTGGGCTCTCTAGGGCTCTAAGTTTTCGAGGGCCGCCCTAGTCTCCTCGGGGAAGTCCCTCATGAGCGATTCAATTATCGTCTTGGCCAAGTACTGTTTGTATTGCTGTTCGTCCATAGCCGGACTGTAGATCCAGTGGTATCCCCCCTTCCCCGTCTTCTCGACTCCCTTGAGGACGCCTGCCTCCCTCATGGATTCGAGGAAATTGATTACGCTTGCGCGGCTGATGGTGTTGGGCTTGAGCTCGGCGCGCGCGCGGCGGATGTACCCTTCCCGCAGCCGCACAAACTGCGGCAAGAGGTTTCCGGGCAGGCCAGCGGGATATCCAGGCGAGACGAGACCAAGACCGAAGCCAGACGTCGTAAAGGCGCCGGAATGGAAGGAGAGGTGCGAGCGGTGCGGGGCACCCCTCGGCGAGCCCAGCTACGTGAACCACCGCGTCGTCGAGGAGATCTCGAACCCATCTCCAAGACAGGTGATAGACTTCCTCGAGTTCGAGTGGAAGTGCGGGGCGTGCAAAACCCACACGGTCTCTAGGCATCCAGACTGCCCACCAGACGGGAGATTTGGAAAGAACGTCCTGGTCTAGGCGACCCTCATAAAGTTCCAGGAAAGGCTATCCCTACAGAAGGTATGCGAGGCGCTGGAGACCCATCACGACCTCCTGGTGACCCCGGCCACGGTCATGGACATAACCCGCAGGGTGAGCCAGGGGCTCAGGCCCGAGTACGAGGCCGCAGGAAGAGGATCCGGAGGTCGAGGGTGGTCTACACCGACGAGACCGGGGAGAAGGTCGACGGCAAGAGGCATTGGCTCTGGTGCTTCACCGCCGACACGGACACCCTTGCCGTCATCAGGAAGAGCAGAGGAAAGAAGGTCCTGGAGGAGACCCTGGGGAAAGACTTCGTAGGCGTCATCGTCTGCGACGGGTGGAGGTCCTACCCCACCTTCACCAGGAGCATTCAGCGCGACTGGGCCCACCTCCTCAGGGAGGCCGACTGGCTTGCGGAGCACTTTGAGGAGGCGGAGCCCATGAAGCGGGCTCTCCACGAGATCTACGGGGACCTGAAGGCCTCGCTCTTGGACGACCCGCCGCCTGAGGAGCGTGCAAGGCTTGAGAAGAAGGCGAAGAGGCGGTTGAGCTACTGGCTGGATAAGCGGATCAAAGGCGTGGAGGCTAAGAGGGGCGTCCAGAAGCTACGCAACGGCTTCGACCACTGGTTCACCTTCGTTACCACGCCCGGCGTCGAGCCTACGAACAACCGGGCCGAGCGGGCCCTGAAGGAGCACGTGGTTCAGCGGAAGATCATGGGTACCTTCAGGAACGGGAAGGGCACCAGGATCTACGAGACGGTCATGGCGCTGCTGGCCACCTGGAAGCAGCGGGGACTCAACACCTCTAAGGCGATGGCGGAAAGCCTAAGCGCAGCATGGACCAAAAAACTAAATACACACCACGAATGAAATTAATAATGTGATAGAAGTTGAGTAGAGAAAGAATAGACCTTTCACAGGATGATATCCCTAGAGCGTGGTATAACATTCTGCCGGACTTGCCAGAGTCATTGCCATCCTATAAGGATGTTGAAAGCGGGAAGGAGATACGGCGTCTTCCCAATACTTTTACGAAAACTGCATCAGAGCTAGAGTTCTCAGAGAAGCGTTGGAATAAAATTCCCGAAAAAGTTTTGGAAGCCTATAAAAATTTCGGTAGGCCTCTCCCTCTAATCCGAGCCAGAAGACTGGAGAGGTTTCTAAAAACACCTGCAAGAATCTACTTTAAATGTGAGAATCTTCCACCTGGTGGGACCTTCAAGACGAATGCATCTCTTCCTCAAGCCTATTGGGCGATGAAAGAAGGCTACAAACGTACGGTATTCGGAGGAACTGCCACAACGAGAACAAAGTTAATACACGCATTCACAGCGCGAGTTTTCGGCCTTACTCCTACTATCTTCATGACAAGAGCAGACTGCGAACAGAATAGAGATCAAGTTATATTCCTCAGAGAGATGTTCGGAGCCGATCTCTTGGAGTCACCAAGTAATCGTACAGAGACTGGACGTAGATTACTAAAGGAGAACCCAAATCATCCAGGCTCCTCGGACATTATAGGAATGGAGGTTGAAGAAGAAACTAGGCAGAGTGAAGACGGTGTAAGTATCATTTCCTCCGATCTCAACTCCAATCTATTGACACAGACAGTAATAGGCCTAGAAGTCAAGAAGCAGTTGGAACTTATTGATGAAAAGCCAGACGTTTTGGTCGCCTCTGTGGGTTCAGGTAGCAACTTCTATGGCCTCACAGCACCATTCATGAAGGAACGTCTGACCAGACTTAAAGATTTAAAATTTCTAGCCGTAGAGTCAGAGACTTCGGCTAAATTGACAAAGGGCGAATACAAATATGTACCTCTCGAATGGATGCCGGGATTATTAGTGAAGACATACGAGTTCGGATGGGAGACTCATCCTCCACCAATTAAAGGTATAGGAATCCAGACCAAGTGCGCGGCACCCCTACTCAGCTTTCTGCGGCATTTAGGCATCGTGGATACCGCAGTCTATCCGAAGGATGAGAGATTCGTCTTTGATACAGCACGTATCTTCCTCCAGACCGAGGGGCGCTTGCTGGCTCCCGAGTCAGCATACCCCATTAGAGCGGTGATGGATGAGGCAATCGAAGCAAAGAGGAAGGGAGAGGAGAAGGTCATCGTAGTGTGCGTGAGCGGCACCTTATACCTAGACTTCGATGAAAAAGAGCGATACACAAGTCTCGCTATCTAATCCCACATTCGCGCGCGCAAAACATTCATCTCGTGTGCGTTCATAACTGCGCGCGCATCCCCACCCCCCCTCCGACAGGAGATCGATGGCCCATGCCATTGGGAAGTCCCCAGGTCTAGGAATATCTAGCCGCACCTCAATAGGGCTTCGTTATAGCATTGTCAGTTGTTGACCAAGGGGTATCTTAAGAGAATTTTGATTATAGTATTAGACGTAATTATTTAAACTGGTTTGACCGGTCAAATCTTTTAGGCTCAAAAAAGGAGAATTTTCCTATTTGAGAAGGTTAAGTACTCCTATATAATAAGACAAAAAGGTGATCGATTCTAAAAAATGTCAGGAAAAATAATAAACTTCAGAAGGGTAGCTGATGTATGAGCATTAAGGCCTGCCTTCATATGTGGTGGTTTGACGTTCAACACGTCTAATGCTAAGATCTATACTGGGAAACATACCTAAATACATAGAAAAGGATTATCTAAAAACCAAAGGAACAATAATTTGACCGGTCAATAATTAAAATAGTTCAAACAATTATGACTTATACTATAACCTCTTGTTTTTCTAGTTTTACTCCCCCTCGGTTAGACTTATAGATCACGGGGACCGACCTGTACCTATGGACTCCTTCAGGACCTTCTTCCTCAGGAAGGCCTATCGGAACGTGGAGAGGAACGGCGACAGGCTCGCCCGGGTGGAGGGCCTCCTGGACTGAGAGGCCTTCAGACCCATAGCATCCGGCGTGTACGACAACAAGGGCCCCAAGGGCGGACGCCCCAACCTGGACGAGGTCCTCATGGTGAAGCTGCTGGTGCTCCAGGAGTGGTACGGGCTCAGCGACCCGGAGCTAGAGCGGCAGGTGGACGACCGCCTCAGCTTCCAGAGGTTCCTCGGCTTCCCCGAGAAGGCGCCTGACTACTCGACGGTCTGGCAGTTCAGGGAGCGCCTCGCAGAGACGGGGAGGGACAGGCTGCTGTGGGCCGAGCTCCAGCGCCAGCTCGACGAGAAGGGGCTGAAGTTGAGGAAGGGCGTCGTCCAAGACGCCACCTTCATCACCAGCGACCCGGGCCACGCAGCGGCTGACAAGCCCCGGGGCGGCGAGGCCCGGACCCGTCGGAGCAGGGACGGCACGTGGGCCAAGAAGGGAGGCAGATCCAGCTTCGGGTACAAGCTGCACGCCAAGACCCATACCGAACCGGGTTTAATACGCGACCTGGAGACGACGACGGCCTCGGTGCATGACAGCAGGGTGGACCTGTCCCGGGCCGGGGAGGTGGCGTACCGGGACAAGGCGTTCTTCGGCGTCGAGCCCCGGGGCTACGACGCGACGATGAAGAGGGCCACACGGGGCCACCCGCTGGGCATCCGGGACAGGCTACGGAACCGGCGCATCAACCGGAAGCGGGCGCCCGTTGAGAGGACCTTCGCCGTGATCAAGCGCGTGTTCAACGCGGGGCACGTTCTGGTGACCACGGCGCCCCGGGTCCACGTGAAGATGGTGTTCGCGTGCCTCTGCTTCAACCTGCTCCAGCTGGGTACCCTTGCCACGAATCCGTAGCGCGAGCCCTCGGAGTCGTGCTGGAGAAGGGGTGGAGATGCGTGAAAAAGGGGTGGAACGGGGTTGAGAGAGAGGTCGTGAGGCATTGGGGAGGATGGTTTCCGGGTGGGTGGCTCATGGGTGGAGTGGGGTTGTGGGCGTGTCGAGGGCCATTTCATGTACAGTTCGACTGAAAATCGAGCACCCAAGTTGAAAACGCAGATAATCAAAAATCTCTTATGTATTTTCAGCTGAAAGTTATTGGATCTTCCCATGATTTATAAAGAAAAACTCAAATAATTCAACAATGCAGAATCAAGACAAATTTTATAAACAGAAAAAAACTTTTGTATTTTTGATGACATTACTTATCGAGGAAGAAGAAGTCAAGAAGATATTAACCTTTGAGAACACTTTGGATGCCGTCGAGGATGCTTTTTGTCAATACGGGAAGGGATTTGCTGGTTGGAACTCCCTCAAATATCATCATTTTCCGCCTCCCAGATGCGAGATACGCGTTGAGGGGAAAGACCTGATACACGGGTCGCCGCATATTAGAGAATTCTCTCAAAGTATGGCTTATCTTGAAAAAACAGGTATGGTGTTTCTTCGATGGAGCTTCAACCTGGAAACCATAAATGGGAACATTGCGTATTTAATCGATGCCAGAAATGGTGAAATTCTTGCGATAATACGAGCTGCCGATTATGAGTCATACATGAGAACAGGTGCAGATGGAGCGGTTGGAGCCAAGTATCTCTCAAGAAAAGATAGCAAAATCGCTGGCGTAATCGGCACAGGAATTCAGGGTAGAACTCAACTTCAATTTCTTTCTAGGGTAAGGAACATCGAAAAGGCTTTTGCATATTCTGGTAGAAGAAAAGATGAGGTTTTCACCAAAGAGATGAGTAGAGAATTAGGCATAGATGTTATAGCAAGCGACGGAGCGGAAGAGGTGATCAGAAACGCTGACATATTAATAACAGCGACAAAATCTACCACACCAATCGTTAAGGGAGACTGGATCAACAAAGGCCTTCATATCACCGCTATGGGCGCCGATTGTCCACTAAAGGCGGAACTTGATTCCCTAACATTGAAAAGCGCCGATAAAATTGTAATAGATGACTACGAAATAGCAATGGATACCAAAGAGCTAAGGATTCCAATAGAACAAGGTATTTTAAGTGAGAAAAACATCTACGGTACAATAGGTGAAGTTGTTGCAGGCATAAAACCAGGAAGAAAAACATCATCAGAAATAACAATATATAAATCAGTAGGAACTACTATTCCTTATGTAACGATTAATGCAATGATATATAAAAAAGCCATGGAAATGGATTTGGGAAGATACGTAGATAAATCTTCTATAGATCTGATGTACTCCTTCAAGCATGCAATAGGATAGTGTAATATACATAAAACTTGCTCGCGCACCAGCGTGTTGAAGAGATGAAAAAGGTTCCCGCCCAGTATATGTTGGGTGGTGGTTGGCTGGCCCTCAATTTAGCTGGTCCTTGAGACCTACGTGTTGAATGGGCTTTCTCCTGAGCTGCTCTCTAAGTAGGCCATGAGCCTTGATAGGTGTTTGCAGCCTTCAAGCCAACCAGACACCCGGAAGGGAGGTGAACACGTGAGGTATATAGGCGTTGACGTGGGCAAGAACCGGTGCCAGGCATGCATCATGGACGAGGATGGCGGGATCCTCGACGAGTTTCCCTTCGCCAACAACGGCGAAGGCATAAAGAGTCTCCTGGAGTGTGTGAGCGACATCCAGTGTAAGGCTGTAGTCAAGTCCACGGGGAACCTGTGGCTCAGGATCTACGAGGCCCTGGAGGGCCATGGCGTGGAGGTGAAGCTGGCTAACCCGTACAAGACGAAGGCCATAGCCTCGGCCAGAATCAAGACAGATAAACTCTCGGCAAGGATCCTCGCCCACCTGCTCCGGGCCGACCTCATCGCAGAGTGCTACGTGGCTCCCAGGGAGGTGAGGCAGGTCAGGGCTCTGCTCCGGCAGAGGGCGTCTCTGGTGAAGATGCGGACCATGGTTAAGAATCGGGTCCACAGCCACCTGGACAGGTACGGGCTCAGCTCCCCGTGGAGCGACGCCTTCGGCGCAGGAGGATTGGAGTGGCTTCATGGTCTGGAGCTGGAGCCGGTGGACAGGTGCATACTGGACACCCATCTACGCCACCTGGAGTGCCTCAACAGCGAGATAGGGTTCCTGGACTCCAGGATAGCGGGCCAGGCTTTGGAGAGCGAGGACGCGCTTCTGCTGATGACGATGACGGGGGTGGACTATCACAGCGCCACGCTGCTGGCCTACGAGATCGGTGACATACGGAGGTTTCCTTCTCCCAAGCACCTTGTCAGCTGGATAGGGCTGTGCCCCAGTCTCTACCAGTCGGGGAACTCTCTGGTTATGGGCAGGATGAAGAAGGACTCCAACGGGAGGGCCCGGTGGGTACTGGTGCAGGCGGCTAGGACGGCGTCACGGACGGATCCCAGGATGAGGGAGCTATACCAGAGAGTCTCATCCCGGAAGGGCACCGGTAAGGCTGCGGTGAGGGTGGCGAACAAGATGGCCGTCATCATGTGGCATATGCTGACGGAGGGAAAGCCATACATGCAGGTTAAGGAGGGATTGTACAGGTCAAAGCTTAAGAATGTGAAGAGGTTAGCATCATAGCGTTGGCTGGAAGGCGGAGCATAGGAGAGCCGACCGGGAACCTTTTTCATAGGTGCTATATTCCTGGGGTTAGCATTTCTGTGCAACAAATATTCTAGTCCTGTTTAAACTCGGCTGAAGATGAAGAAACACGAGAATGCAGCATCCATCCTCTCAACGCTTGACCTCCACGACATAGAAGAGATCATCTCCCAGCCATACCACAAGAAGGGTCCAGGAAAGCCACCTAGAAGCCCGCTAGGCATCTTCAAGGCACTGGTCGTCAAGCAGCTGAGGAACATCCCCGCGCGCGCGGATCCTCAGCCTGTTTTTTACCTTCTCGGGGAGGTTGCTTCTGCGGAGGCTTCCTATCTCTCTTAGGGTTTTTCTATGCTTTTTGATGTCCAGTCTTGTCGTCGGCTTATCCATCGTAAACCTGCTCTCATCATGTCAATTACTGGATAAGAGAAGTCTACACATTATTGCTACCTTTCAACCTTATTGCGCGCGCAAAAGAAATAAATATAACAACATTAGATAATGATAAATGATTCTAAAATGGGTAGGGAAATATTACTCGCGAATATGACATGGCCTGAAGTGGAGGAGAGGCTGAAGGAGACACAGATAGCGATAATTGTCACGGGTTCAACAGAGCAACATGGACATCATCTTCCTTTGAGTACCGATTTCGCCATTGCCTGGGCTTTCGCCACTAAGGCAGCTGAGAAGGTAGCGGATGATGTGGGTGCCGTCGTCGTTCCCGTCTTGCCCTTTGGAAGGACGTTCTTCATGGAGTTCCCAGGGACGATAACGCTGCGTCCAACGACGTTGATGAACCTCTACGTAGATGTCGCGGAAAGCCTGATCCACCACGGTTTCAACAAAATCGTCTTTGTAAACGCTCATGGTGGCAATGTCACCTCACTCGATGTTGTTACCAGGTATTTAAAGTTGAAAACCTGGGCGTGGATAGGCACCGTTGGTACGAGTAGTTTTTTGCCCGAGGGATTCGGGCAGAGCCTGTGGGAGGAGTCAATGCCCGCGCAACATGCGGGGGAGAGGGAGACATCGATGGCTATGGCCTGCGGCTTACACGTGAGGATGGATAAGCTTCTGAAAGTGGACGAAAGGTGGGAGGAACCGGCGGAGTATACATACTATCCTGGGGGAAAGGTGACAACCCCCCTATCCGGAAACCGGCTTCCAGTTAAAGAGACCACAAAAACCGGCGCATACGGAGATCCTACGAAGGCCAGCAGGGAAAAAGGTGAGAAAGTCCTCAACAAAGCTGTAGAAGAGTTTGTCGAGTTCCTGAGGGCACTTAACAAGGTCGAGGTCAAGTCCAAGACCGTCAACGTCTGGGATACGGAATTATAAAAAAATCATATTTTTTTTTGAACCATAGGGCGTGATTTACGCTCGCGCGATGATTAATACGCGCGATGATATATGAAGAAGGTTTATCCCGGTCGGCGCCCAGTCCATATCATGAGTGCCTACATTTGTGGATTGGATATGCATAAGAGGTAAACTTATGCGACGATACTGGGTCCCAACGGAGAGATCTTGGCCCAGAAAAAGATGGACAACGAGGAGGTACCGGCCTTCCTTGAACCCTACCCAGTGGAGCACATGGCGTTGAGGCCACCACCAGCATCATGTCTCTCCACCGCGCGCGCAAAATAGTGTTGGCGAGGAGGCAGAGTAGGGCGGATAACCAACCAGAGACCTTTTCATAGGTGAGGACGCCTTGAGGTGAAACTATTGTGCCCTTGGAGTGGGCATATAGGCGTGTGCTATCATCCACGAGGAGAGCAGCAAGATTGAGGAGGTAGAAACAAATAAAAAAACTTTACCGAGGCGCGAAATAGTGCTGAAGGGCGACGAAACAATGAAAAAAACGATTTTAATGTATGTAGGTTAAATATAAAATATAGAAAAAAAGAGGTTTTTTCTTTTTATCCTAATCCTAGCAGATCAAAGACTATGATTTGGAGCCTCGTTATTACATATGTAACTCTCATGGTTATAAGAAGACCAAAGGTGGAACCCATGGCTGCCATCATTAAATATTCTCCTATTTTCGTTACCCATCCGAATGGTCCCTTACGTTCTCTAGTATATGTGAAGATTAATAGCGTACCTAATAGGCCAACTATGAGTATTATAATATTTAATATTTCGAAAGGAGTTTTAGGAAGGGGTACCATAATGGACCTTAATTGTATAACTATATTTGATGTGATGGTTCTACTCATCGCAGTTCCGATTCCACCTCCCACCATAATTGCTATTGGTAATCTAGATAGATAAAATTGCCTTCGACTTACCTGTGCTAACAACAGGATGCCGATTATCAGAGGAATTATATTTATATAGGCTTGTTTTTCAATTAATGGTAACAGAGCCAATTTTTTGATGTTATCGAAGGCGATTACTGTAAACACACCGGCAGTTGTGCCTATCATTGTTGCCTCGCAGAATTTGAATAGTGGATTATCCCTTATTATAAAACTGTATGCAAAAATAACCCACAATGCCCCAATCCATATGGCAATATCAGTTGAAATCATTCTCTATCATCTCACCTTAGATTTAAATAACATAATATTTCCTAGGATTACAAGGGTTAGTATAAATAAATTGCTGAGTGCTACGCCGTCTATCGTTGACAATGCCCTGCCAGAAATGCCAACAAGTTGTTCATATTCTGCTCCCTGTGTTACACCGGCTACATAGCCATCTAATTGACCTGTCTTGAAATAAGGTTCTAACCAAATTGTGACTCCTCCGATACCAGCACTCGATATATATGGCTTGTTGTAAGGATCAGCCCACTGCTGTACCACAATATCTGTATGGTCACCTCCACAGTCCAGTATAATATCAAAATCATTGAGGGAATTGACTCCCTTCATCATTGGAAGATCATCTATGTAATTACCATATTTGTCATATTGTACTGCACTTCTGATATTAGCAGCGAAAGTAGACCATGCGACAGTGCCTCCAGGTACATATCCTAAAACGCACCAATCTTTTCCATACACATAACCATAAATTTCAGGTTTTGCCGCAGCTAAAATATATGGTTCAAGGATCACCGACACACCGTCTTCGTTAAAACCCACGATGTATAACTTTACGCCTCTTCTGAAAAGATGATGGAAAATTGCTATAGTTCCGGGATTTACATCTCCCATTAAACCTATCGCAATGTTCATAGAACAAATAACTTTAGTTTCGGGTCCCAAAGTTTCAATAATAGCATATACCGCTTTAGGACGCTCTGTTATAGGCAATGGTAAACCTAATGGTCTAATTAGTGGAATAATTATTATTGCTATTATGAGGGATTGTGTAGTTTGTCTTCTATATTTTCTAAAAAAAGCTAACCAATCCATTCCTTTTGTTTCAGTCATATTATCAGTCCTCTATTCCCGCCCATCTACGTTCTGCTCCAATAATGACTCTTAATCCCATTATAGCAATACCAATACCTACACTCATGTTGAAAGCTATGTATGGTCCTCTAGCTAATTCACCTGTAATCCATTGTCTTAAATCAAAAAACTGTGGAACAAAAGATCTAATAGCAGGTACATCGCCCAATAAAGTGAAAACAGCGCCAAATAGGAACAGGGCTGTTAAAAGATTCTTAACTCTTAAGACCCGCACTCCAGCAGAAGCAGTATATAGGTAAGAAAAGCTGTACAGGGTTGCACCTAAGGAGGAGTATATAAATGTATATATCCATGAATATTGTGGTTGCCCTATGCCTCCAAATATTCCTAGTGTACTAGTTACTACTGCCATTATCAAAATCCATAAGCTATATAAATTTCTTCCTCGTGATTTAATCACGTCCATTGCTCTTCTAGTAACCAAGTTCACTAAACCATAAGCCATAGCGTATGCGGCAAATATTATTCCCCAATTACCAATCTGAGATGTCATATATGATAGAGTTGGATCAGGATAAAAGTATTGAATAACGAATATTATAGTAACTAGAGATGCTATGGCGATCGGGTACATCGGATTCCGTAATTCATTCATCATTCATATCACTTCCCTTTAACTAGCGAAAAAGATTGACACGTTTATTCCCATCCAAGAAGCAATTACTCCGACGAGAATTATACCTACTAAAGCGTACCTATAGAAATCTCCACCCCATATTGTTGTAGTCATAATAGGGTTCTTAGATAGAATGCATCCAGCTGCTAAGACATCTTCCCCGAGAAGCGAATAGTCAAAAATGCTAACAATCCAAGGCCAAGCGGCAACATTTGTCATCCCAGCAAGAGACATTGCACCAATAGTGCCAGCATGCTCTCCGTAAATTGGTATATCAGCTCCTGCAACTGATCCTGGATACACAAACGCCCCTGCTTTTTTAGCATCCATAATACCGATAGTAGCCGCGATTTGTGAGTATTGTCCTCCTCCTATGAAAATCAAGTTTTCAGGTTTAATTTCCTCTGGTTTACCTTTAGAGCGGTAAGCCTCTTCCGTTAGGCCTCGAAGTAGAGGGATATGATCCGCCGAGTTGATAATAGTTATCACTTCTGCCCCTTTGTCGATACTTTGTTTCAAAACCTCCTCGTATATTGCAAGGCCCGCAACGGTGACTGCCGCTTCTGCTGTACGGAGTGAACCATAGCCAAGGGTAAAGACTAGGGGTCTACCAGTTTCTACACATCTACCTACCAGTTCAGGTATAGATTCAAGAGCTGGAAGTGAACGAAAGTGTGGGGTAATATTCTTTGATATTAACCACATGCATATCAAAAACATAACAACTATCAGCGAAAAATGCATAAGGGATGTTATATTAATTAAATAAGTCACTTAAATCGTAAGTATTGTATATTTTATTTATATTTAAAGTTTTCTACAATTTCAGTAGTTCCGAAAGTGCTTGTTGAAGGTCTCTGTTAGGCGGTTTTTTGTTGCTGTGAACCGTATGCCTCCACAGTGAACATCATTGAAGCAGAGACATACGGTTCACGGCATTGGTAGGGCCGCTCTCTGGGTTTTTACCTTTTCCCTCAAACTGGCCTTAAGAAGTTTTGTCGTCCCCACCAGGTACAACTGTGTCTACACGGGGAGGGACATCGTGAAGTCTCTAACGTACCTCAGCTTGGAGGCTGAGTACGCTGAGGGCGGGCTGGATGCTCTTAGGAAGAGGCTCCGCCGATGCCGGAGATCGGAAAAAGTGCCCAGCTCAGACTCGTTCCTATACCGCCTGAAGAAGCTGGCGAGGCGAGACGCCCTCAGCATGCTCCAGGAGATGAACAGGGAGGTCCTTGCTAGGGCGAAGACGAAGGGGGCCTTCCGCAGAAAGGCCGTGGCCGCCATAGACCTGACCTACATCCCCTATTATGGACGACCCAACCGCTACGTGGTCCAAGGAAAGTATAAGCTGGGGACGAACTGGTTCCACTGCTACGCCGCCTTCCGGCTGGTGGAGATGGGCCGCCGATACGTCGTTAAGAGCCGCTTGGTCACGCCGCTGGAACTCTGCGAGAAGGCTAAGATCGTTGAGGAACTCGTCACAGAGGCCAAGCGTCAAGGGGTACGCA
>Ga0315285_10002502_pt1 | contig 19167 bp, 19 predicted proteins | sample YL17G09_36_MG_FD_203698 | JGI IMG/M metagenome (GOLD analysis project Ga0315285, IMG submission 203698) | Sediment microbial communities from Yellowstone Lake, YNP, Wyoming, USA - YL17G09_36 | ecosystem: Environmental > Aquatic > Freshwater > Lake > Sediment | place: USA: Wyoming | collected...
TGCAAGATAACCCCAATCTCACCCCCTGTCAAGAAAAAAGAAACTCCTCCACAATGCGAATTTCCCCCAAGTCCTTGTAACTCAGTTCCTTGCCCCCGGTTCCTCACGGCCGTGCGAAATCCTTGATTGCCTCAGCTCTCGCTAATAGACCTCTCCACCGAAGCGGGCTCTTCTGGTTGGGGGGTGAACGGCGGTCGTAGCTGTGTCTGGGCATCTGGCTCCGGATGCCGCCCAGTCGGGTGCGCTGTGGCGCGTTGCCGGCCTAGGTGCCGTTGGCCGTGGGGGATCGACTTGGAGGAGTGGCAACTGCTCGGCCTCGCTATCGTGGAGTGCGGCTGGCATTTCAAACTCCGGTCCATCCGGGAAGCCATGCTTTCGTTTCAGGTCGGCGACCAGGCGGAAGATGCGGTCCTTGTAGCTGTGATCCAGGAAGGCGGAGCGGGCGAAGCGTGCCGCGTAGCGCTTTCGCAGGTGTGGGAAGTGTCGCTCCAGGAACGGGAAGAAGGCCTGCTGGGCCGAGGGCTTGAGGAAGAGGACGTTGGCGAAAACGTGGGTCGCATCGTGATGCCGAGCGGCGGCAATCATTTCTTCCAGGTTGGCCCGGTCATCCGTGATGTCGGGCATGATGGGGGCGATGTTGATCCCGGCAACGATCCTGGCCTGCCGCAGCGCCCGCAGGGCCTTCAGCCGCAACTCCGGCGTCGGCGCGTGAAACTCCAGGATGCGGGTCAACCGCCGGTCCAGCGTGGTCACGGTGAGGTTGACCTGCACGCTGCTTCTCTCGCCGATGCGACGAAGCAGGTCAATGTCCCGCGTGACGAGGTCGCTCTTGGTGCTGATGGAGAGGCGCAGGTCGCGAGCGGCCGCCATGACCGTGAGCAGGCTTCGGGTCACGCGGTAGCGCCGCTCCGCCGGCTGGTAGGGATCGGTGGCGGTGCCGAGGGCGATGCTCTGGCCGGTGAGGCGCTCGGGCGTAAGCTCGCGGGCGAGGATCCGGGCAGCGTCGCGCTTGACATAGATTTTCTCCTCGAAGTCTTCCCACCGATTCAGCCCCATGAACTCGTGGGTGTAGCGGGCGTAGCAGTACCGGCAGCCGAACTCGCACCCGCGATAGGGATTGATCGTCCAGGTGAAGGGCATACGCGGGCTGGAGCAGCGGTTCAGGACGGAGCGCACCTGGATGTCCAGGTACTCCACCTCGCGTTTTTCGAGCAGGGTGGACGCCTCGCGCGCCATGCGTTCGATGCCCTTGACCTGGGGCCTTGCGCCTTGGAACAGGCCTGGCAGGTCGGATCGATCATCTGGAAGCGGGCCGCAGTTTGTGATCGCTTGCAGGTCGCTCATAGCTCATGGCTCATAGCTCATGGCTCATAGCTGATGGCTCATGGCTGATAGCTGATGGCTGATGGCAAGAACCCGCGGATTACAGGCTATGAGCTATGAGCCATCCGCTATGAGCTGCAGTGGCGGCTGCGCCGCGGCCTCCAGTTCCCGGATCCGTCCCTTGAGCTGCGTGATGGCCTTCTGGTGCTCCACCAGGATGCCCATGAGGATGGCCTCCAGGGGCGTCAAGCGCGAGGCGTAGACCATGGCGGCCACGTGGTACTTGGCGGCGGCGAAGAGCGCGTCGAAGGCCTCCTGGTCCTCGCGGCGCAGGGCGCGGCGGAACTTGTTCCAGCTTTTGAACTCGGCCTCCAGGATCTGACTGAACGGCGCAACGGTCCTTCCCATGACGAACCTCGTAAGGCGTGAAACGGGAAACGTGAACCTCGTGAAACGTGAAGCGTGAAAGGTGAAACGCAAGAGAGCCGAGGGCCGCGACGTCTCCGGCCCCGAACCCCGAACCTTGAACCTCGAACTGTGAACCTCAGCGACCTGTCCATGGATACGCTACCGGTAGCTCCTGATGATGGTGACCGCGGATCCAGGGCCGACCCTCTTCCTGCGGGATCACCAGGGAGTGGGTGCCGCGGGGGTCGGGCGGCTTCTCGCGGACGACCAGGATCAGGCCCTCTTCCTCGCGAAGCCGGACGATGGCGTCAGCGGCGCGGGTCAGGATCTCTCGGAGGGGCTGCAGTCTGGGTGTCACCGGCTCCTCGGGATGGGTGGCCAGGATGGGCTGGCCGGCCTCGGCCAGCGACCGGATCCGCCGCGCCGTGTTCTGAAGCAGGCGGAACGCCTCGCGTGCGGGAATGTTCTCGTCGTGGAACAGGTGGCTCCAACCGGAGATCACCACCAGGCCTGGGCGATAGTGGGCGATCGCCCCCGGCAGGCGTTCCACGATCAGGGTCTCCAGTTGATGGCACGTGAAGGCGCGGGTGAGATACAGGCGCTGCATGACCGCCTTGGGGGGTTGCCCGGCATCTTTCGCCAGAGCCGAGAGGATATAGGGATCAAAGGCGTTGGCTCCGTCTATGTACAGGACCGTGCGCCCGCCCAGGATCACCCGGCCGGCCAGGGTCGTCCCGAGGTCCAGGACAAAGGGCGGTCCGGTGAGCAGGGAAAGGCCCGCCCGGGTCGTCGGGACCTCGTGTGATACCCTGCTCGTGGACCCCGGCAAGGGCAGATGCGGCCGGTTGCCCTCGGCAAGGCAATTCAGAAGGGCCAGGAGGCCATCGTCCTCCCGGCGGGTGACGGCACTCACCCGGATCATGGCTAGCAGATACCAAACATTTGTTTGGCTGTCAAGAAAATTCGCTGCCGGGCTCGAATCCTTGTATGGAGGGCAGCCGCGTGGTATCTTCCTCCGGCTTACCCCGCGTTTTCGGGGGGTTTCCCACGGCCCAGGACATTCCGTTGCCGCGCGACCTAGAAGGCCCAGATCAGGATCAGGGAGACGACTCGTGACGACTCGAGGAGATGCGCAGTCCCTCAAGCAGCGCGTCCAGGCAGAGGTGGACCGGCTGACCCCGGACCTTTTGGCCACCAGTCGGTTCCTGCATGCGAACCCCGAGCTGGCCTACGAGGAGCACAAAGCGGCCGAGCGCCTGACGGCCATCCTGGAACAGCACGGCTTCGCGATGACGCGCGGGGCGGCCGGCCTGCCCACGGCGTTCACGGCTCGTGCCGGGTCGGGCAGTCCCCGTATTGCCTTCCTCGCCGAGTATGATGCGCTGCCCGGCCTGGGTCACGCCTGCGGCCACAACCTGATCGGGACGGCATCGTTAGGGGCGGCCCTGGCGGTGAAGGCGATCCTGGACAAGACACCGGGGGAGGCTCTGGTGATCGGTTGTCCGGCCGAGGAAAGGGGAGGGGGCAAGATCCCCCTGGTGGAATCGGGAGTCTTTGCCGGAACGGATGCCGCCATGCTGGTCCACCCCAGCAACCGAACCGAGATGGTGAAGCTGGCGCTGGGCATGCGCGAACTGACAGTGGAATTCTTCGGCAAGGCGAGCCACGCCGCCGCCTCGCCGGAGCAGGGGATCAACGCCCTGGACGCCGTGGTGCTGGGATACACCGGGATCGGCGCCCTGCGCCAGCAGGTGCGCTCCGACGCCCGCATCCACGGGATCATCACCCATGGAGGCCAGGCCCCGAACATCATCCCGGACTACGCCGCGGCTCGCTTTTATGTCCGGGCTTTGGATCTCGCGTACATGGACGAACTGTTCCGACGGGTGGTTGCCTGCTTCGAGGCGGCGGCCCAGGCGACGGGATGCCGGGTGAAGATCACGCCCGCGGGCAAGGACTATCACCCCTACAAACCGGTTCATGCCCTGGCCGAGCTGTTCCAGCGCAATCTGGAATCGCTCGGGGAGACCGTGGATCAGGGGCCGGTGGATCGGGAACTGGGCTCGACCGACGTGGGGAACGTGAGCCAGGTGGTTCCCACGATCCAGCCCATGCTCCAGATCTCACCCCGGGAGGTTACCTGCCACATGGCCGCCTTCGCCAAGGCGGCTATCTCCGATGCGGGACACCGGGGAATGCTCCTGGCGGCCAAGGCCATGGCCATGACCGCAGTGGATCTCCTGGCAGATCCGGCCACCCTGGCCCGTGTGTCGGCCGAGTTTCGCGGCCATCCGTCATCCTGAGATCCGTTCCCGAAAACCATGCGCGCCCCTCGTGGCTTCCGTCCCCGGCCTGCCCGCCTCGGGGACGGCGCTCGAGGTCGGGGGCGCCGGGCTCCAGGGCATCGCGGTGCCGGTGGCGGGCTTGACGGCGGGACAGGAGCTGGAGATCGCGCCGATCGTGCTGCACCGCAACCCATAGGCTGCGGAAGGCGCGACACGGATCGGACGGCAGGGGGTCGGGTGAAGGTCATCGGCCTGATGTCCGGGACCTCTGCCGACGGCGTGGATGCGGCCCTGGTCGAGATCACCTGCGAGGGCGATCGGCCCGCACTCCGCCTCGTCGCGTGGGACATCCTCGCCTATCCTCCCGGCCTGCGAGAGCGAATCCTGGCCGTGGCCACGGCCGGCAGCACGGAAGAGGTGTGCCACCTGGACGCCTATCTCGGAGAGCTGTTCGCCGAGGCGGCCGTGCGGGTGGCCCGACAGGCCGGCGTGGAACTGGCGGACGTGGAGCTGATCGGCTCTCACGGCCAGACGATCCACCATCTGCCGGTCGTGAGGCAGGAGGGGAGGCACGCCGTGCGATCCAGCCTCCAGATCGGGGAGCCGGCCGTGATCGCTGAGCGGACGGGCGTCACGACCATCGCCGACTTCCGGCCGCGGGACCTGGCCGCCGGCGGCGAGGGAGCGCCGCTCACCCCCATCGTTCACCATGCCCTGTTCACGCGGACGGATCGGGGGCGCGTGATCCTGAACCTGGGCGGCATCGGCAACGTCACGGTGCTGCCTGCGGGGGCTCCCGCCTCGGCGGTCACGGGCTTCGACACGGGGCCCGGAAATGTCCTGCTGGACGAGTTCGTCCGGGCCGCGGGCCTATCAGACCGGGGCTATGATGAGGACGGGCGCCTGGCGGTGGCGGGGCAGGTGCAGCCGGATCTGTTGCACGATCTGCTGAGGCACCCGTTCGTCCGCCGCGCACCGCCTAAGTCCACGGGGCGCGAAGCGTTCGGGCCGGTCTTCGTCGAGCGATTTCGAGGGCGCCTCCGTGTCGCGGGCATCGGCGATCTAGACGGCCTGGCCACGCTGGCCACCTTCACCATCGAGGCCGTCGTGCAGAACCTGCGGGACTTCGTCTTTCCCGGGACGGCAGTGCACGAGGTGGTGGTCACGGGCGGGGGCGCGCGCAACGCGTTCCTGATGCGTCGTCTGGCCGAGTCGCTGCCCGAGTGCACGGTCGCGTCCTCGGACGACATCGGGTTTCCGGGACGGGCTCTCGAGGCCGTGGCTTTCGCCTGGCTGGCGTACTTGACGGCCACGGGACGGCCAGGCAATCTTCCGGCAGTGACGGGCGCCTGCGGCCCTCGCATCCTGGGGTGCATCGTGCCCGGGGAAAGATTCCGGGGGCTTGCAGGGAGTTAACGCTAAGATGACACCGTACCATCAGACCATCATGCGGCTGCTCGATACGATCGCGCGCTCGCAGGCGCAGAGCCTGGAACGGGCGGCCCAGTCCATCTTCGCCTCACTCCGGGCCGGCGGGGTGTTTCACGTCTTCGGCAGCGGGCACTCGCACGCCCTGGCCGAGGAGGCCTACCACCGCGCGGGGGGCTTGGTCCCGGTGAACGCCATCCAAGAGGTGTTTCTCACGCCGCTGACGTCGCCCCGCATGAGCGGCCAGTTGGAGCGGGTTCCGGGCCTCGCCAAGATCATCCTGGATGGCCACGACCTCCGCCCGGGGGAGGTCCTGATGGTCATCTCCAACTCCGGTATCAACGCCGTCCCCGTCGAGGTGGCGCTCGAAGGCAAATCGCGCGGCCTCACGGTCATCGCCTTGACGTCACTCCATCATTCGCAAGGCGTGGCGAGCCGGCATCCAAGCGGCAAGCGGCTGTTCGAGATCGCGGACATCGTCCTGGACAACTGCGGGGAGCCCGGGGACGCCACCGTCCGCTATGAGGGAATCCAGGGAAAGGTGGCACCCACATCGCTGCTCGCCGGGGCCTACATCATCAACTCCCTGGTGTGCCGGGTCGTGGGGCTCTTCCTGGCCCAGGGCCTCACGCCGCCGGTCTATCTCAGCGCCAACGTGCCGGGTGGGGACGAATACAACCGGGAACTGGAGGCGAAGTACCGCGGTCGCATTCGCGGCCTCTGACCCAGGTCAATTGGTCAATTCGTCGATTAGTCAATTGGGAAAGAACGAAAAGGCAGACTGCCAAGCGTAGAGGAACCCGGTGACAGGCGTCGAAGGAAAGGGGCGGTTGCTCGAGGGGATCCGGGTGCTCGACCTGAGCCGGATCATCGCAGGCCCGTTCTGCTCTCAGATCCTGGGGGACATGGGGGCCGAGGTGATCAAGGTCGAGCAGCCCGGCGCCGGGGACGACAGCCGCACCTGGGGGCCGCCATTTATGCAGGGGGAGTCGGTCTACTTCTTCTGCATCAACCGGAACAAAAAGAGCGTCACCGTGAACATGAAGGATCCCCGGGGCAAGGCCATCATCCGCGAGTTGGCCAGGCGGTCAGACGTCCTGCTGGAGAATTTCAAGCCGGGCACGCTGGCGAAGCTGGGGCTGGACTGGGAGGATCTGCGCCGGGAGAATCCCCGCCTGATCTTCTGTTCGATCTCGGGCTTCGGCCGGAGCGGACCGTCGGCCGAGCGCGGCGGCTACGACGTGATCGTCCAGGCGGTCGGCGGCCTCATGAGCATCACGGGCGACCCCGACGGCCCACCGGTCAAGGTGGGCGTGGCCATGACCGACATCTGCACGGCCCTCTACGCCCACGGGGCGATCCTGGCTGCCCTGTACGCGCGCGATCGGACGGGGGAGGGGCAGAGGATCGACGTGTCCCTCCTGGAGACGCAGATCGCGGCCCTCATCAACATCGCCAGCTCGTACCTCAACGCCGGGGAGATCCCGGGCAAGTGGGGCACGGCCCACGTGAACATCGTCCCCTACCAGGCGTTCAAGATGCAGGATGGCTACATGATCATCGGTGCCGCCAACGACCGCCTGTGGGTCAAGCTGTGCGAGGCCATCGGGCTCACCGAGGTGGGCCGCGACCCCAAGTACGCCACGAATGCCCAGCGTGTAGAGCATCGCGAGGAGATCGTCCGCCTCTTGGAAGCCCGGCTGATCACTAAGACCCGCAAGGAGTGGGAGGCCATCCTGGCCCCCCTCGGAATCCCCTGCGGGCCCATCAACCGGATGGACGAGGTCTTCGCCGACCAGCAGGTCCGGCACCTCCAGATGGTGCTGGAGGCACGGCATCCTCACGTGGGAATGATTCGCATGGTCCGCAACCCGGTGACCTTTTCCCGCACGCCTGTGGATCTCCGACAGGCCCCGCCGAGGCTGGGAGAGCACACCGAGGAAGTCCTCCGCGACCTCCTGGGTTACTCCGCAGCCGAGGTGGCGGACCTCCGGGCTGCAGGTGTGATATGATCTGGGGACGTCAAGCCGTAGGCCTCACAGAAGGAGGGCCATCATGCACAGATCATGGTTCACTGCTCTCGGCATCCTGATCCTGGTGGCACTGGCGCTGGCGAGCTGTGGTCCGCGGATATCTCAGAGCGTTGCGCAGGCGCGTGCGGCGGTAGAGGCCGCCCGTGCTGCGGGGGCACCGACGCGTTCTCCCGAGCAGTTCCAGGCGGCGGAAAAGGCCCTCAAGGATAGCGAGGCGCTCTTCGCCGCTGGCGACGCCGACAGCTTGCTTGCGGCGGATAACATCGCGAAGGTGGCTGAGGCCACGGCCTACTCGGCCGCGGCCGCCGCGAAGCTCTCCACCGATCTGGGGAAGGCCCAGGCGGAGGCCCAGGCGGCGAAGCAGGAGGCGGAGCGGGCCCGCGCGGAGATGGATCGCCTGCAGCCGCGGGTGCGCACGGTCGAGGAAACGGCCCGGGCGGCCCAGGCGCGGGCGGAACGGGCCGAGGCCCAGGTGGCGGAGCTCAAGCGGCAAGTCGCCGCGGCCGCCACGCCGGCACCTTCGTTGGCCACCTACACCCGGTATGTGGTGAAGAAGGGGGACACGCTGCCGAAGATCGCCGCCCGGCCGGAGATCTACGGGGATGCCGGCCAGTGGAAGCGCATCTACGACGCCAACCAAGACATCATCGGCCGGGATCGCAAGCTCAAGATCGGCCAGGTCCTGATGATTCCGAAGCCCTGAGCGGCCAGCCCACGGACCGAGCCATGACGGTGGACATCCTGATCCGCGGGGCGCAGGTCTTTGACGGGGGAGGCGATCCGCCGGCGGAAGCGGATGTCGCCATTCGCGGCGACCGGATCGTCGCCGTGGGGCGCGATCTCTCCCAGGAGGCGCGACGGGTCATTGACGCCTGGGGCCTCGCGGCCGCTCCGGGCTTTGTGGACATCCATGGCCACTCCGATTACCACCTCCTCCTCACGGGGACGGCTGAGAGCGCCGTGCTCCAGGGGGTGACGTGCGAGATCGGAGGGAACTGCGGCTATGCGGCCGCCCCCATCTGGGGGCCCTGGTGGGAGGATCGCGCTCGATCCTACCACGAGATCTACGCTTTGGACCACGCTTGGCAGGACGTGGGTGGTTACTTCCGCCGGCTGCTGGATGCAGGGATTTCGATCAACTTCGGCCTGCTGATCGGCCACAACACGCTCCGCGGGTCGGCCATGGGCGGCGCGGATCGCGCAGCCACGGCGGAGGAGATGCAGGCCATGCTCGCGGCCCTGGAACGCGGGATGGACGAGGGCGCCCTGGGCCTGTCCACGGGACTGGTCTATTCTCCGGCCTGTTTCTCGCCACCGGAGGAACTGGCGACCCTCACGGCCGTCGCGGGGCGCAAGGGCGGGATCCTCACGACCCACATGCGCAGCGAGGGCGACGGCCTTCTGGAGGCGATCCGGGAGGTCATCGCCGCCGCCGAGGCGGGACGGACGCCGCTCCAGATCTCCCACCTCAAGACGTACGGGGAGCGGAACTGGGGGAAGCTGCCGCAGGTCTTCGAGCTGATCGAATCGGCGCAGCGGCGGGGCGTGGACGTCACCGCCGACCGGTATCCCTACACGGCCGCCAACACCGGCCTCCAGGCGGCGCTGCCGCGCTGGGCCATCGAGGGGAGCAAGGCCGAGCAGACGGCGCGCCTCGGCGATCCGGTTGTCCGGGCCCGCATCCGGCAGGAGATCGGCGAGGGGCCGAATGCCCGGGACTGGAGCCAGGTGATGATCTCTGAGGTGACGCTTCCCCAGAATCGCCGCTACCAGGGCCTGCGGGTGGACGCGGCCGCGCGGTTAGCCGGGAAGGAGACGCTCACGTTCGTGCTGGATTTGCTTCAGGAGGAGAAAACCCAGGTCGACGCCATCTACTTCGTCATGAGCGAGAAGAACCTGCAGGCCATCCTGCGCAAGCCCTACGTGATGATCGGCTCTGACTCGGGCTGCCGCGCCCACTATGGTCCGCTGTCCACGGGTCGCCCCCATCCCCGCACCTTCGGGACGTTTGCCCGCGTCCTGGGTCACTATGCGCGGGAGGCGGGCCTGTTCGATCTGGCCGCCGCCATCCGCAAGATGACCTCCGATCCGTGCCGGCGTTTCGGCCTCAGGGACCGCGGATGGCTTCGACCGGGGTACGCGGCCGACGTCGTGCTCTTCGACCCGGACCGGGTTCGTGATACGGCGACCTACGAGGAGCCGATCCGATATCCCGTCGGGGTGCACACGGTCCTGGTGAACGGTGTCCCGACGGTCGAAGCCGGAGAACACACCGGCGCCATGGCGGGGCAGATCGTCCGCCGGACAACCGCAACTTCGTAGGCAACGAAGTTGCGGATTTTCAAATGTCAAACTGACAACTGACATCTGGCCAACTTGGAACTTGACGGAAGATGACCGGTTGTCAGTTGTCCGTTGTCAGTTTTCCATTGGCTCCGCGCTTCAGGGGGAGCGGATGCGCCCACGCATCGGCATCACATCCTGGCATCGGGACGACAAGGATGGGCTGGAGCGCTGGGAGGCGATCCGCGACACCTACACGGGAGCCATCCGCACTGCGGGCGGCGTACCGCTGATCCTCCCGATTGCGGACGATGACCCGGATCTCATCACGAACTATCTGGAGGCGGTTGATGGCCTCCTCTTCACGGGCGGGGAGGACGTGGCCCCCGCCTATTACGGCGAAGCGCAAGATGAGCGCTGCGAGGAACCGGACCGCGAGCGGGACCTCTTCGAGATCCACCTCGCAAGGGCGGCCCTCTCGCGCCGGATGCCGATCCTGGGGATCTGCCGGGGACTCCAGCTACTCAACGTCGCGGCCGGGGGCACGCTGTATCAGGACATCCAGTGCCGACCGGGCACCAAGGCGTACCACGCGGCGAGCACAGCCGATCGGCAGAAGTTGATCCACGCCGTCCGCATCCTGCCGGGCACCCGCCTGCATGCCATCATGGGCGTCATCGAGTCCCGGGTCACCAGCACGCACCATCAGCTCGTCAAGGATCTCGCCCCGGGTTTCCGCGTCACGGCCGAGAGTCAAGAGGACGGCATCGTGGAGGGCATCGAGCAGCCGGACCATCCATTCCTGGTGGCCGTGCAGTGGCACGCCGAGCGGATGTACCGGGATCACGCGGAGCACCTGGCGCTGTTCCGAGGGCTGGTCGCGGCCGCCGTGGCGGCACGGGGCTGATGCCGGGAGCCACGGATCAGTCCGCCTCCGGCGGACCGACCCCCAAGCCCGATGGAGCGATTGGGTCAGGGAGTCCCCTCGAGCAGTTGCCTGATTGCCTCCAGAATGGGCCGGAGATTGCCCCCCTTGGGCAGGAAGTATTCCGCCTTCGTTTCGTAGGCCAGGATGGCGAAGCTTTCCTCCAACCGTCCGCTGTAGAGGATGATGGGGATCTTCTGCAATACCGGATCGCCCTTGATCAACGTGGCCACGCGAAACCCATCCATCCCGGGCAGGGCCACATCCAGAACGATCAGATTCGGCCGGTGCTCCCGCACCGCACGCAGCCCCTCCTCGCCGTCTGCGGCCGTCAGGACCCGATACCCCTGATGCCGCAGCAGCTCCTCCATGCTCTCCCGCACGGTCGGATCATCGTCCACCACCAAGAGCGTCTTGGTCTCAGGGTTCATTGTGAATGCTCCGCCGTGAGGATCGCTTGCAGCAGTCGCTGATGCTCGGCGTTGCCCACGATGGCCTGCGCCGCCTCCACGTCCACCGGGCTGCGCCGTGCCTCGAGCCATTTCCGCAACCGAGCGATGCGGTCCAGGGAGGCCGCCAGCCGCACCTCGGAGAGACGGCGACCCTTGACCGCGGCCTCCACCGCTGCCACGGCCGCCTGTTGCCGCCCGGGGTCGCGACAGATGAGGATCAGATCCCCACCGGCCTCGAGGAAGCGGACGGCGGCTTCGCCGAGGTCGAGGCGGGCGGCGATCGCCTCCATCTCCAGGTCATCGCTCACCACCACCCCGTCGTAGCCCAGCTCCTCTCGCAAGATGCCCGTGATGATGCGGCGGGACAGGCTGCTTGGCGTCTCGGGGTCCAGCGCCGGGCAGAGGAGGTGGGCCGCCATCACGGCCGGCACGCCGTCCCGGATCGCCCGCCGGAACGGAACGAACTCCACCGCGCGCCAGCGTGCCGGGGACTGCGAGCTTTCCGGCAGCGTCAGGTGGGAGTCCGCGACCGTCTCGCCGTGGCCCGGGAAGTGTTTGGCCGTGGCCAGGATGCCGGCGTCGGCGAGCCCCTGAATGGCGGCCGCACCCAAGCGGGCCACGCGATCCGGATCGTGGCTGAAGGCCCGATCGCCGATGATGGGATTGCGCGGGTTGGTGTGGACGTCCAGGACGGGTGCGAGATTCCACGTGAACCCCGCGGCGCGGAGTTCGCGCCCCACGGCCCGGGCCAGATCCCTCGTGAGCGCCTCATCGTCGATGGCTCCGAGGGTCGCCGCGGCGGGCGGGGCAAGAAACGGCGCGGGCAGCCGGCTGACCCGCCCTCCTTCCTGATCCACACCGACGAGCAGGGGGAGATCGGCTGCGGCGTGCAGCGCGGCCGTCAGGCGGCAGATCTGCGGGAGATCCTGCAGATTACGGCGAAACAGGATCACCCCGCCGAGACCCGACTCTAGCAGGGGGCGGAGATGGTCGGGCAGCGTGACCGCGTCGAAACCGAAGCAGAAGAGCGACGGGATCGGGCTGGGCCTCATCCGCCCTCCCTGGCGCCGTCCCGGGCGATGCGGAAGGCCTGCCGGAAATCCTCCAGTTCCTCCGGCCGGACGTCGGACCACGTCCGGATCTCCTGGTAGAGCCCTTGGGGGTCCTTCGTCATGCGCTGGCTGACGACCTGGGCGGCGGCCGTCAGATTCCCCACGCGGCGGTCGATGATCCCGTGCAGCAGTGGCGCCAGGACCTTCAGGATACCGTGAGCCACGACGTTGTCCAGGCGAAGGAAGAGCTGGGGGTCCACCTCCACGTAGGATTCGTTGCCGTCCCACCGCTCCCGGTACTCCAGGGTGAAGACCATGCTGCCCGACAGCTTCAGGAGGTGAGCCAGGGAACGGAACTCGCCCCCGACGAAATAGATCCGCCGCTCCGGCGCGCGGGCCACCAGACGGAGGCTTCCGCGCAGCGCCCCCATGTCATCCACGGCATAGAACCCGTTGCCCTTGTCGGTGATGTGGTAGCCCTCCAGGGGTGGGTGGAGGTGCCGCGCCAGAGCGGCGGCGAAGGGAGGCCGGTCCATAATCCATTCGGTGTTCTTGAGGGTCCCGATGAATCGGGCCGTCTTCAGTTGGCGCGCGAGGGTGTACCGTTCCACGACCTCGCGCGTGGCCGCATCGTCGACGGGAAGGCCGATCACTGTCAACACCGCCCGCGCCTGGGCGCCCCCCGCAGCGAGAAGCAGGCAGAGCAGAACCATGGCCCGCAGGAGTCGCCCCAGGGGAAGACCGATGGGCCAATCCTTCGCGGGATTTGACAGGAGGCCCCTCCACGCCCTATAAGGGACCGTTTTCGGATCGTGACTAGGGAGCTCCACTGACTTGATCACCTCAGACACGTCTGACCAGCGGGACATGAGCACCAGGACGAAACTCTTCTGGGTTGCTGTGCTCTACTCTACGCAGGGCTTCCCGTTTGGCGTCTTTTACGAACTGTTCCCGGTTTACTTCCGCCAGCTAGGCATTGAGTTGAAGGATATTGGTCAGATCAGCTTGCTCGGGCTCGCGTGGACGCTGAAGTATCTCTGGGCGCCGGCGGTCGACCACTACCGACATCACCGCGTGTGGATGGCGGTGGCGGATGTTGCGATGGCGACGGTGCTCGTCGCGTTCGCGGCGAGCAAAGGTTTCGGCGCCTGGATGTGGGTCGCGATCGGCGCGTTCACGGTGCTCTCAGCCACCAACGACATCGCGATCGATGGCTACACCATCGAGCTACTCCACCGCGACGAACTCGGGCTGGCGAACGGCATCCGCATCGGCTTCTGGCGAGTCGGCGTGCTTGCCTCTGGCCTAGCGCTGATCGTTTCGGACTGGATTGCTTGGCCAGGGGCGTTCGCGTGCGGTGCGCTTACACTCGCGATTTGCATGATTGGCGTGCTTGCTGCGCCGCGCGAGCGAGCAGCCCTGCAGACGCAAGAGTCGACGCTGCAAGTCGAACTGCGTCGCATCCTGAGAGACCCCAACTCGCTCGCGCTCGTCGCCGCGGTCGCGCTGGGCACATTGTGGCTCATAAACAACGTCACGCGCTGGTCCGAGGGCCGGCCAGGTTTTTGGATAGTTGCATGGGGTGTGGCAGCAGCTGTGATCGCGACAGCATGGATCGCGCGCTCGGCGCTGGAACCCGAGTCTATCAAGGTCTCCGTCGATGCCGAGCGGGGGCCGATGCTCGGCGCGCTGTTTGAGCTGTTCGCTCGACCCCATATCGTTCCGGTGCTCGCGTTCGTGCTGATCTTCAAGCTGGGCGATGCCTCGATGGGCTTCATGGTAAAGCCGTTTTGGGTTGATGCGAAGTTCAGCGCGACCGAAATTGGCTTGGTGTCAGTCAACATCGGCCTTGTCTTGTCGATCGCTGGTGGAATCGCCGGCGGCTGGTACGCTCACCGCGCCGGCATCTTCAAGGCATTATGGGTCTTGGGCCTGTTCCAGGCCTTCTCCAATCTCGGCTATGTATTTGCGGCGTGGCTGATCCCTTACGGCCCTCAAGCCTCGCCTGATCTTTGGCATCGCGCGGTCCTCTATTCAGCAAGCGCTGCAGAATCATTTACCGGCGGCCTGGGTACTGCAGCGTTCCTGGCTTTCTTGATGGCGATTGTTGACAAGCGCCACTCGGCTACAGAGTACGCACTCCTTTCGTCGGTATTCGCGCTGTCGCGCTCGCTAGCTGGCTGGGCGAGCGGCTTCGGTGCGCAAGAACTCGGTTACGCCAGATACTTCCTCTTGACCTTCTTCCTCTCCTTTCCTGCTTACACCCTGCTACCCTGGGTGCGGCGTATGCTTGAGTACGTGGACATGCGCAATAGCTCCGCTGGACCCTCCGCCTAAAGGGCTTCAGTACCTCGCTCGGGCCGCCATCCGGCCGTCAGCAGGCCGACCGACCCAGCTGCTAGTACCTTCTGTCCAGTTCCCCTGCGGCGCCGTGCTAGTCCACACGGGCTGGCCGGCACTCCCCCGACCTACCACAGGTGCTCCCGCCGCCCGACGAAGCGACCGAAACCCTGGGTGTCCTGGGCCGCCGCCGCAAACCGCCTCAGCCCCTCCTTCAGGGACTCCGTGTCCGTCGCGACGGACAGCCGCAGGTAATGGAGATGCTCCGTGCCGATACGGCCGAAAGACTTCCGATCCAGCGTGGCCACCTGGTACTCGAAGAGGAGGAACATCTGGAAGAGGGTGGACGGACTGGTCTTCTTCTTTGTCTCCGGCGGTAGGCTCTGGAATGCCTTCATGATCCCGAGGCGCTCGCACACGCCGGCGATGTTCGGGAACACGTAGAAGGCCCCTTTCGGATTCTGGCACCGCACGCCCTCGATGCCGTTCAGGCCCTTCACCACGAGATCCCGCCGCTGCTGGAAGACCGCGACCATTTCCCCGATCGCCTTGGCGGCCAGGGGCGATTCCAGTCCCAGGCGGGCCCCTTCCTGGTTATAGGCGGGGACGCAGGAGAAGTAGTTGATATTCAGGTTCCGGAAGACGTCCGCCTCTTCCGCGGTCGGGAACAAGGCCCAGCCGATCCGGCCCCCGGTCCAGGCAAAGCTCTTGGACGCCCCACTGACCAGGATCGTGATCTTTTCCATCCCTGGACAGGAGGCGATGCTGTGATGCTGGCTCCCATCGAACAGGATGTGCTCGTAGACCTCGTCAGAATACACCCGCACGTCGTTTCCGCAGCGCTTTAGGATAACGTCCGCGATCTCCTGCAACTGCTCCCGCGAGGCCACCCCGCCCGTCGGGTTGGACGGGAAGTTGAGGTAGATCAGCTTGCTCCGCTCACTGAGGAGCGGAGCGATTTCCTTCCCTGACAGGCTGAACCCCTGCTCCTCCTTCAGGTGGATGGGCTGAGGCTTCGCCTCGACGTAGGCGATGAAGGATTCGTAGATAGGGAATCCCGGGCTCGGATAGACCACCTCGTCTCCCGGATCGCAATACGTTTGCTGGCAGAAGCCGATGGGGGGCTTGGCGCCGGGGAAGACCACGACGCGGTCCGGCGTGGCCTTGATCCCGCGAGTCTCGCTGAAGTACTTCGCGACCGCCTTACGGAGCGGAAGGATCCCCTGGGGATCACAGTAGTGGGTGTTATCGAGGTCGATCTGTCGCTTCACCTCGTCTTTGATGAACTGAGGGATGGGGAAGTCCGGTTCCCCCAGATTGCACTTGATGACCCGCTTTCCCTGCTCCTCGATGGACCGGATGTGCGGGCCGATCTTGAAGGCGTTCTCGGTATCGATGAGTCCGACGCGCTTGGCTAACAGTGCCACGGTACGCTCCTTTCGCTCGAAACCGATCTGTTGCCCTCTCCTCACCGCTCCCCGCGATCTCCATCTCTCATCCCCGCCACCGGGCGTCGGGCGAACGGCGCAGGCGATCTGGCCCCATCAGGTCAGGCTGGCGTCGATGGCTTGCCCTTCTCCAGCGCGATGCGGACCATGTTGATCAACCGCTCTCCGGACACGCTCTTCAGGACGGTGATCTCCGCGCCTGCCCTGAAGGCCTTCTCGTTCAGCTTGATGTCTTGCGTCGCGGTGAGGATGACGACCGGGATATGCCTGAGTTCCTCGTCTTGCTTCAGCTTCTCGCACACGGCAAAGCCGTCCATCCCCGGCATCTCGATGTCCAGTAGGATGAGATCCGGCTTGTGCTGCTTGGCCCGAGCCAGACCCTCGGCGCCGTTGGTGGCGGCCAGCACGCGATATCCCTGCTGCTTGAGCAGGTTCTGCTGCATGGTCACGAAGAACGGTTGATCGTCAATGATCAGAATCGTCTTCGGGTGGGATCCTGCCGTCGGGGTGGCCATGCCTCGCGCTCCTCTCCTTCCCAGGCGGGCCATGCGGACAGCCCAAGGATTTCGGCGGACGCGACATCATCTCTCGCCCGGACCTGCGGGTTCCTCGTGCAGGTCGGGATCATGCGCATGACAGGTACTCTTGCAGGATCCCGGCGGCCACGTCCGCCCCATTGGCCGGCAGGTCGGACCACGTGCGGGGCAGGCGCAGCAACGCGTCCAGGCCGCCCCGCCAGTTCCCGGCGAGGAGGTCGTCGTTTCCGATGAACGCGGCGACCCCGAACTGTTCAAGCCCTGCCACCAGGGCGCCGTATTCGGCGAACTGGCCCCGGGCCGTGTACAGCACGGGCGTCCGGTTCGCCAGGCAGTCCGAGACGATCCCGTATCCGGGCTTCGTGATCACGGCGTCCGCCTGAGCCACCAGATCTTCGTACATGAACCCGTTCAATGTCACCACCCGCACGTTCCGGATCGGCCGGGGCGTCGGCTGGGTGGTGAGAAAGCAGTATTCGCTGAGCGCTTCCACGCGATCGAAGTCAATGCCCCGGATCTCGAAGCCGCCGAAAGAAAGGAGGATCACCGGGCGGGAACTATCGAGGCGCAGCATGCGCCGGACCTCCGCCCGCGACCGGCCGGCGCGTCGCGCGATCATGGAGATGTCCCGGATCACCTTGAACGCCTCGCAGTCCCCGTGGAAGGGCAGGCGCAGGAACAGGTCCGCCTGCCCGTAGGCCTCGCGGATCTGTTCCAGGATCGGCGCGTGCCCAGGAAGCCCCCGGACGTAATCGGCGTAGATCCAGTCCCATGAGAAGTTGCTGATGCCGATGGCCGGCAGGCCCGCCTGCTGCGCCACCAGGAACGCCGCGGGCGGGATGTCGGCGACGACCAGGTCCACCCCGTCGCGACGCAAGATCTCGGCTTCCTCCTGGATGGCGGATGGTTGCGATTCGAGGAGCCGGGCGTACGCCTCCAGCGTCGCGACCGGGTCCATGTGGATGGAGTCAAGCTGGATGACCCCGACATCGAGGGCCCGAGGCCGGAGGCGAAAGTCGCAGGGGAGGTTCATCCGAAACAGCCACTCCGGCGCCGTGGAGATGAGGCTGAGCTGTAACCCCGGCGTTTGCCGAGCCAAAGCAGAGGCCACGGCCGCCATGCGGGTGGCGTGTCCGAATCCGTGACCGGTGATGTAAAAGGCGGCATATGGCATGGCGATCTCGAAACCCAGCTAAGTATATTGAATCCGGCCTGCAATGCAAGGCAATTGCCGGCACCCTACCCCTGGCCCCCGATCCCCGGACCCGGATCAGCGGCCTTTGCCCTGAAGGACCTCGTAGGCCTGCTGGATGGCGAGCAGTTTCTTGTGGGCCAACTCTTGGAATTCCTTGCCGAGATGGGAGACCTTGTCCGGGTGATACCGCGCCACGGCGCGCTTGTACGCGGCCTTGATCTCCTCTGGTGAGGCCTGCGGGGACACCTCCAGCAGGGTGTAGGGATCCATCTGGCTGAAATCTGCGGTCAGGTCGTCGGGAGGCGAGGAACTGGGGCGGCGCGCCCACGGTCCCCCGGGCCGGCCCCAGAAGACGTCCCAGGGGAGCTGCCGGCGCCCCCGGGTCAAGTACCAGGTCAAAAGGCCGAGGACCAAAAGGTCATCCAGCCATCCCAGTCCCGGGATAAGATCGGGCACCACGTCCACCGGACTGATGACGTACAGCAGCGCGGCCAGGATCGCAAGAATTCGTCGCAAAGGCAACATGCCAGGGGTTCACCTTTTTTGCTCCTTCTACCACATTTCGGCCTCCTGCTCAAAGGCCGTTCACGCCACCTAAGGATTTGGCCGTTAGGCATATCCACTTCACTCCGGTAACCACAGGATCATGTGGGGATTGATGCGTCGACACCCCAAGAGCTCGGGCCAACCTGAGTCAAGTGGATACCCCTATTGGCCGTTTTCAAGATCGTCAGGCAGCCGAAGGAGTTGTCAGCGTGCAGGTGCGGGTGGGTGAGGTGAGGTGGGTGATGGTGATAAGAATTTGCTTTTGAGCCGCGCAGCCCATCTGGCGTCGCGAGGTCAGCGCAGGGCCCGCCCACGCCGAGACGGAGGGGAAGATACCGCAGCCGGGGGGCGCAGTGTCAAGCGAAAACTGGGCAGGTGAGGGGTGGCGGGGTGAGCGACGGGCCAGGGCGGGCGGAGAAGGCCGATACAGGGCAGACCCGGACGGACGACACCGTTCGGTGAGGCCGCGCTGGCCGACTAGGCTGCAATGGATTCGGGGGAACTGTGGGCAGGTGCCGGCCACAGCCCGAGGTGGGTCAGGATCTTCTCGATGACCGCGGCTTGATCAATGAAGGCAATGATCCGCATGGGGCCGCCACACTGGGGGCACAGCAGCGGGTCGGCCTCGTAAGCCTGTTTGATGAAATGGGCCCACCGGCGCTTGAGGGCCTGCGAGATCGCGGGAGGTGGGACCTCGACCATTTCCGTTGCTGCTTCTGACTCTCCCGCCTGGGTCTTCAATTATCCTCCTAATATTGTGCTTTATGCGCCTCAAGCCAGTTATGATGGGGATTAGGGGACGTAGCGCGGTTATCGCGGTTATTTCTTTCGAGGGAGAAGGAGGTCGGAGACGGCGAGGCCACGCTCTGCCAAGAGGGCGGCTCCCCGAGCAACGCCTGCCCGCACGACAGTG
>Ga0315285_10002503_pt1 | contig 19167 bp, 18 predicted proteins | sample YL17G09_36_MG_FD_203698 | JGI IMG/M metagenome (GOLD analysis project Ga0315285, IMG submission 203698) | Sediment microbial communities from Yellowstone Lake, YNP, Wyoming, USA - YL17G09_36 | ecosystem: Environmental > Aquatic > Freshwater > Lake > Sediment | place: USA: Wyoming | collected...
GCCGTCAAGTATGAATTGATGGGTGCCATGCTTCCGTCTTAGGAAGCATGTTCCGCGGACACATGCTTCCTAAGACGGAAGCATGGCACCCCGACCCATCGAATCATTGCTGACGGGAGAAAATGAGAAAATAGGGACGCTAACCATTATTGACCGCGACGCAAACTCGGACGACCTGATCGACGACCCCGGCGCGCCGGGAGTCGCCACGTACTCCTACGACCCCGCTTCGCCCCAAGGGCTACGCAGGGCAGGCCCCGCTTCGCCCCGTGGGCTACGCAGGGCAGACCCTGCTTCGCCCCGTGTGCTACGCGGGGCAGGCCCCGCTTCGCCCCGTGTGCTACGCGGGGCAGGCGGCCAGAACCGGCGGATTCGCAAGGTGGTGGCCGCGACGCCCGGCAATATCACGTACGACTACTACTACAACGAGAGCCACGGCCTGCGTAATTGGCGAAGCAGGCTGGCAGGTTCTTGAGGTCCGCAAGGGCGAGAGCCAGAACGCGTACGAGCAGTACGTCTGGGGCATCCACAACGGAAAGGGTTTGATATATGCGTCGCCGCACTACTTGCGAATCCAGTGCTCCTCGATCTCCTCCAGTGATCGGCCCTTGGTTTCCGGCACCCATCCCCACACCAGCACGATGGTCACCAGACAGAAGGCGGCATACACGAAGAACGGGAAACCGTGATGGAAGACGCGAACCAGGTACGTGTCGGTCCCGTCGGCGTTCTTGCCGTCCATCATCAGGAAAGTCTGCGAGACGACGTAATTGGCGATCCACAGGCAGGCGGTGGCGATCGCCATTGCCCGGCCTCGGATTCTGGTCGGGAAGATTTCCGACAGGATCACCCAGGTTACCGGGCCGACAGACAGCGCGAAGCACGCGATGTAGCCCAGCATGAAGCCCAGGATCCACAACTGCGTTTTGCCGTAATATGCCGCCAGGCCCAGCGCCACCAGACAGATGCCCATTCCGAGAGAGCCTATTATCATCAGCGGTTTTCGGCCGAGGCGGTCGACCGTCCAGATCGCGATCACGGTAAACAGCAGGTTCACCGCGCCGACCACTACAGTCATGAGCAGGGCGGCATTGAAGCCGGTGCCGAGTTTCTCGAATATAGTGGTTCCATAATACAGGAAAACATTGATGCCCGTAACCTGCTGAAGGATCGCCAATGCCACCCCGATGACGAGAACCATTTTGAGGCCGGGCCTAAAGAGCATGCGAAGGCTGCCGGTCTCCTGTGCGATGACGTACTCGATCTCCCGCAGTTCCTTGGCCGCGTCCTCCGATCCGTTGACCCGCGTCAGGATAGCCAAGGCCTCGCCCGTCTTGCCCTTGGCCGCCAGGAATCGCGGCGTTTCGGGGACAAGGAACATCAGCACCAGCAGCATTCCGGCCGGGATGGCCTCCGAGGCGAACATCCACCGCCAGCCAGTGGACTGATTCCATGCGTCGCTTGCTGAACCCCCGATGAAGTAATTGACCAGATAGACCACCAGGAAGCCCGAAATGATGGCGAACTGGTTGACCGACACCAGCCTGCCTCGAATCCGGGCCGGGCTTATCTCGGCTATGTACATCGGGCTGGTCATTGACGCGGCCCCAACGGCCAGGCCGCCGAGAATACGGTAATCGATGAACAGAGGGTATGCACTTGTGTCAGACAGCCCTAATCGGTAGCCCTCACCGAAAAACGGATAGCCGGTCAGTAGGAATTCGGTGAGCTCTTTGGGAATGGCCGAGCCGACGGCGGAGATGAAGAACAGCACGGCCGAGATGATGAGGACCTTCTTGCGCCCGATGCGGTCGCTCATGGTTCCAGCCAGCACGGCCCCCAGCACGCAGCCCACAAGGGCGCTGCTGGCGGCCCAGCCGGTCTCGGCATCGGTCAGTCTTTCAATATGCCTGATCGCCGCAAAATGCTTCGCCATCGGCCCGATGGCGCCGTTAATCACCCCGGTGTCGTAACCGAACAGCAGCCCGCCCAAAGCGGCCACCAGGCAGACCAGAACCGTGAAGGTCATGCTTCCCTTGTCCATCGCCGGCGTCGTGTCAGGTAACGTGCTCATGTCTTCTCTTCTCCTCGATGATGGAATCAGTTGGAACTGTCGCGATAGGCCTTGAACAAGGCCAGTACGTTTTCGATCGGAACCTGGGCCTGTATGTTATGAACGGCGTTGAACACGAATCCGCCGTTCTTGCCGAATATGTCGATGCGGCCGCGGACCTCGTCATACACCTGCCGGGCCGTGCCGAACGGGAGGGTCTTCTGGGTGTCAACGGCCCCGCCCCAGAAGGTGAGCCGGTTGCCAAAGGCGTCCTTGAGCTTCCTGGCATCCATCCCGCGGGCGGAACACTGCACCGGGTTGAGGACCTCAAAGCCTGACTCGATGAAGTCCGGGATGAGTCCCGACACCGCGCCGCAACTGTGGATGAACACCTTCCAGTTGGTGTTGTTGTGGATGAAGGAGTTGATCTGCTTATGGAACGGCTGGTACAGGTCGCGGTAGGCGTTTGGGGAGATAAACAGGCCGTTCTGCGTGCCGAAGTCGGCGCCCGTGGTGAACACCACCTGCACGTCGTCGCCCAGGGCCTTGGCGAGCACGGCCAGGTTCCCCAGGGCGATCTCGCACTGCTTCTCGAAGATCGCGTAAACGTGGTCGCGATTGGCCGCGGTGGCCATGTACCACTCCTGCACGTCGCGGATGCCCTTGGTGCGCCTCATCCACATCGCGGGCACCAGGGCAATGTCGCCAAAGCCCGCCCCCGGAGCGCTGAGAATGGCGCCCTTGTCGGCAGCGCCGGCCGCACGGGCGGAAGCGACCATGAAATCCACGACTTGGCGGGACAGCGGGCCAAACTCTTCCAGGTTGTCCCGAATGTCAAGATTGTCCTCGTCGATAGGCTCCTGCCGGCAGATCGCGTCAAAGTAGAACCCGTCCTTGGGCATGTGTCCGCTGGGAGCAATCGACGTGTCGCCCTCGGGATGTATGTACCAGTCGCCCTTGTCGTCGGTGGTGATGTTGAACTGCCCGGGGACCAGCACATCCGTGCCGTCGAACAGCCGCAGCGGCTTGAAGTCCTTGTTCTCGAAGCCGAACATCGTCCGCGGCCCCATGACGCCGACCACGTCGACTCCAAGGGCCTCGGCCAGTTTGGCATCGATCTCGCCAAGCATCTGGTACGGCTCGATGACCTTGACGCGATAATCCTTTTCACCCAGCAGGGCCTGCCGCAGCCGGTGAACGGTGGTGACATTCATGCCCGTAACGTGGGTGGCGCCGAAATCCATCGGGGGGCGGTCCGGCTGCCTGTGGTCCAGGGCAGTCTGGAAGCGTTTTAGAGAGGTCATTGTCGTGTCTTTCCTTTCCGATACCGCGCCGCAACGGCAACTCCTGTCAGGCTCTTGCGGCAGCCCGATATTTCCCGGATGGCCTTGAGCGGACAGCCATCTCCGGTGTCGTGGCGATTTTACATTCTCTTGTCGTTTTCCACCAGCAATTCACGATATTCATGAGCAAGGAAGGGGCGGATGCCGAAGCACACTCTCTGAAAGTAATGCCTCAGTTACGGGGGGTTCGTAGTGTCGCCGTAAGGCGATTCCTCAAGAAGCCCCTCACGGAGCCACTACAAACGCGCCTGCTCAATATTCACGGTTCTTTCTCCCCCCTGTAACTGAGGCATTACCTCTGAAAGTGCTTGATATTTGATGATGGCATCACCAGTATTCAGGCATGAACTACAAGAAGCGTATTCTGGCGGACAAGTTGCGGCGGATGGTGGGGCGGCTCCGCCATTGCTGGCCGGGAGTCATCCTTTGACGAACGGATTGTGCCGTTTTTCGGCGCCGACGGTGCTGGCCGGGCCGTGGCCGGGGTAGATCTTCGTCTCGGGCGGCAGGCTGTAGAGGTTGCGGCGGATGTTGTCGGCCAGGCGTTGGAAATCCCCGCCGGGAAAATCCGTCCGGCCGATGCCGCCGGCAAACAGCGAGTCGCCGGTAATGGCTATGCCGGCCTGTGGGCAGTAGAAGCTCACCCCGCCGGCGGTGTGGCCGGAGGTGTCCAGCACCTGCCACGACAAGCCGTTCATCGCCAGCACCGCGCCCGGGCTGAGCAGTTCGTCGGGCGGGTGGCAGATGATTGGCATGCCGATAAGCCCCGAAAGGTTCGCGTTGGCGTCGGTCAGCATTGCCGCGTCGGCGACGGGGCAGCAGACCGGCACGCCGGGCCAGGCCGCCAGCAGGGTGTTGATGCCGGCGATGTGGTCGGCGTGCCCGTGCGTCAGCAGGATTCGCGTGGGCGTCAGGCCCCGGCCGCGAAGGAAGTCGATCAACTCATCCGGCTCGAAGCCCGGATCGACGACCCAGCACTGGCCGCCGTCGATCAGGACGTAGGCGTTTGTCTGAAAGTCGCCAAGGACCAGTGTGTGGATTTCCAGGCTCATTTCTGAAGACCCTTTTCATCGCAGAGAACGCGGAGAGAAGAAGAAACAAAAGAAACATCTTCAGAAGGGGATTACATGGATTAAGAGATTACATGGATAGAAGCAGATACATATTTCTTAATCCATGTAATCGCATAATCCATGTAATCCCCATCTAATGCTTCTTCTTTCTCTTTCTTCCTCTGCGTTCTCCGCGCCCTCTGCGCGAGATCTTTTCTTTTTCTTCTTCACCGCCGAGCCAGGTACGCGTCGATGATCCGCTTTACGTCGCACGGTTTGGGCTCATCGTCGGGCAGGCCGACGATCCCGCGTTCTCGCGTGGCGCTGGCGGGCGAGTCGGACGCGTGGGCGCCGTTGCGCATGAGGTCCCGCCCGAAGTCGCTTCGCACGGTGCCCGGCTCGGCCTTGGACGGGTCGGTCGAGCCCAGGACCGCGCGGATTCTGTCGATGGCCTGGGGGCCTTCGTACAGCAGCGCCAGGCACCTGGTCCGGCTGGCGTGGGCTTTTTCTTCCGGGTCGGTCATGTCCTTGGGGTTTATGCCCGTCATGTACTCGACGATCTTGTTGAACTCGGTGATGGCGTTTCGCCGCGCGAGGTGGCTGGCCAGCACCTCGGCGTCGGCGTCGGTGAACTCGAAGTCGAAGGCCTCGGCGAGCTTTTCCCTTACGGTCCGCGTGACGAGGAACTTGAGCCTCGACACGAAGATGTCCTTCAGAGGCCCGTAGAACTCCTCGCCCTGGGCGACGGTCATGTTGAACAGCTTGGCCCCGACGATCCGCAGGCCGGTAAGGCTGAAGGCGTCGATGATGTTGCCCGGGCGGCGCGACCGCTGGTAGAAGTTATCGGGCTTGAGCATCACCAGCGAGACCTGCGGCTCGGCATCGTACTGAATCCGCCCAGTCAGCACGCCGCCGTCGCTGTCGGCGTACTCGGCGAATAGGCGAAGGTGATCGTCATTGAGCCTGGCGTCCGGGCAGGTTATGACGGCCGGCTCGAAGTAATCCACCGTGCCGTCCTGGCCGCGCAGAAAGTCGCCGTAGGTGCCGCGGATCGTGTCGCCGACGGGCTGGTCGGTGAACTGCCCGATCACGTCCTCCTTGAGGTGCCGCACCGCGTTCTCGCCGCGAAACAGCATCAGCAGGCACCGTGGCACGTAGCCCCAGCGGTTGGAGGCGCGGAAGTTGGTGTCCAGGTAGTCCCGCCAGGCCTTGGCGATGGCCGGGTCGCAGTTGGGCGGGCAGACGACCTTCGAGTACTTGTCGATGAACGCATCCGAAAATGCGAACATCCTCACGGCCACGAAATCGAGATGCGTGTAAGCCAGCAGCCGCCCGACGATCCCTCCGGTGCGGCTCTTGTAAAGGCTGTACGGCGTGATCAGTGCGTAGGCAAGTTCTTCACTCACGGTTATTGCTCCTGTTCGGATTGACTCGTCCAATGGGTTTGTCCAGGTCCATGACGTCTCGCGGGTCGGTGATGTGGCCTGTGACGGCCGACGCGGCGGCGGTCAGGGGGCTGGCGAGGAAGACGCCGGCGCCCTTGTGGCCCATTCGCCCGGGGAAGTTGCGGTTGGTCGTCGAGACGACCTTGATCGGCGTGTTGGCCCGGCCGAAGGTGTCCTCCGGCCCGCCCAGGCAGGCGGCGCAGCTCGCCGGGCCCACCTTGCAGCCGGCGTCGAGGAATATCCGCCGCAGCGTCCTGTCGCCGACTTTCAGGCGGTCGAGGTCGTGGTCGACCTCGGTTGTCGCCGGGACGATGAACGTGTCGATGGCGACCTTTCGCCCGGCCAGGACGGTCGCGGCCGCAACGAAGTCGGTGGTCTTGCCGCCCGTGCATGAGCCGATGTACGACCGGTCTACATGGACGTCCTTGAGCTGGCGGGCCAGGGCCCGGTTGTCCGGCGAGTGCGGCTGGGCGACGGTGGGCTCGAGCTTCGCGGCGTTGAACTCGTAAACCTTGCAGTACCTGGCGTCGTGGTCGGACGTGACGGTCTTGAACGGCTTGTCCGTGCGCGCCTGGACATAATCGGTGATGACCTTGTCGGCGGCGATTATGCCGTTCTTGCCTCCGGCCTCGATGGCCATGTTGCAGATCGTGCAGCGCTCCTCGACGTTCAAGGCCGAGATCGCATCGCCGGCGAACTCCATCGCGCGGTAGGTCGCGCCGTCGGTGGTTATCTCGCCGATGACGTGAAGGATGAGGTCCTTGGCCATCAGGTAGGGCGGCATCTCGCCGTGGAAGGCGAACTTCATGGACTGGGGCACCTTGAGCCAGAGCTTGCCCGTGCCCATGACGAAGCCGGCGTCGGTGTTGCCGATCCCCGTGGCGAACTCGCCGAACGCCCCGGCCGTGCACGTGTGAGAGTCCGTGCCGAGCAGTATCTCGCCCGGGCGGGTGTGCCCGTGCTGTGGCAGCGCCACGTGACATACGCCGGCGAAGGCCGTCTTGAGCGGGTCGGCGTACGCCGAGGGCATTCCCACCAGGCCGGCGGGGATGAAGTCCGGGTCGTAATAGTGGCCGATGCCCTGCCCGCGGATGAACTCGCGGAGCAGGTCGATGTTCCGATGGCTCTTGGCGTCGGCGGTGAAGATGTAGTGGTCCGGGATGATTACGACCTTCTCGGGGTCCCAGACCTTCGCGTCCTTGCCGAACTGCTCCTCGAAAATGCCGATCGTGCCCGGCCCGCAGATGTCGTGCGTCATCAACACGTCGATATCGCACCAGACGTTCTCGCCGGGTCGGACCGTCTTTCGGCCGGCGTGAGCGGCCAGGATCTTCTCGGTAATCGTCATGCCCATTTCCAAGACTCCGCGTGGTGCTTCAATAAGGCATCCCGGCTGCGCGTGCGACAACTCCGCGGCCGGGATAAGGGGATATATTACGACATCGGCTTGCGGGAATCAATCCGCGCGCTGCGCGGGGATGCTCTTGACGCCGCCGGGCCGGGCGGGTACAGGCTACGCTGCACTTGGCGGTTTTTCCAAATCAGGAGAAGATGCGATGAAGAAAATCAGGCTGGGCGTCATCGGCTGCGGCGGGTGGGTGCGGTATCACCTCGGGATATTGACCAAGAGCGTGCCGGAGTTCCAGATCGTCGCCTTGTGCGACATTGTCCGCGAGCACGCCGAGCATCATCGCAAGCTATACTGCCCCGGGCGAAAGGTGCCGATCTACCTCGACTATCGCGACATGCTCAAGGAAGCCAAGCTCGACGCGGTGCTCGTGTCGACTCCTCACACGCTTCACTTCCGCCACGCCTACGACGCCCTCTCGGCCGGGTGCCACGTGCAGGTGGAAAAGCCGATGGTCACCGATTCCGCCGAGGCCCGCAAGCTCGTCCGCCACGCCAGGAAAATGGGCAAGCATCTGGAGGTGGCCGTCCAGGGCATGTTCACCGACACGTTCGCCTGGGCGAAGCAGCTTCTGGCCGCGGGCAGCGACGGCCTGATGGGCAAACTTCAGCACGTGACTGGGATCATGTCGCAGGGCTGGATGAAGATGACGGTAGGCAAGTGGCGTCAGGACCCGAAGCTTTCCGGCGGCGGGCAGCTTTACGACAGCACCAGCCACGTGCTCAGCGCGATGATGTTCCTGGTCGACGAGCCGGTGGTCGAGGTCGCGTGCTTCACCGACAACAAGGGCTGCTCGGTGGACATCAACGCCGTGGCCTGCATCCGCTTCGCCAGCGGGGCGATGGCGACGATTACCAGCGGCGGCGATTGCAGTTCATGGAAGAGTCACCTGACGATCCAGTGCGAAAAGGGCAGGATGGAGATAAGCCCGCACGGCGGGGGCTTTCTGATCGCCCGCGGCGGCTACAAGAGGGACATCCGCAAGACGCCCAAGAGCTTCGACATCCCATCGACCAGCCCCATTTGCAACTTCGCCGACGTGATCCTCGGCAAGGAAAAAGAGCCCCGCTGCGGCGGGCGCGTGGGAATCCTTCTGGCGGACCTGATGGACGCGATGTACAAGTCGGCCGAGACGGGCAAAGTGGTCAAGGTGGTAGCCGGTGGTAGTCAGTAGTCAGTAGCCGGTAGCCGGTAGCCGGTAGCCGGTAGCCGGGAGCCGGGAGGGATCAATTGCGGATTGCGGATTGCGGATTGCGGATTGGGATTGCGGATTGGGATTGCGGATTGCGGATTGCGGATTGCGGAATGCGGATTGCGGATTGGGATTGCGGATTGCGGATTGGGAACTGGGGGAAAGCAGTTCTCGCCCAGAGGCTTGCTCGCTGAAGCGAACAGGCCTCAAAAGCGAATAACTCGTTCCGGGTTCCTGATTCCGTCGTTTCTTTATCCCGGGTTCCCAGTTCCAGGTTCCCGGTTCCGTTTTCTGTTCCCGGGTTCCGGGTTCCGCCTTCTTTGTTTCCCAATCCGCAATCCGCATTCCGCAATCCGCAATCGCCCTTTCCCGGCTACTGGCTACTGCCTACCGCTTCTAAGATCGCTCTTACCAGTCCGGGAATTGTGTGCTTCTTCGCCTCGACTGTCGGCGTCAGGCCGGCACCGACAAGGGTTTCGGTGGTCACCGGGCCGATGGAGGCAAGCTTCAGGGCCGATAGGTCCACGCCGGCGCCCTTGACCAGCGCCAGGAAGTTCTCCGCCGTCGACGATGAGGTGAACGTGACCCAGTCCACCTTGCCGGCTGAAAGGGCGCGGAGAGCATCGTCCGGCAGCCTGGCCGGGCGGATGGTGCGGTAGGCGACGGCCTCGGCAACTTCCGCGCCGGCGCCGCGGAGGATGTCCGGCAGCTCGTTGGTGGCGATGTCGGCCCGTGCCAGCAGGATCCTTTCGCCCTTGCTTACTTGGGCCGCCAGGGCCTTGCCCAGGGCCCGCGTCGTGAAGGTCTCCGGCATCAGGTCCGGGTGGAGGAAGTTTTCGTTCAGCACGTCGGCGGTGGCGGGGCCCACGGCCGCGATGCGAGCGGAGCCCAGGTCGCGACCGTCCAGGCCGAGGTGTTTCATGCGTGCAAGCACGCCGCTTGCGCCGTTGGGCGAGGTCAGCACGAGCCAGTCGAATGACTTGATCTCGGCCAGGGCCTTGTCGAGCCCGGCCAAATCCGCCGGCGGCTGGATCTCGATGGTGGGGCACTCGATGACGTTTGCGCCGCTCGCCACGAGTTGGTCGGTGAGCTTCGATGCCTGCTCGCGCGTCCGCGTGACAAGCACAGTCCGCCCGAAAAGCGGGAGCTTTTCCGTCCAGGCGAGCTTCTCGCGAAGCGTCACCACTTTGCCGACGATCAGCAGGGCCGGCGGGCGGATGTTGTTTGCCTCAGCCGCCGAGGCCGCGGTTGCCAGCGTGGCGACTACCGTCCGCTGGTTCGGCAGGGTGGCGTTCTGGACAAGCGCCACCGGCGTGTCGGCCGGGCGGCCTGAGGAAATCAGCCGGGCCGCTATGGCCGGCAGGTTGCCCACGCCCATGTAAAACACCAGCGTGTCCAGGCCGGCCAGGGCGTCGTAGTTGATGACCGACTCATCCTTGGTGGGGTCCTCGTGGCCGGTGATGAACGTCACGGTCGAGGCCAGGCGGCGGTCGGTCAGGGGTATTCCCGCGCACGCCCCGGCCGCGATTGCCGCCGTCAGGCCGGGCACGATCCTGAACGGCAGGGCGGCGTTTACGAGGGCGTCGGCCTCCTCGCCGCCCCGGCCGAAGATCAGCGGATCGCCGCCCTTGAGGCGCACGACGAGTTTGCCCTCGGCTGTCTTCTTTACGAGCAGTTCGTTGATCTGCTCCTGTGTCATGGCGTGCGCGCCGGGGCCCTTGCCGACGTAGATCAGCTCGGCGTCGCTCCGGCAGCCGGCGAGGAAGGACGGGTTTGCCAGGCGGTCGTAGAGAACGGTGTCGGCCTGGGCGAGCCAGTTCAGTGCGGCGGCGGTGATCAGGCCCGGGTCGCCGGGTCCGGCGCCCACGAGCACGGCCAATGGTTTGCCGGTCTTTTGGGTGGTCATGAAGAGCCATTGTAAGATCAGGCGGCGAAAGAGGCAAAAAACTCGCGCGTTATTTAAGGCGCCTGGGGGGCTGGTCGATGTGCTCAAGGACAAAGGACACGGCATGGCAATTGGCCGTAGAGCGCTCAGGAGTGCTGAGATGACAAACCGAAGTAATTACGCCGTTGAACGCCGACGTCACCCGCGGACGCGCCTGTCGATGACACTGGGCTGCATCCGGCTGGACCCCGACGGCGGCGACGTGGTGGACTCGCTCCACATGCGAGACATCTCCCGAAGCGGGCTTGGTGCTTACAGCGCCAGGCCCTACTATCCAGGCCAGCGGATCGTGTTGAATCTGCCGATCCAGGCCGACGGGGGCCGGCGAAACGTGTGCGCCACGATCGTCCGCTGTCGCCAGGCCGATGAGGGCTACAGCATCGGCTGCGCTTTTGATGCCCCGTACGTCGGCGAGGCCTACCGCTATTCTCGTTCCACCATCGACGCAACGGCAATGCAGGCCGTCGCCGCGTAATCCACCGCGGCCAGGGCCGGCAAACAGGCTTAGGGCCAACAGCGCTGGGAGGTGCAAAAGGGGTTGACTGCCAACCCCTTTTTCGTTGTCTGTTCACTCCCCGACGAACACCTTTGTCGGCTGAAGTTTCCAGCCGCCCGTGCGCGGCTGGGCAAGGGCAAGCAGATGGCCTTGGCTGTCCAGCAGGGCGATCTCGTCGCCGACGGCGGGTTCGGGCAGGTCGATGAGATTGCCGTTTCGCAGGCGTGCAAGCCGCGACTCGTCCATGACCACGCGCGGCATGTCGCCCAGCGCCAGCGTCGGCGGCAAGAGGTCGCGGGCGGGATCCAAGGCATCGGGTGCGACGGCGCGGGCGAGCTCGAAGACTCCCACGGCCGTGCGGGTCAGCACCTGGCAATAGCCGCCGACTTGCAGGGCCGATCCGATGTCGCGCGCCAGGGCGCGTATGTACGTCCCGCCGCCGCAGCGGATGTCCAGTTCGAGGATGGGCCAGTCCCACCGCAGCACGTCGATGGCGTGGATCACCACGGGCCGGCTGGGCAGCAAGACTTCCTGGCCCGCCCGGGCGAGCTTGTACGCGCGCTGGCCGTCGACATGCACTGCCGAGTGGGCGCAGGGGACCTGGTCGATCTGACCGACGAAGCCGGCGACGATGCGCCGCACATCCGCCTCGGCCGGCCTTGGGCACCCGAGGGGCGCCGCGGGCTCGCCTTGTGCCGCCCCCCTCGGTAGCCCAAGGCCGGCCGGCGCGGGCGTTACTCGGCCGTCGGGGTCGTCGGTGGTGGACGTGGCGCCGAGGCGCACGACGGCGCGGTATCGCTTTGGTTGGGCCTGCACGTAATCCGCCAGCCGCGTTGCTTGTCCGGCGCAGACCACCAGCACGCCGCGCGCGAACGGGTCGAGCGTTCCGGCGTGGCCGATCTTCACGCCATGCCCCACGCGGCGCCGCACGAAGGCGACAATGTCATGACTCGTCGGCCCGGCCGGCTTGTCAATCGCGAAAAATCCGAACATGCCGCAAGCATATGGCCAAAGGCCGCCGGGGCAAAGCGGATTTGCCTTTTCCCGGCACCATTTGCAACCTTCCTTCATGCCGGGTGGTGGCTTTGGCCGATAATACCTCAGCACGCCCGGGTTGGGGCTTCGCTAACGGGTTCCGCTCAGGGTGTGCCTATACTGAAGTGTGCGGCAACAGGAGTAGTCCGGTGAGCACAATGCAACGCCAGTCGCCACGACACCGCAGCGATGCCAGGCCCAAGCGGGTGTTCAGCCTGCCCGAGGCCAACCGCTCGCTGGTGCTGGTCCGGCGGATCGTTACAGACGTGATCTTCGAGTACTCGCGGATGATCGAGTTGCAGGAGCAGCTCGAGATGGCCGAGGAGGCGGGGACAGTCGAGCAGAGCGACCGCGCCCGGATCGACCTGATCCGCTCGGCGGGCCGGCTTCGAGGCTGCCTGGACGAACTCGACGTCGTTGGCGTGGAACTCAAGGACTGGGCCCTTGGCGTGGTGGACTTCCCATCATTCGCCGCCGGCCGCGGGATATGCCTGTGCTGGCAGTACGGCCAGGAACGCATCGAATACTGGCACGAAGTTGACACCGGCTTCGCCGCCCGCCTGCCCATCGCCTCGCTGCCCGACAGCGCCGAGTTCCTCCACGCCGCGGCGGCGGGGCGGAACGCGCCGGAGGCGGAAAACCAGCGGAATCTCTCTTAGCAGGGATGCAGGGGATTCAGGGGATAGAAACGAGTTTCTCCCGGTTTCTGCCTCGAAAATGGAGGGATTCCAGTGGCAGTAAGCGTCCGCAAGCCCTTGTATTCTCATAATCTGTGGGTGAACCGAAGGCTCAGGGTGAACTGCCACCTATTGCCACGGCCCGCTGGCCGACATCATCCACGCTGGCGTCCGCTCGTTGTTCCCGTGACCGTTGGCGAACGACGAGGCTTGGGCGGTCGGCGCGACATGACCTTGTGCCGGGCAGCCCGCAATGACCTTGCCTGCACCATCGCGCTGGTCAGAGGCACGGCAAGTTTGGCCAGCACAAGTTGATTGAGACTGGTCCCTTCGCCGGCCGCTTCAAGTTCCAGTGCGGCGTGCATCGAACGCGGAAGGCGGACTACAAAACGCCCGCTCTTCTGGGTTTTCGATCCGCCCAAGACGCCCGTCTCCCGCATCTTCTGCTCGACGAGCGAGTGCAACGCCCCGTAGGTTTCAGTCTTACGGAATTTCCTTCGCTCCGCGCAGCCGCGGAATGTCAGTGCGATCAAACCGCTTGCCGGATCGAAGATTGCGTTGGACAGGTCCGCCCAGGTCTTCGCCCTATCCGAAAGATTCTTTGCCTTGGCGAGGATGCTTTCCGAATCGGAATGCTCAATAATCAAACCCATTTGGCATCTTTTCAAAATAGAAATAGAACATTTTCAGAAATAGAAACATAGCAAATGAAATATAAGAGAATTCGAATCCTATTGCCTATGTCATACATCACCTCCGTTCTCCGGAAGAGGCGGAAGAAACTCCACCTCAGATGCGGTTACCTCAAAATACAAGGTCTCCTGCTTGAGCTGTCCTGCAATGCGACGAGCCAGGGTCTTCAAAGCGTCAATCTGGTTTGACTTGACCAACACCCACACCTTCAGCGACCTGTCCTGGGCCATCGTGCCGTCTGCCATCCTGTAGGTGCCGTCGACGTGCCCGTCTACGGTGTGCCCGTCAAAGGCCTTGTCGATTTCGACGAGGATGCCTCTCAGGGTCTCCGGCATCACATCAGTTCCGTCATTGTACCGCGTGGGCAGCAGGAGTAAGCATTTCTTCTGTCTCATAATCTGATACCGCCTATGGTATCATAGCATCGGGAGGAACGGCATCCAACGAGTTTCGGGAGTCACTGATAGGATTTTTTTCGGCTGCGCTCCGGCACGTCGCGGAGGTCCGCGCAGACCCGGATCGTCTGTTTTTCCCTGAAGTCCGGGATGTCTCGCGGGGCCTGGCCGACGGCGTCAGATCTTTCCCACCGGCCGGGAGTTGGCCTTGATTTCGGCGTCGAACTTCTCCATAAGGCCGGTAAGGCGTTTTACCACGTCGGGGTGCTCGGCGGCGACGTTGTTTTTCTCGCCGAGGTCGGCCTGGAGGTCGTAAAGCTGCGTCTCGAAGGGAGGATCATTCTTGCCCTTTTTCTTCGACGGCAAATCCTGCGAGGCGATGTGCAGTTTCCAGTTTCCGCTGCGCACGGCGGCGAGCTTTCCGTGGGCGGAGTGGTAGAAGAACGCCTCGTGCGGCGTCTTGGCGCCGTCCAGGCCGGTAATGAGCGGGCGGATGTCCTTGCCGTCGATGACGCGGTCGGCCGGGGCGCCGGTTCCGGCGAGCTTGGCCAGTGTCGGCAGCACGTCCATTATGGTGGCCAGTTCCTTGCAGATGGCCCCGGCGGGCACCTTGCCGGGCCAGCGCATGATGCATGGCTCGCGCACGCCGCCTTCCCAGGTCGAGCCTTTCTTGCCCCTCAGCGGGCCGGACGAGCCGGCGGCGGCGCCGTTGTCCGACGTGTAGATCACCAGGGTCCGGTCGTCGAGGCCGCTTTCCTTGAGCGCCTGGAGGATCTGCCCGGTGCTCCAGTCGAGGCACTCAATCACGTCGCCGAACAGCCCGGCCTGGCTCTTGCCCTTGAACTTCTCCGAGATGTGCAGAGGGTAATGGGGCATGGTGTGCGGCAGGTAAAGGAAGAACGGCTTGTCCTTGTTGGCGGCGATGAACCTGCACGCCTCGGCGGTGTATCGCTCGGTCAGCGTGGCCTGGTCGACGGGGTACTCGATGACCTCTTGGCCGCGCATGAGCGGCACGGTGTTGCCGGCTTTGCCGCCGCCCTTGAGATTCTCGACGGTCATGCCCTCGGCGAGCTTGACGTCCTTGGCGAAGGTCATGTCGGCCGGCAGGGACATGTCGTTGCTGAACGGGATGCCGAAGTACGAGTCGAATCCCTGCCGCGTGGGCAGGAACTTCGCCTGGAACCCGAGGTGCCACTTGCCGATGCAGGCCGTCGCGTAGCCCAGCGCCTTGAGCAGTTCGGCGATGGTGATCTCGTCGGGATTCAGGCCTATGACCGAGTTGGGGAACAGGACGTGTTTTTCCAGGCCGATGCGCCTGGGGTAGCAGCCCGTCATGAGCGAACTCCGCGTGGGCGTGCAGACGGGCGTGGAGGCGTAGAAGTCCGTGAACTTCATGCCCTCGGCGGCCATGCGGTCGATGTTGGGGGTCTTGATCTTCGTCGCGCCGTAACAGCCCAGGTCCCCGTAGCCCTGGTCATCGGCGAGGATGACGACGAAGTTTGGCTTGGCGTCGTTGGCGGCGGCGCGGGCCCATTGTGGCCGGGCGAACATCCAGGCCGCGGCGCCGGCGGCGAGGGACTTAAGGAAAGAACGTCGGTTTAGCATGGCAGCCATAGCCGTCTCCTCGATGAATGCCTTGGGTCGCGGCCGCGCGGTCGCGGGGGCCGCTGTCTATATAACGCGCCGGCCGGCCTGTTGTAACGGGGTGGAAAGGCTCGATCTTGTAATGCCCGCGCGGATCGGGCAAACTCTAGCGATCCGCCTTCCACGGTTTGGGCGGGCGGCGACGGCAAGGAAAGGCGAGATGAATCCAATCGAGCGGCTTCGCGCGACGTACGAGTTCAAGCCCCTGGACCGGCTGGTCCGGCGGGAGTTTTACATCTGGGACGAGGCCATCGAGCGGTGGAAGGCCGAGGGCATGCCCACCGACGTGCCGCGGGCGGAGCTGTTCGGCTTCGACCCTTCCGGCAGTTGCGGCATAGGCATGCTCGGCTGGTGCGAGCCGGAGTTTGTCCCGCCGATCAAGGAGGCTGTGCTCGAGGAAACCGACGAGTACCAGGTGATTCGCGACTCGGCCGGGCGGCACCTGAAGGTTTTCAAGGGCCGGCGGCACGGCTTCATGCCGACGTACCTCAAGCACGCCGTCACCAACGACGCCGACTGGGATCGCGACGTGCTGCCCCTGCTTTCGCCGACGACGCCGGCTCGCTGGCAGGGCCGGGAAATCGAGGCCCATGCGGCCCGGCTTGCCGTTGCGGCGGCCGAGGGACGGATGATCGTCCTTGGCGCCATCGGCGGGTACATGTACCTGCGGGCGCTGGTCGGGCCCGAAGAGATATGCTACATGTTCATCGACAACCCGGGCCTGATCCACAAGATGATGCAGGCCTGGCTGGACCTGGCCGAGGCCGTGAGCGCCTGGGCACAGCGCGCCGGCGGGGTCGCCATCGACGAGGTCTTCCTCGCCGAGGACATCTGCTACAACCACGGGCTGCTCATCAGCCCGGACATGGTCCGCCGGTTCCTCTTCCCGTACTACCAGCAACTTCTTGCCAACATCCGTTCGCGTCAACCAGGACGGCGGCTGCACTTTCAAGTCGACACGGACGGCAATTGCGGCGAGGCCATCGACCTCTACCGCGAGATTGGCATGGACGTGATGAGCCCGTTCGAGGTTGCGGCCGGCAACGACGTCGTGGCCATCGGGCGAAAGTACCCGGACCTGGTTATGAGCGGCGGGATCGACAAGCGCGTCCTGGCGGCGGGCAGGGATGCGATAGACGAATTCCTCAACCGCGTGATTGGGCCGATGGTCAAGCGCGGCGGGTACATCCCCACGTGCGATCACGGCGTGCCGGACAACGTATCGTACGCCGATTACATGCACTACCGGCGGCGGATAATGGAGTTGGACCATTGAGGTGACGGGAAGCAGACCACAGGGCCGCAGTGCGGGCTTCTGCCCGCAAATGCCCTAGTATTCCGTCAACGTCGTTTTAGCGGGTAGCACAGGCGCTCTTGCCTGTGCAGGCACACCCTGGAAAGGCTGTACCACCAAACCGGCTACCCGCAGATTCAACGTTGACGAGATACTAGTCCCAATGATGAATGCCAGGAATGCCAGGAATGCCAGGAATGCCAGGCGCCCGGCAGACATCATCGAAAAGCCATGATCTCGTCCGTTTGTGGCACAGATAAGAGAAGATAAAGGAAGCAAGAGAAGCATCGGATGGGAACGATGGGATCAAAGCAATGGAAGGAGACACTGCAGCTCTGCTGATTGTGGCGTCAACGCCGCGTTAGCCCAATGGCAGGCGTTCCTTGAGACCCATACCGCCAGGCAGTACCTGGAGAAGTTCCAGCCCGATAAGGCCAAAGCCTTCGAGGAACTCTATTCATGGACGGTCTATGTGAATGAAGACAAGACGGTGGACAGGGACCCAAAGAGCAACCTTGCGAGGCAGTATGCGAACTTTGAGAAGCAAAGAGACAAGATCATAGACGCTGTCAAGAAAGCCATTGATGCGCCGCGGGCATATAACGCCGATGGTTCTTCTGTGGCGATATTTGTTTCTGACGAGCCACTGCGTCTGATCAAGAAAGATGGGCGCTGGCACGAGGCGCCATAGGGAACATGGTAACGGTGGAAACTGTTGTGCTCTTGCCTTCTGTGCTAATGGTGTACGCCAGCATCGATTCTTAGGCGACGTTTGCCGGGTGCCTGGCATTCGTGACATTTCTGGCATTCATCATTTGAGCATTTATCATTCGCGGCCGAAGGCCGCGCGGTTACTTTTTCTTTCCCGGTTGTCGGAGGATGGTTTGTGCGCCGACCATGGCGGTGGCGGCGGTTTTCATGCATTGCTCGACGGACATGTCCACCTCGACGATATGCTCGGGCGAGGCGAAGAACGTCGGCCCGCCGAACATGTAGCTGTATGGCACGTAAATCGTGACCTTGCGGTGCGGGCTGTCAAGCGGCAGGCCGAAGGGGTTCTCGTTGGTCAGGATGCCAAGCAGCGACATGTCCGTGCCCGGCACGCTGTACTGCACGACGCGGCCCATACGTTCCGAGCCGCCGCCGAAGAGCTTCATCAGGTCCCGCACGGATTCGTAGATCGTCTTGATGCCCGGCAGGCGGGCTATCAGCCGCTCGATCACCCCGAACGCCACGCGGAACAACCACAGGTGCGTCAGCAGGCCGACGGTGTAAATCAGGCCGATGATTATCAAACCACCGATGCCGTACGTATGCTTCGGAGGCGTGATGCCAAGGCTTCGAAACAGGTTCATCCCCAGTCCTTCCAGCCAGGCGCCCAGCGACCAGACCACCGAGACGGTAATCGCCAGCGGGGCAACGACCAGCGCCCCGGCGAAAAAGATGCGGACCTGCCTGCTCACGATCGCCGCCCAGCGGGTCGGCGGCGCCGGATCGAGAAGCTGGGCCGCGATGGCGCCCTCGGCGGCCGGCTCGTGCAAGAACCGCTCCCCAGCCTCGACCGACGGCGCAAAACGCAGAACCGTGGTCAGCCGGGAAACCTGGAAAACCCTGTAAAGGTTGCCCGACAGGCCGCACAGCACCACCTGCCCGCCGTGGTCCAAGGTCTTCTTGTGCAGCGCCACCAGCGTTCCGATCATCGGCGACGACAGGAACCGCACCGCCGAGAGGTCCAGGAGGATCTTCGCGAACTTGCGATTGTCCACGAGGTCGTACAGGTCCTCGGTGACGGCCGGGACGCTCTTGGGGTCCAGGACGGTCTCATCGCGGAAATCCACCACGCACGCGGCGTCTCGTTCGGTGATGATCAGGCTGGATTTCGCCATTGGTGGGGCCTCACTGTTGGCCTGGCCCGGGCACCCTCGGCGCGGGCCGGCAGATTAGCTTTGGATTTCGTCCAGAATGCCGACGGCCTCGTCGAGGCTCGCGGCGCAGTGCAGCAGCCTGCTGAGCTTTGTGATCTGGAATACCTTCGATACGTCCCCGTGCAGGCCGGTGATGACGACCTTGCCCTTGCCGGTTTCGGCCCGGCGGCTCAACTCGACCAGAATGCCGAGCATTCGCGACGCCAGGAACCTCACGGCCGAGAAGTCCACGATGATCTTCGGCGGCGGCGGGCTGTCGGCGAGCTTGAGCAGGTCCTTGCGGACCGACTCGGACGTGGAAAGGTCCAGCACGGTGGTCCCGTGGAAGGTGACCACCGCGATTTCGCCCCTTCTGGTTATGCTCAAGCCTTCGTCGGACATTAACGGTTCCTGCGTGATTGCGTCCGCGAATGATAAGTGCCGGACCGCAAGATCGCAAGGGACAGATAAGCTCCAAATCACAAGCACCAAAATACAAACAAGCTCCAAACGACAAACACCAAATCTCAAACAAGAGCCAAGGCTCAAACGAGCCCAACAACCTCCCCGTTTGGATTCCCCGTTTGGAAT
>Ga0315285_10002505_pt1 | contig 19162 bp, 20 predicted proteins | sample YL17G09_36_MG_FD_203698 | JGI IMG/M metagenome (GOLD analysis project Ga0315285, IMG submission 203698) | Sediment microbial communities from Yellowstone Lake, YNP, Wyoming, USA - YL17G09_36 | ecosystem: Environmental > Aquatic > Freshwater > Lake > Sediment | place: USA: Wyoming | collected...
GTTCTGGGTGGTTCCGCCCAGCTTTTCTCGTGGCACACCCTGCTCGTCTCCTACTGCCACGTACATGGCCAGCAGCATTGCTGCGGGGCCATTGATGGTCATTGAAGTCGTCACTTTGTCAAGCGGAATTCCGTCCAAAAGCACTTCCATGTCTCTTAAGGAGGCGACGGCAACTCCGCATATGCCTACTTCACCCTCCGCCATGTGATGATCGGAATCATAGCCCATTATGGTCGGGTAGTCGAAAGCAATGCTTAATCCGGTCTCACCTTCTTTGAGGAGATATTTGAAGCGCTTGTTTGTCTGCATGGCTGTGCCGAACCCTGAGAATTGACGCACAGTCCATAGGCGACCGCGGTACATGGTGGCGTGCACGCCGCGGAGAAACGGGTACTCCCCTGGAAATCCCATGTCTCGCACGTAGTCCATGGACTCTACGTCTTCAGGGGTGTACAAACGCTTTATCAACATGTTAGAGGTGTTGCGGAACTCGTTTTTCCTTTCTTCGCACTGTTTTGTCCAGTTTGGTAATGTTGTTTGTTCCCAGCGTCTATGTTCCTTTTTAAGCTGATCGATCTTTTTCCCGTCAAACATCGTCATATTCACTTTCACCGGACTAGTATGCATTATTTGGCTTCGTTATATGAGCATTGAGGGTGAAAGGATATTTTCTTATCGGTTCAAAATTCATGAAGTCATACTATTGCTGTGGCGAAGAAAAGGCGGAGTTGAAGAGGATGAAGACTTAAAGCCTACCAGGAACGGTAAGATTCCGTGGACTCACTGGCGAAAGCCACGAAAACGACATGATGGGCGGATGTCATTGAATTCTTCCTTCAAGGCCGAAAGGCGAACCGTCAGAGTGCCAATCAGAGTGTTTGATTACGTTCCACGATGGTCGAAAATGTTCGACAGGGAGAAAAAGCAAATTCTAAGCGTGATCAGTAACAATGTCATTGCTATTGAGCATATTGGAAGCACCGCTGTTCCGGGCTTAGGCGCAAAACCGATCATCGACATCATGATCGGCGTTCACCGGCTGAGCGATGCTGAAGACTGCGTCAAACCACTCGAAACCATAGGCTACGAGTATGTTCCAGAATACAATGCGTCAATGCCTGAAAGACGGTATTTCCGAAAGGGTCCGAATGAACCCAACAAACACTTTCATCTACACATGGTCGAACACGACTGCCAATTCTGGAAACGCAACCTGCTCTTTCGGAACTATCTGCGAACGCATCCGGATACGGCTTCTGAATACTACATGCTCAAGAAACAACTAGCCGCCAAACACCGCCAAAACCGTGAAGCCTATACCAATGCCAAAACGTCCTTCATCGAATCCACAATCTCAAAAGCCAGCGCACCAACAAATGAAAACTCGAAAGCTTCAACATGAAAACCTGCAAAAATGCACCGCAAACCCTGCCTGAAAGCCTCCGCCCAGACTCACTCGCAGTACCTTGAACGGAAAAAAGGTAGGGGGAGGGGGGTAGGGTGTTTTTCGCTTGAAAAACGCGAAAAACCATGTTGAACAGTCCACAATGAAGGCCTAACTCTCGAGTAGCGATGCTGCCGCCGAAAAACCCCATCCGTAACCAACCATCAGGACAATGTCACCCTTCGACAAACTGCCTTCTTTGACTATTTTTTCAAGAATAAACGGCAAGCTTGCTCCAGACAAATTACCGTGCTCCTTGAGCACTTCATGTGACTCTTTCAGTTTCTCGGGGTCAACCCCATGATGTTCAGCCAAGGCATCCAGTATCTTTTGACTGCCCGTGTGAACCGCCCACTTCTTAGAAATCTTCGTTATTTTTCCAGTTTCCTCTCCCAAAAGCCTCAGAAGAGCCAAACCTGTATATTTCAGTCCAAGATTCGGAATCTCCTTGTCAAGATGGGAATGAAGACCGAACTTGAAAGGTCCGGGCAACGACGACAACCTAGAATATCCCGCAAGATAGTCTCTTTCGTCCACGTTTGTGACCTCAACCGTTTTCGCTACGCTCAGACCAGAACCATGATTCGCCACGACAGCCGCCACCGTCGCATCTCCAAAGAGGAAATACTCCATGGTGGCAATCCATTTCCTCAGCTCCGTTCGTCGACGGAACTTGTTTTCAATCTTGTTGATCTGACTCATATCCAAAACGTCTTCTATGCCTCGCACCTGGTTCTGGAACCAATATGAACTCACTCCAGAAACACAAATCAGAACATAGTCTTCAGGATGCCCCGCCAAGTGATCCTCGGCAAGTTGCAGAGCTTTTGGAAAAGCTGTGCTAGCTGTTCCTTGCGTGTTCACGTGTTTAACGTAAGGGTCAAACCCGATTTTCCTGACCAGAAGCTGACTTAGTCCAGGACTCAAGAATGGGTTGACATCGTACGCTGCAATAAAGTAACCGATTCCCCTGCGAGGAACACCTGTCTTTTGTACAACGTTTTCGCAAGCACGAACACACAGGTCAACCAGGCCGGCTTCGCTGAGGAGGTTTTCTGATCTTGTCCTAATAGCTGTAGGGTTGATGAAGGATCGTTTGGAAACGCCTAAATTGAGAACGTTTTGTTTGACCCCTTCGGGAAGCTCGCATGAAAAGTTGTCTACCATTTCCTCGGTAATATACTCGTTTTCAGGCAAAGCTGAAGACAGGTGAATTATGCGCATGTTTGTAAGGGTGATGTGGAGATTATAAAAAGATATCCTGAATCGACGATGCGATACCGACAATTGGGATATAACTCAATGCGCCCGTGTAGCGGTTTCAGTGCAATTCAAGTTCTATCCAACGAACCAAGAACATCGTGATGAGGCGGCAACTGTGTGGAGCCGAGACCTAAATAAGTTCCTTCTGCCAGTGATTTGGTCTGTTGGAAAATAGTCGGACCGAGCGCGGCATGATACTTGAGTTACTTACATTGCTTTCTTTAGGCTTAGTTGTTGGCCTAAGCGGTGCTGTAATACCTGGGCCGCTCTTCGCTTTCACCGTGTTTGATACTTCAAGAAAAAAGGCGATGACTGGTCACAGGATAATATTGGGTCATGCCGTTTGGGAGTCTATGATAATCCTCATAATTCTTTTGGGATTCGGAGGCGTGATAACACAGAACATGTTGATCATCTACATCGTTGGAGGAGCAGCACTTGTGTTTATGGGAGTAAGCATGGTTAGAAGCAAGGGCAGAGAAATAAGCATGGAAAACTCTAGGGTAGACTCTTCTTTTATCGGCGGAATTTTCTATACGGCCTTCAACCCCACACAACCGCTATGGTGGGCCACAGCGGGCCTGGCTCTTCTACTCACAGGTCTGGAAGTCATGGGCATCATGGGAGCCGTCATAGTGACGGCAGGACACTGGCTGTCCGATCTGGCATACTATTCTTTTGTTTCGTTCATGGTGCACAAACACGAGAGGTATACAAATCCGCATCAGAAGGCGATAACGGTTGTTCTAGGAGTTTTCATGACCTGCCTTGGAGCCTACTTTTTGTTTCAAAGCATACAGCAACTAGTTCTTTGACATGCGCGCGGGATCAATCGATCGGCAAGGGTGAAAGGCATCGATTTTAGAGATTAGAATTAAGAGTGGCAATAGCATCTCTTCGTGAGCTCTAGCTACTTGTAAGTCCTGGCAAATAGGGGACACCGCAATCACCTTCCACAAAAATCCGCTCAGACAGGACAAATTAATTATAGTCAATGGAATTCACTAGCTAATACTTTTAAAATTGAGGTGGAAAATTGAAGAGAGTCGGAATAGTCGCTGGAAGCATTTCAAGGTTCGATAACCCGAGACATACCTTGCAGGAAGAAATGTGTGCTGAATCTGTCAAAATGATATTGAATGATGTTCCAGAACTTGAGCTTGGAGACTTCTTGAAGAAGGGATACGCCTGCTGCTACTCCTACTTCAGCGATATCCTAGAGCAACAACAATGCATGCACTGGATAGTCAACGACTATCTGGGCTTCTCAGGCGTACCCAATTACCGAGTAGAGTCAGGCGGTGCAACACCAATCGACGCCATAGTCAACGCAGCACTATGGATACGCTCAGGCATGTTCCCCGTAGTGCTCGTGGTCGGATGGGAAAAAATGAATGAACTGCCCATCCAAAAAGTCAACGAGGCCATAGCCATCGCGGGAGACACCGACTGGGACTTTGTTTCAGGCTTCACGTACAACGCTTTCTACGCAACGATGGAAGCGCGAAGAATGCATATATACGGAGACACTGAGGAAGACTTGGCAGAAATCGCAGCCATGAACCATAACAACAGCCTCGAAAACCCCTATGCTCAATGGCCAGCCCAACATGGCTTCAGCAAGATAACTGTTGATGATGTATACAAGTCCCGATTGATTTCGTGGCCATACAGACTCTACGAATGTGCAATGACAAGCGAAGGAGCCTCTGCTTTGCTGCTAGCAAATGAAGAAATTACAAAGAAGCTTACCGACAACCCCATCTGGATCACCGGAGTAGGCTTCGGCTCAGATACAATGAGAGCCGGAGACCGACCGGACAATCCCGCATGGAAAGGCATCTACCCCGAAGACGAGAAAATATGGCCAAAAACGGTTCCCAAACCCATGTCACCCTATCCTGACCTCCTGAACTTTGGCTCGCTACGAGTATCTGCAAGAATGGCTTACAAGGATGCAGGAATCAAGAATCCACGAAAAGAAATCAGTTTCGTAGAAATCTTCGACCCCTACGCAGGCGTCGTCCTAGCAGGACTTGAAGACTTTGACTTCTGCAAACGAGGGGACGGAAAGAAACTGCTCAGAGACGGCGTAATCTCACGCGACGGAGAGCTCCCATGCCAGCTAAGCGGAGCCCTGACAGCACAAGGACACGCTGTTGGCTCAACGTCAATCGCCCAAGTCGTAGACAGCTACTGGCAACTAAGCAACCAAATTGGCAAGAAATGGGGCGCACCAGGCAGACAACTGAGCAAAACAAAGAAAGCATTCATACACGGGCACGGAGGCACGGGATGTCAAGCAGGAGCCGTAGTGCTGGAGGTGTAAGATCATGAAGCAACCTGGACCAGAAAAAATGATGAAGAAATCACCTTATGACGAAAAATGGTGGGAAGAATGGGAACGGAAAGGCGGATGGAGACCCGAAGGCTGGAAAATAGTCGAAATGAACGACGGCCCTACACTGAACGAGTTGAAACCTGAAACATTTCTAGTAGTTCACAGACCTCATGGCAGCATGTTCCATCACAGCTATGGCAAAACTTCAAAGTTCTTCATAGGTCTACTCGAAGGAAAACTGCATGGCACAAAGTGTCCAAAATGCGGTCTCGTCTACTGTCCACCACGTGCACACTGTTTCAACCCGACGTGCAGGCTTCAAGAAACGAAATGGGTTGAACTTTCAAAGAAAGGTGAAATCCACGCCTACACAGTAATGGTGATCGCATGGCCTTCAATGGCACACTTACAGCCTCTCGTAGGTGCGATGATCAGAATTGACGGTGCAAACACGTGTTTGCCAATGACGATGCGGGATATCGATCCAGAAAAAGTCAACATAGGTTTGAAAGTCAACATAAACATTTCCAAGCAACCTAAAGGGGATCTGCTTGACGTTTATGCAACGCCAGCCGAAGAGCCAGTGGCTCCGAAAAGAACTCCAGAGGAACTGAAGCGTTTCAGGGAAGACATGGACAAAACCAGAGCTTGGGTAAAGAAGACGTTTGGACCAAAGTGACAGAGACAATTCAAGGCTATCGCACTCCCTTTTTTCAGAATGTATTGTTCCTCTTTTTGTCCATTATATCTTCGAAAGAGGTCGAACGAAACTTAAATACACGTTTAACTTGTATCTACTTTTCCCTATAAGGAGTGATATACTTGAAAGGGAAGCCTCTTGCCTCAATAGTGTCGGCGGGCTTGTCGAAATTTGGAAAGCTTGATGGATTATACGCACGAGAGATTTTTGCAGAGGCAGCCAAAGAAGCGTTTGACAACTGCCCGAAACTGGAACCCAAGAAAGACATACAAGCCCTATACGTCGGCCATATGGGCGAATCATACGAGCACCAAGGTCACACGGGGGCAACATTGGCCGATTGGGCAGGTCTAGGACACATTGCTGCCACAAGAACTGAAGCTGCCTGCGCTTCCTCGGGTGCAGCATTGCGAGCTGCAATCTGTGCTGTACGTTCAGGCTTAAGCGACGTTGTCATGGTCGGCGGCGTCGAAAAAATGACGCATCGGTCAACGCCAGAAGTGACTGAATACCTTGCCATGGCATCAGATTACCCGTTCGAGCAGTGGCATGGAATTACGTTTCCAGGACTTTATGCATTGATGGCCACCGCACACATGCACGCATATGGAACTACTGAAAGGCAATTGGCAATGGTAGCCGTGAAGAATCATTATCATGGAAGTCTGAACCCGAAGGCACAGCTGCAAAAGGAAATAACGCTTGAAACAGCTCTGTCCTCAAGGATGGTTGCGTGGCCACTTAAACTCTATGACTGTTCACCTATCACTGACGGCGCGAGCTGCTTGATTCTTACTAAGCCTGAACTGGCCAAGAAATACACAGACACGCCAGTCCACATCATTGGTAGCGGGCAAGCAAGCGACACAATCGGGTTGTATGAGCGTGAAAGCTTCACCTCGCTCGAAGCTGCAAAAGTTGCAGCCAGACAGGCCCATGAAATGGCAGAAGTGAAACCCGAACAGGTCGACGTAGCAGAGGTTCACGATTGCTTCACGATCGCGGAGATAATTGCCTGTGAAGACTTGGGTTTCTGCCGAGTCGGCGAGGGGGGAAAACTGGCTGAACGTGGCGAGACAAAGCTTGGAGGCAAGATTCCCCTCAATACCAGTGGAGGCTTGAAGGCTAAGGGCCATCCTGTCGGAGCAACAGGAACAGGCCAAGCCTATGAAATCTATCTGCAGTTAACGGGACGCGCCGAGAAAAGGCAGGTGAAAGACGCGCGCGTGGGATTGACACACAATGTCGGCGGTTCAGGCGCAACCGCGACGGTCCACATCTACAGGAGCGAATTCGAATGAGCGAACAAGCGCCGTTTACGATAGAACAATTCTACAAAAACATTAACCAGGGGAAACTTCTGGCTGGAAAATGTTTGCGGTGTGGAAAAATCCATCTCCCACCGAGACCGGTATGTGGCGAATGCTACTCAAAGGATTTTGACTGGACGACTGTTTCAACAAAAGGAAGGCTTTTGACCTACACTGTGATTCACATAGCGCCGCTTCAATTTCAGTCGATGGCTCCCTATGCGATGGGCATTGTTCAACTTGAGAATGGGCTGAAGATACCAGGAATGATAAGAGGCGTGCCCCTGGACCAGATCAAGATGGGAATGGGTCTGACAATTGACTTTGGAACATGCGCAGCAACCCAGCCTTGGCCGCAATGGCCAAGATATTACTTCAAACCCGTGTGAATTTTCGTAAAACCTAGGCCTTTTTTACTTTCGTTTGCGGTAGATTGCGACTTGTTCACCCTCAGCATACCTCACATATTCAAATCCAGATTCGACCAGTTTGCCTTCTTCTTCCAGCGTTTTCGCGTAGGCTACATGGTATTCATCAGCTTCAAAGTTGATCAGCTGCGTGTAAACCATGGTATTCTCAATGTATCTGTGGCCTAATTGCTGTTTGACGTAAAGTACGTTTTTTGTTTTAGCATACAGCATAGAAGCTCCCCAATGTCGAAAGGTATGAAATGTTATCTGGTTTAGCCTAGGATTTTGCAGCGTTTTTGCCAATCGCTTCCTTCGCCTCGCAAAGTTTGTACGGAAATTGTTTAAACATTTCGTTGGCCCAAATATCCGTAAGTCTTGTTTTGGCAGATTGTTTAGCATCGCTACGAGCTTATCTGAGAGTTTGAATTGCCGCGGATTGCTGCCTTTTTCAGGATTGTTGACCGTTAGGATATTGCCGTTTAGATCAGTCCATTTCAGCTGCCATATCTCGCCACATCTTGCCATAGTCTCTTTGAGTGTTTGAAGGAACGCTGCCATTTTTTTCTTGTAGCAGGCGATCAGTTGATCCAGTTCGCTTTCGGTTGGTAGCCATGGAAGCTTTCTCTGTGCTTTGTAGTGTGGTGGTTGCCATTGGATACCTAACCATTTTGCGAAGCCGTCATAACAAGCCACATAGAGCGCCTTGGTGTTTATACACACGTTTTCTTTTGCGATTGTCTCTTTTACTGATTCTGGGTTTAGAAGATCTGCACCATGTTTTAGGAGTCGTGTCAGAACCTTGTGTCGTCCTTGGATTGTTAATGGTTTTCGTCCTTCTTTGTTGAGATGCCAAAGGTATTCTATGATTTTTCCCTTTGCATCTTCTTTTTCGAGATCTCCCGCAACAGTTTTGGTTTCTGTTGCAGTTGCCAAGTTTTTCGCTCCTCGTAAGGCTACGCACACTTGACGTGCTGCAATATTGAAAGAATCCGCAGATAAACTTGGTGATTCGCTGAACCTATAAGAACACTCTCTGCAAAGAAACCTCTGAACAGAAACGTTTCTGGTCTCCCGTAGGCCATCTCTCCAAATTCTTTTGCCGTGACAATTAGGGCATTCTCTACTTGCCTCTTCACCTCCTCCAAGCTCACTTAGTTGCATCTCCAACCTCTAACCCTCGCTATCTTTAGGCTTCAGAGTTGCCAGCCTTCTCAATTTGCTCTCTTCTTCAGGCTCTAGCTGAATTCCAAAATCTGCCTCAAAAGAAAAGCAAAGCCACTTCAAAACCAAATAGGCATCAATAGGATTTTTGACCTTGCGCCCAAGCAAATCAATAACCTTTACACTGACTCGCCCTAGTTTAGGAAGGTCTATTGCGACTCTCACAGACTTCTTTTCCACACTCACTATTTCAACGACCCCAAACAAGACTGAGAGCAATCAGAAAACATTAAGCAGCAGGTAAGCTACCTGGTAGTTACCAGCCTCAAACGTGGTAACAATGGATAAAGAAAATGAAGATTCTGTCCACGACCGGAAAATAGATGAAATACTAAAGAAACACGCGCAGCTTGACGACATTTGCAGGGAAATTTTCCTCACATTGCAGGCATATAAAAGGCTGAGGTTTAGCGAGCTACATAGATACCTTTCAAAGTTCGGAACGGACATTTCAAATCAAGCCTTACTTGGCCATCTGGATCATTTGAAAAAACAGAAATTGATCAGCCGCAAAGATGAAGGCTTCCAAAACGTTAGCTATGGCTTAACTGATGAAATCAACTCTCTTCTGAATCTTCCAGAAGAGGACATAAAGAAGTGGGTCGCGATCTTAATGGACGATGAAAAGCTGCCTAAGGAATTCAGATCTCAGCCATTTGATCCAAAAGAGTATTACAGTAGACTATCCGAAAAAGAATTAGACGAAAAAGCAGACAAAGACATAAACACCGTCTTGACCCACAACCTGTTTGAGCTAAAGACATTCATCAATTACGATTTACAGCTAGACAGACCTGAAAGCGATGCGACATTTTGGAATTTCATCGGAAACCCCCTCTACCGAATACGTGAAAAAAGCATTGTGAAAGATTGCCGCAACAGTGAAAAATACCGAGAAAAGCTCCTCGGAAAAATAGGCACCCTAATAAATGAACTCAGACCCGACAAAGAGCTTCTCAGGGAAAGAGAAAAAAGAAAAGAGAAGCAGCTCAAGAAATAGTTCTCTTGAGATTTGACACTATACGCCAAGGGAGATCGCGCGCTAAGGTTGGAGTGCTGATTGGGTTTCGCTCTTCGACTCGAGAGCGCTCAATATGTTGATTGAGAACGTACCCGGAACCATCAATGCCATGGCCTCTTGCATGAGTTTCATGTATGTTTCGTCTTGCATCATTGTCGCATATTCCTTTTCCCAGTCAGCTATGCTATCATACTCAGACATACCAACATACGCGCCAAAAGTACCACCAAACACCTGAGTGAAGATCTTAGTTGATTTCGCCTTTATTTTCTCCGGGTTGTCTTTCATGTATTTAAGTGACTTCTGCCACAGCGCCATTACCTCTCCTTCCTTTTCTGGTTTCACTACGAACGTTTCCACCTCTAGAATTGTCACTCTTTCACCTCCTTTCTTATCGTTCATATAATGTGATTCCAAGTTGTATTAATGGTTTAAAACCCTCTCACCATTTAGGTAGCGCGTACAGTTTTGTCAGTAACTATCAAGTGAAGTGACGACGACGAGAGGGGGCAACCAAGCCCGCCCTGTATTTTGCCGGGACGAATGGCAAAGGGCGTAATCGCGTGGAAGCTTGGTAATTCCCCCCTTTGTCTGCAAAGGAACCCCCCTTCCAACGGGCGAAAAGTGTGAGTATTGTGTTGTGTGTTAGGAACTGAGAGAATGTTGCAGTAGAGACGACCACGCCTAGGTGTCACGAACGCCGTTTGGCTTCGCCAAACTCCCAACGATCCGAGCATGGCCGTTTGCCCTAGACTCCACAGAGCAAAATCTAATAGATATTTAGGACTCGGTTAAGCTTCTATCCTGTCCAAAGAGCTCCCATTCGTTCTTTTGTCTGTTGATCGCAGGAAAGTACAACCGCTCGAGAAGATTGGTCAGTGCACCTCTCACACCATCTTGCAGTTCGGTGTCAGTCTTGAAAAAAACCTGTTGGATTTCTCTTGACCAACGATCCACCAAACCGTAGATAAGGCTTGAGATTGCCGCCGTCCAACTAATTCCTGCAATGCAGCGCCAGGCCATATCGTAATGTATATCGCATAAATGTTTCAATTCGTACGCTGGTCCAGTATTATCAGCATTTGAACAGAAAACAAAAACTAGCGCATCTGCCTTTGGAATCCAATATTCGCTTTTTCGCAAGTTGTACGCAGATCTTGACTCGCCAGAATTCTTCTTTGGAAATCCAAATTCCTTTACCAATCTGGTCTGTGCGTACCCTTTCGCCAGAAGATAAGCTCTAAGCATTTCAAGAGTTTTCAGGGCACAATTACTGTAACTGCCCAAAATCAAAACTCGTAATACCGGTTTTACCTGCAAATATTGTGGAGCTACCCAGCGATTAGGAGACAATAGAGATCGAAACATTATTATGCGTGTATTCTATTTATAAGGAGGTAGAACGAAAAAAATCGTCCCAAGGTGAATATCGAAATGGTTTCCTATATGGAAGATACAGATTTTCCAGAAGAACTAGTTGAGCCCATCAAAGCATTAACTAATCAATCTCGCAGGAAAATGCTCTTATCTCTCTCAGAAAGAGATGCCCTTTCCTATTCTCAGATACGAGGCACTTTTCGGATCAAGAAAGGAACACTCAATCATCACCTGCACATTTTGGTGAGCGCTGGGCTAATCCGTAACTTCAGCAACAAAGACCTTGGAAACCCATACAAATCTTTCTACGCAATAACCGGCTTTGGACGCAAGTTAATAGAAGGGCTCCGCCAGACACTAGAACAACCTAAGATCATTAGAAAGACGGTCACTTTCAATGGCACTGCTACTGTAAATGAGGAAATAGTTGGCTCGAGCACTTCTGAGGGCGAGGAGGCCAAGTCGAGAGAAGCCTTTCCCTTGGAAATCCCTCTCAGGAGCTGAACTTCATGAAAATCGAGGTAAGATATGAACCGCGAAAAGAGGTAATAATTCACGAATACACGAAGTATGATTCATATCAAGAACTTATTGATGCCTCTACAAGGGGATTGCCCGCAGGAAGCGTCCTAAGTGCGCTAAACTGGGTTGGTGGCGTTCTCCTTGCCTTCAATGCAATGCAGATCAACCCAGTTACGACACAAGAACTGATCGAGGGAAGACTACATTGGGACCATGTTTCATTTGCGTCTATGCCAGAATATCAACAACAGATTATCACAACCGCGGGCGTTACAGTGGTCATAGGGAATGTGAATGGCAATCCAGTATTCGCAGAGATAGCCAAATTTCTCAGAAAGGAATTCCTCCACAAAACTTAGTCTTTAAATAACCACTACAAAACAGAAGTTTGGAACAGTGCACGCCAAGGCAGACTCTTCTCACTGGTATGTTTCCACTGAGGCAAGAACCTAGTAAGCCGCACCTGACGAGTGACAACGAAAGGGCTACAAAGTAACCTATTCCACAGTTCTAGACCACGTCTAATGCCATATTTCTCAACTAAACGTTTCCAAGAGCTCACAAACGCAGGAAAAACCCAACTGTAACCCCAGCTCATACGCTCAAAACTCTGCTTCGAAAGATAGTTACCAACAAGATAGAAAACTATCCCGGTTAACCCCTTTCTCGTCTCACGCAACGACCTAATGTCAACAATAGGTGACTTGTGAATGTCAGCCCACTGCTCACTAAGCCATTCCTGAGGAATGTACTTCCCCCGAAAAACTATGCGCAGAACCCCGTTACCCTCATTCGTGCGAATCTTCCAATACTTCATCTTAAAATGAAACTTGCGAAGAATACGCATTTTCAAAGCTCTGAAGTCAGCATTAAGCTTACGACCTTTCGACTCAGGAGAACTCGTAAGCGTCATAAACCTCAATCTCTCACGACGACTTTTCCCAACGGTGAGACCACTCATTAATCGTTGAAAAGCTCGTCTTTGCTTCTTTGTGTAACCTCCATTTTCTGTTACGCATCTCCGCAGGTTGAAATCGAACTTTTTCCTTTTGCCATCCTTGGATACAAAATACCCTTGATGTCGAAGGTCATTTTTATCGAACATAGACTGAGGGTAAAGAAACCCCTAACAGTCGCAGCAAGGAAAAAAGGGGAAAGATGCGGGAGATATCGCCATCAAACTAGGTTATACTTCAAACCTTCGTAGTTTTTGCTGCTTTTCGTTTTGTGTTCACATCTTGGCAGAGATCTATTCGATTTTCGGTTCTGGTCGTGTGTTGGAATGTTTTTGTAGTTAGTCTTCAATTTGGGGACGTATTCCGCGGGCGTCTATCTTCTTGTGATGTTGGACTGCGTGTGTACTTGTTGAACATGTCTACAAACAGAATCCTGAATTCAGAATGTTTAATTTCTCTTGTAGGTTTCTTAGGTTAAGACCTGTTGGTTAGATAGAAATGAGGGCTCCTGCGTCGCTCAAGATTCTGTTAGAACAGCATGGATATTCGGAAAGAACGGTTGAGGAGATCTGGAAGTGGTATGATTTTCGCAAGCGAAAAGGGGCGGCCAGTTTCTAGGTTGATTTTTCCGGTCTTTTCTTTTTCGTTCGGGTTCTTGATTTCTTGTTGTTGGTTTGCACGAGTGTTGGCAGGTCTGTGATTGATGTGATGAGATAGTTTGCTCCGGCGTCGGTTAACTCTTTTTTAGAGTTGGCTTGGGTTGAAAGACCTATTGCTATGACGCCGAGTTCTTTGGCGCAGTGCATGTCTCGGGGTCCGTCTCCAACTAGGATTGTTTCTTTGGGGTTGGTATGTAGAGCTTTCAGTGTGGCTTCTAGGTGTTGGGTGTTGGGTTTGACATATTTGACTTTGTTTCTGGGTGTTACTGCGTTGAAGAACTTTGATATGTTGAACCTTTTCAATATGTATTTGGTGGATTTGTCGCTGTTTATTGTGCATAAGCCGATTTTGAGACCCATCTTTTTCAGGGCTTCTAGTGTTTCGACGACGCCTGAAAGAAGTTCTGTGGTCTTGGCGGCTTCCAGCTCGTATTTTTCGGCTATGGCTGATACTTGGTTGCGGACTTTGTTGATGGTTCTTGTGGGTTTTCGGTTGTTTTTGAGGAATATTTCGGTTTTCAGGAGCATGTCGAAGATGCTTTCGTTGGTGGCCAGTACTGAAGCTGGGAGACCGGTTTTGATTAGGTAGCTTCTTGCCTCGGCTCGGACGGTCATGTAGTCCAGGTTGAAGGTGGCTAGCGTGCCGTCTAAGTCGAAGACTACTGCTTTGATTGGCATTGTGTGGTTCCTTTGTATGATTGGTTTTGAAGGCTTTACTCACGTTTGTGAAGAAATATACTTTGCGGTCTGAGTCTGAGTATGGCTCGGCTGGAGTTTTTGGTACGGTGATTAGGGGTAGCTTTGTATATTCAGATTTGGATATTGTGTATGGTTGGTCTGCTATGGGTTTTGAAGTTTATGTTGATGACAAGTTGTGGCCGATTTTGGTTGAGACCGTTCATGCTTTGGTGATGTATGGTCATCATAAAGCATACGTGCGGGATTTGGTTCTTCCGGAGAAGCCTGATATTAAGGCGGATGAGTTGGCGGTTAGGTTGAGGCTTCCTGTCGGCGAAGCTTTGGTGATCTTGCATGAGTTGAAAGACAGAGAAAAGGTTCAGCCTTGACTCGATTGCTTAGAGGCCTATGATGCGGACTGTTCAACATGGTTTTTCGCGTTTTTCAAGCCAAAAACACCCTACCCCCCTCCCCCTAGGTTTTTGCCGTCCAAAGTAATGTATGCGAGTCTGGCGGGAGGCATGCGGGCAGGGTTTGCCGTGCTTTCCCAGCAGTTTCTATGTTGAAATTTCAGGGTTGTGAATTGTGTTGCTGATGTTGTCTGGTGTGTGATGGCTGATCGTTCTATTCCACGACGTATCTGAAAGCTATGTGTTCGCCTGCGGTGGGGCTTCTTCTCGTTATGCGCAGGACGTCTCCAGGTCTGGCTCCTATGGCTTTGACCGTCGGGTCGACGGAGCTTATTTGAGGCAGTTGGTATGGTTGCACTTTGAACTTCATGAGAAGCTCGTTTTTTTCTTGTTCTGAAAGGATTTCCTGTTTCGGAACAATCTTATGCTGGAAAATGTCGAAGGCAGGGAACGTTTTGGGCAAGAGTTCTATCTTCTTTTTCTTTGCTCCCTGTTTTACGGCATGTGTGTACCGTCCATCGGTGACTATTATGCCTCTTTCAAGTTCGGCGTCTTTCATGGCTTTTCCCAAGCGGTTTATGCTGTTTATACCGACAGTCGTTTCTCCCGGGACACACCACACCAAGGATTTCTGCTTTTCTTTTGGGATTTCAACTATGTAGCCAATTGCATCTTCGTGTTTCTGCTTCTTGATTAGCTTGTATCCTCTGAGTTTGATCAAGACTTCAGCTTTGCGTTCTTCAAGACTAATGAGCTTTTTACTCAAACATGAGCCCTCGGTTACAAGAACATTCGAAACCTAAACAGCGCATCGACCCTTAAACCTTACGCTCTTTAGCCCTCGAAGTGCCTAGTTTTGTCTCTCCTTTCTTCGAAGTGGCAGACGCTTACGATGGTGTCTTCATTCCGTACTAGCAGATTCTACGGTTTCCAGGTAATCGCTCTCGCCACGCAAGTTATCTAGGTTACGAGAAAGCTTTGTAACTGCGCATTCATCATCGGCCCACCACATGCATTTCTTGTCTTGGCATCCCAATGAAAAGCCGTCCTTCATGTTTAGCGGACACTTGCGACGCTCAACGCCTCTTGTATCGAAGTAGAGGCTGACGGTCTTCCTGATGCGCTTGGAGGTCCCGTTTAAAGAGATCCCGTTCAAGAATTTGAGCACACCTTGACATCGCAGCAGATCGGTCAAACTGACTATACCCACTAAGAGTCCGTTTTCGGTTACAGGCAGCTTCTTAATGTTGCGTTCAAGCATAAGCTTCGCTGCGTCGCCCGCTCGCATCTCAGGGCTGGCAACGGTCAGAGGGCTTGTCATTATCTCTCTGACTGTTGTCTTTTCAGGTTGTCTGGGCTTGTTTATGATGCGGTTCAACATGTCTCTTTCTGTTACAATGCCTACAGGCTTTTCGTTTTCGACAACAATCAAGCAACTTATCTGATGTTCATTCATCAGTTCTGCAGCTTTCCTCACAGTGCAGTCTGCTCCTATGGTCACGACATGTTCTACCATGATTTTCCGAAGCTTTATTGACAAGGATATCACTCGCTTTTCAAATGATAAATGAAGTGAAAAAGCATGTATATCTTATGAATTGTGAATTCTAATTAGCGCGCTGCCTTGTCCCGAAATTGGTGTAAATTGGTCATAATTCTTATTTTCGGGTTTAGGGACGGTTTTGAGGCATATATCTGTTTTTAGCCCTCTCGTGTGCCTTGCCGTTCCAGACGGGCTAGATGTAGCTTCAACGGCTTATGGGAAAACTCTACTTCCATTCGGCTTTGATGAAACCCCGTGATTAGCCGTCTTTCAACGCGGTCAAGATTTGCCTACGAAACAAGCCCAAATCAAGCTCCAATAGGCAAAAGAAGAATAAAGACCATTTTTAACCATTTTAGGGACAAGCCAGCGCGTGCCACGAATAAGACTGCAATAGTCTAAGTGCTTTAACCCACGTCTCATGCATGTTCTACATGTTTCTTTGTTTGAAGCTCGCCCGCTCTTTTGTACGGTTCTTTTCTTGACAAGTTCCACTCTCGTGGAGGATTGAGTTTTGCATCAAGTTCGGACTACTATTCTTTCCGCATAGCTCCTAAGCATGTCAGCGTACTTGTCGAGCGTCTCCGGAGGAAAAGGTTTAACCATGTCCAGTCGCTTGTCCAGCGTGTCACCCGGCACAAACTGCTGGAGGGCCCAGGTTCCCGCTCCCTTTACAAGTTCCGATATCGCATGTATGTCCTGGGCATCGACAAAGCCTGGAACTACTGTTGTTCTGAACTCATAGTCAATTTTGCCCATTTTCAGAATTTCGATTGTGCGCACGAGTTCAGTTGTGTCTTTGGCTCCCAAAGACTGGTATTTCTGTGGACTGGTTTTAACATCCAAAGCAACATAATCAAGGTAGGGCAAGCATTCCTCTAGCCTTCGCGAATCAAAACCGTTTGTGTCCAGTTTTAGGGCAAATCCTCTATCTTTGAGTTTTTTGAGGAATCTTGGCAGATCTTTATGTATTGTCGGTTCTCCGCCACTCACGACGACCGCGTCGACATACTTCTTGCGTTCGTCCAGAATCTTGAGTGCAACCTCCTCGGTTAGAAAAGGCGGCTTTGGATCGACTGCGATGCGCCAATTGTGACAAAACGGACATCGCAGATTGCAACCTGGAGCAAAAAGCACAGAGCATATTCGATTTGGGAAGTCAACCAGGCTTGTCTTCTGAAGACCACTGAATTTCATGCAGTGATCACTTGGGCGGGAACGGTCGGCGTGGTCGCTGATCTGTCAAAGGTTTTTCTTATAGCGAACTCAGCCTGTTTGCCGTCGTTCCATTGGTCCACCGGCCTCAAGTACCCCACGACTCTCGAGTAGACTTCGCATTTGTCTCCGCACGCCGGACATTGTTTGTGTTCGCCGTTGATGTACCCGTGGCTGGGACAAATGCTGAACGTTGGTGTCAACGTGAAGTAGGGGAGATGTGAGTTCCAAGCAACTTTCTTTATGAGCTCTGAGGAGGATTTCCACGCAGGAAGCCTCTCGCCGAGAAAGATGTGGAAGACTGTTCCACCCGTGTAAAGCGTTTGAAGCCTATCCTGATGCTCCAGAGCCTCAAACAGGTCGCCTTCAAAGTCGACTGGCAGCTGGGAGGAATTGGTGTAAAAGGGTTCAGCTCCGTTTGCCAAATGTTTTTGGTTAGCGGCAATGATATCAGAGTACTTTCTTCTGTCTATTCTTGCAAGCCTGTAGCTTGTCCCTTCGGCTGGTGTGGCCTCAAGGTTGTACATGTTTTGAGTTTCGTCCTGGAACTGCAACAACCTTTTGCGCATGAATTTGAGCACTCTTGTCGCGAATTCTGTCCCATCCCCTGATACAATATTCACGCCGAACAAGTTTAGAATCGCTTCGTTCATCCCGCAGATCCCTATTGTCGAGAAGTGGTTCTGCCAATAGTGCCCGTATTCCGTCTTGACGTCCCGCAAATAACGTCTCGAATATGGGTACAAACCATTCTCAGTGAAAGCTTCTAAGACTTTGCGCTTTGTTTCCAGGCTTTCTCTTGCAATTTCCATCAGCCTTTCTAGCCTTTCAAAGAATTCATCTTCGTCTTTCGCCAAATAACCGATTCTTGGCAGGTTCAGCGTCACGACGCCGATGGAACCGGTCAATGGGTTTGCACCAAAGAAGCCGCCGCCTCTGTTGCGTAGCTCGCGATTGTCGATCCTCAGTCTGCAGCACATGCTTCGAACGTCTTCGGGCTTCATGTCGGTATTGATGAAGTTGGAGAAGTACGGCACGCCGTATTTGGCCGTGACTTCAAATATCTTTTGGGTGACAGGTGAATTCCAATCAAAATCTTTGGTTATGCAGTATGTGGGGATTGGAAAAGTGAAAACTCTTCCTTTTGAGTCGCCTTGACTCATCACGTCGGCGAAAGCGGAGTTGAACATGTCCATTTCTGCCTGCATATCTCCATACGTGAGGTCCATCTGTTTTCCGCCCACAATGACTGCCTCACCCTTGATGTACTGAGGAATCTTCAAGTCTAATGTCACGTTTGTGAACGGCGTTTGAAAACCCACGCGTGTCGGCACGTTCATGTTGAAGAAAAATTCCTGCAGTCCCTGTTCGACTTCTTTCTGGCTCAAACCGTCGTAGTGTATGAAAGGTGCCAAATAGGTGTCAAAAGTGCTGAAAGCCTGAGCACCTGCAGCTTCACCTTGCAGCGTGTAGAAGAAGTTGACGATCTGCCCAAGGGCTGTTCTGAAATGCTTGGCAGGTTTGCTTTCGATTTTGCCTGAGACACCGCCGAAACCTGAAACCAGCAGTTCTCTCAAATCCCATCCGACACAGTATGCGCCTAAAACGCCGAGGTCGTGGATGTGCATGTCCCCTGAAAAGTGCGCGTCTGCGATGTTCGGGGGGTAAATCCTGCTGATCCAGTACTTTGCAATAACCGTTGACGAAAGGTAATTGTTAAGGCCTTGAAGAGAATAGCTCATGTTGCTGTTTTCCCTGACACGCCAGTCTTCAATCTCCAAGTATGAGTCGACAAGGTCAGCATCGCTTAGAATCGCAGCCAGTTCTCTTTGGTCTTGATGCTGTTTGCGGTACAAGATGTACGCCTTGGCGGTTCTGGCCCGCCCGTCTTCAATAAGCGTCTTTTCAACTGAATCCTGGATTTCCTCTACGGTTGGAACGCCATCTTCGCCGAAACGGACTTTGAGTTGAGCCATGACCTCATCACTCAAACGTTTTGCGAGGTCACGGTCCTTCCCGCCAACAGCTTTGGCGGCTTTCCAAATGGCATTCGTTATGCGTTCTTGATCGAACTGTTCTAATCTACCGTCAC
>Ga0315285_10002506_pt1 | contig 19152 bp, 16 predicted proteins | sample YL17G09_36_MG_FD_203698 | JGI IMG/M metagenome (GOLD analysis project Ga0315285, IMG submission 203698) | Sediment microbial communities from Yellowstone Lake, YNP, Wyoming, USA - YL17G09_36 | ecosystem: Environmental > Aquatic > Freshwater > Lake > Sediment | place: USA: Wyoming | collected...
ATAACCATTATCTGCCATACGCCCCCAATATCCGAAGTATAGGCAATTTTTTTACCATCAGGTGATGCTTCAGGGTATAAATCGTTTCCGGAATAATCGGTTAATCTGGTAAGCTCTGTTCCGTCGATATTTATGCTGTATATATTTTCATTGCCATCTCTGTTAGAGACATACACTATTTTTTTAACGGAGTAACCATCTTCACTTTCTGATGTTTCCTTTTCAAGTTCCTGCTTTTCCTCCAGGACATTTTTATCAATAGCCCAGCCGGTTATTTCAATAATACTATCCTGGTTAAGCTTCTGCATATTAATTTGAGCGCTGATTATTGCTTTTTCTTCTTTTATTCCCGATAAATAAATTTCCCTTTTTTCATAATTAAATAAGTCGTCTTCCGAACTGATGGCGTAAATAAATATGGTATGGGTGGAGCCTGGTTCAAGGGAAATGGACTCCTCAAATTGGTAGCCGCTGCTTAAGTAATTTTGATTTTCAAAAAAGTCTGCTACACCCTGCCTTGGTATGCTGTACTGTGCACTGCCTAAAAGTTTTCCATATCCTCTGGGTCCATTCAGGTAGATTTCAATATCTTTTATGCCAGAATTTTCTTTATTTCTCAGGTCTACAGCCCATCCTCTTATTAACTGAAGACTGCTGGTAATGGTTTTTTCCTTTGGCTCGTCTATAAATATGATTATATTTTTTTCACGGACTTCTTCTCCTGATAAATCTATTTCTTCTCTGATATAATCCCACCCTGACTTGGCCCCGTAAAAATAAATATAAATATAATGAGTGGAACCGGCAATTAGATTTAAGCTGTCATCGTTTTTGCAGGTAAATTTGAAGCCGGTATCTTTAAAATCCTCTCCATATAGCTGGGATGCTTCTGCAGATTCCATACTGCATAATGTTTCGCCTAGATATATGCCGTTTTCCATATCTCCATCAAGGAAGAACTTAATAGTGCCATTTTTTATCTCCTCTTCTTTCTCTGCTGACGTTTCCACTGAATCGTTACCTTCATTATCCTGAAGTTGTGTCTGGCTGGCTTCTTCATCATTATCCTGCAGGGTTTCTTCCTCGCTATCATCAGTGGATCCTGTCGTATTGCTGTCCTCTTCAATTTCATTTTCTTTGCTGCCACTGCTTATATTACCAACATCATCTCCGTAAATTTCCTGAACGTCATCAATTGTTGTTACCCTTGAGTCCGAGACAGTCGTTTTACTGTCTTTATTACTTTCTTCGGTTGTCAGACTATCAGCTTCTTCGCTGGCGGTGCTCTTGTTTCTGCTAATAATAGTGATGCTAAAGAGCGATATTATTAATAAAAATATAATCAGAAGTATTATTAATATGACTTTCATAACAAATCTAAATTGTTTTTTGTTTTTACCGTTTTATCATTTTTGTTGTGGTAGTATAAATTTTTTATTAGTACAATTATAATTAAAAAAACATATTCAAAAATTAAAGTTTGCACGGAAAAATAGTATTATTTTACGGTTTTAATTATATAGATAAAATCAGTAAAATAAAAAGGTATTATATTTATAGCATTTATAAAGCTTTTCATTTGATATGAGTAAAATATTTATACTGGGAATGAGCCCGCTTCCATTTGAGAATGACAGGAAAGTATATGGGACTGGTATCAGGACCTGGCAGTTTATACTGCCACTCCTGGAAAAAGGTCATAAGATATGTGTTTGTAATTATGCTATTCCATCAGCATATCCGGATGATTTTAAATCAAAATTTAATAGTGATTTTGTTTATACCGGCAGTTTAAAAGATAAACAAAAATCTGCTGATCTTATTTTTATGGAAAATACAGAAGGGGAAGCCGGTGACGGCAATCCCGGGAGCAAAGAAATAAGATGCAGGTACGGTTTCGAGTACAATGTACTTAAAAAAGACGATTTTGAAAACGTGGAATTAATATCTGAAATTTTTACCCGGTTTAAACCTGACTGTATAGTTGGCTGCACCTTTTATCCTTCTAATATAGCCTCAAGGCTGATTCATTACCTGAAAAGTAAAAATAAGGACAATACTTATGATATGGAGACAGGTGGCCCGGCCCAGGCGAGAAGAAGTGAGGTTAATTCCAAAAATTGGAACAGAGATAATGGCAATACTGATTCTGTTCAAAATATCAGCGGCGTTCCATTCTGGGCAGATTTGTTTGGCCATGTGATGGCTGAAGCGCAGGCCCGGGCTTATATTGACGGGAATGACGAATGTCTTTTTCATTACTGGAACAGTGAATATAATATCATCTCTAATGCCGATATTTTCTCATGCGTATCTTCAAGACAGCAGTATGCTCTGATAGGGGAACTTGGGGCAACAGGAAGACTTAATAAATATACATCGGGTTATGATTTTACAAATATAATTCCCTGCGGCCTTCCTCTAGCCGAATACAAGCATACTAAAAATGTTTTTAGAGGAGGAGATATTATAAATAAAGGCGACTTTGTAGTGCTCTGGACCGGGGGATATAATACCTGGACTGATGTGGATACTTTATTTAAGGGAATGATACTGGCAATGGAAAAGAATTCAAAAATTAAGTTTGTATCCACCGGAGGAGAGATACCGGAGCAGGATATGAAGACTTATCCCCGGTTCCTGTCAATGATAAACAGCAGCCCTTATAAAGACAGATTTATAATGAAAGGCTGGGTGGCTGGAGAAGATGTACCCAATTACTACCTTGAAGCAGATGTGGGCATAAATATTGATAAAGATATTTATGAGGTCAGGTTGGGGAGCAAAAACCGTATTCTGGACTGGTTCAGGGCGGGACTTTGTGTGCTGTCATCAAATGTTTGCGAACTAACTGATATAATAGAGAAAGAAAAGATTGGATACACATTTAAGCCTTATGACAGCAATGATTTAAGCGCAAAGTTGATTTATCTGGCCAACCACCCCGATGAGGTCAAAAAAACTGCAATTGCCGGCAAAAAATATGGACTGTTAAATTTTAATTTTAATAAGACTACTGAAAAATTACAAAAGTGGGTGGAAAGCCCTACTTTTTCCCCTGACAGAGGAAAAGAAAGAAAATTCTTTTTCAGCAGGGAAGAAGCTCTTGAGAATTTAGAACAGATAACCCTGCGTCAGAAGAAGATGATAGAGGAGAGGGAAAAGCGGATATCAGAGCTCGAAGGCATTGTTAAGAAGGGTTTTGCCTATAGAGTGTATAACTATTTTAAAATTGCCAGGAGAAAGATGCTTCATTAAATTGAGCTCTTGCTCTGGTTTACTTCTTAATAATGTGCAAATTATAATAATTACTAGTAAAATATGAAGTACTTGTTAATATAGGAAAAACTATATAAATAGTTGGTATTTAAGGGGATTGAATGATTACTAATAATAAAATAAATAAAATAGTTAAGACTATAGCGAGTAATTATAATCCTGAAAAGATTATTCTTTTTGGCTCTTATGCTTATGGAAAGCCAGCTAAGGATAGTGATCTGGATTTATTAGTAGTAGTAAAAGAGAATTCACAACCAAGGTATAAAAGGGCTCGAGAGATTAGAAAATATTTATGGGGTATCACAGATATTCCTAAGGATATTCTTGTGTATACCCTGGATGAAATTAATGAATGGAAAGAAGTAAAAGAAGCATTTATAACAAAGGTAGTAAAAAAAGGAAAAGTTCTATATGAAAACAAAGAAGGAACTAATAGATAACTGGATCAAGAAGGCAGAAAAGGATTTACTTACTGCTGAACATGAATTATCTTTTCATGATGCAGTAACAGAAAGCATTTGTTTCCATTGTCAACAAGCGACTGAGAAATTTTTAAAGGCATACTTAGTTTTCCTTGATATATCATTTGCTAAAACTCATGAAATTGGAGAATTGATTATCAAGTGTGAAGATAAAGATAAAGAAATTTCAGTTTTTAAAGAAGAAGCTGACAAACTTACTGATTATGCTGTTGATATTCGGTATCCAGAAGAGACGTTTGAACCACCTATAACAGAAGCTAAAGAAGCTTTTAAAGTAGCTAAGAAAATAAGGGATTATGTTTTAGATAAATTTTAAATTAAAGCAGGTTATTTTATTTTAATTCATGAGATTATAATAATTTTTGTATTAAAATAGAAAGTTCTTCAAATCAAAAGGGGAGTAATTTTTTGTTTAAAGAGGTATATACAATAGTACTTAAAAAAGTCAATAATTTTTATATTGGATATATAAAAGAATTACCTGGTGTGAATACTCAAGGTAAAACATTGGATGAAGTTCGTTCTAATTTAAAAGAGGCAGTTAGCCTAATATTAAAATCTAATAAAGAATTAGCTAGAAGAAAAAGTTAATTTAAGAGCTTCTATTATTCCCAAATATATACTGCAACTTTGATTAATTATTATTGAAGATATATGGATAATAAAAGTCTAATAGTAATTGTAACTTATAACAGTCAGGACTTTATTGAAAATTGCCTCCGTTCAATAACAGGACAGAATTATAAGGACTGGTTTCTGGTAGTTATTGATAATGGTTCCAGCGACAACTCAGTGACAAAGATTAGAGAATTCAGGAATATGTCTTCAGAGATAACCAGCAGTAATTTCAAGCTTATTACCCTTAAAGAAAATATAGGATTTTCAAGGGCAGTAAATTATGCAGTATTTAATTTTATATCCGGGAAGAAAAAAAGCCTGGAAGAGGAGCTGGGGTTTCTGATTCTATTGAACCCGGATATATATTTAAACCGGAATGCACTGCAAAAATTAATTTCAACTTTTAGGATCGCAGAAGACCGGAGCTTGCCGCCGGTGGGAATAGGAGCTGCAGGCGGACTTATACTTGATTATAAAAAAGATACCATACAGCATCTGGGGGGTAGAGTTAGTCCTAATTTTATTACATCACATATAGGTTATGGAAAGAGATATGAAGATTTGAAGGGTGGGTACAGAAATAAAGGAGAAGTCCAAAATATAATGGAAAGCATAAAAGATGTAGACTATGTCACCGGTGCTTTTTTTGCGACTGAGTACAAATTATTTAAGAGTATAGGTGGTTTTGATTCAGGATATAGACCTGCATATTTTGAAGAGCTTGATTATTGTTTGAAGATTAGAAGAAGTGGATGGCGGGTAGTTGTAACTCCTAAATCTATTGCCAGGCATTTTGAAGGTGCATCAGTAGAGAAGTTTAGCAGAAATTTTTACAGGTATTATCATAAAAATAGGGTCAGATGTGCAATAATTAATCTGGGATTTTTAAAATTCCTTAAAAAATTCTTTCCATCTGAGCTGAACTGGCTCAGGAATAAAGTCACAAGTGACCAGATTTTTCCTATTTTTTATGCTTATTTTATAAATTTTGTATTTCTACCTTATAATTTGATAATTAAATTAAAAAATCATTTAATCTTAAATAAATTAGAGTTAAAATGATTGCATCTTAAAATTAAATTGAACTATCTGAGAATCTGGGGAATTACATAAAGATTTTCAAAATAAATTTTTAAATATGGGAGATATGATGGCCATAGAATCAAGTAAAAATATTCAATCAAAGATCTGTATAATAAGTTATGATGTTATTGGTAAAAATATGGCCGGGCCCGGCATAAGATTCTATGAATTTGCAAAAATTTTGTCTAATTATCTGGATGTTACTTTACTTACTCCTAATAAAATAGACATTGATACTGAAGGCTTTAAAACAAGACAGTATAAAATAGATAATTATAAAAGTCTACAGAGGTATATTGAGAATTCAGATATTATATTAATCCAGGGCCACATCCTTTACTATTTTCCTTTCTTAAAGAATTTCAAGGGTAAAATAATTGTAGATCTTTATAATCCTTTCAATTTAGAAAGCCTGGAAATGTTTAAAGATAGCAATATGGAAGAAAGGATCAGGATTGATAAAAATAATTTAAATATACTGAAATTTCAACTCACAATTGGTGATTTCTTTATCTGTGCAAGCGAAAAACAAAGGGGTTACTGGATAGGAATGTTAAATGCTGTGGGTAGAATAAATCCTTACAGTTATGATTCTGACAGCACCTTAAGGAATCTGATAGATATTGTACCTTCTGGTATACCTCCCGAACCTCCTTTACGCTCAAACTTATCTATAATGGATGTAATTCCTAATATTAAAGAAGAAGACATTATAATTTTATGGGGAGGAGGAATCTGGAACTGGCTGGATCCTATTACTGCCATTAAGGCGTTGTGGGAAATTACAAGAAGCAGGAAGGATATAAAATTAGTATTTATGGGAATCAAACATCCGGATCCAAAGCTTCCTGAAATGAAAAAATGCATAGAGGCAATAAAGTTAAGCAGAGAGCTTGATTTGTATGAGAAGAATGTATTTTTTAATGAATGGACTCCATACAAATTAAGGCAGACTTTCCTCCTGGGCTCAGATGTCGGACTGTCAATTCATCACGAGAAGATTGAAACTGAGTTCTCTTATAGAACGAGGGTTATGGATTATATATGGGCAAGGCTTCCGGTAATAACTACCGAAGGGGATTCTATAGCTAAAATGGTAAAAGTTGAAAATATAGGTGAAGTGGTAAAATATGAGGATACCCACCAGCTGTCAAGAGTTATGGAAAGCATAGTTACCAATAAGAGCTTAAAAGAAATTTATAAGAAGAACTTAAATAAAATTGCTCCAGGATTTTATTGGGAGAATGTAACCAGGCCGCTGGTTAAATATTGTGTTAATTCATATTATGCAGTTGATAAAAGAAAAATTATTGAGCTTATAGATTTACAAAATAGCAAAATTTCGAAAATCATAAAAAATAATTTTGAAGGTTGTTCCAGTGTTTTAAAAATAACCTCGAACAAATATAGAGATGAGAAGATTATAGACAAAAGTGATGTAGGGAAAATATTCTGCCTGGAAGTAGATGATGATTTTTTAATTCTGGAGGATGAGGATATTAAATTAGATGAAATTGGGATTTTAAAATCTAAAATAACCCAGAGGGCCAAATTCGATGGTATTATTGTAAGTAATGCTTTTTCTAAAATTACCCCAAAATTTTTCTATGATCTCACCAATGTACTTTCATCGAAGTTAAAAAGAGATGGATTACTATTTTTTTCAATTCCTGAAAAAAGAGGATTTTATAAGCTTTTTGGTGAGGGTAAGAAGGATGACAGATCCGGTGCAAGGATTGATGATTTTACTATTGAATTCATATTGAAGAATGCTGGCTTTGAGATTATAGATAAGGGAATCTGGGATAAAATTGAGTACACAGCAATGAGCAGTGGTGAAAATGGAATGGATGAGATATATGGTAAGAATGAATTATTCGAGCTTTTTGAGATAAAATTAAGTAAAGAAGAATTTAAGGATTTGAAACTTTTAAGCCGTTTGGATATTTTAGATTCTGAAGGGCTGGCTGAAGATAAAACTATTAAGGGAAAACTGAGAAGATATATGTATCTTCTTACCAGTATGTATTTTGAGAATTTAAGAAAGAGTTATAATGAATCTGTAAAAGCTATTAATAATAATATTCAGGTTCAAATTAATAGGGAAATAAATGAATTAAACCGTAAGAACCGGGAGAGGTTACTTCTGATATATTTTGATATATTCCGGACTCTCCACAGGGAAATTAAAAGTCTGGGTTATGATATTAGCAGTTTGAGAGAAGTTTTAGGTGATTTTAAGCCTAAAAGTATATCAGGACTAAATATAGATATAGACCAAAAACTTGAAGTATTGTTGAGGGATTTTGAAAACATTGACAGGGTAATGGGTCTTACTGTGTCTAATAAGTATTATTTAGCAAAAATGACATAGATTTTAACTATTTTGTCTGTTATAAGAATACAGTAAAACTATGATTAAGGAGAGAAATAAATTGAGTTCTGGAAGTTCTATCTTACTTATTTTGTTCAGTATTTCTATAGCTGTTGCCGGACAGATATTATTAAAAATAGGTATAAACCGTATTGGAATGGTTAATTTTGGCAGCTTATATGCTCTAAAGCAGTTATTTTTTGGGGTAATAAAAAGCCCTATGGTAATATCCGGTTTATTTTTATATGTTATTTCAGCTGCAATATGGCTGGTAGTATTATCCGCAGTAGACCTCAGTTTTGCTTACCCATTTATTGGTTTTACGTATGTAATGGTACTTGTCCTTTCAAAATTTATATTAAAAGAGGATGTGAACCCCATCCGCTGGGCAGGCGCGCTTATAATAACTATAGGCGTGATCGTAATTTCCAGAGGATGATATTTCAAACCGAAAGTAAGGTGAGATTTTTAATTGACGCAAGATGATGATCCTTTGATATCAATTATCACTGTAAATTTTAACGGTAAGAAATTTTTAGGCAATCTTTTTAATTCCATACTTGATCTTAATTATTCACTTGAAAAAATCCAGATAATAATGGTAGATAATAATTCTACGGATGGTTCTGTAAAATTTGTGAAAAAAGAATTTCCGCAGGTAGAGATAATTGCTCTTAAGGAAAATAAGGGCTATGCTGGAGGTAATAATGAAGGATTTAGCCGTTCAAAGGGGAAATATGTAGCTCTTATAAATAACGATTGTGTAGTTGAAAAAGACTGGCTGTCTGAGATGCTGTCTATATTCAGGCAATCTACTGATAATTCTAAAATAGGAGCGGTGGGCCCTAAAGTAGTTTTTTATTATCATTATCTACCTCTTCAGCTGATTACAAATAGCAAGAATCAAAAAGAGATGGGTGATAGTAAAAAATCCAGGAGACTGGGTGTTCGAATATATGATGTAAAAGCTGGCAATGCTGAAAATAATAATAGTTATCGAAGCACTTTAAATGAAAGTGTTAAGTATCTGGATGGATTTTATCCTGCAGAATCAGATGAAAGGGGAAAAATCTATCATTGGTCACAGGATAATGCCATTCTGGCCGTACCAATAGAAAATCTAAATAAGAACCTGGAGATACAGTTTAAGGTATCATCATATCTTTCACCCAATCATTTACAACTGGTAGCAGGGGAAGAAATATTTAAAGATATTGAAGTTTCAAGGAAATCTAAAACGGTAAAAATAAAGATTCCAAAGAGGTTTTTTGCTTACAGGAAAGACATTATCAATAGTTGCGGGATCAAGATAAATAAATCCTTTTACAGTATGGATAGGGGTTTTGAGAGTTTCGATGAAGGACAATATAACCGGGTAGAAGAAGTCTTTGGACTTTCCGGGAGCAGCTTTATGGTGGATAGAAAAATGCTGGATGAGGTCGGCAATTTTGATGAGAGCTTTTTTACCTACTATGAAGATATTGATCTATTCTGGAGATCCAGGTTAGCCGGTTGGAAGAATTTCTTTACTCCTAAATCTATTGTAAGACATTTTCACTGTGGGACCAGCAAAGAATGGTCTTATGATTTTACCTATTATGTGATTAGAAATAGGCTGCTTATGATTTTTAAATGCGGTTGGCCGTTTTTGTTTATTAAGAGTTATCTGGTATTCATTTTTTCAAATATAATTAACATCCTATATTATATTGCCCGAGTGCCTGCGGGTAAAAGACAGAAAAGAATTGATATCCCGATCAGAATTAGAATTTTCTTTGAACTTTTCTATATACTGCCTAAGAATTTAATAAGTAGAATTAGAATAAGAACTGGCAGGAAGGTGCAGGATAGAATTATCAAAAGCTGGATGAGAAGTTTTTAACAGGACATTTTATGAAGAAGATTGCTATTTATGATAGATACCTGTCAACAGTTGGGGGTGGGGAGCGATATAGCTGTAAGATTGCTGAAATCTTATCCAAACAAAATAAATTTAAAGTAGATTTGATTGCCGATATATTTGCTGACTTAAGAAAAGTTTCCCGGAGACTTAACCTTGATCTGGACAGGGTGAATTTAAAAATATTCCCTTTCGTATCAGAAGATTATGCCGTGAAAATCACAAAAAAATATGACCTGTTCATAAATGCTACTTATTTAAGTTCACTTCCTGCATTCGGCCAAAAAAACATATATTTGTGTTATTTCCCGACTCCTTTTGATGTAGATTTTAAATTTATTAATAAGTTTTTGCTATTTTTTTTCAGACTGCCGGCAAGATGGTTATTTAAACTTGCAGACAAATTACTGGAGGGCTCTAATGAAATAGAAATAGAGGAGGGTTTATATGAGCCAAAAAGATTTTTATTGAGAAGGGGCAGCTGGAGTAGCGGCAGAGTAATTTTAAGGGTAAAAAAATCTAACCAGCCTTTAAGGCTTGGTTTTAAGAATCCTGATACAACTGGTCTTGGTTTAATGAAAGTAAATATTAAATTATTTGGAGATAGAGCGGAGAGCAAAGGATTTTTATATAATAAGGATATTGAGCTTGGAAAAGGTGCCAGGGAGACTGCTGAAATCCCATTAAGTCCAACCAGGGACTTTTCTGAAGTTTTAATCTCGTCTGATACTTTCATCCCTGTGGAGATTGATAGGAGTTCTAAAGATTCCAGGAAACTTGGTGTAGTTGTTTATGACGGGAGAAGGATAAGTCTTTTTAAAAAAGCTGTTCTTAAAATTTTGGGGTATATTCCTTTATTTCTTATAACTTTTCCCAGAGATTTAACATTTTTAAAAACTTACAATAAGATAATTGCCATCTCAGAATATTCCAAAAAGTGGATAAAAAAACTATGGAAGAAGGAAAGCACTATTTTATTCCCCCCGGTTGATATTGATAGTTTCAAAGTGGGGAAGAAGGAAAAAATTATTTTGAGTGTGGGGAGATTTTTTCCCGAACACCACAATAAAAAGCAACTTGAATTAGCTCAAATATTCAAGCAGATATTAGAGCAGTATCCAGATGAAATGAGGGGTTATACTTTATATTTGGTAGGAGGTGTGGGGGGTAGAGCTGACCATCTGGAGTATGTAGAGAAAATAAGAGCTGCAAGCAAAAATTACCCCATAGAAATAATAACTAATATAGAGTGGGGAAAATTAGTAGAACTTTTTGCCAGATCATATATTTTCTGGCATGCTTCAGGGATGGGTGAAGATGAAAAGGTCCATCCTGAGAAATTCGAGCATTTTGGAATAACTACTGTGGAGGCAATGGCGGCTGGATGTATCCCTGTAGTTATAAATAAGGGAGGGCAGAAGGAAATCATAAATAACGGATATGATGGATTCTTTTTTGAGGACTGGCAGGAACTTAAAGATATTACTATAAAGATAATACGTGGGGAAGCGGATGTGGAGAAGGTTAGAAAAAATGCAATTGCAAACTGCAGGAAGTTTTCTAATTCTAATTTTAAAAGGGACTTAATCTCAATAATTGGCAAAATTTTAAATGAATAATTAAAAAGAAGCAGTTTTAGGAGCATTATTGGATATCAGTATCATAATTGTAAATTATAATAGCCTGGATTTTATAAAAAAATGTATTAGCAGCATTAGAGAGCATACTGGAAAAAATAGATTGACCTGTGAGATTTTGGTAGTGGATAATAATTCGAGTGATGGAAGTGTAGAGTATCTAAAAGAACAGGTTAAGAAAAATAATAGCTTTTATTTAATTGCAAATAAGAATAATGAGGGTTTCTCCAGAGCTTCTAATATGGGAGCGTTAAAAGCAAATGGTGAGTATCTGCTGTTTTTAAATCCTGACACCAGGTTTATAAGCGGCAGTCTCGGAGAACTGGTAGATTTTTATAGTAAAGAGGATGGAACCGGCAGACCAGGAGTTGTGGGAGCAAAAATATTAAATTCAGACGGGACCCTGCAGTTCAGTTCCAGATCTTTTCCAACACTGGCAAGGCAGTTTTATGAGAGTTATTTTCTGTACCGGATATTTAAAAAAAGCCGTATTTTTGGTTCTTATTTTTTAAGCTGGTGGGACCACAATAGTCAGAAGGAAGTGGACTGGGTTGCTGGCTCATTTATGTTTGTTAAAAAAGATTATTTTATGGAAGCAGGTATGTTTGATGAAGATTATTTTATGTATAGTGAAGATTGCGACCTTTGTCTGAAATTATACAGAAAGGGCTATAAAAATTACTATTTTCCTTACTTTGTTATAGAACATGCTGACAGCGGCATTGCTTCCAGAAATATGGCAGCAAGAGAGGCAGGAATCTGGAAAAGCAGGAGACTATATTTTAAGAAAAACTACTCTGCAGTCTATGCCGGATACTTGAGTTTCCTTTATTTGGCTGGAGTTCTGAACAGAATACTGTTATTTATGGTTTTATCTATATTTAAACCTAAAAGTAAAAATAGGGCTAGACTTGTAGCGTATTTTAGGGTTTTAAGATTATATTTCAAGGGTTAAAAATATGATAAGAGAAGATAATAAAAAAATAGTACTTCCGGATGTGAGCTTTATAACCACTGTTTACAATGAGGAAAAAAGCATTATCGAATTTCTGGAAAGTTTAATGGAGCAAATTTATCTACCCGGTGAGATAATTATAGTTGATGGTGGTTCAAAAGATAAAACTTTTGAGATTGCTTTAGGATTTTTTAAAGACAAAGCCTCCCAAAAAGATGGTGATTATAGAACAGTATTAAATAACAGAAATGACAGCACCAGAGATAAATTAAATAAAAGAAACAACAAATCTATTGTAAATGTCAGAATAATTAAAAAAAGTGGGGCAAATATTTCACAGGGAAGAAATGCTGCTATAAAAAATGCCTCTGGCAGGATTATTTGTGTAAGCGATGCCGGGTGCATTCTGAATAAAAATTGGTTGAAAGAAATTACAAGATTTTATGATGATACTTCATGTAATATAGTTGGTGGCCTGAACCTGCCGTTTTGTCGGAATTTTATACAGAAGTGCCTTGCTGTCTGTGTCGTGCCTGCAAGAGGAGAAATAAAAGTTGAAAAATATATGCCCTCATCCAGAAATATAAGTTTTAAAAAGAAAATCTGGATTGATGTTGACGGTTATCCTGAAAATATGGATTATGGTGAGGATATGAAATTTGATTTTAATATAAAAGCTGCGGACTACAGGATAAGATTTAATCCTGATGCTGTCGTTTACTGGAAAATGAGAGAAAATCCTGTTCAAATATTCTGGCAATTCTTCAGATATGCAAAAGGTGATGCGATGGGCAGGATGTATCCCGTCCGTCATCTTATAAGATTTAGCGCATTTTTTATATTTATAATTATTTTAATTGGTGCATTCTGTTTAAGCAAATGGATCCTGGTTATACTGGCACCGCTTTTTGTAGTTTATGTCTTCAAACCCTACAGTAAGTTAGTTAAGAGCTGGAGCAGTAATGGAATTTGCAGTTTTTATAGAGTGGAAAAATTTTTATCCATCCTTTTTATACCTATTTTACTTCTACAAATTGACCTTTCAAAGATGTGCGGCTATATTTATGGCCTTTTTAAAAAAATTATAATAGAATAAAAATATATTTTTTTAAATAATTGTTTATATGTATTTTTAAAAGTATTTAAATATTTTTGAATTTGTTTTATAATATAATCTAAAATATAAAATTTAATCATTTTATTATAGATATTTTTAATTAAATATGAGATAATAATAATTAATAATAATTATTTATTATAATAATTATTTAATATGTTTTTATAAACTAATAAAAATTAGCTGGCATCCTAAAAGATGAAGGATACAAAAGGAGTGAAAAATGAATTACGTGGAGGAAGTAAAAAAAATTGATACCAATGAGTTAAGGGTTAATCTTACAAAGTATTTAACCGAAAATTTAGGTGATACTATATACATAACCAGGTATAACAGGTTGGTAGCAGAAATCAGAGTATATACTGAAGATACCAGAAGAAAAACCGAGCTTAGAATTGCAAGGAAAATGATTGAAGCCGCCGAAAGAGGGAAAAATCAAAAGAAGTAGAGCGGTTTAACTGGAATTATTGTTTATTATTAATTTAAAATAGCACAGAGTTCGTAAGTGAATGTATGTGCTATTTTATTTTAACCAGTTTATTTTGATTGACTTGATAAATAGTTATGCTAATATATAGAAAAATTCAAGTAATGAAGTTTACTGCTGAGTATTTCAGTTAGATTTATGAGTTTTAATAAACAAAAATATAGTTCTACAAAAAAGCTGATTAGCATGTTTCTCTGGCTAAAAGATAATTCCTGCTGGCAAAACTTATAAAAGCCTGGCTGATAGGATTTTTTACTTTTGTCTAAAATCTTTTTTATTTTTAAGTAATTTCTTTAGATATTCAATTTATAATAACAAATAAAAAAAATAGCAAAAAATTCAAAGAGTATTTCCATACAAGCCAGGCAAAAAAGACAGGAGAACCTTTATCGAAGTACTCTTTTTGTTTTATACTAGGTAGTAAAGGAAATTTTTAATTATCTGTAGGTTAAGATATCAATTTAAGAATTAAAAAAGCGGAAAAATATGTTTTATCCATCTAAAAGTGAATACATTAAAATAGCTCAAACCTATAATCTAATACCGGTATATAAAGAGTATATTGTTGATACCGAAACCCCTACTTCCATATTTATAAAAACAGGCGGATTAAAAAGAGAAGGATTTTTACTGGAAAGTATAGAAGGGCAAAAAAATTTATCAAGGTACTCTTTCATCGGAATTGGATGTAATAACTTAATAAAGTTTGACAGGGAAGTCTTTTCTTTAAATGACGGCAGTAAGAAAGTGTTTGAAATAAAAACTAGAAATCCACTTCTGGAACTGGAAAAAATTATGAAAAAATACCGGCTTTATAAAAATCCGGAGCTTAATCATTTTATAGGTGGTGCTGTAGGTTATCTGAGTTATGATTTGGTAAAATATTTTGAACAAATCCCTATTTGTGAGAATAAATTATTTATACCTGAAATTATGCTCTATCTTACTGATTTAGTAGTGATTTTTGACCACCTGCTTAATCGTATTAAAATAGTTTCTACAATGAAAATTGAAAGTAAAATTTCTGCCGGAAAAGCTTATGATATTTCAGTTGAGAATATTGAAAATCTGGAAAAGAAAATTAAGGAAAATAATGGAAATAATTTCAGAAGCAGTTTTGAATCTGCTGCCATTGATAATTCTGCTGTAGGCCTGAAATTAAATTCTAATTTTGAAAAGGAAAAATTTCTTGAAGCAGTCAAGCGGGCAAAGAAGTATATCACTGAAGGGGAAGCATTTCAGGTAGTACTTTCTCAACGGTTTTATACCGACGAGTTTTCCGATTCCTTCAGTATCTACCGTGGACTTAGAACTATAAATCCGTCTCCCTATATGTATTATTTTAATTTTGGTGAATTTAAAATCATTGGTGCTTCCCCGGAACCTCTTATTAGAATTAACGGTAGAAAAATTTTGACCTATCCTATTGCTGGTACCAGAAGAAGGGGCCGGACCCTAAAAGAGGACAGAGTTCTAATAAGTGATTTACTGAGTGATAAAAAGGAAAAAGCTGAACACAATATGCTTGTTGATCTGTCTAGAAATGATCTGGGGAGAGTATGCCAGTATAACAGTGTGAAGGTTAAAAAATATATGAGTGTGGAAAAGTATTCACATGTAATTCATCTTGTGTCCAGAGTTGAAGGGATTCTGGATAAGAATAATTCAATATACGATGCAATGAAAAGTGTTTTTCCAGCAGGCACATTATCAGGGGCTCCAAAAATAAGGGCAATGCAGATTATAAGTGAACTGGAGCCTGATAGCCGGGGACCATACGGAGGATCTGTAGGATATTTTAGCTATGATGGCAATCTTGACAGCTGCATTATTATCAGGACAGCTATTATTAAAAATGGCATAGCTTACATTCAGGCAGGTGCTGGAATAGTGTATGATTCTGAACCTGAAAATGAATATAATGAAACTATAAATAAAGCAGCTGCTCTTTTTAAGGCTATTAAATTATTTAAGTAAGTTGGATACAGGAGATTTTTAAATAATAATAAAAATATGAGGAGATTAAAAAATGAAAACTTTTTTAGACGCAGTTTTAAACGGAAGGAATCTTAGTCAAGATGAAGCGTACAAAGCAATGGAATTTATAATGGAAGGGAACGCAAATGATTGCCAGATTGCGGCTTTCCTCACTGCATTGAAAATAAAAGGAGAAACAACTGATGAAATAAGCGGCTTTTCCAGAGCTATGCTGGATAAGGCTGTAAAAGTAAAAAGCAGGCATAAAAACATTGTTGATACCTGTGGAACTGGTGGTGATGGTCTTTGTACTTTCAATATTTCCACTACTGCCGCATTTATAGCTGCAGGCGCAGGAGTACCGGTTGCAAAACATGGCAATAGAAATGTATCCAGTAGAAGTGGAAGCGCTGATGTCTTAGAAGAATTGGGGGTAAATATAAATATTGAATGCAGTGAGGTTTCGGATTGTCTGGATAGTATAGGTATAGGCTTTATTTTTGCCCCTAAAGCGCATACAGCTATGAAATATGTAGCAAAAGCAAGGAAGGATATGGGCATAAGGACTGTTTTTAATATTTTGGGCCCCCTTACCAATCCGGCACGACCAAATGGCTGTGTCCTGGGTGTATTTGATAACAATTTAATATATATGATGATAAATACCTTGAAAAATTTAGGTGTAGAGAGGGCATTTGTAGTCAATAGCGAGGAAGGGCTTGATGAACTTTCTGTTTCGCGTAAAAACTCGGTTGCTGAACTAAGAGATGGCAGGGTCAGCAAATATATTTTGGACCCGGAAAAGCTGGGTTTTAAAAAGTCAAATATTTCAGATTTAATAGGTGGAGATGCAAATGAGAATGCCAGGATTTTAACCAGTATCCTTACCGGAGAGGAAAAGGGTGCAAGAAGAGATTCTGCTGTTATTAATGCTGCTGCAGCTATAGTTTCAGGTAAAAAAACTGACTCCCTGTCTGAGGCTGTAGATTTAGCTAACTGTTCTATTGAAAGCGGAAAAGCATATGAGAAATTAAATGGATTAATCGAATTTACAAATAGAAAAACTAATTAAAACCCGGTCAATATGTTTTAAAAGAGGATAAATTTGAAATACCTAAAAGAAATTTTAATTGTAAAAAAAGAAGAAATAAGAAAAATAAGAAGAAGTTCAGAATGGATAAAACCTGCTGTAAAAAATACAGAAAAAGAAAAGGGGAATTTTTTAAGGAATATTAAAAGAGAGAAAGTAAATGTGATTGCAGAGATTAAGAAAGTCTCTCCTTCAAAAGGAATTATCAACGACCGGCTTGATATTGAGGAGACGGCACTGCTTTATGATAAGTTTAAAAGCTTTATCTGCGGGATATCAGTTCTTACTGAATCATTATATTTTGAGGGTGATCCTGAGAATATAAGGATAGTCAAGAAAAAATCAAAACTACCGGTACTAAGAAAGGATTTTATCTTCAGTGAGGTTCAGATTTATGAGAGCGCGGCTCTCGGGGCAGACTGTATCCTGCTTATCAGTTCGCTTCTGGGAAAGGGAAAATTAAGAAAGTTGTATGATTTGGCCGGAAATCTGGGGTTGGATGTGCTGGTCGAGGTACATAGCGTGAAAGAACTGGATAAGGTACTGGATATCGGTGCGCAATTTATAGGTATAAATAACCGTAATTTAAAGGATATGAGTATTGATAGAAAAACAGTTTATAATATTTTAGATTACAGCAAAAATAAAGATTTATCTGATAAAATTTTTGTCTGTGAGAGCGGCGTGGAAAATGTTGAATATATTAAAAGCCTGTTTTTGAGCGGGATAAATACTTTTCTGATTGGCGGGTATTTTATGGTAAGTAAAAATTTAGAAAAAACTTTAAGCAGTATGGAACTTGAACTGAAAAGGGAGAAACTATTATAGAAAAAAAAAGTTTGCCGGAAAGATTAAAATATTTATCTATATAGGTTTTTACTGATAATATAGGGTAAGATATTGTTAAATATATAGTGTGTTAAAATTTGCAAGAGTATAAGGAAGTATAAGAACAAAAAAATAAATATATAAGGTAGTTAGAATATGGTCTGGATAAAAATATGTGGAATTACAAATATAGATGATGCAAAAAGTATATCCGAATTGAGGGTAGATGCGATGGGATTTGTTCTGTCTACCGATAGTCCCAGAAGAGTAGAAATCATAACTGCATATAGAATAATTGAAGCACTGCGGACCGGGGAGAATAAAATTTCAATGGTAGGAGTATTCGTAAACGAAGAAATTAGAAAAGTTCTTAATGACTATAGAAGTCTAAGGTTAGATTATATACAGCTTTCAGGTGATGAAGATATGGATTATTTAAAAGATTTAAAAGAAAAAGCTAAGGATATAAAAATTATAAAGTCAATAAGAATTAAGAATAAAAGTGAATCTTACAGTGCTAAAATAAATAAAAAGGTGGACAAGTTAAAAGAATATGCAGATTTTATTCTGATGGATAGCTACAGTAAAAATGTTTACGGTGGGACAGGAGTGTCTTTTAACTGGGATATTGTAAAAGATTATTACCGGGAAATTCCTGTTATACTATCCGGCGGGCTTGATGCGGAAAACGCGAGGCAGGCGGTAGATATTGTAAAACCGTTTGGTGTGGATGCGTCGTCTAAATTAGAAATCTATCCTGGTAAAAAGGATATAGATAAAGTTACTAAATTTATAAATGTTTTAAAATAGGTTATAGAAGGTTTTTAGGGCAAATGAAAAAAGATGAAAAAAAATTAAAAAAGGCAAATAGCAGTTTCAGGGGAAAGGAATACCGGAGCCATGGAAATGGATATTTTGGGGCATTTGGAGGTATATATGTTCCGGAGATACTGGTCAGTGCTTTGAAGGAGCTCCGAAAAAATTACTTTAAGTATAAAAAGGATAAAAAGTTTAAAGAAGAACTCTCATTTTATTTAAAAAACTATGTGGGAAGACCCACACCCCTTTATTATGCAGAAAGACTTTCTAACAGGCTGGGCGGAGCCAGAATATATTTAAAAAGAGAAGACCTCTGTCACCTTGGAGCTCATAAAATTAATAATACTGTTGGCCAGGTACTTCTTGCCAGAAAAATGGGGAAAAAATTTATAATTGCAGAGACTGGTGCAGGCCAGCATGGTGTGGCAACAGCTGCTGCAGCAGCATTATTCAATATGAGCTGCAAGGTTTTTATGGGAAGCAAGGATATTAAAAGACAGTCTTCC
>Ga0315285_10002507_pt1 | contig 19149 bp, 20 predicted proteins | sample YL17G09_36_MG_FD_203698 | JGI IMG/M metagenome (GOLD analysis project Ga0315285, IMG submission 203698) | Sediment microbial communities from Yellowstone Lake, YNP, Wyoming, USA - YL17G09_36 | ecosystem: Environmental > Aquatic > Freshwater > Lake > Sediment | place: USA: Wyoming | collected...
ATGGATTGAGACTCCTGAAGACCTAATTATCGCAAAATTAGTTTATAATAGCTATCAAGATATAGAAGATGCGGCTTCCGTTCTTTTACGCCAATTTGGGAAGCTTGATATAAAATACCTTAAGGACAGAGCTATCCAAGAAAATGTGGTAAAAAGATTGGATAAGTTACTAAAAACTACTTCGAAATCAACCTCGGAAAAAGCAAAGGCGTGAAAATGGTATGGCGAAATGGGTAATTGCGGTCACTGGTAAAGGTGGCGCTGGAAAGACGGCATTAGTTACATTAATGAGCCGGGTCTTAATCCAAAAAAAGGAAAAACTATTACTAATTGATGCAGATCCCGCAATGGGGCTTTCCAACGTCCTAGGAATTTGCCCTTCGCGAACCTTAGAAGATCTTCGCCTTGAAATCATCAAAGTGGGAGGGCGCGGGATAGAAGAAGAAAAAGAAGAGATGATCTTATCCCTGGATTATAAGGTCTTGGAACTGCTTGTCGAAAAATCGGGGTACACCGTGCTTGTAATGGGGCAACCGCGTACCTCGGGCTGTTTTTGTCCGGCGAATACGCTCCTGCGTGATAGTTTAAGACCCCTCACCAAATCTTTTGAGATAATTCTGATTGATTGTGAAGCTGGATTAGAACAAATCAATCGAAAAGTGGTTGAAGCCATCAATGTCTTACTCATTATTTCAGACCCCACAATCCGAGGGCTCCAAGCTGCTGCTGCAATCAAAGAAATGGGGCAAAAGTTCACGAAGGCTTCTTCAATCGGGCTTATTCTTAATAAAATTCCTGACCAATCGACTCTAAATTCTATAAAGCCACAGAAAGATTTGGAACTCTTGGGCTCAATTCCCTATGATCCCCAAATTACGGCGTTTGATTTGATCGGGCGCTCCTTGCTGGAACTCCCGGCAACCGCAAGTAGCATCCTCGCCGTGACTAAAATTCTAGAACGCCTTCATATAATTCCATCTAAATAATTTCTTCGGTGATGTTTTGCCTATCGGGAATCCTTCTCCAGATCCACAAAAGTGCGAAAAATTTCCGCTCCTAAAGGAAGCTTTGGTGGCGTTACCTGCCTTTTTTCAAGCATTGGGAATACGACATGAGATAAAAATCGTCTCGTTATCTCAACCTCCAGACGAGTTATTCACCGGAATGGATCAAATTCGTCCCTTATTGCGTTCCATCCTCTTTACAACCAAAAAAATTGCCCAAGAACCCATATTCGTGCACTTTATGGAATTTGGCGCTATAATTGAGGACACTTTAGCGTTACTGTCCTCGTTATTGGAATTCATTCCCCCGAATTTGGCCAAATTCCATCGAGAAAGCCACCGCCTGTTGAAATATTATTGGGCTATCCAGTTTTTCATCGTCCGATCCGAATTAGAATCCAATCCCGACTATTGCGCCAATCAAGTGCCGCTCTTTAACATTCCAGACGCACTCTTCGAATTCTTGGAAGTGCTCCAAGCTGGTCCACAACCCATTGAAATCCTGCGTGATGTCGACCTCGAGGTTCGGCTGGATGGGCGCTTATCGCTCTTGCTCTCGCGGAGCCCTGATTATATCGACCTTTCCCCCCTCGGGAAAAAAATATTAGAGGTTCACTCTATTTCTGAGCTGTATTACTATTATCTCTATGAATTTGAAGAGGATATCCTGTAGCCCGGTCTTAATTATTACTCAGCGTCTCGACCACGCGGTTGATATACTTGCCTAGGAGTATTTTGGCCGTCCGCTTCACCTTTTGAGAATGGATCGTGCCAGCAATATATTCCAGAAAACTCAGATTGTAGAGCAGCGAAATATTTGCGTCGTTTCTTTGAAAGAGTTCTGAGATCCGATCGTCAACCTTCACTTCTGACATTTGGTCATCCCCATTTGACCCCCCTTGACGCTTTTTTAACCGGGTTTTAATTTCCTGTAAGGTCTCATTGAACGCACGTTCTCTTATGGTTCCTAAAAGTTCGCCTAAGAGCGAGGTCACTATGATGGGCGGCGTCTTATCTTCAGCGTCCAATACGGCGGTCCGATTTAAGTAAGCTTGCAGAATCTTCTTAGAGTCGATATTAAGGGCACCACAGAGATTTCCGAGGTACTTCTCGCAATTTCCCGTCAAAATATCTTGAATATTTTCGGTTAGCAAATCGATGAAGCCTTGAATAATTCTCCCCGCGTATCTCACTTGAACTCGCTGCTGCTTCATGCGATCCGTAATAAAGTCGCCTCCTCTACTAAATTGTTGGCGAACTAAATAATCTATGAGTTCAAGGATTTCGGATTGCATATTTGGTAAAAATTGTAACTACAGCAATTTATATGTTTTCAAATTTTTAGGAAAAATTCTAATGAGGAAAAAATATTATTAGTATTTTTACAACGCAGCAAAAAGGGTGGTAGAATGAAAAAGACTGACCTAATCAAATTATCAGTGGGGCAAATCGGGAACGCGATGGCGTTCATGGTGATGTTTCTTTTTTTGCCCAAATATTATGAGTCAACGGTATTTGCTGGCTATGAGCTGGCTTATACGCTATCTTACCTCGTAATTACTATATCCTTTACGGCTGGTGCGATCACCTATCTTTTTGCCGGCTATCTAAGCGATCGCACCCGCACCCGGTGGGGCAAACGCCGTCCTTTCTTTCTCTTAGTCATCCCCTCCGGAATTGCCTACCTCTTTTTAGGGATCGTAATCCCCTCCTTTTCAATTATTGCCATGTTTATTTTCTTCTCTATTATGGCATCGATCTACGCCGTTTTATACCGGCTGGAATATTGTGCTTTCTGGTCGCTCTATATGGATTTAACCGCTCCCGAAGAACGTATAACCACTTCCATTATCTTTAATTTATTTGGAACGGTTGGTACCATTTCTGCTTTAGTTTTAACACCAGTATTAGAGAAGTTTCTCTCCTATTTCCACATTACACTCATCGTGGGCACCCTTTTTATAGGATCCGTGCTTTTTGCTTTCCTTCTTGGCCCACGAGAGAATTTGGATAAACTCGGCCAAGTCGATACATCGACAAGTTTTTTCAAAACTATTAAGCAGACCGTTTCTGACCGCAATTTTCGTTATTACCTGCTTGCATCTTTCTTCTTTGTTTTAGGTTATTCAATTTCCGTGTTAATCCTCATTCCCTTTCTCAAGGACCAAGCCACCGATCTCCTGGGCATGCTCCCCTTTGTCATCCCGATTGCCGTGGCGTACTTCATTATATATGGGCGGCTAGCTAAGGCCTGGGGTCGATTAAAAACCTTCAAATTCGCGATGAGAATCGGGATTTTAATCATACCCATTACGATTTTTCTGGTGGCTGGGAGCATTCCCCTCTTATTTATCCAGACCCTGCTAATTATTTTAATGCTCCTTTTCGTGGTTATCGCGATCTTAACATTCCAATACGCGATTCTAATGGATCTGGCACCTTCAGGAAAAGAATCAACCTATTCTGGTGTCTATCTCTTTATCATCGTCATTCCGATCCCGATATCCAGCTCTCTGACTGGTCCTATTCTCGATCTACTCTCTTTCGATTTCTTCATCTGGTCTGGTACTAGCTTTAGTTACGCAGTCATTTTCCTAATTACCTTTACATTCCTGTTCGTCAGTTATTTCTTCTTGCGCAAAATTCAGGCAAAGGAAAACTGACCAAACTACTGCTTTTTCAATATTTTACCATCAATCCCCTCCTTTCTACTTTTTTACCCTCTCTCCAATTCGTTTTTTACGGAGCTGGAATTACATTTAAAAACTCAAGAACGAAATGTTTAAAGTAATTTTTATAAGACTGGACTTTTTCATATAGAAGTTATTAAATGATTAAAGAAATTAATAAAAAGAAGAAAAAAGAGAAGAAAAGATAGAAAATAGAAGAACCAGGTGGGAAAGATTTGAAATCTGGAGCAGAAGTAATCGGAGAAATGATCTTGGCAGGGTTGCGATCGAAACCCAAAGAAGAACGGGAAAAGATAATGGAAGATCTCCATGGCATTAAAGCTCAACTCACGCTTCCAAACTTGTTCGAAGCCCTTATTATTCATTTTGAAACAATCGATGGGAAAAAATGGTTGAGATATGAATCCATCTCAACTCCGGTGGTAAAATGCAAATCTTGCGGGTGGGAAGGCAAATGGACGGATTTACCAACACGTAAGGAAGAAATAAAGCTCCCTGAGAAAAAATCAGGTGAAGAACTTATTCTCAAACCCATGAAAACCATTGTAATAGAACAATGTCCTAAATGCAAATCCGACAAGATAAAAAAGAAGAATTACAAGCATCCGGACGTGAAGGTAGTCATTTACGGGTCACATTGGGACATAGGCGTGTTGGGTGATGCCATTGTCGGACCACTTGGGCATCGAATAAAAGGGATGGGGAAAGCCCTGTGGAAAATGCTCACCAGAAAGGTACGCCTCTCTCCAATTTATCGAATCAGTTTAGCCTTGAAAGTCGGCGGCCTTCTCATGTAAATCTGAGGGCGCACGCTCCCTTTTTATCCGAGGTCGTTTTAACTTCCTTTTTAATGCATCCGTTTTTAATAGAACCTCTATAGTATTTTTCTAAAAATTGAGAAATTATATAAACATCGTAAGAAGCTAGAGTTTAGCTATGAACGCCGAATTAATCGCTTCCACTAATACCGTACTCCGGGACTATGTGTTGTCAACGGATAGTACACATCTCGTTGCAAGCCTTGAGCGGTTACAACCTTTCGATGAAAAAGAGGGATTGATCAAAACACTCAGGCTGATTTTAAGCGAAATCAATCAATGGAACATCGAGAAGGTCCAAGTTCTTAGCGAGCAGCTTTCTCAAGAAATCAAAGATGAAAAATTGCAAACGATGTTAATTATTTTTACGAAACAAGTAATCTTACAGTTACTCGATAAAATCATGGAGAAGTCAGAAAAAATAGATGATAGAATTCAGGTTCTACTCCATAGGAACCAAGTTTTGGATGATGCATTTCAGAATGCTAAACAATTACGGGATGAAATCTTAATAAATAAGTATTTCGAAGCATACTTAGATAATTTAACCATTTTGGGGTTATATGCCCTTTACAGTGCTGACTATAAAAATGTTTTTCAATATTTAGGTCGTGCTTTAGAGATATTAAAGGGGAAGGCGTTACATCCTTCAAAGCATGCATTTATCGCCAGAACTCTATCGAATATTTTCTTGAAATCGCGTAATTTTCCTGCCCTTCTAAAATTAGGACGGGATTGTTTAAAGATTAGGGGAGATAGCTATCAGATCAGCTTTCGATATTTAAAGAGGGCGTACACCCTCGATAAAGCCGCGAACTATAAGCCCGGTCTAGCTTTAGATCATTATTTTTTAGCGCTCCTTTACTTCGAACGCAATCTGATTGAGCAAGGGGTAACCGAAGTGAAAAAGGCACGGGCGTTACATGAAGAGTTGGATGATCGTGAAGGGCTCCTGAATGATATAATATTATCGGGTATCATAATTAGTAGGAAAGAAAAGATTGACGAAGCATATGAAATCTATAATAATGCTTTGAGTATTGCTATGGATTTGGATATTAAGCCCAAAATCGGCGAATTAAACTTGCTAATTGGTAATTATCTTCGGACACATCAAAAATATGAGGAGGGTCTGAAGCACCTCAAAACTGCCTTGCTCATATTCAAGCAAGCCGGTGGTGGGACTGAAACCGATTATATTGAAACCTATCACGGGATCGGCGCAATTTTACGAGACATGCATAAACTCGATGATGCCAAAGGCTTTCTACTAAAAATCCTTAGTATCGAGCAGTCGAAAACCGAATTCCCTGCGGTTCTAATGGAGCTTTATTCCCAACTGGCGATTACTTTCATTGACCTAAATAAAGAAGAAGAATTCCAGCACCATTATAACCAAATCCTGACTATTTACCCCACCGTGAAGGATGATTTTCAATATGCGAATAGCGAATACCTCATCGGAATGACTTTCTGTGAAAAAGAGCATTTTTCGGAAGGACTAGAGCATCTCTTTAAAGCATTCAAAGTGTTTTATAATGTTAGAAACACAACTGTTATTGAAAAAATCCTGCAAACGCTATCCTCGGTTTATTCCAAATTGAATGCTTCAGAGTTGGCTCAAAAACTTACAGATTATTCGAAGGATATCATGGTACGCTCTCAATATGTCATAGAACAAGGCACAACTCCCAAACCTATCCCTCCCGAACCTTCCCTAGAGAAACTTGCTCCTCCACCCATGCCAAAGGCACCTGCGCCACCAAGGCTACCGATAGCAGAAGTGATATCGCCCTCTGAAATGCCACAATCCATTCCAATCCAGCGAAAAGCAAGCCCGCGAGAGCCACAAAATATTTCCCCGCCCCACCGTTCAACTCCCCCAAAATCCGCTCCACCTAAAGAATCCATCTTCGTTCCTGAGATCCCTCCTCCTCCCGCTGCACCGAAAATTAAAGCAATGTCCAAACTCTCCAATTTAATTAAGGATATGGCAGCGGAGATAAAGGCGCCGCCTCCTGAAGTAACCCCTTTAAAATCCAAACCTACTCCCGCATCAGAGCGATCTTGTCCCGAATGCGGGTTTAAAATAGAAGACCTCGCATTTCAATTCTGCCCGCGGTGCGCTGCAACATTAGAGAAGGAGAGTCCCGAACGCTCCTGTAAAAAATGTGGGTTTAAAATCGAGAACCCAGAGTTCAAATTTTGTCCGAAATGTGCCACCGCGTTAAAGTGACATCATTCCTCAATCAAAGTATATTTTTTCAATTTCTTTAAAAATTCATTGACATCGTTCAGGGCAACCTCGCGATTTACGGTGTATTCCTCGCAAATAACATTCATGATTTCCTCGACGGTTTTATGCTTCTGAAGCAGTTTAATAATCGTCGTGCCTGTCTCATTTATCTCATAATACTTGTTCGTCTCATAATCCAGAAGTAAGGCGCCAGCTTCCCGTGAGATATAACCCTGTTTCTCCTCCAATTCAATATCTTCTTTCAATTTCAGCTTTGCCATTTAAATCACCCTATAATCCAACATCTAATTTATCCAAAGAGAGCTTATCACCCATACTACCCTTTTCTTTAATATCTGGCTTAATCCACTGCTTCTTCTCCTTGCTTGCTTTCGTATCTTTTTGCTTCTCTCCGAGCATTCTATCACCGTTTTTATTCTATTATACTTATTCTACATCATTTTTTTTATTTAAGCAAAGTTATTTATAACTTCTAACGGAAATATGATAATCATTAATGATTATCACATTAAAAGATTATGATTCCGTGCAGATTGACCTCGTTGTGGTGAGGTGCCTCCAATGCCGAATGAAGAAAAGCAGAGCGAAATCGAAGAGAAAATCCTAGAAGTTCTAAATGCAAGTTTGTTTGGGATGAGTATTACTGAAATTGCAGATAATATAGACATCAATAGAATGACTGCCGCAAAATATCTTGAGGTTTTGAATGCAAAAAAGTTAGTGGTCAATAGAAGCGTAGGAACTTCAAAATTATGGATACCTGTAAACCGATCCTTCGATCAGCGCCTTAAATTAACAGTCCAATACTTCCAATGGTTCAGCAAGGCGGTCCAGGAAATTTTAGAGGATGTGAATTTTAAAAAAACGCGGCTCATTGGGGAAAAATTTGGGAAAACGATCTTTGAGATCTATTTCACGCCCCAGATGCGCAAGCAAAAATTTACCGACCTCATTATTGACTGTGCCGACGCGATGGAGAAGGTGTATCCTATCCCCTCTAAAATTAACGCCAACATTCTCAACGAAAATAGCGCCGAAGTCCTCATCAACCCGTGCCTTTGCGAAGGCAGCATGGAAAATAAATCGATTTGCGAGTTACAAATCGGGCTGATTCTTGGGATCGCCGAACAAATTTTTAAAAATGTCAGTGTTGAAGAAAAAAGCTGCATGTGCAACGGCGACTCCTACTGTAGCTACCTGATTCAGTATTCCCCTACCTAAATCCAAATAATTTTTAATCAGTAAGTGGTCAAATGAAGCAGGATCGCCTTTCAAAGATAAAAGCCGAAATGCAGCAGCAACAAATCGATTGTATAATCCTCTTCGGGTCCAGAAATATCTATTACACTAGTGACACGGCCCAATTTTCAATATGTTTAATTCCCTTGGATGCCGAGCCAACAATGTTCATCAAACGGAATTTTGAACGGGGGAAAAAAGAATCCGGGATCAAAAAGGTGCTGCGGTTGAATTCTACCGAAGATGTGATAAATGAAATAAAAACACTCGGATTAGATAAAGGGAAAATCGGCATTGAGATGAACCTGGTTCGGGTCAATCAGTATCTCAAATTAACTAAAGATTTGCAAGCGGCCTTCGTTGATATCAATCCTTTATTTTATAAGTTGCGTTCCATTAAAGATAGCACCGAAATTGATAGTTTCAAAAAATCCGCAAAGGCAGCCATGAAGGTCCAAAAAGCCTGTCGGGAATTTCTACGTCCTGGAATCACCGAACTCGATGTGGCTGCCGAGGTTAGTCGAGAAGCAAAAATTAATGGCTCGTGGAATCCAATTACCAACCTATTCTGGGATAGTAATGGATTTGTGCTCGCAAGTGGTGAAAACTTATATACCCCTGGAGATTATCCAATTCTCTCTGGTGTTGGTCTTTCCAATGCCACGCCTCGAAGCGCGTCAAACCGACTTCTGAAAGAAGGGGATATTTTTGTTCTTGATTTTGCAACTAATGTTGAGGGCTATCATGCGGACCACGCTCGAACCTATTTCATAGGAAAACCGACGCCTAAATACATAAAATTATATAATATCGTCCACAAGGCTTTAGACCACATCGAAAATCAAATTCTTTCTGGGAAGGAAATCGGCGTGCTGTTTAAGGAGGTTAAGCAATTAATGGGACCATACCAGGACTATTTTCAGGGGTTCGATGATTACAGACAAGGGCTCGGGCATGGAGTAGGTTTAGAGCTCGACGAACCGCCCGCGATAATCGACACCAATAACCAGAAATTTCTAGACGGAATGGTAATCGCCTTTGAACCGAAGCTGATAATTCCCGGCTGGGGTGCAATTGATTTCGAGGATTCCGTTCATGTTCAACCTTCAAAAACAGAGGTTCTCACACCCAGTCCCTTTGAAAATTATGGATGAACATGGGGAATTGCCCCCACAAAGATGTCGCCAAAACTAATAGGAAATCGGCTTTTTTGTTGAAAAAAACATTATTTAAAACAAAAAGGTAATATTTCTTAAATACGCAGAGCCATCATGAAGGCGTTTTCCCCATCCCGATAATATGCATCTAGCGTTTTGATTTTGGTATACTGATGTTTCTCATACATCCCAATTGCGGGCGTGTTGGACAATCGAACTTCCAGAATGAATTCTTGTGCGCCATACTCCTCCTTCATTGATTGCATCCCTTTCAGGAGAAGCGTTTCCCCTATCCCTTGTTTGCGATAGCCCTCCAGCACCGCTATCGACACGAGATGTGCTTTCTTTGTCCACCGAAGCGCAAAATTTGAGAGCCCCTTCTCAATTCGCCACATACAGTATCCACAGAGGGTACGATCCTCATGAATAGCGACGAGAAAACTTTTAGGAAATTTGTAATGGATACTCATGAAGAAGAAGCTCGGGTAATTCTCAGGAAGGCATACCTTATTTATATACGTGACCTGATCGAGGTCCGCTTCCCGGAATTCTTGGATCTGATAAGACTTTCCTTTCAACTCTTTAGCGCCTTCCACTTTCTTTCAGCAACATAGGTACCCGAGTTATCCATGAGTTTCGTTCACTGATCTTAATTCTAAAAAAGATTATAATGAGGTCTTTTAAACATTACTTTAAAAAGGAGGGGGACTAACCGAATCTATATACCTTCCGGATGGGTTTTCTGACATCCCAAACACATTTCAGTCCTTTGGGAAGTTTAAAACCATGAAGCAGTTGTACGACGAGGGGGCGCGCAGTTCGGATTTTTCTTTTAAATATTACTTTAAAAAAGGGGGAGGATTACCCAAAGGTATAGACCTTTCGGATGGGTTTCTTGACATCCCAAACACATTTCAGTCCTTTAGGGAACATGACTAAATCCCCAGCTTTAATTTCTACATCACCTTTTGCAGTCTTAATCTTCACTTCCCCTTCAATAATATAACATGTCTCCTTCATATCATATTCCCAGTCGAAAGTGCTCGGCTCACATTCCCAAGGACTCCATTCCTTCAGGTATTTGTCGATCTCTTTCTTGGACGGCTTGCTTTTTTTAATTTCGGACATTTTTCATCACGCTATTCAACCATTTATGATTGCGATCAACTGAAAAAGGTATAAGTTATAAAATTTTGGGTTTAGTATGAAGGCCATTGATAGGTGCAAAAAAAGAAAGAATGAAGCCTTTCTAGGCGTTTATCGAGCGCTTTTTCTCCGAACAAAAGCTTTTCGAATCTCTTCGACTATTAAAATGCTACTTGCGGCGGCTAAAATGATTCCCCAATCAATAAGCGCCAAGGGATGTACGTAGAAAACGGAATCTTGAGGCGTGAAATAGACGATTACGATCTGAATGATTGCACAGGTAACCGTTGTTAAATAAAGCATCTTATTCTTAGGTAACGAGAAAACGGAATGAGTTGCTGACCGACAGTTATAGGCATTAAACAGTTGGAGAAATATAAAGACCGTGAAAGCCACGGTGAGCGCTCTTTCAGGAGCAAAACCGCTTAAATATATCCAGTAGATGCTTAGAACAATAACGGTCCTTAAAATGGCGGAGGTGATTATACGGGTCCACATTTGGGACGAAATTACCTCTTCGTTGTAAGGGCGCGGCGGATATCGCATGATCCCGGGTTCCTTCGGTTCGACACCCAAAGATTGGGCTGGAGGTCCATCCATAATAATATTAATCCAGAGTATTTGGAGCGGGAAAAAAGTAGCCCAGCCGAAAATGGCCATTAAAAAGACAATTACGATGCTGGAAACCGTTGTAGAAAGTTGAAATTGGATGAATTTTTTGATATTACTGTAAATACCACGCCCCTCTTCTACGGCCGAAACGATAGTGGTGAAGTTATCATCCACGAGAATCATGGTCCCCGCGGATTTAGCTACGTCGGTGCCAGACCCCATAGCAACCCCAATATCTGCCTGTTTCAGTGCAGGGACATCATTCACGCCATCACCTGTCATTGCAGCGACATGATCCTGTCTCTGAAGGGATTGCACGATTTTGAGTTTATGCTCTGGAGTAACCCTACTGCAGATACGAACCGCTTCTATCTGATCGTCCAATTCCTCTTCGCTCATGTGATCGAGTTCGGAGCCGCTCAGAATTATTTGATTTTGGGGATCTTTGAGGATTTCCAGTTCTTGTGCGATCGCCCGAGCGGTTCTGGCGTTGTCACCTGTGATCATCACCACATCAATACCAGCCGCTTGGCACAGCCGGATAGAGTCCTTCACTTCAGGGCGCGGCGGATCCTGCACGCCCACGAAGCCCGCAAATGTAAATCCAGCACTTGTATCGATCTCATCATCAAGATCGCGAGTTGGATCATGGGAAAAATTCTCCGGCAACTGTTTATAGCCTAAAGCGAGAAGATAAAGAGCTCTATCGGCATATTGTTCGAAACTTTTCGTATAACTCGCCCGATCTGCTTCTGTGCAGTCCTTAGTTTCGTGCCCCTTATCAATATATGAGAAGAGATTCCCTATAGATTCAGGCGCACCTTTTATATACGCGAAGACGCCCTTAGAAGTCCTGAAGATGCTAATCATGCGTTTCTTTTCAGAGTTGAATGGAATATGCCCCAAAGAAGTTGCATCCTGAGTTTTGAGCTTGGTTGGATCCTGTCCCGCCTTAAAAGATAGAATAAGTAACGCACCCTCAATCGCCGATCCCAGAATATGCAAACCTCCTTCGTCATCCCTAGTGAGCGCGCTATCATTACACCGGACGCCAGTTTCGATCAGTTTCTGGAATCTGGCCGGATCGATCTTTTGCCCATCTGCATCAAGGAACTGCCCGGTGGTCTCGTACGCTTCACCAGTTACCTGGTAATCAACCCAATCACCCAACATTATATGACGAACGGTCATTCTGTTTTGAGTCAGGGTCCCCGTTTTATCGGTGCAAATCGTACGGGTGCACCCCAGCGTTTCCACCGAATTCAACCGGGTTATTATCGCGTTTCGTTTGGCCATTCTGGATGTACCCAGAGAAAGGATAATTGTCACTACTATCGGAAGTCCTTCGGGGATTGCCGCCACGGCTAGCGCCACCGCAGTAGTGAATAAAAGAAGGATATGCTCTTCTAAAACAAGTTGGGACGCAGCAGGGTTGACAATGATAAAAACGATCAAACCGACTATGAAGACCAGAATACACACCACGATTCCAATCCATCCAATCTGTTTACCTAATTTATCAAGGCGGTGCTGGAGGGGCGTCTTATGGTCTTCCAATTCGGCGGTTAGTTTGGCTATCTGCCCCATTTGTGTTTTTTGTCCAGTGGCTATCACAACGGCTTTTACCGTTCCTTTCATTAATGTAGTTCCCATGAATAGCATGTTTTTCCGTTCTGCAAGGGGGGTATCCTTCGGTAAAAGGGCATTGCAGGCTTTGGGAACCACCATCGATTCACCCGTAAGCAGGCTCTCATCAGCTTCGGCATCATACGTTTCGATGAGCCGAACATCGGCAGGAACACGACTCCCTGTTTTTAAATTGATGATATCGCCAGGAACTAATGTTGCTGAATTAATTTCAATTTCTCTTTTATCACGAATTACGCGCGCCTTCGGGACACTCAATTTTTTTAACGCCTTTACCGCATTCTGGGAATTCCTCTCCGATCGGAATCCCAGAATCACTACAATGGAAACCGCAACGATAATAGCAAAACCATCTGCGAGTTGAGACGATTCATTTAAAACAAAAAATAGAATAAAGGAAATGGATGCCGCCACAAGAAGTAGAATAACAGGTATATTATTCAGTTGGCTTAAGAGTAATTTCCAGAGCGGAATTCCACCTTTTTCAGGCAACACATTCGGACCAAAGACTTGCACTCTCCGAGCGGCCTCCGCGGAAGTTAAACCATTGGGACTCGTCTCAAGCATTGAGAGAATTGCTTCCGTAGGCACATCTGTTTGGGTTGCTGCTTTTATCGCAATTTCAACCAATGATACAGTTGTTGGAAGATTGGACACATATATTCCTCTTGATCATACCTATTGATTTGAAAAAAAATTAAGCTTGACGCTCAATCATAGCTTTTTGGATTAAGTCTTCCAGCTCTTGCTTCCTGACTTTTAAATCCTCCACCTCTTTTAGGAATTTTTCTAGAGCCTCTTCTTGCTCCTCTAACTTCTTCACATACTTTTCTTTCAAGCGTGATTCTGACTGCGAGTCCCCTAAACTCTTCAGATTCTCGCGGAGACGTTCTTGATCCGTCACGATTGCCTGAATATCTTGCTGGAATTTGTTTATTTGATCATCAACTTCGCGCTTCTGGAGTTCTAAATCGTAGATCTTCAACAGAAAGTCCCGGTTTTCCGGCGAGATCAACTTCAATTCAAACCACTTCAGGATATCCTCCTTTGCGATTTGGTTGAGGTACAGAGAGTGCTGTTCAATCCGGCGCAGCTTGATATCGAATACTTCTGTTTTCCTTGGTGGAATCTTCAATTCATAGCGATAGTAATTCTCCGTTTCATTGTTCGGTTTCCGTGTGTCGTAGAGATCGTATTGATACACCTTCGGATGCTCAATGATGACCGTTTTCTCCTCATTCAGCTTGTTTTTTATCTGATATTTCGTCTGCTGAATGGAAAATTGGTAGGTTTCCGCGTATTTTCCAATCCGGATGTCATGTAAATTCGTGGAACGGTACTGCGAATCAACCGACACCAAAATGCCTAGTTCGACCGCGTACGCGATGAGCCGGTTGTCATTTTCCTTGAGAAATGGGAGCATCGCTTCGCCAGCAAACGCATCGTGGTCAAAAATCGAAATGGGCCCTGACTCTAAGGTTAAGTCGGTGTCATTAGTCAGCTCCAAACACATCATTGGATTGGTTTTATTATTTTTCTCGTTATAGACACACAGTTTCTTGGCGGTAATCTTGGACTGAAGGATTGGCACCAAACTGCTCTGGTTACGCTTCACGGTGACCGGCACCATGATCCGGTACTCAAAGCCCGCCATCCCAGCAGACTCGCCCTTCGTTGACACTTTGGTGGACCGCTGCACATCTTCCCCAGCCATTGCAGCCCCTGTTGCTGCCCCTCCGAGATTCATTATCATATCCTTATCTGCCATCACAAAAGGCTTCATTTTCTTCATTTTCATCATTTCCCGTTTTCCTGCGATAGGCATATCGTCCGGTTTTGCGAATTCCTCGACCCCATCTTCAAAGGCAGGTGGGGTGATATCAAAAGTGTCCACCCGCTTCACCTCGGGCCGGGCTATCCAATTCGGGCTGTAGAGATCGTAAATGAAAGAGATCGGCAGTCCGCTGATTAACGACATCTCGATTTCTTCCCAATCCTCATCTAAAATGTTATCGACCAGCGCCCAGCCTTGGATGAGAAAGTCGTTCTCCGTAGAGCTCAGCAGGCGATAACTCGTTTTCCACGAAGGCATTGGCTGAAGGTAATTGATGAACACGTCTGCCTCCTCATTGCCCTCGAAGAAGAGCGTTACGGTTTTCGTATCCTTCTTCTTCCCTAAATAGATGGTCTCCAAGAAAAAATTGAGTTCCTTGTTCATCTTCTGGTCATCTATTTCCAGGGACGTTATTTCCTTAACATGTAAATTCGAGATCTTTCCCTCATTAGTCACAATGACCAAGTAAGGTTCTAGGTGGGACTTTTCCTTGCCCCCCTCTTCGATTTGCTGCACGCCCAATGCTTTCCCACGCAGCGTTCGGGTTCCCATTATGACTGAAATTTGGGTGCCAATCAGCTGCTTGACCAAAGCAATGAACGAATCTACTTCTGGGACCTTAATGAGGGCGTCCTCCAAGGCTCGCGCCGTATCCACATCCGCTGCCTCATAGGAAACGCCGGTTACCACTCCACTCGAGCAAATAATACTAAGCGTCTTTAAAATATCATTCATCACATTCGTTTTAAACGATAACTGGAGCTTCTTCTCTTTCTGCATTTCTATTTTGCCTTTCCTCACGAAATAGCCAAGCCCGGTCTTATACAGAATTATTTTGGTAATATTCATCATAACTTACTCGCCTAGCAAACGTCAATCTTCCTAAAGCATCTCCATTGGTTTACTTGATGCTTTTATATGCTTCACATAAAAAACATATACCATTGATCTTAAAGTTTTTATAATTTTCAGCAACAATTGTATATTCAAGGATACTCAATTGCATTTGAAAAAAGTGATATTATGGAATTAAAATTCAAATACTTTCACTCCCTCCTGCTCTTCGTCATCCCCACGATAATAATTACCATCATTCTGTTCACGCTCGACCCTCCCAGTCCCACCATCCTTATCGGCTTCTGTGTTCTGCTCGTGGCTGCTATTGGTACCTATTACTTGGGCATTCGGGGTGTTTTAAAAGAAGGAAAATAGGATAGACTCTATCTTTTTATTTCTGCTCTCCCTTTTTTCTTTTAATGAAGTGGGGCTTTACTCTAAAAGCGAATAAATAATATTAGAATCTTTCCCGCCAATTCTTTCACAACCAATATTCATCCAAACTCTCTTTTAAAAGGTCACTGATAGAAGCTTTATTCCAATTTTTTTCCACTTTATTTTTATAAAGGTCATCTAAGATTTTTTGCGCCTCATCTTGCACTGCTCTAATCAAGATACCTTCCTCTACTTCTATCAGTTCAACCTTACCGTTCAACTTCTTTCTTTCAAATCTTTGGGAATAACTATTCTACCCACTTTATCTATTTTCATTCTTATTGCCATTACAAATCACCAATGCCAAATATTACTATTTTCTACCTTTTTAAATTTAAAATTGCCTATTTTTTTGTTCCTAGTACCCGCTGCGGCTTCCTGGTCTCTGGTTTTATTCCTTTTATCTGTAACAGAATTCGAAACCATTAAATATTCTGATAACCTTAAAATCAGTTAATTACTTAGGTAAGCGAATAAGTGATGTAATTTGAATTGGATGCCCAGATGGATTGGTAAAGCCTATTCCCAGCTTTGGACTAAATTTAAACTGCAACCTTTTTATTTTGAAGCGGTCTCGGAGTTGCTGGGCAAATTTACTCCGAATTATTTGAGTGAACTCAAGAAATACCAAGCCCTATTCATATTTGGACGGGCGGCAAGGAAAAAGGTGTATCGACTTGTCCCACCGGACTTGATCACTTGGGCAATTGCGCAAAACATTGATTTGAAGTGGTTGAAACAAGGGACCTATGCACATTTAATCTTATATATATTAATACAATTAAAAGAAGAATTTAAAAATAGGCTTCTGGCGGTAGGTATTTTTGGCTCCGTAGCGAGGAATGAAGCACGCGCGGACAGTGATATCGATTTGCTACTCATCTTTGAGACGTTGCCTGACAGTATTGGTGAGCGACTCAAGCTCCTTTTAAAGCTTGAGACCGCTTTGGAAGTTCAGCAGGAATTCCACTTTTTAAATGAGCGGGTTATTTTTCCCCATTTCAGTTATCATGCCTTAACCACAGCGGAACTAGAAATAACACCACTCCTGATTGATACAAGTTTTGATTTGAAAATTCTCTATGATACGGGGATACTAGACCGATTCATGTTTGAAATTAGCAAAAAGGTTAGGGAATTAGAGATAAAGCGGATATATCTCTCGAAAGATCAGTATTATTTAGATTTAAATATCCCCTTTGGGAAGGTGATCACGCTATGAGCCAGGTGGATTTCGCGAAAGATTATCTGAGGGAAGCTAACCTCCGGCTAAAAACGGCGGACCACGCCTTGAACGAAAAAGCGCATGCCTATTGCGTGCGGCAATGCCAAGAGGCGATCGAACTCGGTTTGAAGGCTGCCTTACGGCTTATTGGAATTGATTACCCGAAATGGCATGACGTAGGTATCGTTTTAGTACGGGCGAAAGAGCGTTTTCCCCAGTGGTTTCAGTTATTAATCCCCCAAATGGAATCCATTTCTAAATTGCTTGCAGCGCAAAGAGAATCTGCCATGTATGGCATAGAACTGCATAAGCGCCACCCCTCTAGTTTATTTACGGAACAAAATGCCCAAGAATCCCTTCGAGACGCTAAATTTTGCGTTGAAAATGTTGAAAAACTCCTAGAAACGATCTTGAACCCTGATGAGATTAAGCCCGAGCGGTCTCCTGAATGAGGTTTTTCCTCAATAACCTTTTTACAGTGGTATTGACTAGTGGGTTTTGGAACAAAACAGTGGGATTAACTTGATAAGACGTAAAATCAATAAAAAGGGGCGATTGGTTATTCCGAAAGACTTGAGAGAGAAATTAAAAATAGATGAATCTACTCTCCTCATCTTTAACATTGTCGATCAAAATTCCATAAAAATTAGCTTAATTCAAAATGAAGAGGGGGATTATACTTCAGACCCCGTCTGGATCGCAATTCACAACCCTATAATACTCCCGGAGAGAATTTCCAGCGAAGAACTGAATAAATTGGAAGATAACCAATAGTCGAGTTAAGTTTATTTGATTCCAATATTCTTGTTTTTGCAAATGTAAAGAATTATCCTGATTATAAGAAAGCTATAAAGATATTGGAAATGGGGCTCAAAGGGCAGTTAAAATTGTGTTTTAACACAATCATTGCTTTAAAAACTCATTATAAACTTTCCCACCTAATAAATGTCGAGGAAGCCAACTATAGAGTGGGAACTCTTTTCAAATCAAAGAGAATTATTTATTTTGATATATTAATGAGCACAATACAGAACGGTTTTGCGATTGCGAAAAAAGAATATATTCGAACCAATGATTCCGTGATTATAGCTTCAATGTACGAAAATCATATCTCCAAAATTTACACTGATAATGAAATTAATTTCCAAAAAGTGGAAGATATAGAAATTATAAATCCTATCAGATACTAAACAAGGATAATTTGAATGATCTGAATGATCCGCTGTCTGGAGTAATCATTTATATGCTGAGAATCCTATAAGAGTGATCAATATTAAAAGAGAATATTTTAAAACGGTGATATGATTGCCCTTTGTAAAATTGAAAAACGGGTATAAAATGAATTATATCGAGAAAGGAAAAGGTCCTATTCTGGTCTTCCTCCACGGCTTTCTCGGGAGTACGTGGCTCTTTGAAACGCAGGTGGATTATTTTTCACAAAAAGGATACCGGGCTATTGCCCTGGATCACCTCGGTCATGGCCAGAGTGATAAACCGGAATCCGAGGCGTACGAACTGCAAGATCTCACCCGCTACTTGGATGAGGCGCTTGCCCAAATAGCGGGCAAAGAAAAAATTGTCCTCATTGGGCATTCCATGGGCGGCATGATCGCCCAACTCTACGCCACGACGCCGGACTATCTGAAGCGATTACGCGGGTTAGTCTTGATGTCAACCGCTCCAAAACTGCGGAATCCTGGCTTGGACAAGTACATTGAAGATCTGAATTCGGGCGCTTTATCCCTGAAAGAGGAAAATTCCATCAGAAACATCATGGTCGATCTCTGCTTTCAACGCCCCTATAAAAAAGCCCGTCCCGAGATTATCGAGGAGTTCATTCGATTGACCCTGCAAAATGCCGAATACGTCGGTCTCCGCACGATGAACGCCATCGTGAAAAGTTATGACGTGGAATCCAAAATAAAAGCGATCAAGGTGCCGACCCTCATCCTCACCGGCGATAAAGACATCTTCATCCCACCCCAAGAATCCGAAAAAATGCAACAACTCATCCCCGCCTCCAAACTCGTTAAATTCGCCCCTAAAATCGGGCATATGATCCAATATGAAGCCCTCAACGACTACCACAAAGCTCTAGAGGACTTCTTCAAAACTTTATAACACCTCTCTCTATGCGAATCTTCAACTTCTCCTCCTTTTTTTCTCGTCTAATAAAATTCAAGTAACTTTACAATTGAACTATTAAAAAATGATCAAATAGAAGTTGAAAATCTCTCGGAGCAAAAAA
>Ga0315285_10002511_pt1 | contig 19137 bp, 20 predicted proteins | sample YL17G09_36_MG_FD_203698 | JGI IMG/M metagenome (GOLD analysis project Ga0315285, IMG submission 203698) | Sediment microbial communities from Yellowstone Lake, YNP, Wyoming, USA - YL17G09_36 | ecosystem: Environmental > Aquatic > Freshwater > Lake > Sediment | place: USA: Wyoming | collected...
ACCGCCCGGTAGTCCACCGCATGCAGGTCGGCCAGGTTCTGGATGAATGACTCGCAGAGCCGGTCCACCACCGCCGGCGAGAAGTCCAGTCCGGCCGGGAGCTCCTTGCGCAGGATCAGACCCCGGATCGGCTCCATCACGTAAAACCTGGCCCCGATTATTGACTCGTCCTCGCAAAACGCCAGCGGCTTGGGCACCCGCGGATACACCGGATGCAGCGCGCGGAAAATGCGGAACTCCCGGCCCATGTCGTGCGCGGTCTTGACCTTGCTCCCGAACGGCGGCCGGCGCAGCACCAGCTCGCGGCCGCCCACCTTGAGCAGATAAGTCAGGTTGGAATGCCCCGCGGGAAACTGCTCGACCGCGATCTCGCCCTGAAGTCCCGGGATCGCCTCGACCAGGAAGCCCTTCACCTTGTCCAGGGGCAGCTCTTCACCCGGCCGCACCGCCGCGGTCTGGTCAATCAATTCCTTCATCGCCTCCGCTCCTTGGAGCGCGCGGCAATCGCGCCCAGCACGAAATTTACCACAAAGGCCGCGTACTCTTCCACTCCGAGCCCGGCCTGGCCGTATTTCCAGCGCTTGAGATACCAGTCCTGGAGTAAAGCCTTGATCGCCGCCGCGGTCAGCTCCACTTCCGGCAGTCGGAAGGCCCCGCGCTTTTTCCCCTCCCGCAGGATCCGAACAAAGACGGCTTCGGTCCGGCGCTCGTTGGCCATGGCCTGCTCCCGCTCTTTTGCCGGGAGGTTCCGCGCCTCCATGTAGGCGAAGTAGAACCAGGGCCGCAGGGCCTCGGACAGGAACAGGTGCGCCCGGATCGCCGCGGCCAGTTGCTCGGCCGGCCGCGAGCAACGCTCCGCCTCGGCCTCCACCACCTCGCTCGCGAGCCGGACCCCGTAGCGGAAGATATGGCCGCGCAGCTCTTCCTTGGAAGAGAAGTAGGAATAGAGCGCGCCCATGGACAGGCCGGAGGCGCGGGAAAGCTCGCGCAGGCTCATGGCGTGGAAGCCCTTGGTCTGGCCGAGCGCGAGCGCCGCCACGAAAATTTTCTCCAGGTTCTTGACCGCGACTTTTTCCTTCTTCACCCGGATCGAGCCGCGGTTTTCCTGGAAGACCGCGGCCAGAAGTTCGGCCATCCGCGGCTTCAGCCGCCGCGAGAACTCGGCGTAGCTCGGCAGCGCCCCTTTCTCGCTCATGCCACCTGGGCCTGGTACTGGCGGAGGATGCGCTTGGCCACCACCACCTTGTGCACCTCGTCGGCGCCGTCGTAAATGCGGGCGCCGCGCTCCATCCGGTAGAAGAAGGAGAGGATGGTGTCGTCGGACACGCCCAGCCCGCCGTGCACCTGGATGGCCTGGTCAATCACCTTGAGCATGGTGTTGGCCACGTAAAACTTGATCAGCGAGATCTCCTCCCGCGCCGCGTAAGCGCCCTGGGTGTCTATCTTCCAGGCCGCGTGCAGCACCATCAGCCGGGACGCGTGGATCTCGGCCCGGCACTCCGCGATCCAGCCCTGGATGATCTGCTTGGTGGCCAGCATCTTGCCCTCGGTCACCTCCCGCTTGGCCGCGTATTCGCACATCATCTCGAAGCAGCGCTGAGCGATCCCGATGTAGCGCATGCAATGATGGATGCGGCCCGGGCCCAGCCGCTCCTGGGCGATGACGAAGCCCTGGCCCTCGGGCCCGAGCAGGTTCGATTGCGGCACCCGGCAGTTTTGATACATGATCTCGCCGTGGGTGCCGTAGTCGTCCCCCGCGTGGCCCATCACCGAGATGTTGCGGAGCAGCTTGAAGCCGGGCGTGTCGGTGGGGACAATGATCATGCTCGCCCGCTGGTAAGGGGAGGGATTTTCAGGATTGGTATTCGCCATTACAATCGCGAATCGGGCCCCGTCCGCGGCGCTGGTGAACCACTTGTGGCCGTTGATCACGTAGTCGCCCTGGTCCTTGACCGCGCTCGTGGCCATGACCGTGGGGTTGGACCCGGCGAACTCGGGCTCGGTCATGGAGAAGCAGGACCGGATCTGGCCCCGGATCAGGGGCCACATCCACTTCTCCCGCTGCTCCTCGGTCGCGTATTTGGCCAGGATCTCGATGTTGCCCGCGTCCGGCGCCTGGCTCCCGAAGATGTAAGCCCCGAGCGGCGAGCGGCCGATCTCCTCGCAGGCCATGGCGTAGCCCATAAAGCCGATGCCCACCCCGCCCAGCTCCTTGGGCAACTGCGGCGCCCACAACTCCATTTGCCGCACCTTGTTCCGCGCCTCCTCCAGCTTGGGCTTCATCTCCCGGAAGCTCTTGCCTAAAAAGTAAGGCTCCAGCGGATACACCTCCTTGGCCATGAACTCCCGGATCATGCCTAGGATCGTTTGCGTCTTGTCATCAATTCCAAATTCCATCTTCAACCTCCTTTGCCCATCGGGGCGCGGCTGTTAGTGGTGCGGGTGCCCTCACCCGCACCCGCGCAACCGTTTGCGTTAGCGATAACTGATCAATTCTTGCGCGGCCAGATGCGCCGTCCCGTTGAAACTCGCCAGCGAGAACTTGTCCCCGCTATAGCGGAACTCGGAGACCGAGCCGTTGGCGATCACCCAGCCCAGCTCCAGCGCGACCTTGTCCCGCATGCCGAGCGCCCGCTGCATGGCCACGGAGATAGGCCCGCCCGAGGTGAAGAGCGCCGCCGTTTTGCCCGGGCCTTGTTCGCTGATCAATTGGGTCAGGCCCCGATTCACCCGGCCGGCGAAATCCTGCCACGACTCCATGCCGGCAATTTTGATCTTGCCGTCCACCCACCGGTCCATGACCGCGCTGAACACCCGCTGAAAAATTTTTTTGTTCTCGACGATGTCCGCGCTGCTGCCGGGGTTGAGTTCCCGGATCAGCTTGACGATCTCCGGGTGCTCGGCCGCGACTTTGGGGAAGGAGTTGGTGAGGAGCGACTGGGTGTCATACTCGTTGAACTCGGGCCAGGCCACGGGAGAGGGAAAGGGCTTGCCCGCGGCCTGATAGACCGCGGCCACGGCCTCGGCGCTTCGGATCTGGCGCACCAGGGTGCCGGTGTAAACCGCGTCCAGCGACACGTTCCACTTGAGCCAATACTCGCCGAGAAGCTTGGATTGCTGATCGCCCAGCTCCGAGAGCTGATCGTAATTGCTCTGGCCGAAGGAGGCCTGCCCGTGCCGCACCAGGTAGAGGGTGCTCATGGCCGGGATTGTAGCCGCTCGGCCGGAGCCTGTCAAGAAAAATCGAGCGAACGTTCGCTTTATTTTCTGACCCGCCTTTGCTACAATAGTTGGAATCGCCGTGGTAGGGGCACGGCATGCCGTGCCCCTACTCGACCGACGGCGGCACTGTTATGAAAATCCTGGTCTGCGTGAAATCGGTGCCGGACCGGCAATCCAGCTTCCGGGTGAATGCGGCCGGCACCGGCTATGAGGAGAGGGGCCTGGTCTTCGGGGTGAACGAATACGATCTCTTCGCCATGGAGGAAGCGGTGCGGATCCGGGAGCGGTTCCGGGAGGTGGAGATCGCGGCGGTCACCGTAGGCCCGCCCCGCGCCGAAGCGGCGCTGCGCAAGGCCATGAGCCTGGGCGCTACCGACGGCGTTTTGATTGATGATTCCAACGGCCGGGCGACCAGCGCGCTGGCCGTGGCCTCCCTGATCGCAGCCTGGGCCCGGGACAAAAAATTCGATCTGGTTCTGTGCGGGGTGCTGTCCGAAGACCTCCAGCGCGGCCAGACCGGGCCCATGCTCGCGCAGCTTTTGCGGCTGCCCTGTGCCACCACCGTGATCGCGGAGCAGATTGCCGAGGATCGGAAATCCATCACCTGCGAGCGCGAGCTGGAAGGCGGCATGCGGGAGCGGGTTGCACTCCCTCTCCCCGCGCTCCTCACCGTCCAGTCCGGGATCAACACGCCCCGCTACGCGAGCCTCACCAATGTGCTCCGGGTCAAACAACTCACCATCCCTTCGATCCCGACCGCTTCGCTGGGAGAGATCCCAAACTCCGAGACCACGCTCCGGGCCTTTCTGCCCGAGCGAAGCGCGATCTGCGAATTTTTGGAGGGCGACCTGGACCGGATCGCGGAGCAGTTGCTCGAGAAAGTGCGCGCCCGGGTGCCGGTATGGTAAGCCGAGAGATCCTGGTGGTGGTCGAGCATCGCGGCGGCAAGCTCCTGCCGGTGTCGCTGGAGCTCGCGGCCTTCGGCCGGCAACTGGCGCAAGTTGCCGGAGGAAGCGTGATGGGGGTTGTGCTCGCCTCTCCGGCCCGACCCAGGGCCGAGGAATTCGCGCAAAGCTCCGGCCTGCCGGTCCTCGCCCTGGAAAACGAACATTTCTCCGCTTATAACGCGGAGGCTTATCTGCACGCGCTCGCCCGGCTTGTTTCGGAGCGCCAACCGGGCTTCATCCTGATCGCGCACACCCCTGCCGGCTGGGACTTCGCGCCCCGGCTGGCGGTGGCGGTGAGCGGCTCGTGCTCCACCGGGGTCACCGGTTTTGAAGCCGGCGTCCCGATCAGGTTTCATCGCGCCATCTGCGGCGGCAAGATCTCAACCGAGGTCGCGCCGATCCTTGATACCGTGGCGGTGGTGACGCTGATGCCGGGCGCCATCAAGCCGACCGAGCCGGAGGCCGCGGGAGCAGTCGAGGTGAAATCAGTGGAGGCGGGCGCCGGCGGCACCCGCGCGCTTGGGCTTAAGGAAGCGCCCCCGCGTTCCCTGGACTTGAGCCGGGCCGAGGTGATCGTGGCCGCGGGCCGGGGCATGGGCGGGCCGGAGCATTTGGGCCTGATCCGGGAGCTGGCCTCCCTCTTTGACCGCGGCGCGGTCGGGGCCTCGCGGCCGGTGGTGGACGCGGGCTGGCTCCCGCTCGAACACCAGGTGGGCATGACCGGCCAGACCGTGGCGCCGAAACTCTACCTGGCCTGCGGCATCTCCGGCGCCATTCAGCACACCATGGGCATGAGCCGGGCCGACCTGATCGTGGCCGTCAACACCGACCCCGCGGCTGCCATCTTCAGCGCGGCCCACCTGGGCATTGTCCAGGACCTGCGCCAGTTCCTGCCGGTCTTGATCGCCAAACTCCGGGATAAAAAAGAAAAGAAATTGTGAATTGTCAGGACCTGACCCCATTTTGAGGAGTTTTATCTCGCGCACGACTAGGCTATACTGAAATCCGCATGACCCCTAACAGCGAAATTCCTGCGCTCAAGCCCGAAGGTTTTGAAAACCCCGGGGCGATCGAAACCGCTTTGCGTTCCCTTCGCCAGATGCTGGAAGAGGTGCCTGGCTCTGAACCCGCTTTGGTCGAGTCCTTCTTCCAGGCGCTCGCCTCTATCTTCAACGCCGGCCTGCCCGACCCGGACGCCGCGCTGCGGCATCTCGAAAACCTGGTCAGCGAGGCCCATCGCCAAAAGATCGCCCTCGCCTGGCTCTTTGCGCCCCGCGGCCTGCCGCTCCTGCTGCCGCTGCTCTCCGGATCGCATTTCCTCGCGCAGTTGCTCGCCCGCGAGCCGGACCGCTTCCGCCTCGCGGTCCTCGAATCGCCCTTTCTCGATCAAGCCAAGCCGGGACCGGTCATGCTGCGAGAGTTCCTGGACCGGCTCGCCGGGGGGGAGTCCGAGGAAAGCTTGCTGCGCGAGCTGCGCCGCTTCAAGTGCGACGAGTTCCTGCGCATCTCCACCCGCGACCTGGCCGGCCTGGCCGATCTTCCGGTCGTGGCCCGCGAGCTCTCCGACCTGGCCGAGGCTTGCATCGAGGGCGCGCTTGAGGTCGAGACGCGGCTCTTGACCCGCGAATACGGGGAGCCGGTGAAGGAGGGCGACTCGGGGGAGAAGCGGCCGGGCTTTGCGGTCCTGGGCATGGGCAAGCTGGCCGGCCGCGAGCTCAACTTCTCCTCGGACATTGACCTCATCTATCTCTCCGCGACTGACCGGGGCGGGACCCAAGGCGGCTTAAGCCCGGCGCTCGACCTCCACGCCTTTTACACCCGCCTGGCCGAGAACTTGACCCGCAGCCTCAGCCAGACCACGGCCGACGGCTTCGTCTTTCGGGTGGACTTGCGGCTCCGGCCTGAAGGCCGCAACGGCCCGATCGTCAACTCGCTGGAGGCCGCGCTCGGCTATTACGAGAGCTGGGGCCAGCCCTGGGAGCGCGCCGCCCTGGCCAAGGCGCGGCCGGTCGCGGGCGACCGGGAGCTCGGGCAAAAGCTCCTGAGCGAGCTCGACCCGTTCCTCTTCCGCAAATACCACGACTTCGGCTCGCTCGAAGACCTCAAGGAGATGAAGCTTCAGATTGACCGCCAGGCCGGCTCCTTGAAAAGCCGGATCGGCCCGGGCTACGACGTCAAGCTCGGCCGCGGCGGCATCCGGGAGGTCGAGTTCTTTGTCCAGGCCCTGCTCCTGACCTACGGCGGCAAGCGGCCCCAGATCCGGGCGCTGGCCACGCCCGAGGCGCTCGACCGCCTTTTGGCCGACAACCTGATCAACTCGGTGGAGCGCGAGGTGCTGCTCGCGTCCTGGAAATACCTGCGCACGGTCGAGCACCGGTTGCAGCTCAAGGACGAACGCCAGGTGCATGAGCTGCCCGCTTCCTCCCGGAGCCTGGAAATCCTGGCCCGGCATTTCGGACACCGGGGCCCGGATGCCGTGGAGAGGTTTTTGGCCGAGCTAAAGGACCATGCCGGCGCCGTGTCCGAAATCTTTCAGAAGCTGTTTTACGATCCCGAGCAGGCGCTCAAGGCCGAGGGTGATCCGGCGCTCTTGCGTCTGCTCGACCGCGAGCTTAATCGGGAAAGCCTGCAAGCCGAGCTCAAGGAGCTGGGTTTTGAAGAGCCGGCGGCCTCGGCTGAAAACCTGCTGGCGCTGCGCGACGGCCCGCCGCAGGCCTATTTCTCCCGCCGCTCGCGCCGGGCGCTTTCGGCGTTGGCTCCGCTGCTCCTCAAAGAGGTGGTGGCGGCGCCCGACCCGGACATGGCGCTCAGGCTGCTCGAGCGGTTCCTCGCCACCATCGGCGCGCGGTCCACCTTCCTGGTGCTGCTGCGCGAGAACCCGGAGTTGACGCGCTTCCTGGTCCGCCTCTTCGGCACCTCCGAGTTCCTGGGCAACTTTTTCGTGCTCCACCCGGAGCTGCTCGACGACCTGATCTCGGCCGAGGCCCTGGCCGAGCGTCCGCCCGAGAAGCTCCGCGCCGAGTTGCAAGAGAGCCTGAAGCGCGAAAGCGATTTCGAGGGCAAGCTGGACGCGCTCCGCCGCTTCCACAAGATCCAGACCCTGCGGATCGGGCTCCAGGATCTGGCCGGGAAGCTGGATGAACAAGGGGTGGAAGCGGCGCTGACCGCGCTCGCCGACCTTTGCCTGCTCGAATCTTACCGCGTCTCCGGGGAGGAAGTGACGCGGCGCTGGGCCCGACCGCAGGCGCCGGGCGGCCTCTGCATTCTGGGCCTGGGCAAGCTGGGCGGGCAAGAGATGAACTATGCCTCGGACCTGGACCTGATCTTTGTCTATTCCGGCGAAGGCCGGACCCGGGGCAAGCGCAAGATCTCGGTGCACGAGTTTTTCATCAAGCTCGCCCAGCAGTTGATCACCACCCTGACCACCACCACGCGCGAGGGCATCCTCTACCGGGTGGACACCCGGCTGCGGCCTTCGGGCAGCCACGGGCCGCTGGTGGTCTCGATCGAGTCTTTCGAGACCTACCACCAGCAGCAGGCCCAGCTCTGGGAAAAGCAGGCCCTGATCAAGGCGCGGGTGCTGGTGGACGAGGCCGGGATCAGCGGGCGGGTGATGAAGAGCATCGCTGGCAACATCTACGGCGGCAACCCGGCCGAGGCCCTGGTCCCGGAGATGCGGCGCATCCGCGAGCGCATGGAAAAAGAGCTTGCGCAGGAAAGCAAAAACCGATATGATTTAAAGTTTGGGCGCGGCGGCCAGGTGGACATCGAATACCTGGTGCAGTTCCTGGTGCTGGCGCACGGGGAACGGCATCCGGAACTGCGCGAGCCGAACACCTTGCAGGCCCTGGCGGCGCTGGCCGGGGCCGGCCTTCTGCCCGAGGCCGACCGCCGGGTGTTGGAAGCGGCGCACCGCTTCTATCGTCGGCTGGAAAACCGGCTGCGGATCGTAAGCGACCGCGCCGCGCACCAGTTCCCGGAGGAAGGGCCGGGGCTGAAGCGGCTGGCCCGGCGTTTGGGCTACGAGGGCGAGGGTGCGGGCCAGGCTTTGATCGCGGATTACGAGCGCCACCGCGAGGCGGTGCGGGACTTGTTTGAGCGTTACCTGCGGCAACCAGTGTAGGGGCATGGCATGCCACGCCCCTACGACCCTGCTGGTATGAGGAGGACGGGATCGGATGAAAAAGCAGGACAAGATCTGGCTGGACGGCAAGTTCGTGGACTGGGACCAGGCCCAGGTCCACATCCTGACCCATACCTTGCATTACGGCTTCGGCGTCTTCGAGGGCACCCGCTGTTACAAGTGCGTGGACGGCTCGGCTATCTTCCGGCTGGACGAGCATTTGCAGCGGCTTTACAACTCGGCCCAGATCCTGACCCTGGAGATCCCCTACGCCCAGGAAGATCTGGAGGCGGCGAGCTGCGAGATCCTGCGGGTGAACAAGATGGAGGAGGGGTATCTGCGCCACCTCGTGTTCATCGGGGAGGGCGAGATGGGGCTCGGCACCATGACCAACCCCATCCGCACCGCCATCATCGCCTGGGCCTGGGGCGCCTATCTCGGCGAAGAGGGACTCAAAAAAGGCATCCGCCTGAAAACCTCGTCCTACGCGCGGCTGCCGGTGCAGGTGTTCCCCACCAAGGCCAAGGCCGTGGGCAATTACGTCAACTCCATCCTGGCCAAGCGGGAGGCGCTCAAGGCCGGCTACGACGAGGCCCTGATGCTGGACCTGCAGGGCTACGTGGCCGAGTGCTCGGGCGAGAACATTTTCCTGGTTAACGGCAAGACCATCCGCACCACCCCGGAAAGCTCCTCCATCCTCAACGGCATCACCCGCAAGAGCGTGATCCAACTCGCCCGCGACCTGGGCTACCAGGTGAACGAGGTCACCTTCCCCCGAGACGAAGTCTACACCGCGGACGAGGTCTTCCTCACCGGCACCGCGGCCGAAGTCACCCCGGTGCGCGAAGTGGACAACCGCCAGATCGGCGCGGGCAAGGCCGGGCCGGTGACGCTTGCGCTCCAGGCCGCCTTCTTTGACGCGGTCAAGGGTAAAAATAAAAAATATAAAGAATGGTTAACGTATCTGTGATGAAAATGGAAAGGGCTGCTGGAAAAATTAACCGGAAGAAAGCTCAAGATTCCTGCCCTTTTTGCGGAGGGACCAAGAAGCCAGGAACCACCACCTTCACGGCCGAGCTTGGCTTTGGAGTGGTGGTGGTGAGGCGGGTCCCGGCCTCGGTCTGCGGCCAATGCGGCGCGGACTGGATCAGCGATGAGGTGGCCGGCAAGTTGGAGGCTCTGGTGGAGGAGGCGAAAACGAAGCGGCTCCAGGTGGAAGTAACCGCTCTGGGTTAGAATCCTGGAGTCATGGGTGCAGCCGTCGTTATTGCAGGTGCGCGAGGTGGACAACCGCCAGATCGGAGCGGGCAAGGCCGGGCCGGTGACGCTTGCGCTCCAGGCCGCCTTCTTTGATGTGGTGAAGGGCAAGAACAAGAAATACAAGCAATGGTTGACCTATCTTTAAACCCTCGCAGCGCCGACCACCCTTGACCAAGCGCGCTATTGAAACCCTTTAGCTGAGTCTTTGGCGAAGGTAATCTCCAGGTAACAGGATCCGAACGCCGGCGACGGTTTGAGCGAAGTAGCGTCCGAAATGCGCCACGTCGCCGGTCAAGAGGTGGGTGGCGCGAGCGGCAACCGCGGCTTGGAGGATCGGCCGGTCTTTCTCGGGCAACTTGATCCCAGGAGGCAGAGGCTGCTCCGAATAGCCGCCGAGGATTTGCAAGGATTTTGCCAATCGTTCCAGCCGGTTCCGCTGGTCCCCGGGTTCCAAGTTGATCCATGCTTCTTCCAGGGCATAAGCCGAAGTAACCAGCTTCACCCCGGACAGTTTCCACAACTTCACGATTCCGGCATCGGGCCGAAAAGCGGCGGAGAAGAGGACATTGGCGTCCAGGAACAGAAGGTCCACTCTTATTTCCTGGCCGGCCGGCGGTGGGGAATGGCATCCGGGTCCAGGCCGAGCTTCTTGACCTCGGCGCGGGCGCGGGCATAGTCTTTGGCGTCTATGGCGTTGTTGAGAAGAAACTCCGCCTTCCGCTCGGGGGAATAGGTTTCCAAGGGCAGGGCGATGGCCCGCCGGATCAGCACGCCCTCTTCCCGTTCCTCCACGATCACCAGGTCGCCTTCCTCAATTCCGAAGCGGCGCCGCAGCTTAGCCGGGATCACTATCGTGCCCCGCTTGCCCACCTTGCTGGTTTCGACATTTTTCATTCTCGGCTCCCCCGCGCTTAATGTCTGAATATCCGACTATCTGATAGTATAGCAATCAGCCAGTATCAAGTCAACCGGTTGGCAAGATAGGCTAAGGGTGAGAATCCGGAAGGCGGCAGTCTTTCAACGGAGAATCAGGTCCATCTCCTGGAGTTCGGAGATGCGGTCGCGGAGCCGGGCGGCGGTTTCAAAGTCCAACTCCTGGGCGGCCTGGCGCATCTGCTTTTTAAGCTTGGCAATCAGCTTGTTCAGCTCGTCCGGCGGCACCCATTCCAAGGGCTTTTCCTCTTCCAGGGCCGGCACGGTGAAGTAGTCGGACTCGTCCACCGAGGTCCGGATTTCCCGGATCGCCTTCTGAATGGTTTCGGGCGTGATCCCGTGCTCGCGGTTGAATTCCTCCTGCATCCGGCGCCGGCGGTTGGTCTCTTCTATGCAGAACCTCATGGACGCGGTGATGGTGTCGGCATAAAGGATGACCTTGCCCCGGACGTTGCGGGAGGCGCGGCCCACGGTCTGGATCAGGGCCTTCTCGCCCCGCAAAAACCCTTCCTTGTCCGCGTCGAGGATGGCGACCAGGCTGACCTCCGGGATGTCCAGTCCCTCGCGGAGCAGGTTGATGCCGATCAGCACGTCAAACTTGTCCTGCCTGAGGTCGCGGATGATCTCGAAGCGCTCCAGGGTAGCGATGTCCGAATGGAGGTAGCGGACGCGCAAGCCGATCTCCTGGTAGTAGCGGGTGAGGTCCTCGGCCATGCGCTTGGTCAGCGTGGTGACCAGCGCTTTCTCCTTGCGCGCGATCACTTCCCGCAGCCGCTCGAGCAAATCGTCCACCTGGGTCCCGGCCGGCCGCACCTCCAGCTCCGGGTCCGTCAGCCCGGTCGGCCGGATGATCTGCTCCACTACCCGGCCCCGGCTTTTATTCAATTCGTAATCGCCCGGGGTGGCCGAGACATAGACCAACTGGCCGACCCGCTCCTGGAACTCCTCGAAGGTGAGCGGCCGGTTGTCCAGGGCCGAGGGCAGGCGGAAGCCGTATTCGACCAGGGTTTCTTTACGCGAGCGGTCGCCCCGGAACATGCCGCCGAGCTGGGGGACGGTCTGGTGCGATTCATCTATGAATACGAGAAAGTCCTTGGGAAAGTAATCGAGCAGGGTGGGCGGAGGCTGGCCCGGGGCGCGGCCGGTGAGGTGGCGGGAGTAGTTCTCGATCCCGGAGCAGTGGCCCATCTCCCGGAGCATCTCCAGGTCAAAGCGGGTGCGCTGCTCCAGGCGCTGGGCCTCGACCAGCTTGTTCTCCCGGCGCAGGAATTCGAGCCGTTGCTCAAGCTCCCGCTCGATCGAGACCAGCGCCTGCTCTATAGTTTCGCGGGGTGTGACATAGTGGCTGCCGGGGTAGATGGCCGCCTTGTCGCGCTCGTTGAGCACGAGGCCGCGGAGCGGGTCAATCTCGCTGATCTTCTCGATCAGGTCGCCGAAGAATTCAATCCGGATGGCGCGGTCTTCCTCGTAGGCGGGAAAGATCTCGACCACGTCTCCCCGGACGCGGAAGGTGCCGCGGTGGAAATCGAGGTCGTTGCGTTCGTATTGGATCTCGACCAGCTTGCGGAGCATCTGGTCGCGGTCGGCCTCGGCGCCTTTCTCGGCCTGGACCAGCATGCCGGAATAGGCCTCGGGCGAGCCCAGGCCGTAGATGCAAGAGACACTGGCGACGATGATCACGTCGCGGCGTTCGAGCAGGGAATAGGTGGCGCGGTGGCGCATCTTGTCAATCTCTTCGTTGATCGAGGCGTCTTTCTCGATGTAGGTGTCGGTGGAGGGGAGGTAGGCCTCGGGCTGGTAGTAGTCGTAGTAGGAGACGAAGTATTCGACGGCGTTGTCGGGGAAAAGCTCGCGGAACTCGGTGTAGAGCTGGGCGGCCAGGGTCTTGTTGTGGGAGAGGATGAGGGCCGGCCGGTTGAGCCGGGCGATGACGTGGGCCATGGTGAAGGTCTTGCCCGAGCCGGTCACGCCGAGCAGCACCTGGTCGCGGGAGCCGGCCTGCAGGTGCTCCACCAGCTCGGCGATGGCCTGGGGCTGGTCGCCGCGGGGCTGGAAGGTGGAAACGAGCTTGAAAGGCAATGCCGAATCAGCTAAATGGCCAAGGGGATAGTAACCGATTCGCCGGAGGCCTCGTTCACGACCACCAGAGATCCCTTAGCATCGGTCTTGAGCTGCTCGTTGGCATTGAGCAGCTCGATCCCATACACGGTCCCATCGGGGCCGATGTCCACATTCAATTCCTCGCTCAAATGCAAGGTTTCCACCTGGGCGGTCGTTTCCCGGAGCCGAATATAAGCGACATTGTATTTCGGATCATAGGTCAGTTTCATCGCCGTTCTCCTCTAAAAATAACGGACCAGCACCGTGAGCACCAGCCAACGTTCTCCTTCCCGGACTGCCACGGCTTCCACCTGTTAGGTTCCATACACCTGGTCTCTCCACTCTGCATTATAGGGAAAGTTTCGCCGGAACGCAATCCGACCCAGCCGGGTCGGAAGCGGTTCCCCAGTCTGAACAGTTTCGATCACTTCCTGCTCGGTCGCGCCGCGCTCCTCCATCCGGTCCCGGGCATGGGGATGAAGCTGAATCCTCATCGCTTCAGCCCACTATTCTCAATAGCTTCGCGAAATTTCTCTATGAATTGTCTCCTGCAGTTGCCGAGAGGAAATGGAATGGGAGTGCGATGCAGAACTTTAATACCCTCTTGCCTTAAGGATGAACCTGCAATTCGATACACTCTTCCGTGACAAACAATAATCCCATGGGTAGGAGCGATGTCTCGACACCGTTTTATCAAATCGGGTACAGATTTCCTTATTTCGGAGTTTCTATCCGAGTTTTTCTTACTGTTCACGGGCCTAGCGCAGGCATCAATGAGCCAAAAAACATCTTTTTGAAACCTGCGAAGAATTGAAGCCTTTTTGGAAACATCAACATCCTCCCCATAAACAGCTTGAGCAACTCCACGAAAGAGATTATCGTAAGTCAATTCAGGGGAGTAGAAGAACCTCCTTCCCCTCTTTTTTGGGTCAGGCGGAGATTCCCCAATTAATAGAATCTTGACGATTTGAGGACGATGTTTTTCTCTGAGATCCTCATACCATTTTTCGTTTTCATTAGCTCCCATCTTCAAGCTCCCTTATCGGATATCAGCAGATCAGGCACTGTGCCCGATATTGAATACGGCCCACTGAGTCATTTCTTAATTAGAAAATCCGAATCCTTGAAGTCCGGGATCTCGGCTTGGAGGAAGGCTTTGATCTTTTTGATCAGCCTCGCCTCGATCTGGCGGGCGCGTTCGCGGGAGATGTTGAAGCGCTTGCCCACCTGCTGCAAGGTGAGGGGCTTTTCCGCGAGCAGGCGCTTGTCGAAGAGGTAGGCTTCTTTTTTGTTCTTGGGGTCTTCCAGGGTCTGGCGGAAGGCCTGGAGCTTTTGCTGAATCAGCTCCCGGAACTGCTCCTCGGCCAGCACCTCGTCCACCGCCGGCCGCTCGTCCCGCAGCATGTCCTCCCGGCTCTGCTTGCCGTCCTCGGTCACCGGCGCGGCTAACGACTCCTCCCGGCCGGACAAGCGCTGGTCCATCTCCTGGATCTCGGACTCCTTCACGTCCAGCGCCTGGGCCAGGAGCTTGGGTCCTGGGACAAAACCCGAGGACTCCAGCCGCTCCTTTTCCTTTTTCAGGTTGAAGAAAAGCTTGCGCTGGGCCTGGGTGGTGCCGATCTTGACCAGGCGCCAGTTGTCCATCAGGAACTTGAGGATATAGGCCCGGATCCAGAAAGCGGCGTAGGTGGTGAGCCGGATGCCGCGGTAGGGGTCGTAGCGCTTGACCGCCTGCATCAGGCCGACGTTGCCCTCCTGGACCAGATCCAAGAGGTCCATCCAACTGCGGTGGTATTCGAGCGCGATCTTGACCACCAGGCGGAGGTTGGCGGTGACCAGCCGTTCCGCAGCCTGGCGATCGGCCTGGTCATGGTAGCGCAGCGCCAGCTCGTGCTCCTCGTCCGGGGAGAGCAAAGGGTAGCGGCGAACCTCAGCCAGGTAGCTCTGGAGCGGGGTTAACCGCTCCAGGCCGCCCAGGGGGCTGAGCGGCACCAGGGTCTGGCGGTCCTCGTCCTCCAGCTCCGACTCTTCCGGGCTTTCGAGGAAGACATCCTCGGCTTTGGCCTTGAAATTTTCCTTATCTGCAACCATAGCCGCCGGCAGGAGCGGATCTTCAACCCGTTCCCCGATCCGATCCCCAGTTTGATTATAATCGTTTTGCCCAGGATCGCCAAGCCTGGCCGAAACGAAGCAGGAGCTCGGCCTCAGGGCCGAGAGGCGACGGAGGATCTCGGGATCAGGGGAGAGGAGGTTCCGGCTAAGCGGCTTTATGGATCTTGCCGGACCGGAGGCAGCGGGTGCAGACCACGACTTGCCGGGTGCCCTGGGGGGTTTGGGCGCGGACGGTCTGGATGTTGACCCGCCGGCGCTTCTTGGTGCGGTTATGGGCGTGGCTGACTTGATAACCGACCTGGGCTTTTTTTCCGCAGACCGAGCAAACTCTGGACATGGCGCTTACTCCAAACTTAAAACCACATCGGCTCTTTCTTCAGCCGATCCTTGATAAAGACATCCAGCCGGCGCTGGATTTCCGGGTCAATCACTTCGAACGCCAGCCCCATCCCGGGGAGCGCGATCTTTTTACGGTGCAGGTCGTATTCATTCACCCAAACCACCTTGGCCATGGTCCGAATTTCTTCGTCGGTATCGGGCAGGCGGAATTTCACCTCGGTGCGCCGGTGGAGCGGCAAGGGATCCACCGTCCGAATAAAGCAGCCGCCGGCCGACAAGGTCGAAGTATAATTGGACAGCCAGCTCTCGCCGGCGGTGTAATCCACCGGCAAGGCCAAGAGAACCCGCGGGTAGCGCCGGGCGTCCTGGCTGCCGCGATAGAAGACGCGGTTCACCCGGAACAGGATTTCATCCACCAGCGCCGTCTTGGTCAAGTAGCCGATCGCGCCCAGCTCGCGCAGCCGCTCGATTTCTTTTTCACTTTTGAAAATCCCGGTGATGACCAGGACCGGCGCGGCCAGGGAAGGGGCTTCTTTTTTCAAGCGGTTCAGGATTTCAAAGCCGGTCATCTTGGGCATCAGCAGGTCCAGGATGATCAGGTCCCACCCTCTCGGCTCAGCGACAATCCGGTTCCAGGCCTCTTCACCGTCGCTGGCAGTGCCTACCTCGTAGCCGGCTTCGTGAAGGACATCCTCAAGCATGATGCGCATCGGGGGAGTATCGTCCGCCACCAGGATACGCTTTTTGCCCCTCGTCGCCATGAGCCACTTTCAACCTAACCTAGCACAATTCACCAAGGGATGCAAACAAAAAAATGAAAAAATGAAAACTATTTTTGATCTCATTTTTAGAAAAATCCTCCTTTTTGAGGGCTTCCTGGGCCGGGGATTTGACGCTGATCCCGGTCAAGCGGGGCATCCCAGGCTGCCCGGAATGCCCCGGCCTGGCGCGAGGCATGATCCCCGCTTATCACCGGAAGGTGGCAGATCGAAATTTGGGGCAGGGGAGGATGAGGGCTTGACCGGCAATCGGAAGGATTTGACACCGAGCCGGATTGCCTTTACACTCAAAAGAGATCACTCTTCACAAGGAATCCCTGGTGAAAAATAACAAGATCAGTCGGAGAACTTTTATCCAAAGTTCGGGGCTTTCGGTTGCGGCTTGGGCAACGCTGGGCCAAGGCCGGCCGGCCCGGGGCGGGGAGGCGGCCAGGAGCTCGGGCAACCTCTGGCCGGGCCGGGTGGCCGCGGTTTCCAACCCTGGGGCGGTGACGGCTTCCGCCAAGCTCCAGCCCGACCAGGTGCGGGAGATGGTGGATCGCGCCGTGCTGGAGCTGACCGGCGAAAAAAGCCTGGAAGAAGCCTGGGCCTTGCTGCTGCCCGGGCTTAAGCCGGAGGACGCGGTCGGGATCAAGGCGAACGTGATCAACCCCAAGCTGCCCACCCACCCGGAGGTGGTGGCGGCGGTGGTGGCCGGGCTGAAGGCGATCGGGGTCAAGGAGAACAACATCGTGATCTGGGACCGGGTCAGCAATGGCACCCTGGGCTCCTTCGCCAAATCCGGCTATACCCTCAATGACAGCACTGCCGGCGTGCGCTGCCTGGGCACTGACCACGAAAAGGTCGGCTGGGATTCCCAGGTCAAAGCCCGAGTGCCCAGTGTCAACCTCGAATTTCCGGTCTCGCGCCTGGCCTCGGAGATGGTGAAATATACCATCAACCTTCCCGTGCTCAAGGATCACAATACCCCGGGCATTACCTACGCGCTGAAAAATTATTATGGTTGTATCCCTCTGCTCGATGCCCCGCTCCTGGCCAAGGTCAAAGCCTCCCGCATGCACACCGGCAACGGCAATCCCCAGATCGCCGAGCTCTACAATAATTCCGTCTTCCGCGACAAGACCCGGCTGCACCTGGGCGATGCGCTGCTCTTCAGCCACGTCAACGGTCCGGGCGGGCCCGCCACCGGCGCCGCCTATGCCATCCACGCGACCACCGACCCGGTGGCCATGGACATGGTGGGGCTGGAAATCGTGGACCGGAAGCGCCGGGAGGACGGCCTGGAGCCGGTGGCGGCAAAATCGGGCTACATCCAGGCCGCGGCCGGGCTCGGCCTCGGGGTGGCCGACCGGGCCAAGATGGACCTGCGGGAGGTCAAGCTGGGATGAGGCGGGCGTTTTGCCTTGTAGCCGCGGCGCTGCTCCTGGCCGGCTGTGAGGCATGGCAGCACGCGGCCACCCCTCCTGATTTAAAGGCCTTGCTCCCGGAGAGCGGGGAGATCCCCGGCTTCGAGCGGGATGGGGAAGCCAGCCTGGGCCAGGGGCTCGAGGGCCTGGCCAGGATCATTGACGGCGCCGCGGAGAAGTATGTGAAGTTCTCGGCCGAACGCGGCATTTTTCAGGATTACGCCATCGTCCACGAGCGAGGGGAGATAGTCAGCGTGGCCATCTACCAAGCCCGCGACGCGGGCAAACTCTTTCGCGAGGGTTACGAGGGCCGGCGCCGACCCGAGCCCGGGATCGGCCAGGAAGCGCGCGCCCGGCTGGAGCTTTTTGGCGCGACCGCGCTCGATTTTTACCAGGAGCCTTATTACGTGGAGCTCTCGATCAACTGTGGCCGGCCCGAGGCCATCGAACACCTCCGCCAGTTCGCGGAGGCCATTGCTCGCCGCATCCGCACTTCTTCTTAACTCCCCTCTTCGGCGAAGCAGGGAGACGGGAAATGTCAAGACTACCGGACCGCAGGCAATTCCTGGGCCGAGCGGCCTTGGCCGCCGGCGCAATCGGGGGCCTGCCCCGCCGGCTGCTGAGTGCGCCAGCTTCTTTGCCGGCCGACCTGGTTCTGGTCAAGGGCGAGCCGGGTCCTGCCGTGCGGAGGGCGATTTCGGCGCTGGGCGGAATGGGGCGGTTCGTGAAGCCGGGCCAGCGGGTGGTGCTCAAGCCCAACATGAGTTTTCCGACCGGGGTGGAAGCCGGAGCCACCACCCATCCCGAGGTGGTGGCCGAGGTGGCGAGGCTGGTAGCCGAGGCCGGGGCCAAGGAGATCCTGGTGGCGGACTACCCGCTGCGCCGGCCGGAAGTGTGCGTGTCGCGCTCCGGCATCCTGGAGGCCTGCGCCCGGATTCCCCGGACCCAGGTGCGCTTTTTCGCCGAGGAGAAGTTTTTCGAGGAGGTTGGCGTTCCCCGGGGCAAAGTGTTGGACCGGGTGAAAGTGCTGAAGCCGCTCCTGGAAGCGGATATCTACCTCAACCTCCCTACCGCTAAAACCCACAGCGCCGTCGGGGTCTCGCTGGGTCTCAAGAACCAGATGGGCCTGATCTGGGACCGCGACGCCTTCCACACCCGCTTTGACCTGGGCCAGGCGATTGCCGACCTGGGCAGCGCCCTCAAGCCGCAGCTTACCATCCTGGACGCCAGCCGTGCCCTGGTGACCGGCGGTCCCGGCGGCCCGGGCAAGGTGGTCTGGCTTCATCGCATGGTCGCCGGAGTGAATCCGGTGGAGGTGGACGCCCTGGGTGTGACCTTGACGCCCTGGTATGATCAAGTGCTGCGACCGGATCAGGTCAGCCACCTGCGGGCGGCGCGGGCTTTGGGACTGGGCGACCTGGACCCGGCCAAGTTTCAATACCAGAGGCTGGAAGGCTAGGGTTACAGGTTCGGTTCGGCTTGCCCAATTTTCACGATTTCTGTATAGTAAGACGATAAGGCCAGTCATCCGCAGGCTCTGGGGCGGGCAGGCGGGAGAGGGGCCAGGACCATGAACCCGCAGTTCCAGATTGACCAGGGGAAAATCGCGGCCTTCTGCCAGAAGTGGAAGGTAGCGGAATTCTCGATCTTTGGCTCGGCCTTGCGGGACGACTTCGGGCCGGAGAGCGATGTGGATGTGCTGGTGAGCTTTGCCGAAGAGGCACATTGGAGCTTAGATGATTGGGCGGATATGATCGAGGAGTTAAAAGTCATTTTTGGACGAGACGTGGACCTCGTTTCGAAGCGGGCCCTGCGCAATCCTTTCCGCCGACATGAAATCCTGACCAGCCGCGAGGTCGTGTATGTCGCCTAAGCGAAGCGACCTCGCGTTGCTTTGGGATATGCTTGATGCCGCG
>Ga0315285_10002512_pt1 | contig 19135 bp, 14 predicted proteins | sample YL17G09_36_MG_FD_203698 | JGI IMG/M metagenome (GOLD analysis project Ga0315285, IMG submission 203698) | Sediment microbial communities from Yellowstone Lake, YNP, Wyoming, USA - YL17G09_36 | ecosystem: Environmental > Aquatic > Freshwater > Lake > Sediment | place: USA: Wyoming | collected...
CGGCCTGATGGTCCTGCGGCGACGCCGGGTGCGCCGGGCGTAATCGTCGATCGGTAAAAGCGTGCCGGGCTGATTCAAGCCGCGGCGTTTGGGAAGGTAGGGATCTGCTTGCTCGGGGTGTTTCGGAGGCCCTGGGCAAGCAGATTTCGTATCTGCAAAGTGATCTTTCGGGCGAAGCCCGGGAATGAGAACTCTGATAGCGGCGGCCGTCCTCGGCCTGCTGGCCGCGTCGGCCTCGCGGGACAGAATCTGGGGAGAATCTGGGGACACCATGAGAATCTGGAGAATCTGGGGACACCATACAGATTAATTCAGAAAAAGTCTTCTGCCGCCGGTTGCCACGCCGGATGACATGGTGCTGGCAGTTGGGGACAATGACTCGTGCAAGTCTGGCCATGATCGAATCCTATTATCACGCCGCCGCTTGGCAAAGAAAATTAATCTGTATGGTGTCCCCAGATTTATCCCCAGATTTATTCCGCAATTTAATCTGTATGGTGTCCCCAGATTTCTCCCTAATCTGTATGGTGTCCCCAGATTTCTCCCAGATTTCCCTGTATGGTGTCCCCAGATTTCGGGGTCCGTGTCGCCGGCGGGGCCGTCCAACGCGGACTCAGCGCCGCGCGGCCGCAATTTAATCTGTATGGTGTCCCCAGATTTCCCCCAGATTTCTTGTATGGTGTCCCCAGATTTCCCCTTTTTATCTGCTTATCTCCCTTTGTTTCTAAAACCTTCAGAGTCCATGTCTCCTATTTCGCCAGCATATTGACGACATCCGCGGTGCGGGACTGCGGTGTCACCGTAAGCGCCGTCACTTTGCCGTCGCGGAGTTCCCCTTCCACCGTGGTGTTCAGCGGCGCATGCAGCTTGAAGGAGACATTCCAGTCCTTGGGCCACGCCGGGAAAAGCAGCATCTTCCTGCCCTCGCACTGCAGCAGCATGGTCTGCGTCGTGTTGAGAATGTTGCCGCCGTGGCACTGGTCCGGGACCCAGTCGTAGTTCGGTCCCCAGAAGGCCGGGAAGCGACTGCCGCCGTGCTTGCTCGACGCATTTTGGACCAGCATCCGCCGCGCTTCGTCGGTCAATCCCAGCATGGCCGCCTGGATGGCCGACTGCTGCCAGCCATTAGGGGCCTTTTCGATGCGAGCCGCAAATGTGTCCCGTCCGATCTCCAGGTCCGGTTTGCCGACGCCGTAAATACGGAAGGGAAACACCGTATACAACTCGGGATTTTCACAGTTGCTCCGCCCGCCAAACTTCTCCGCCGGCAGGATGTACTTCTTGCCGTCCCGCACGGTCATGGGGATCTCGGGGATCCCTTTCTGGAATCGCACCCAGCGCTGCCTCGCCGCGGCATCGGTCAGTTTCGGCGGCAAGGCCACGAGGCGCTCGAGCACCACGCGCAGAGCAGCGATATCCGTGGTGGGATTGGTGACGCCGCCTTGATAGGTTTCGACCGCCTGGGCAGGGCTGATGATCAGCTTGCCCGCCGCGTCGCGCTTGAAGCGGGTGTCGAAATGAAGGACCATGGCATCGGTCCAGGGCAGAAGCTGCTCCTTGAGGAACCGCTGGTCCTGCGTGTGTTCGTAGTAGTCCAGCATCATCATCGACAGGTCGAGCCCGCTCGACCAGATCCAGCGGATGTACGAATTGACCATGTCGGAGACATGCTTCCCGGAGCGGTTCCATCCGTAGTCGCCATTGCTCATCAGCCCCCAGAAGCTCATGGTTTCGGTGACGTAGGCGCCTTCGCAGTTGAACCAGAGGCGGTTCCGCGCTTTGGCCAGTTCGAGGGTGTTGAAGTACATGGTGAACATCGGCCGCATGAGGTCGTAGTCGCCCGAGGCGAGCATGGGCCAGTAAGGCAGCCGCGTGTTCTGATACCAGTAGTCGCCGCCCCAGGAGCGCCAATCAGGATCGGATGTGACGTTGTCGCCATCGCGGTTCTCGACGGTGAAGATAGAGCCGTTGAACTTGATGGCGATAGTGCCCCGCCCCGCGCAGGCGCTCATCCACCGCTGGAGCGTGTAGCCGCGCGTGACCGTTTGAGCTTCGCCGCCGCCGCTGATGCGGATCCAGCTTCGGTTCCAGAAGTCGCGCCACCACCGCTGATGTTCCGCGCGGGCTTTGGCAAGGTCAACGGCATCCGCGGCCTGGATGGTCTTGTGCAGCTTGTCGAGCCAGGCCTGAGGGGTCGGGGTCTGGTCGGTGAGCGGATAGATGGAAACACAGTGCGACCGGGCCGGCTTGCTCGACTTGAGCGTGCCTCCGTCACTCTTGGCAAAACCCTTGCCGCACATCGCCGCGCCGAAGGTGCGGTTGAGCAAAGGATCCTTCATGTTCGCCATTACCGACTCGAGCCCTTGCAGCTTCATGCCGATGGGCCACACCGAATACTTGTTGCGATGATACCAGACGACGCGGTCGCCGCCTTCCACCACGGTGTCGGGTGTGATGTAGCACTGGATCTCCTTGGGGCGGTTGCCGCCGTCCACTCCATTCATGTGCCAGCAACTAGACCATTCTTGTTCTCCAAAGAGGCGTTTCTCGGTCCGCCACACTTCCGCCTTGGCAGTGACGTCAAAGGGCTGCGGGCCGTCGCATTCCACGCGGATGACCGGACGGTTCGCATCGACCCACACCTTCACCACCGTAGCCGCGCCGGGCGCGCCGCCGGTGATCTCGATCATGCCGTCGCGCAGCTTCAACTCCTGCCGGAAGGGCTGCCCTTTGGCAAAAGGCGAGGGCGAGAGCGTAATCCGCACGCGTCCCACCTTGATAATCCGGCTGTTCTCGTCCCAGGCGTCGGTCTTGCCGATCAGCAACAGCAGGTCGCCGTTCTCTTCCACCCACGCGTTCATGCCGATGTCGCCGTTGCCGATCGGCATCGAGCCGGAGGAGTTCCTGCTCGGTGAATCCCAGACGACATTGCAGGCGTCCAACGGATCGGAAACTGCGTCTGCCGCAATCGCCACCGCGCTTGCCATCAGGATCAAAACTGCCGTGAAACTTCTTGCCAATACACTCTTCATGACGCACTCCTTAGGGCAAAGGTTGGAAACTCTATTGCGTAAACTGATCACTACTGTCCCGTTAAGGTTTCACGAATCGACGGAAAAGCCCTATTTATCAAGGGTGCGGATAGGCAAATGACTGTTTTCGATTTGAAATCACGTTCACGTTTTGGCTCGTTGGAAAAGCCCAAAGGCTTCGTTTTCCTAGGAAACTCGCGGCCCGGTCCTCTTAGGAGTAATGAGTATTCAGACAAAGTCCCGCGAATTTGCAGCATCGGATTTTGCGAGAAAACGCCCGTTTTACAGGCCTTTTCGCACGATTCGCTCAGAATGTAAAACAGCACAATTCATAACCACTTGTCACTATTCAACTATTAACGGGACAGTAGTGTAAACTGATAGGAAATTTGATTTTGCATTGCCCCTCGGGTTGGCGGGGGGCTGTGCCCGGGGGGCGGGGGGTTGGGGAGGTGGGGGCGTAATTCGGTCATTTTGATGCTCCTGTAGGCCGCAGATTGGAGGTCCCATCGCCATTTTGCGCCCTTGCTTTGGCGTTTTCGGCCGGGTCGCGGCTCCCGTTCCTGGCATCCCGAGTCGATGTGCGCATTATACTCCCGTTCTCGGCGGTGTCAAACGCCGAAAGGACAAGGGCTTGGGCAGTATTTCAGGGCTCCCAGGTCGGCTCGGGTTCTTCGATTTCTTCGCGGCGGGCGAATTCCAGGAAGTCAGGATCGACTTCGTAGGACAGCCGCGAATCGGGATCGGGCGGCTGGTCGCCCGGTTGTAATCTGGTGACACCATACGGATTTTGCCGTCAAGCCAAAGCAGAAACGACACGGACCTGCCTGACCACCCTCCTTCGCTGAAGCTACGGAGGGCTTCGCTGGCTTCGTGCCGCCTCTGCCGGTACAATGCGTCGCAGATGGGTGAAGTGTTACCATTGTTTTGGAACGTGTATGAAAACCGTAGCATGGGCGTCTCGCCCATGCTACGGGAAAAGCCGGTTTTCATACACGTTCTTAGAAACGGTACAATAGCCGGGGCCCTTGGGGCCGCGGCAGCGACAGGAACAATCGCGGCATGAATGTCCAGACCGAGCCAACCAGCCTCACCGAGCCAACCAGTCCCGCGGGTTCCCGCGGCGGCGCGGCGTTTTTTGGCTTTTGGCTGGCCGTGGCGGGCCTGATGCTGGCGCTCTACGCCGTCACAGCCCAGAGGGGTCCGGCCTGGCAGGACAGCGGGATTTTCCAGTGGCGAATCCTCAACTTCGACCTGACCGGCAAACTTGGCCTGGCGCTGGCGCACCCGCTGCTGATAATTCTGGGCAAGGCCCTGAGCTGGCTGCCCTTGGGACCGCCGGCCCTTCGGATGAACCTGGTCTCGGCCTTGTGCGGGGCGGTGACGGTCGCCAACGTCGCGCTGCTTGTCCGCGGGCTAAGCCCTGACCGCCCGGCCGCGGCGTGGGTGTCGGCGGGGCTGCTCGGCCTGGCGCACACGCCCTGGTGGCTCTCGACAATCTGCGAAAGCCAGATGGTTTTCGCCGCCTTGTTTACCACGAACCTGCACGTGCTGGTCACGCTCATCCGCCGGCCTACGGCGGGTCTGGCGCTGCTGCTGGGGGCGATCAACGGCCTGGCGCTGCTGGCCCACAACCTTGCGCTTCTGGCCCTGGCGGTTTACGGCCTGACGGTTATCGCCCTATGCGCGGCAGGGCGGCTGCGCTGGCACGCGGTTGCCATTCTGGCGGCGGGATGGGTTGCAGGCTCGGCTGGGATGCTGGCGCTTGTAGCCCGGCAGGCGGCGGCGACGGGCCTTATCCCGGCCGTAAAGTCCGCCCTTTTCGGCCAGAGCTGGCAGGCTGACGTTTTGGGCGGTTCGGCGGTGGCGGTCAAGATGGGCGTCGGCTGCATCCTGTACAACTTCCCCAACGTCGCGCTGGTGCTGGCTGGCGTGGGGCTATGGGCGCTTCGCAAGGCGCCCCTGCGCCCGCTGCGATGGTGCTTCCGCGGGCTGACAGCCATCTATCTGCTGTTCGCCATCCGCTACCGGGTGATGGACCAGTTCATGTTCTTCGTGCCGTTTTACGTCATGGTGGCCGTGCTGGCGGGCGTCGGGCTGGGCAGCCTGCGGCAGCGGGTGTACAACTGGGCTGCGCCTGTTGCGTTGGCCAGCCTGCTTGCGGCGCCGGCGCTGTATGCCGCCATGCCGTCGATTGCCCGCTCGGCCCACCTGCCCGTGCCGGGCAGGACGGACCTGCCCTTCCGCGATCCGCCGCGGTATTGGCTCGTGCCGTGGAAGGCCGGCGAGAACTCGGCGGGGCTGTTCGCCCGCCAGGCCCTTGCCGGCGTCCCTGCCGGCGGGATGATAATCGCCGACGGCACGTCGCTGTATCCGCTGCTGTGGACGCGGCGCATCGACGGGCTTGGCCGGGATGTCGAGCTTCTGGAGGGCGCCGGTCCCCAGCAGGTCCCGCCGGGGGCGCCAAACGTGTTTGCAGTCTCCGCGACGCGGGGTTATTATCCGCCGTGGCTGGCCGAGTCGGCCTCGCTGGAAAAAGCCCCCGGCCAGGTCCTGTACAGCGTTGTTTGGCGCAAGAAGCCCGTGCCGCCGGAGAGCCGCCCCGCCGCGCCGGGCGCCGGTGCGGCCACGAGCCAGTCTAAAGGTTAGCCGGCAGACAAGGTCGCGATTCGGTCATATGAGTAACATCCACTACACGGTGTTGCAGGTTCTTAGTGATAAGTGGTGGGTCATCCTGCCCGCCTTCGCGGCATCCCTGATTGCCACGCCGATCTTCCGGGCAGTGGCCTATCGCCGCAAGATCGTCGACCGTCCGGATGACCTTCTCAAGCCCCATGGCCGGCCCGTGGCGTACCTGGGCGGCCTGGGCATTTGGTCCGGCCTGATGATCGGCCTGGGCAGCTACCTGGCGGCCATGCCCGACCTTGGCGCCAAGTGGTCCGGCGTCATGAGCGACCTGACGGGTCTTAACCTGGTCAGCCTGCTGAAAAACCCCGTGTGGAACCTGCTGGGAGTCATGCTCTCCAGCACTGTCATCATGGTTGTGGGGCTGCTGGACGACCTGAAGAACCTCCGGCCCAGGCAGAAGATAGCAGGCCAGGTCCTCGCCGCGGGCATCCTGCTGGCCGGCGGGATCGGGCTGCGCGCCGCCAGGCTGTTCTTCACCACTTTCGATTTCCAGCCGCCGCCCTGGCTGTACGTTCCCCTGAGCATTGTGCTTTGCCTGATCTTCGTCATCGGCGCCTGCAACGCCACCAACCTGCTTGACGGCCTGGACGGGCTATGCGGCGGCGTGACGGGCATCATCGCCCTGGGCTTCCTGGCCCTGGCGGTCTGGCTGGCCATGTGGGGGAAGAATCCCGGAATCGACGAGCTGCGGGTCGGCCTGACCCTGGCCATGGCGGGGGCGGTCCTGGGCTTTCTGCCTTACAACGTCCCGCCGGCAAGCATCTTCATGGGCGATGCCGGCAGCATGCTCCTGGGCTTTTTCGTGGCCTCCATGATGGCCTTGTTCTGCCAGGAGGGCAACAGCCGCTGGCTGCTGGCTGCCCTTGTGGTCTTCGCCCTGCCCATCCTGGATACCGCACTGGCGCTTGTCCGGAGAATCCTCTCCGGCACGAGCATCTTCGCCGGCGACCGCAGCCATCTTTACGACCAGCTCATCGACCGGGGCATGAGCGTCAAGAAGGTCGTCGCGCTGTTCTATGTCCTATCGCTCGGCGCCGCGGCGCTGGCGGTCGCCGTGGCCATCTGGGTCTGGCTTAAAACACGCCACGCATTGATCATCTACGCTGTTCTGCTGGCGGCGGTGTGGTGCGTATTCTGGAAGGCAGGCATGGTCCTGCCGGCGCCTCACAAGCCCAAGTGCGACAAGTCCGACCACCCGACGCCCGGCGGCAGCCAGTAGGGCCAACAACAAATGCCTCGGCAAGACCACAGCCCCGCCGTCCTGTCCATCGTCATCCCCATCTACAACGAGCTCGACACGTGGCGAAAACTGCTCGCCCGCGTCGAGGACGCCCCCCTGCCGCACGTCGGGCGGCAGATTATACTCATCGACGACGGCTCGACAGACGGCACAGGCGAGCAACTCCGGCAGTTCGCCGAATCGTGCGCCGCCCAGGCCGACCGCCGCCCAGGCCCCGGCGAGATCTGCCGCAAGGTCATCTTCCACGACCGCAACAGGGGCAAGGGCGCGGCCCTGCGCAGCGGCTTTGCCTCGGCCGACGGGGACGTGGTCATCGTCCAGGACGCCGACCTGGAATACGACCCGAACGACTACCCTCGACTGCTCGAGCCCATCCTGCGCGGCCAGGCGGACGTGGTTTACGGCACGCGATTCCCGCCCGGCAGCGGGCGAAAGGGCCGCCTTGGAACCTACCTGGCCAACAGGCTGCTTACCTGGCTGTCCAACCTCACCACCGGCCTGAATGTCTCCGACATGGAAACCTGCTACAAGATGTTCCGCCGCGACGTGCTTGGTCATATCCGCCTCGAGCAGGACCGCTTCGGCTTCGAGCCCGAGGTTACGGCCGGCGTCGCAAGGCTGGACGTCCGCGTCGCCGAGCTGCCCATCAGCTACCAGGGCCGCAGCCGGGAAGAAGGAAAGAAGATCGGCTGGAAAGACGGTGTGCAGGCGATCCGGTGCATCTTCCGCTACAGCCGGCGATCGAAGCGCCGGGCAAGGATGGTTACTGTAACGGACCTCGCGCCGGAGGAGTAGGCGGGTGGGGGAAGGCATCAATTGCGGATTGCGGATTGCGGATTGCGGATTTCCTCGGATGGGCGCCGGTGGTGCTTTTCCTGGGTTTCTGCGGAAAACAGGACCTTGTTGATGCCAACGAGACTTGTTGGTGTCATGGCCTTGCGAGACCAATTACGCACAGGGAACATGCTTCCGCGAAAAGCATGCGGAAGCATGGCACCGCCCGAGCCTTCCCCAATCCGCAATCCCCAATCCACAATCCGCAATCGGTTGGTCCGCAATCCGCAATCCGCAATCCGCAATCCGCAATCGGTTGGTCCGCAATCCGCAATCCGCAATCCGCAATCCGCAATCCGCAATCCGCAATCCGCAATCGATTGGTCCGCAATCCGCAATCGGTTGGTCCGCAATCCGCAATCCGCAATCGGTTGGTCCGCAATCCGCAATCCGCAATCCGCAATCCGCAATCCGCAATCCGCAATCCGCAATCGATTGGTCCGCAATCCGCAATCGGTTGGTCCGCAATCCGCAATCCGCAATCCGCAATCCGCAATCCCCAATCCGCAATCCGCAATCGGTTGGTCCGCAATCCGCAATCCGCAATCCGCAATCCGCAATCGATTGGTCCGCAATCCGCAATCGGTTGGTCCGCAATCCGCAATCCGCAATTGCATCTTTCCCCTCGATTCCCGATAAAGAAAAACGCCCCGGCCGGGCGATATAGGTTGTGGGACGTGTTGCGCCCTCATTTGACACGGACGCTTTGGAGCGGGTAGGATGCATGAAGGTATGGAGACCCCCAAGAGCATCGAGAGTCCCAAGGTCCAATGCCGGGATTCCGCGCGGAGTTTTGCCGGGCGGCAGATTCATCTCATCGGCATCGGCGGTTCCGGCATGCGCGCACTGGCCAACATGCTGCTCGAGCAGAAGGCGATCGTCAGCGGGTCGGACAACGCCAGCGGCGGGGCCATCGACCGCCTGCGGCAGCGCGGCGCCGACGTCCGCATCGGCCAGTGCGCCGGGAACATCCCGGAGCAGTGCGACCTGGTCGTCCGCTCGGCGGCAATTCACGACCAGAACCCCGAGCTGCTGGCCGCACGTGCTCGCGGCATCGAGGTGATCAAGTACAGCCAGATGCTAGGCCGGCTGATGGCCGAGCGGACGGGCATCGCCATTGCCGGCACGCACGGCAAGAGCACGACGTCGGCGATGGTGGCCTACGTGCTGCATGAGGCGGGCGTCGATCCGAGCTTCGTCATCGGCGCCACGGTGGGGCAGCTCGGCGGGCCTAGCGGGGTCGGCGGCGGGCGCCACTTCGTGGCCGAGGCGTGCGAGTTCGACCGCAGCTTCCTGAACCTCTGCCCGCGGTACGCGGCCATTTTGAACGTCGAGGAAGACCACCTGGACTGCTACGCCAACCTCGACGCGATCGTCGAGGCTTTCAAGGCCTTCGCGGCCCTGGTGCCTCTTTCGGGCGCGATCATCGTCAACGGCGACGACCGCAAGGCTATGGAGGCCGTGCAAAACGCCACCTGCGAGGTCGAGACGTTCGGGCTCTCCGAGGGCTGCACCTGGCGGGGCGTGGACATATCGGAACATCGCGGGCTCTACCGCGCAGCGATTATGCTCAAAGGCTGCGAGTTCTGCCGGCTGGACGTCCCGCTGCCGGGCATGCACAACGTCTACAACTGCCTTGCCGCCACCGCCCTGCTGCATCACGCGGGGCTTACCGGCCGGCAGATCGCCGAGCTGCTGCCGGGCTTCCGCGGCGCGCATCGGCGGATGACGCTCAAGGGCGAGTCCGACGGGATAACCGTGGTGGACGACTACGCCCACCACCCCACCGAGATCGCCGCGACGCTGCGGGCCATCAGGGACTTCTACCGCCCCCGCCGGCTGCTGTGCGTCTTCCAGCCCCACCAGCACAGCAGGACGAGGTTCCTGCTGAAGGACTTCGCCAAGAGCTTCGCCCTGGCCGATGAGGTGGTCGTGCCGGACATATACTTCGTGCGGGACAGCGAGCTGGAGAAGGATTACATTTCCTCCCAGGACCTTGTCGCGCAGATCCGGCTGCACGGCGGGACGGCGACCTACATCAAGACCTTTGACATGATTGTCGAGCACCTGCGCCAGCGCCTCGGCGCCGGGGACCTCGTGGTGACCATGGGCGCGGGTAATATCTGGGAAGTGGCGGATGAAATCGTTCGCTGGCTTGGAAAAGATAGTTAAGCGGGACTACCCCCTGGCCGGCGAGACGTGGCTTCGCATCGGCGGCCCGGCGGAGTTCCTCATCGAGCCGCACACGGTCGACCAGTTGCGCCAGGTCGTTACGGCCTGCCGCCAGGCCCGAGTGTCTATGCGCGTGCTGGGCCGGGGCGCCAACCTGCTGGTCGACGACGCGGGCGTCAAGGGCGCCGTGATCCGCCTGTGCCAGGGCGAGTTCGCCGATGTCAGACCGACGGATGTGGGCATCCGCGCCGCCGCCGGGGCCGACATGGGCAAGCTCGTGCTCCGCTGCGTCCGCGATGGCAGAAGCGGCCTGGAGGCACTGACGGGCATTCCCGGCAGCATCGGCGGCTGCGTGCGGATGAACGCCGGCGGGGTCTTCGGCGACATCGGAAACGCCGTCGAGTCCGTCGAAGTCATGAGCGCCGACGGCGAGGTCTTCACGCGCTACCGCGGCGACCTGGCCTTCGCCTACCGCTGGACCAACATAACCGCCCCGTTCATCCTGGGCGCCGAGTTCAGGCTCAGCGAGGACGACCCGCACAGAATCCTCAAGCAGGTCAAGCAGATCTGGATATACAAGAAGAACACCCAGCCGCTGGGCAGCCGAAACGCCGGGTGCATCTTCAAGAACCCGCGGGGCCTCTCGGCCGGGGCCTTGATCGACCGCGCCGGCCTGAAGGGCAAGCGCGTCGGCGGGGCGCACGTCTCACTGAAGCACGCCAACTTCATCCTGGCCGACAACGGCACCCGCGCCAGCGACGTGCTCAAGCTCATCAACGTCATCCGCGAGACGGTCTACAAGAAAAACGAGGTCTACCTGGAGCTGGAAATCGAGGTGTGGTAAATGGACTGCGCTTCCAAGGCCAAGGATGGCTGCCAAATGCGACATCATGCGCCGGCCGACGTGCTGGACATCACCGTCCTGATGGGCGGGCCGTCGAGCGAACACGACGTCTCGCTGCTCAGCGGCGCCGCCGTCGCCGACGCGCTGGCGCGCCGCGGGCACAAGGTCTGCCGGGCCGACATCAACCCGACCGACACCTCCGCCCTTGACCGGCCCGAAATCGACGTGGTGTTCATCGCCCTGCACGGCGAGTTCGGCGAGTCCGGCGAGGTCCAGGAACTCTGCGAAAACGCGAACCTCCGCTACACCGGCTCCGGGCCGCGGGCCAGCGAGCTGGCCATGGACAAGGCCGCCACCAAGCAGGCCGTCAAACGCCTCGGCGTGCCGACGCCCGACTGGATGATCATCGAGGAGTTCCACGAACCCGCCCGGGTCGCCAAATGGCTGCCCGAGCTCGACGTGCCCGTCGTGCTCAAGCCCGTCGATGGCGGCTCCAGCGTCGATGTCGTCCTGGCCCGCACCCACGCCCAGCGCGACGAGGCCCTGGAGGCCCTGCTGGACAAGTACGGCCGGATCATGCTCGAACGCTACGTCAAGGGCCGCGAGCTTACCGTAGGCATACTCGGCGACCAGGCCCTGCCCACACTGGAGATCCTGCCCGACGGCGAGTTCTACGACTACCGCGCCAAGTACTCCGACGACGCGGGCACGACCTACACCTTCGACCACGGCCTGGACGCCGCTGCCGTCGCAACGCTCCAGGCGAACGCCCTGGCCACCCACCGCTGCCTTGGCTGCCGCGACATGAGCCGCGTCGACTTCCTGCTGGATGAGAACGGCGTCGGCTGGATGCTGGAGATCAACACGATCCCGGGCTTCACCAGCCACTCGCTGCTTCCCAAGGCGGCCGCGAAAATGGGAATAACCTTCGACGAACTGTGCGACCGCATCGCTAAAATGGCGATGGCAAGGTAGAAAACAAACATGGGCAAGCCGAAAAAGACTACTCGCGGCGCCAAGTGGCCCCGTCGGCCGGGGCGATTTCGGCTGTGGTGGACCCAAATGGACCCCGACAGGCGGCGCGGCGGATTCTTCCTCGCCGGCTGGGTGGTCATTGGCATTCTGGCGGCCGGAGGGGCGGTAATCGGGATGCGGACGCTCCAGCGGCGCGTCATTGGGCAGCGTTATGCCGGCCCCGGCGGCGCCGCGACGGTCCGCGTGACTCGCGTGCCGGCCTGGATGCCGGCCTCGCTGGCGAGGTACGTCACCGAGATGATCACCCCGCAGAGGGCGAACCTGTCGGACCCCGAGTTGGCTCGCAAGGTCTACGATCTGGCGATGCACAATCCACTGGTCCGCCAGGCAAACCGCGTCGAGGTCCGCCCGAGCGCCAAAGGCCCCGGCGGCATCGTGGAGGTGGACCTCGAATTCCGCCAGCCCTTCGCCCGCGTCCGGTCCGGCGCCGACCACCTCTACGTCGACAGGGAGGGCTTCTGCCTGCCCGCCGGGCTGGTGCCCATGTACGTCCTGTCGCTCCAGGACAACCAGACCCGCGCCGTGCGACAGGTCTGCTACCAGGCCCTCGGCGAGGTGCCCGAGGCCTGGCGCGCAGCCGCCAGGCCGATCCACTACGTCACCATCGACGGCGTGCAGAAATCCCCCCCGCCGCCGGGCTGGAAGTGGCCCGCGGCGGACCTCGACGCCGGCCTGAAACTGATCGAACTCATCAGCACCAAGCCATACTACGCCCAAATCGCCGCCGTCGATGTCCGAAACCACGCCGGCCGGATCACCCGCAACGAGCCGGAATTGCGCATGTACGCCCAGATCGCCGCGGGCAGGCCGACAGACATCCGCTTCGGGCGGTTCCCAAAGCCTGGCAGCGACTGGGTCGTCAGCCCGCAGCGAAAAATGTGGTACCTCGACGGCTACGCCGCCAACCACAACGGCGTGCTGGCTGGAATAAACTCCTACATCGAGCTGCGCTACGACAACCCCCATGTCAGTTTGAACTAGTAGTAGGTAGTAAGAAGTAGGAAGTAGGAAGTAGGAAGTCGGAAGTCAGAAGTAAGAAGTAAGAAGTAGGAAGTCGGAAGTCAGAAGTAAGAAGTAAGAAGTCGGAAGTCGGAAGTCGGAAGTCAGAAGTCAGAAGTAAGAACTGGAGTTTTGCAAAATGCGGCCCAGATTGACGTAAGTCCTTATTTTACGTTGGGGTTCAGCAACGAAAACGAAGGTTTTATGCCATTTTGCAAAACTCCAGTAAGAAGTAAGAAGTAGGAAGTCGGAAGTCGGAAGTCAGAAGTCAGAAGTAAGAACTGGAAACTAAGCGAAGGGGACTGGCTCCGGAGCGGCAGGCTTTTTTGCCGCGGAGGTGCCTGTCCCCGCTGTTGGCAAAGTGCGTGACAACCGGAAGGCAGGACTTGACAAGACGTGGGTAGTCTTCTCATAGCCCCGTTTACGGGGCTTTGACCGCCGAAGGCGGGTTTAGACCAGGCCTTCTAGGCCTGGGTGATATGAGCGTTATCAACATTCAGCACGCTTTCAGCGCGCTTGTTTGTGGCTTCAGCCCAAAGGCGCACGAGCAAAGGGAATCTAATGTGCTGAAAGACGCGAGCAACCAAGGAACGCAAAGCCCTCTTGCGGCCGCATGGCGACCGGGCGGCCTGATATACCTGGCCGTCTGTGCCTTGGCCCTGCTGGCGGGCATGTTCCCCCAGTACATCTACCCGCCACGGAACATCCAGGCCGCGCCACTGCCGACACTGTCGGCCCTGGCCCTCGCCCAGGCGATGTTCATCCTTGCCGGCTGGCCCGTGCTGTGCCTCTGGCGCTGCCAGCAGGGAACCGTTCGACACTACGCGGCCGAGTCGATCATCGAGGCCCTCGCCTGGCTGATCGTCGCGGCCCCGCTCTACCTCGCCGCCGCCTGGCTGGCCGACGCGACCGCCCTGGACGTCGCACGAACCGTCCTGACGCTGCTGGCACTGTGGCCGCTGGCGCTGTCGGCCGGGGCGCTGATGCGCACGCGCCCCGCCCTTCGCCCGGCCGTCATGCTCGCAATGCTCGTCCTGGCCGCGATGCCCGCGGTGTGGTACATCTGGCGGGAGTTCCTCGGCGCCATGCCGGCTGATTGGCTCTGGGACCTCGCCCCCGCCACGTTCACCTGGCAAACCGCCGCCAGCCGAACACCAGCCTTGATCCCAATGCCCGCCTGGCCGCCCGCCGTCTGGCTGGCCGCCGCCGCTGCGGTATGGACGCTGGCCGCGCTGGGGCATGGTAGCCGGCGCAGCCCTGCGTAGCCCAAGGCGAAGGCGGGGCGGAGGCGGGGAAAGCAAAAAGGCGGAACCGGGAGTCTGGAACCAGGAACCTGGCCTTCTCAGGGCCGGAAGCCCGTTTGCCAATAGCCACGCGGCGCAAGCCCGTGGTATGATGCCCCGTTGACATTCGGAGCCCCGTAGCGGGGCGACTGAAAGGGGCTGCCATGGGAAACTAATCTGCGCGAATGCATTCATGGGTTCGCGTGGAGATAATCCTGTCGGTTGCGGTCGCCAAAGGAACATGAAATGAGACGGAACATCAAATCGCCCCTGCTGCTGGTTCTCCTGGTTGTCTGTATCGGCATCCAGATCCCCGAACAGATTTATTCGGCAAGATTGGAAAACAGGCGGCATTCGCTGTCCGATAAGGCATGGGAGCTTCAGAAGGCAATCGACAAGCTCGAGGCCGCGGGTGCGGAACCCGGCAAGATCGCTGACCAGCGAAAGGCGCTACAGGAGACAATGACGCAGATCAGCCAGACGTTTGATCCTCACCTGCTTCCCCTTTGGTTACGGGGGGCTGCAAGCGTCGGCGCGCTGCTGATTGTCGTGGTTTTATGGAGAATGAGAAGGAAACCAGGAGACTCCGAACCAGGTAAACAGGGAAGCTAACGGTTGTCCGCATTGACTGGCTGGGGCGTAGCGCGGCGGGAGTTGGACATGCAGCTTGGTGCGGCAATCCGCGGCACGGCTACAGCAACTGTGAAAGAAACGTCCGTGCCGGTACGACCAGCGGCGGGCGGGGTTTGGCCAAGCAGTCCGCATCCACGTATGGGGCGTCGAGAACGACATGGAAGGCGAAGGGCGCCTTTGTCTGGTCCTGGAAGTAAGCCAGCGAATCGCTCGGCTGACTGTCGGCCTTCTTGACCTCCACCAGCATCCAGGGCTTGCAGTCACGGACGACCACGAAATCCACCTCTCGCTTGAGTTTGTCCCGGAGATAACCAAGCTGAAACTCGCCAAGCCCGAGATCGGTCCAGCCCTCGACGGCCTTGAGCAGATGACAGGCGACGAAAGTCTCCGCCCGCTTGCCATCATCGGCGATGTTCGACCAGTCGCGCAGGAACCACTTGGGCTCTTTGCGCAGGGACTTCGAGACGTTCTTGAACCATGGGTGAAGGAGAAACCCAAGGTGGAATCCGCAAAGCGTCCTGATCCATCGGCTCAGCGTGTCCTGGGAGACCTGCACCTGCCTTGCCAGGCTGCTGAAGACGAGTTGGTCGCCGGAATGCTCCATGAGGACGTGTACGAGCGCCTCGATCTGGCCGAGCTCCTGAATCCTGGTCAGGTCGCGGATGTCCTCGCGCAGGAGTTGCTGCTGCCGAAGGCTGCTCCACCGCCGCGTGAAGCGGATATCGCGCTTGAGGAACGGCTCGGGGTATCCGCCGTGCGTCCACAGGGCGTCAAAGTCCTTCTCGGTGATCCGGTGCGGAGGGCGGATGACCTTCACCGGGTCGGGTATGCTCTGGCTGGCGATCTCAGCCACGGTGAAGGGGTGCATTCGATACAGGAAGTAGCGGCCCATTAGGCTGTCGCCGCCGCGGCGATAGGCGTCCAAGCGGCTGCTGCCGGTCACTATTGAGCGGACCAAATCGGCATATGTGTCGTAGAAGCCCTTCAGGAAGGACTTCCAGCGGGCGAATTTGTGCAGTTCATCGAACACAGCCACAGGTGGCTGCCGGCTCAACCGGCCCAGCCCCAGCCTGCCGGCGGTAGCAGCCGGACCGTCGAGGATGATCCTACGGTCGTCGGAATTGTCCCAGTTCAGGTAAGCCGAGGACAAGCCTCGGCAAGTGGTTGTCTTTCCCACCTGGCGCGGGCCGATCACAAAGGCCATCTGGCGATGGCGATTCAGGTGCTCCGCAAGCATCGTGTCGTATAGTCGAATCTGACGTTTCATGCCTGTACCATTATCGACATCATCGTGGAATAATCCAGATAATTCCACGATGATATCGATTTGGGTCCAGGGCCTGAATCCGTGTATGGCGGGCCGAAGGGACTCATGGGCGCCGCCGTGCCATTCATGAGCCGGGACGGCCACGCTGCGCGCTGGAGGAAGCTACGAAAGCGGCTTGAGCAGTTCGCTTACAAACTCCCCGACCTTTGCCACCAGTTTCTCCCGCGGCAAGCCCTTGTGGTCGGCGATTTTGCGGATGATGGCTGAGCCGACGATGGCGCCGTCGGCGACGCGGCAGATGCCGGCGACCGTTTCGGGCTTGGAGATTCCGAATCCCACGCAGATGGGCGTGTCGGTGTGGGCTCGCAGTTCGGTCACGCCGTCGATGGTCGCCGGCGGCAGGGAGTCCCGCTGGCCGGTAACGCCCGCGACGCTGATGTAATAGATGAACGCCTGGCTGCGTGCGGCGATCTCAAGGCGGCGGGCCGGCGGGGTCGTCGGGGCGATCAGCAGCACGTTGGCCAGGCCATGCCTGGCCGCGAGGGGCTCGATGGCCCCGGCCTCCTCCAACGGCAGGTCCGGGATGATAAGCCCGTCGAAGCCCGCCGCGGCGGCCTCGGCGACGTACGCGGCCGGGCCGTGACGGTAGATGATCGAATAGCTGCCCATCGCCGTCAGGGCGAGCTTGCCGCCGGCGTCGCGGTAGCGGCGGATCATCTGGAATATCTTGCCCACCGTCACACCGGCCTCGAGGGCCTCGGTGAACGACGCCTGGATCGTCGGCCCGTCGGCTATCGGGTCGGAGAATGGAATGCCGATCTCGCATATCCGCACCCCGCGCCGCTCGAAGTCCGCCAGAAGCGCCTCGGTGGTCTCCAGGTCGGGGTACCCGGCCGTGATGAACGGCATAAGCGTGTGCCGGCCCGCCGAGCGCAGCTCGGCAAACACGCGGACAAGACGGTTGTCCTCTAGGGCATTCTTTTGGTTGTTCTTTGATTGATTCGTGCTCATCCGGGCGTTTCCGAAAGAAGGTCTTAGGTCATAGCTCTTAGGTCTTAGGGGAAAGGGGTCCGAATCCTTTTCTTCTTTCTTTCGCGAGCCCCGAAGGGGCAAGCTTAGCCCCGAAGGGGCGATAGCTTTTGGCCGGGGGCGTAAGCCCCCGGTGGGCTATCCACCAAACTCCTCTGAGCCCCGAAGGGGCGACAGGGGGACAGCGGAACCGGTTCCGATATCCTCTGTCGCCCCTTCGGGGCTCACCTGTATAAAGAAGCTCGATCCGGGGGCTTACGCCCCCGGCCAAATGCTGCCGGCCCTTCGGGCCTGAAAAACAGAACGAAACAACACGAAACAGCGCGGGCAAAACCTGGGCCGCTACCTGATCGGCCCCTGCTCGTCCAATTGGCCTTTGCGCTGGAGGATATCGGCGATCTCGTTGCAGTCCTTGTCGCCGCGCCCGGAGAGGTTGACCAGCAGGATTTTGTCCTTGCCCATTTGTGGCGCCAGGGCCACGGCCTCGGCGACGGCGTGGGCGCTTTCCAGCGCGGGGATGATCCCCTCGGAGCGGCTTAGGGTTATCACGGCGTCGAGGGCCTCCTCGTCGGAGCGGGTGGTGTATCGCACCCGGCCGGAGTCTCGCCAGAACGCGTGCTGCGGGCCGACGCCGGGGTAGTCCAGCCCGGCCGAGATGCTGTGTACGGGCGCCGTCTGCCCGTCATCGTCCTGGAGGATGTAGCTCATCGTGCCGTGCAGCACGCCGGGCTTGCCGGCGCACAGGCTGGCGGCGTGGTCGCCGAGCTTCATGCCTCGTCCGCCGGCCTCGACGCCGACCATCGCGACCGCCGCATCGTCGGCCATGGGGGCGAATATGCCGCTGGCGTTGCTGCCGCCGCCGACGCACGCGACAATCACATCCGGCAGCCTGCCCTCGGCGGCGAGCATCTGCTTGCGGGCCTCGCGCCCGATGCAGCTCTGGAATTCCGTCACGATCACCGGGAACGGGTGCGGCCCGGCCACGGTGCCCAGCACGTAATGCGTGTGTTCGACGCTGGACATCCAGTCCCGCATGGCCTCGTTGAGGGCGTCCTTGAGCGTCCGCTGCCCGCTGGTAACCGGCACGACGCGGGCGCCCAGCAGCTTCATACGGAACACGTTGAGCTTCTGGCGGCGGATGTCCTCGGTGCCCATGTACACGTCGCAATCCAGGCCGAACACTGCCGCCGCGGTGGCAGTCGCCACGCCGTGCTGGCCGGCGCCGGTCTCGGCAATCACGCGCTTCTTGCCCATGCGGACCGTCAGCAGCGCCTGGCCCAGCGTGTTGTTGATCTTGTGGGCGCCGGTGTGGTTCATGTCCTCGCGCTTGAGGTAGATTCTCGCCCCGCCGAGCTTCTCGGTCAGCCGGCGGCAGAGGTAAAGCTCGCTGGGCCTGCCGGCAATCTCGCGCAGGCAGCGGTCCAGTTCCGCCCTGAAGCCCTCGTCGGCCATGGCGGAGCGATACTCCCGCTCCAACTGGTGCAGGGCCGCCATGAGCGTCTCCGGCACGAACTGTCCGCCGTAAGGCCCGAAGTAACCTTCCCGCGAGCCGGTTGTCGTAGTGGTCTTGTCTGTCATGTGTCGCGTTTTTCTCAGGCCTGAATATACCGCCCGGCGGGGCGTTTCAAAACGGCAATCCCAAAAACGCCCCATCATGCTAAAATGGCCGCAACTGCATTGGAGGTCCGTATGACGACAACGCGACGATCTACCTGGCTGCTGCCCGCGGCCTGCCTTGTGGCGCTGGGGCTTGCCTTGGCGGTCTGGGCGGCGCCGCGGCGCGTCCCGGCGACGGCCCCGGCCACGAAGAACCCCACCCCCGCAGCCAAGCCTCCGGCGGCCACGGCTTCGGCGCCGACATCCGCTCCGGCGCCTTGGCCGGCCCGTCGCGGCGGGATGCGAAGAGGCATGTTTGCCAAGGCCCGGCGTATCGAGGCGATCAACGACAAACTGGCGGACGCGTTCAAGGCCGATCAGTTGGACAAGTGCGAGCCGCTGATCAAGCAGATCCTCGAGATCGACCCCAACAGCCCCATCGGGTGGTACAACTACGCGTGCTACCAGAGCCGCGTCGCCCAG
>Ga0315285_10002513_pt1 | contig 19135 bp, 15 predicted proteins | sample YL17G09_36_MG_FD_203698 | JGI IMG/M metagenome (GOLD analysis project Ga0315285, IMG submission 203698) | Sediment microbial communities from Yellowstone Lake, YNP, Wyoming, USA - YL17G09_36 | ecosystem: Environmental > Aquatic > Freshwater > Lake > Sediment | place: USA: Wyoming | collected...
CTGCCGTTCGCCTCGCTATGCCTGGAGAAGGCGGCGGCCGATCCCTCATGCCGCTGCCGCACCGTCGCTGGGAACATATCAATGGAATTTGGCCCATGCTCAATAGATCCTTAACGGATTTTAAGGAAAAGTTCAGTAGATAATTCATTTTCCGAATGTTATATTCAAGCCTCCGGAAAGACAAAAAGTCGGATTAGCCCTGTCATTTTAGAATTCCGAAATGGAATAGGACGCTGAAATGCAATTGAAGAGACTTTTGCTATTGATGCTTCTTGCTTTTTTTGTGTTTTCTTCCACCCTCGCTTTGTTCGCCCAGCGCAGCCAGCCTGATTCCTTAAAAGCTTTCCGGACCGAATCGCCCGTTAAGCTGGACGGGAGCCTTGATGAAGCCGACTGGGCGAAGGCCCCCCGTATCTCCAATTTTACCCAACGCGAACTGAATGAAAACATGCCGGCGACCGAAAAGACCGAGGTCGCCGTCCTCTATAGCCGGACCGAGCTCTATATCGGCATCTGGTGCTTCGACACCGAACCGGACAGGATCATCGCTCAAAAAATGAAATGGGATTTCGATTTCGACACGGAAGACGATTTCGAGATCGTCCTCGATACGTACGCCGACAAACGAAACGCCTATTTTTTTGTCATCAATCCCAACGGCGCTCAGTTCGACGCTCTCATCATGGACAACGGCCGAAAAACTAACGTCGATTGGAACGGGGTCTGGTATGTCGCCGTCACGCGGACGGATAAGGGCTGGTTCGCGGAGATTAAGATCCCTTTTTCGACGCTGAAATTCAGCCCAGCGTACGAGCAAGCCTGGGGGATCAATTTCGAGCGGAACATCCGGCGCAAGCGCGAGCAAGTCCTCTGGCAGGGATGGTCGCGGGATTCCAATCTCGAGCAGGTCAACCGCGCGGGAATGCTTTTGGGTTTGAATGACCTGACACGGATGAGGGTCTTCGAATTCCGGCCCTATGCCGTCGGCGGCGCGGAAAAACAGAGGCAGACGGCGGCGGCGATGGTGGGCGACATTGGTTTGGATTTTAACTACCTCGTCAACCCCACCGTCAAACTGGACTTCACGATCAACCCGGATTTCGCCCAGGTCGAATCGGACGAGATGATCGTCAACCTCACCCGATTTTCTATTTCCTATCCGGAAAAGCGTCAATTTTTTCTTGAAGTCCAGAATTTTTTCGACTTTCCCCTCGGCGGGGCCCGGGCCTTCTACAGCCGCCGGATCGGGATTTATGAAGGCCAGGAAACGCCCATCATAGGTGGCGCGCGATTTCTGGGGAAAATGAGCCACACTACACTGGGGATTATGGTCCTCCAGACCGAAAAGACGGATATTACGGGTGCCAAGAACTTTTCCCTGGTCCGCTGGAAACAGGACCTCGGGGAGCAGTCTTCGGTCGGCGTGCTGGCTATCGGCGCCGCCCAGGCGGGACGGTTCAACGGGACCGGCGGCGTGGACGCACTTTATTCGACTTCCAAACTCTTCGGCGACAAGAATTTCCAGGTCGGCGGGGCGATCGCGGCGACCTATACGTCCGATCGGGAAGCCGCGTCAGGCAGCGCCCACCGCTTGTTCTTCAGCTATCCAAACGACTTCATCGAACTTGATGCATCCTGGGAGCGGGCGGGCAAGGATTTCAACCCCGAGGCGGGATTTTTGAGCCGGACGCGCTACCAGATGTTTTGGGCAAAATGGCGGATCAATCCCAGGCCGAATTTTCTTCCCTGGATTCAGAAGCTCCAATTCAAGCCCCTGGAGATTAACTACTATATCGACGACGTGACGCGCGAGATGCAGTCCGTCTATATGGAATTCCGTCCTTTGGCCATATTCTTTAAAAGCGGGGAAGCCCTGGAGATCAATATCCAGCGCAATGCCGAAAACCTGACCGAGGAGTTCGAGATCAGGGAGGGCCACATCATCGGCGCCGGGCGCTATTGGACGAACCGGGGGGAAATCCAATTCGAAACTTTCGATGGCCGACCGGTTGTCGCCGCGGCAGCCGTCAACTGGGGAAAATTTTACGACGGGACAAGCACGGAATGGGAGGCGGACCTGACCTGGAAGCCGAACAAATTCTATGGGCTAAGCCTGGCCTATCAACGGAGCGACATCCGGCTTCCGGGCGGCGGGTTCTCCATCGACGAAATCGTGAGCCGGATGAATTTTTCCCTGACGTCCAAGCTGTTCGGCGCGGTCTTCGCCCAATGGAATAACGATGAGAACAAGATCCTCTTCAATTTCCGCGTCACCTGGATCCCTAAACCCGGTGCCTCGCTCTATTTCGTCCTCAACCAGTTCGGCGATACACTCGACCCCCATGGAAACTGGCGGCTGAACAAGACCGTGGCCATGCTGAAATTTGTTTGGTATTTCAGCCTTCCCTAAAAGGTCGGGCCGAAACATGCGGTTTTCACTTTTGCGAATGGCTCCTCTCCTGACGAAGGCTCTCGGCCGGCCAAATTTTAACGAATTCTTAAGGAAACGTTCAGTGGTCAAATCATTCTCCGAATGCTATATTTATTTTGGGTCTGGCTATGAATATATTGATCATCGAAGACAATAAAAAGGTCGCTCAAGCCCTTAAGAAAGGCCTGGAAGCCGAGCACTACGACGTCGAGGTGGTCTATACGGGGGAGGAAGGCTTTTTCCTCATCAACACCCAAAAATTCGATTTGATCATCCTGGACCTCATGCTGCCGGGCAGGGACGGGTTGGAAATCCTGTCCGCGTTACGCGGCCAACAAGACAAAACGCCTGTGCTGATTCTGACAGCCAGAGATGCTATAGAAGACAGGGTCGTTGGTCTGGATGCAGGCGCGGATGATTATTTAATCAAGCCGTTTGCCTTTGCCGAGTTATTGGCAAGGATCAGGGCCTTGCTCCGGCGGGGGATCGACGGCCAGGTATTAAAACTCAAATTGGCCGACTTGGAAATGGACCTCGTCGGCCGCCTCGTCATCCGCAATGGCCGGCTCCTTCCTCTTACCGTCAAGGAGTTTGAGCTTCTCGAATATCTCCTCCGCAACCAAGGCCAGATTGTGACGCGCGAAATGCTGGCCAAGGACGTCTGGGAAGAAACGCAGAGGGCGACGCCCCTTGACAACGTCATCGATGTCCACATCGCCCGCCTCCGAAAAAAGATCGACGAGCCGTTTGTCAAAAAGCTCCTACATACAGTCCGCGGCGTCGGTTTCATCCTGACAGAGAGGACGCCATGAGACTTCGCCCATCGAGCGTACGGGTGCGACTGACCCTCTGGTACACGCTGATCCTGGCTTGCATCGTCTTGGTTTTTTCCATCTCCGTTTATCTGTTTGTGAAAAGCCGGCTGGGCCAACAGTTCGACCGGCAGCTGGACAAAGAATTCGAAGCCATCGCCGGAGAGGTTTCCGAAGAGCCCGGGGATGTGCGCGATTTGGAGCCCGAAAGTTCGGCCAAGCTTTTCCAACTCGTCCAGGGAAAAAATATTTTTTTCCAAACCGGTCCCTATCAAAAAGCGGGGCTGCCGGAAATCTTAAGCGTGCCGACTGTCAAATACCTGACCTTTCGATCAGCGTCGGGGAGGAGGTTTCGCCTGATCACGGGCCCTACAAAAAATGGATTTGTCCTGACCGTCGCTCAGGATGAAGAGGCTCTATGGAGCAGCCTCCGCACGCTTTTTATGATATTGGCTTTGGCTCTTCCGAGCGCGCTCGTTCTTGCCGCATTGGGCGGCTCCGTCATGGCCAGCCGGCTTCTTAAACCCGTGGCCTCGATGGCTCATCAGGCGGAAAAGATCAGCGCAGAAAACCTTATCGAACGGCTTCCTGTTGAAAATCCTGAGGACGAATTCGGGAAATTGGCGACCGTATTCAATCATACCCTCACCCGCTTACAGAATGCCTTTGAACGGTTGCAGCGTTTCACTGCCGATGCCTCTCATGAATTGCGCACTCCTTTGACCGCCCTTCAGAGCGTGGGGGAAGTTGCCCTTCAGGAAGATCTTGACGCCGGCGCCTACCGCGATAGGATCGGCAGTATGCTCGAAGAAACGGCGCGCCTGACTCGTTTGGTCGACAGCCTTCTTCTTTTGACCCGAGCCGACCGCGGGGAGCTCCTGGTGAATCGGAAAGACCAAGATGTGACAAGGCTGGTCGAGAAAGCCGTCGAAGACATGCGAATCATGGCCGAAGAAAAAAGCCAGAGATTGATGACAAACCTCCAGAGAGGAGCAACAGGGAGCGTGGATGAAGACACCCTGCGCAGGGCCCTGGTGAACGTTCTTGATAATGCCATCAAATATACCCCCCAAGGCGGCGCCATTTCCGTGGGATTAAAAGAAAGCGAAGGCCAACTGATCATCGAGGTAACCGACACGGGCCCGGGAATTGCCGCCGAGCACCGGGAGAAGATATTTGACCGTTTTTATAGAGTCGAAAAGGACCGCTCCAGGGAAATCGGCGGAGCCGGGCTGGGGCTGGCCATCGCCAAATGGGCGGTTGAAGCGAACGGCGGCCGCATCGAATTGGAGAGCCGGGAAAATCATGGCAGCACATTCCGGATCGTGCTGCCGAGATGATCCATAGAAAAACAAAACACGAAACGATAAGAAAAGGAGGAAGACATGAAACTCAAGAGTCTTCTGGCGCTTCTGGTTGCAATTGTTTTCGTCTTTGCCATCAGCTGCAAAGAGAAGGCAAAAGAAGAAGCGCCGGCCAAGGCTGAAGTCAAGGCCCAGGGGCAGGTGGTTGAAAAGGCGGAAGCCAAAGAAGCGGAAGAAAAAGAGGGAAAAGAAGAGAAGGGAGAGAAAGAAGAAAAAGGAGAGGAAGCCGAAAAAGGTCAGGAACAGGCGAAAAAGGCGAAGGTAGAACTCCCGGCGGCGGTCGTCAAAGCCATCAAAGACAACGTCCCGGACGCCGAGATTGATATTATGGACGTGGAGAAGGAAGTCGGCATCGCCCTCTATGACATCGAATTCAAAGCAGGCAAGGGCGAGATCGAAGTCGCCGAGGACGGCACCGTCATGGATATCACCACGATCATTGCCTTGAAGGATGTTCCCAAGGCGGCGGCCGAGGCGATCCAGAAGGCTGCCGAGGGCGCCACGATCAAACAGTTGGAGAAGTCCGAAGTCCGCGCCGAAATCAAGAAGGAAGGCGAAAAAGGCACGATCGTCAAACTCGCCAGTCCCAAATACGTCTATGAAGCGGAAATTGTCAAGGGCAACCAGACGGGAGAAATCCAGGTCGATCCAAACGGCAAGATCGTTGAGGCGCTCAAGTGGAACACCAAGGGCGAAAAGGAGAAGTCATAGAAGAGAGAAAGAACCGAGCCCAGAGCGCTTTTATTTCCCGAATTCAAGCACCTGGAACGATCCGGGCACGACGGACGGACGGGGCTTCGGCTGGTCTTTGGTGGGGGCGGGAGCCGGCCCGAATTCCGCCGTCACGACGAAGACATGGTGTGTTTTCGGATCCAGTTCCATCGTCCGGGCCCGGGGGGCTGTTTTAATCGTTTCGAGAACGCTGTATTTATCGGCTGATTCCTGGCGGACTACTGTCAACGTGCCCTCGCCGTTGGAGGAAAAGACCAAGCCGGTCCCTACATCATAGCGGACCGCGTCGGGGCCGCCGCCGATCGGCACCGTCGTAACGACTTTTCCGTTCTCGAAATCCGAGACGACCATCACTTTGTCGCAGACGCTGAACAGGCGTTTGTTTTTCAGGTCGATGGCCAGCCCGCTGGGGCCTTCGCCGGGAGCGATCGACCATCTCTTCTTGACTTCGAGCGTTTTGGCGTCAAAGGCGACAATTTCGCTTTTGTCTTCGTTGTTGACAAAAATGATGCCCTTGCCGTCCGTGACGGCGAATTCCGGCTTTCCACCGATGTCGATGGTCCCGACAACCTTGTTTGTGGCAGCGTCGATGGCCGTCGCGTTCGCTGTCCGGCCGTTGAATGTAAAAACGCGGTCCGAAAAGGCGTCGTACATGATGGAGTCTGGGTTTTGCCCGGACGACGGGATTTCTTCTAAAACCTTGTTTGTCTTGAGATCAAAAACGGAAACGCTATTGCCTCGCCCATTCGAGATGTATCCGCGCCCTTTGTCCGGAGCGAAGGCGACGCCATGTACCCCCTGGAGGTTAGCCATGGGCTCTCTCTTGACGCCGGTGTCGACATTGACGATCTCGACGGCGTTGCCGTGGGTCACGTAGAGGAGGCGTGTTTGAACATCCAACGCCATATAGTCCCAGCCGCCTTCTCCGCCGATGACGATCTTTTTGAGAAGGTGATAGCCGGACGGATTCGCTGGCTGGACGGCCGCCAGGCCGAGCCCGACTAAACCACAAACCAATAGACCCGATAGTAAAATACTCTTCTTCTTGCTCATGATATCATTATACTCCTTTTATGTCTGATCAAGGAAAACTATAGAGGGTGCCTCAATAACAAAGTTGCTCTCCTTTGACATTAAGGGTGGACTTGGCTATATCCTAAAGGATAGGAATCAGGCTTCCAGGAGGTGTGAGATGACGAGACCTATGGAGATGAAGAACAGATCCCGGGCGGTCGTTTTTTTTATCGCTTTTTTAGCTGCTACGTCCTTGGCCCTTGGCCAGAAGCCGGAAGGAACGATGGCCTTCACCGTATCCATGGAGCAGCCGAACACGCATTATTATCATGTCGTATTCCGGTGTGAAGGGATCAAAGGCGAAACTCTGGATTTCAAAATGCCGGCCTGGACGCCGGGCTACTACCAGATCATGGATTACGCCCGAAACGTGCTGAATTTCCGGGCCGAGGACGGGGCGGGCAAGTCCCTGGCGTGGGAAAAGACCGCCAAGAACACCTGGCGGGTCAAGTCCGGCAACGCGGCCGCCGTTGTCGTAAGCTATGATGCCTACGCGTTCGCCCCTTCGGTCGCCGACAGCTACCTGGACGACAGCCGTGGCTTCATCTCGCCGACCGGCGTCTTCATGCATGTCGCCGGCCGCCTTACGCATCCCGCAACCGTCGTCGTCAAACCGAATGAAACCTGGACCAGGGTTTCAACCGGCCTCGATCCGGTCGAAGGGAGGCCGAACACGTTCTTCGCTCCGGACTTCGATATTCTTTACGACTGCCCGATCCTCATCGGCAATCAGGAGATCCTCAAATTCGAGGTCCAGGGGATTCCCCACGTCTTTGCCATCCATAATCCGGGAACCTTCGACCGTGAAAAATTCATGGCCGACCACAAGCGGATGGTCGAGGCGGCTGTCGCGATTTTCGGGGAAATCCCATACCGGCACTACACCTTCCTGATGATCGGCCCGGGCGGAGGCGGCCTCGAACACCTGAATTCAACCGCGCTCACCTTCAACGCGGCCAGCCTGAACAATCCGTCGGGCTACAAGAGATGGCTGAGCTTCGTCTCCCACGAATATTTCCACCACTTCAACGTCAAACGGATCCGGCCGATCGCCCTGGGCCCGTTCGATTACGACAAGGAAAACTACACCAACATGCTTTGGGTGTCCGAGGGGATCAGCGTCTACTACGAAGACCTGATCCTCAATCGGGCCGGGCTCCTCAGCCGGGACGAGGTCCTCGAGCGGTTCCGGTCGACCATCGCCAGGTACGAAAACGCCCCCGGACGTCGCTTTCAATCTGCAACCGAGTCGAGCTTCGACACCTGGATGAAGTTCTTCAGCCGGGGAGGGAACACGGCCAACACCACCATCTCTTACTACGACAAGGGCGCGGGGCTCGGGATCCTCCTCGACTTCAAGATCCGCAACGAGACGAAGAACCGGAAGTCCCTGGACGACGTGATGAGGACCCTCTATCAAAAATTCTACAAAGAGAAAAAGCGGGGCTTTACAGATCAGGAATTTCGCCAGGTCTGCGAAAGCACGGCCGGATGCCCGCTCGCCGAAATCTTTGAATACGCCTCCACAGTGAAGGACATCGATTATCCCAAATATTTCGCCTACGCCGGGCTGGACATTGACGTACAGCTCAGGGAATTACCTGGTACTTTTTTCGGGGCCGCCACCCAGGACCAGGGCGGAAATTTGATGATTTCGAATATCGAATGGGATTCTCCTGCCTGGCGGGCCGGCCTTAGTCTGCAGGATGAGATCATCGCCCTGGATGGCACCCGTGTCAGCTCGCGGACAATAGGCGAGATCTTCAATTCCAAGAAGCCCGGAGATAAAGTCCGGATTCTTTTTTCGCGTCGCAATGCGATCCGCGAGGTCGAGGTCATTCTCGGAAAAAAGACGGAGCGGAGCTTCCGGATCAGACCCCTCTCAAACCCAAATCCGCTTCAAGCGGAGATCTTCAAGGATTGGCTGAAGGATTAATGGAATTTCCGGCCGGCCGGATGGACCGGAAGCAGCGGGATAAAAGATTCAGCCTGATTCCGTTTTGAAGAGATGAGGACGAAAATCAGTTTATCTTAACAACCGGACGTCCAGCCAATCCGCGCGGGTTCACCCTCCAAGTTGACTTCGATCGGCATGCGTTATATATTTCGCGCGACATGATGGAAACGCAATGAATCCCAGCCCCTTTCTCGGAGTTTTCCTCCACGCCTTGGGCGGGCTCGCCGCGGGCAGCTTCTATATTCCCTACAAGAAGGTCCGCGGCTGGGCCTGGGAAACATACTGGCTGACAGGCGGATTCTTCAGCTGGATCATTACGCCGTGGGTTGTCGGGCTGCTGACCTGCCCGGGGATCGTCAAGGTCCTGACCTCGGCCTCCAGAGGGACTCTGCTCTGGACCTACCTTTTCGGCGTGATGTGGGGGATCGGCGGCCTGACCTTCGGACTTTCCATGCGCTATCTCGGCCTCTCCCTCGGCATGGCTCTCTCGCTCGGTTTCTGCGCCGTATTCGGCACGCTCGTCCCGCCTCTCTTCTACCGCCAGCTGGCCGGCATGGCGGCGAGCCTCCCCGGCCGGATCACGCTGCTCGGGATCGTGGTCTGCCTCACGGGCATCGCTATCTGCGGCAGCGCCGGAATGCGAAAAGAGAGGGAACTCACCGACGCCGAGAAACGCGCTTCCATCGCCGAGTTCTCCTTCGCCAAGGGCGCTTGGGTGGCCATTTTCGCGGGCGTCATGAGCTCCTGCATGGCCTTCTCTTTCGCGGCGGGAAAGCCCATCGCCGAGGCCGCTGTCCGCGCCGGGACAGCGCCGTTGTTCCAAAATTTCCCGGTCTTGATCGTGGCCCTTCTCGGCGGATTCACGACGAACGCGCTCTGGTGCCTGACTCTCAGCGTCCGGAACAAGACGGGCCGAGATTATTTGCGCGTCCAGAATCCGAAGCCTGTCCCCGCTCCGTCGCTTTTCTCCAATTATCTGTTCTCGGCCCTGGCCGGCATCACCTGGTATTTCCAGTTCTTCTTCTACGGGATGGGCACGACCAAGATGGGAAAGTACGATTTCTCGAGCTGGACCATCCACATGGCTTTCATCATCACCTTCAGCAGCCTGTGGGGGATTTACTTCCGTGAATGGAAAGGCACGAGCCGGCCGACGCGCCGCCTAGTCGTAGGGGGGATCCTCGTTCTCATCCTGTCGACGATCGTCGTCGGGATTGGAAATTATGTCGCGACGCTGAAGTGATTCTTGTTAGCGGCCGTCAAGAAGCGCAAAAGAAAATCCTTGTCAGCTATGGTTCAATAATGACCGATCTGTCTAGCCCGCAAAATGGCGCTGCCCGTCCGATTCTAGACCAGGGCGCCCTTCTTGATGATGCCCTCCATGACGTCGGCGAAGGTATCAATTTCCCTGGCTGATAACGACACGTTCACCACGATCCGGATTCCGTCGATCAATCCGTCCGGGTGCTTGATCGGCGAGACGATGATCCCCCACTTGTCGAGAAGATGCTCGGTGAGCTTGGCCATATCCATGCCCTCGATGCCGAAGGTGGTGACGCCGCAGGACTCGGAGGGTTCCAGGCTCGAGTAGAACCGCACCCGCGGCAGCGTGCGAAGCCGGTTGGCCCAGCGCTCTTTCAAATACCGGATGCGCGCCGATTTCCGCTCGATGCCGATGCCCTCGTTGAATGTGATCGCCTCGGCGATGGCGACGCGGTTCGCCGGGGTCCGCGTCCCGACATCTTCGTAGCGGCGTATGTCGTTCGGGTTGTCCGTCCACGGCGGCGTCAGCGGCCAGACTTTGGGGATTCGATCCTTCGGGATCCGCACGAAGCCATTCCCGGGCGGAGCCATCAGCCACTTGTGGAGGCTCGCCGTGTAGTAGTCGCAGCCGAGGTCGGCCAGCTTGAAAGGCACGTGCATGAAGCCATGGGCGCCGTCGACGAGCACTTCGATGCCTTTCGGGTGGGCCATGTCTGAAATCCGGCGAATCGGCGCCATCTGGCCCGTATAGTGAGTCATGTGACAGACATGGATCAACTTCGTCCGCGGCGTCACCTGCTGTTCGACCAGCCGATAGAACTGGTCGAGCGGCACGGGCGGAGCGGGCAGCGGGACGATCTTGAGCACGATGCCCTCGCGCTTCTCGCGCTGCTTCCAGGAGCTGAGCAGCCGCGGATAGTCCTGGTTGGTGATGACCACCTCGTCGCCGCGCTTCAGGTCGAGGCCCATGATCGGGATCTGGCCTGCTTCCGTTCCGCCGCGGCAGATGACCAACTCTTCGGGATCACAGTCCAGGTGGGACGCCAGCCGCCGCCGGCAGCTCTCGATTTCTTTCCCGAGGATGGCCATGGAATGCCAGGCGGCGTTGCCCGAGAACTCGCTGTGCCGGCGGACGGCATCCTGAACGATGCGCAGGCCGTTCTGGACAGTGCCGTTGTTCAGGTTGATGAAATTCCGGTCTTCGGTGAACGCTTGCTGGACTTCGAACCAGAAGTCCTCGTTGGCCGCAACCTGTTCGGGACTCAGATCGGCCGTGTCGCGTCCCGCCGCCAGAATCCGTTCGAGAACGTTGTTAGGCGCGCCGGCCAGAACGCCGACGCCGACGGCACAGTTCCGGAGGAAATCACGTCTGTTTCCCATTCTGCCTCCTTAAGCAAAGGATTTTGTTTTTTTTCGGCCGCAGGCTATGGCTCGCCTTTGAGCGTCAATAACATGATGTCTGCGGCACAAAAATCATATGTTCGGCGGATGGTCGATGTCAAGAAGAGGAACTCGTTCACTCTTCAAACGCCCTCAAGCCGCCTATCGGCCGTCGGATTCTTAAGGAAGTTGTTTATGTCTAAAATTGGAAAGAACGATTAAGAAAATTATCAAAGAGACTGCAAAATAAAGAGAAATCATTAGATTCAATTCATTTTCCATATTTCGCCGGGATGGCGGAATTGGTAGACGCAAGGGACTTAAAATCCGACCAGGATGATTGAGGCATTTTCTAAATCTCCCCTAATATCCCTTAATAATCAACGAGTTCGATTCATTTTTGTGTTCCGTTGTTTACCGCATGAATAAACACAAATTGAACACACCCGAATTTTGGATAGTGTGACGAGCGGCAAATATGCCCCGTGGCTTGCCACGGGGAGCCGCTCGTCATCTTTGACCGTGTGGTAGTTATCGCCGGCAAGGAATTCAGCCAGGTGGTTTTTCCCGGAAACAAATCTCTCACCGGCAGAAAGCCAAACTGACGGAATGTTGTGGCGCGCAAATGGTAATTGGTCTAAGCGATAGAAGAAGCCCTGGTTGGCCATGGGAAACTCGCTGTACGCCCAACCCTGCTTGGCCGCAATCTCCTTGATCATATCCTCGAATGTGGAGTAGCGGGCTCCCATGCCCATCACATCGCGGCTCTTCTCCCAAACCGGCGTGGATTCGAAACTGATGTCGGCGATGATCTTGGCGCGGTCTGCATTTTCCACAAAAAACTGTATTTCCAAAAGGCCCTCCTCATCGGCTTGACAGGCGAGGAAGGTTAGCGTGTATTTAAAAGGGGATTTCCAGGGGGATCGGCTCGAAGTCCGCTTACAGCGACTTTTTATAAAGCTCATCCAGGTTGATCTTTTTCCCGGCCAGGATTTTTCTCAGGCTCGATTCCTTGATCCAGCCGCGGAACTTGAGGTTATTCTGCTGTCGCAGGAGTTTTCCGTCCTCGACATTCGGAGCGGACCGTGTCGTGCGACATCGAGCATGTCGCCTTGAAGACGGCCGAAAAGCCAGCGGAGTATTTTTTATGACAGGCGATTTCGAGAGGGACGGGAAATCTATCGTCTTTTAGGGAATTCAGCGGCTTCAGGGACGTCCATTCGGCAGGATGCTTTGGTTCCGATCAATTTTCTTAATCTTGACTCGATCCGCGTCCGGGATTATCCTCTTTTCGTGATGGGGAGCGTCGATTCCACGCTTAATGGGAGCGTAAGTCGTGCAGAGCGAAAAAGCACACCCTTATACTCCTCAGGAATAAAGAAATGGGCAATGCGTCGCTGGATTCGTAGGAGGGAAAAAATGTGTCTGAAAAATCATTTTCGTCAGTATGGCGTCCCAGTCCCCGTCCTTATACTTTGTCTCGCTTTAGGGATGTTATTAGCCGCTGATTCATTCCCTTCACCGCCAGCCATCCAAATCGAGGTGGATCCGCGTGTCGAGCTGATGAGCATTGTCTTCCGCTTGGCCGGGAATCTGGAATATCGTCAAGGCCTCGTTGCATCATATGCAAAAGATGTCGACGAGTACTTCGCCAAATTCAGGGACCATCCTGCAGTCGAGATGGCCCGGCGACTCCGCGAGAATGCGGGAATCGTGCTCGACGCGCCCATGGCTTTAGCCGTTCACGTCACAGACGTTTTCTCGCTGGAGGAACGCGTTCCCCTCGCGCCTCGGCCCCCTGAGCTCGACTTCCGCTGGACTCCGGACAGTGCCCGGGGCTTTCTGGCCGCACTTCGTTCCTTCGTCAAGGACGTCGATTTCAAAGGTTTCTTGGAGAGCCATCAAAATATCTACCGGACAGCAGTCGAGCGTTTGAGCGCGGTCCTTAATGGACAGAAGATCAGGGCTTGGTTTGATGGGTTCTTTGGGTCTCGGCCGAATTTGGATTTCATTGTCGTCCTGGGTCTGCTCAACGGCAACTCCAGCTACGGACCGAGTATCCGGCTTCCAGCCGGCAGGGGAGAGATTTATTCCATTCTTGGTGTGTCGACGGTGGATAACGCCGGGCTGCCGAAGTTTGGGCCTTCGGTCGTCGCGACCATCATCCATGAATTCAATCACGCCTATGTCAATCCCCTCATCGAAGCGCACAAGGCTGAGCTCGAAACTGCGGCCAAGAAGATTTTTCGCCAGGTAGCCGGCGATATGAGGAAGCAAGCCTATGGCAGCTGGGAGCCCATGATGTACGAGTCGCTCGTCCGGGCCTGCTGCGTGCGGTACACGTTGGCCTCCAATGGACCCGAGGCTGCGGTCCAGGAAGTCAAGCATAACCGCAACCGACGATTCCTTTGGACTGGGGAATTGGCGAACCTGCTGGGCGATTACGAGAAGCAACGGGACAGATACCCCACCCTTGACTCCTTCTTCTCGAAGATCACCGCCTTCTTCACGGAGTACAGCCGGAATATCGAGACCGAGGTGGCCGCGTTCAAAGAGGAAAAAAGACAGCAGATGGAGGACCTCAAGGCCAAGTCGCCCAAGATCGTGTCCCTGGTCCCGGCGAACGAAGCATCAGATGTCGACCCAAGACTGAAGTCGATCGTAGTCACCTTTGATCGGCCGATGAAGCCTGGATATATAGCAGTGATACGGCTGGATGCAAATCGTTTTCCAAAGATCACAGACCAGGTATCTTTTGATGCCAAACAAACGGTTTTGACGATCCCGGTGGAGCTCGAACCGAACCGGGAGTATGTCCTGGGATTCAATGCAGAGGAAATCCTGCTGATGCAGGATGAGCAGGGGAATCCTCTGGCGCCGGTGGTGATAAGGTTCAAGACGAGAAAGTAAGCTCGGCGTTAAATATCGACTGATCTCCGGCAAAACGATCTGCCTGAAGAGAGAATGCGAGAAAAACATGGGACAGCCTGACTGCGCATTGTTCAAGCACCGAAGGAAATTCCGCTGGGCGTGACCTTATCCTTTTTCACTTGGGTCGCCCCTCTCTTTCCTATCAACAGAGCCTATGATCCTGTATAGCCGCACTGCCCGACGCGAGGCGAGTTGACGACCGGCAACAACATATCGTCATGCTCGTGGTTTTTTGCGCACTTCTTGCAGAGCCAGGCGCCTTTCGCCCAGATGCATTCTACGCAGACCAAGTCTGCTTTGGCGCCACATCTCTCGCAAAGGATGGGAGGAGGCTCGTTTCTTGCCATCAGCCGGATGCGCTCTTCCATATGTCCTTCTCGGTAAGAGAAGACCTTTAAAGACAATTCGGTCGGCGTACCGAAATCGTATTCATGGAAGAACTTCATCCCCGGTCGAAGGACTTTGCCCAGCTTGACGTCCATCTTATACTCCTGGCGCTCAGGCCCCCATCCGAAACTGGATTCTTGAAAGAGCTGAGATAGATAGGTCCTTTCTTCGATTCTGAAAGCGCTCATATGTCCGCAGCATTCCAGCCAGATCGCCCTCAAGAAATGATCTAGATCGCGGAGCGTGGAATCGGAGCGGATTTTGAGGTGCAGCCAATAAGCCGGCTGGAAGCGGCCCCCGACAACAAGATGAAAAATTCCGGTTTGCCGGGTTCGCCGTTTATTGGATGCCGTCTCGGCCGCGTCTTTTTTCTCGGTGCATGCTTTGAGATGTCTAGTCATATCTTTTTTGGCGAAAGCACTCCCGCAAAGCTGGCATTTTCCCTGGAAAATATTGTCTTTCACTCGGCCTCCTCTGATTGGAAATCTAACGGAATAACCTTAAATCGTCTTGGGGAAGAAAGCAAGTCGATTGAAAAAAAACAAGAATTCATCTAAATTAAAAAATGACCCGTCGGCGTGGCGGAACGGGTAGACGCAAGGGACTTAAAATCCGAATATGAGGATTAGAGCAATTCCTTCAAAATCTGCGATATCCCTTATTTATCAATTATTTTTGGATTTGTTTTGGTACCTATAAGTTCCGATAAGTTCCTTAAAGTTCCCCGTGAATATTCACAAATTATTCACACGGGAGAAAAGCCGGAAAAAACTAAAGTTTTTAGATAAGGAGTTGAACTTGACAAAGGAGGAAGTTGATCGCCTTATTTTCGAATTGGAGGATCAGCTAAAAACTCTGAATTCTAGGCGGATAGAGGTGCTTGAGAAATTAGCATACCTTCAACAGCAGAAAAAGACGTTTATCGTTGCTGAAGACGCACTTGGCCAGAAGCCGGATGCAACGATTTCTGGGAACTCGCCTGCAAGCCAAAAAATCGGACTTTTTCGCTCTTTGTTTAAAGGTAGAGAGGATTTATTTGCTCTGAGATGGGAAAGCGCCAAAACCGGTAAGTCGGGATATCAGCCCGTATGCAAAAATGATTGGATTAGGGGCATATGCCGAAAACCTGAAATCAGATGTGGGGAATGCGCTGCCAGAGAATTTGTGCCTTTAACTGATAACGTCATTCTGCGCCATCTCTATGGGCTCGATCCGACGGGCCGTGCGGCTCGAAGGGCCCGAAAAGATTTTGTTATCGGGATATATCCATTGCTACAAGATGAATCATGCTGGTTCTTGGCTATCGATTTCGATAAAGCATCATGGAAAGCAGATGTTTCAGCGTTTAGTGACACTTGTTCTCGTTTTAGTATTCCATTAGCCGTTGAACGATCGCGTTCGGGCAACGGCGCACACGCATGGATTTTCTTCTCTGAATCAATTCCCGCAGCTTTAGCCCGCAAGCTTGGTTCGTATTTACTCTCCGAGACTCTCGATAAAAGACCTGAGATAGGCCTGGACTCGTATGACCGCCTTTTCCCCAATCAAGACACGCTGCCCGGCGGAGGATTCGGTAATCTTATCGCCCTCCCGCTTCAATATCAAGCAGCAGAGCAGGGGAATAGCGTCTTTATTGATGAAAATTTTGTCCCTTATTCTGACCAATGGCGTTTTCTCGGGTCCGTGCGGAAAATGGGCAAAGCAGAAGTCGAGCATATTGTCGAGGAGGCAAGCCGAAGAGGTAGAATTATGGGAATTCGTCTTCCTCTGATTGAGAGAGAAGATGGAGAGCCGTGGAGAGCATTGCCGTCCCGAAGAAAAAAAGATTTAGAAATCTCAGGACCGCTGCCGGAAAGAGTGAGGATTGTTCTGGGAGATTTGATCTATATCGAAAAGGAGGATCTTCCGTCAGTCCTGCGGAGTCGTCTGATTCGACTCGCCGCCTTTCAGAATCCCGAATTTTATAAAGCTCAAGCCATGCGCCTTTCGACTTATGGAAAGCCTCGTGCGATCTCTTGTGCCGAGGATTTCATGAAGCATATCGGCCTTCCCCGCGGCTGCCTTGAGGAAGTGGTTGAAATGTTTGAATCGCTGAAAATCAAGGTCAACGTCATCGATGAACGTTATGTCGGTATTCCAATCGAATGCAGATTTCAAGGAACATTGCGCCCCGATCAAGAAGATGCTGTTAGGGAGATGCTCGGGTTTGACACTGGGGTCCTGGCTGCTGCCACGGCATTCGGTAAAACTGTTGTTTCGGCTAAAATGATCGCGGAGAGGGGAGTAAATACGCTCGTCCTTGTTCACCGGCGTCAACTTCTTGATCAATGGATTGCACAGCTCAGGGAGTTTCTCGGCTTAAGACCTGAGGCCCTGGGCTCTATCGGATCAGGGAAGCATCAGCCGAGCAAACTTATTGATGTGGCTATCATTCAAAGCCTGTGTCGAAAGGGAATCGTTGACGATATCGTGGGAGAATACGGTCATTTGATCGTCGACGAATGCCATCACATCCCGGCAGCAAGCTTCGAACAAGTCGCACGCAAGTGCAAAGCCAGATATGTGCTGGGGCTATCAGCGACCGTGACCAGAAAAGATGGACATCATCCGATCATATTTATGCAATGTGGCCCAGTGAGATTCCACGTCGGGGCTAGGCAAGCGACTCAATTGCATCCATTCCGGCACCGTGTTGTCTTCCGCCCCACGAAATTCGTTTGTCGCGTTAGCCTGGATAAAAAGCTCTTCATTCACGAGATTTATGATGCCTTGACGACTGATAAAACGCGCAATGAAATGATTTTCGAGGATGTCATGAGGTGTATATCGGCGGAAAAGCGTTCGCCGATTCTGATTACAGAAAGACGGGAACATCTGGATATGTTCGCGAAGCGTTTCCAGCCCTTCGTGAGAAATATCGTCGTATTCAGGGGAGGCATGGGTCGAAAACAAAGACAAGAAATAAGCGAGCAGCTAAATAGGATCGGCGACAGCGATGAGCGTTTATTGATCGCGACGGGAAGATATCTTGGAGAAGGTTTCGATGATGCGCGTTTGGATACTCTCTTTTTGACCCTTCCGATATCCTGGAAAGGAACACTGGCTCAATATGCAGGACGACTCCACCGATTGTATTACAGCAAAAAGGAGGTTCGGATATATGATTATGTCGATCATCAAGTGCCCATGCTTGAACGGATGTATAAGCGGCGATTACAGGGATATCGGGCGTTAGGGTACGGAACTGAATAGGCTTGTTATGGATGTGGGCGTCACGCCAATGAGGAAAATGGCCTTGAAGAATCAATAGACGCAGTGATAAAATTAAAAAAAGAGGTCAATCATGAAAGCTAAAACAACAAAGTCGATTCAAAAGATAAAAAGAATCTTGTTGTCACATAAGCAGGATTTATCGGATAAATATGGAGTCAGGGAAATTGGAGTATTCGGCTCATATGTAAGAAGCGAGCATAGAAAAAATAGCGATATCGATATTCTTGTCGAACTCGAGAAACCGATGGGATTCTTCAAATTTATCAGGCTTGAGCGCTATCTGTCCGAATTGTTGGGAGCTAAGGTGGATCTGGTTACAAAAAATGCTCTTAAGCCCTATATAGGACAGCGTATTCTTGCTGAAGTCATCTATGTCTAAGCGAAAAAGAATTATTGAACTCAGAGATTATCTCAACGACATCCTTGAGATGATTGCCGATATTGGAGAGTTTACAAAGAGTCTGACATTTGAAGAATTTAAAAAGGATAAGAAGACCGTTTATGCAGTGATCCGATGTCTTGAAGTTATCGGAGAAGCCGGTAAACAAATCTCATCAAACGTCAAGAAGCATTATGAGCAGATCCCCTGGGAAGATATTGCAGCGATGCGAAATAAACTCATCCATGAATATTTCGGCGCTGATGTCGATATTATCTGGCATACCGTTCAAGAAGATTTAGGGCCGCTAGAGGCGGCGGTCAAAGAGATCGTGAAAGAATTTTCGGATTGATTTTTTACGGTCGTTTTCAGAGAAAAGCTGCCGGCGTGGCGGAATTGGGAGCTCCTCCCGGGGAGCAGATCAAGTTCGAGATAAGGGACAATATCAATACGGCCGCGGACATGATCGATCAACTCGAGTGGATGAAGAAGAAGATCACCGATTTGAGGGATGTGATGGCCCGAAAAGACCTGAAGGACATGGCGGCAGCAGTGGTGGAGTTTGGAAAAAAGTTCCAATCGGTTGAGGACGAATTGTTCCAGCCCACTATCGCCGAGAGCGACACCAAATCGTTCCGCGATCCGCAGAAGGTCTACGAGAAGCTCTCTGTGCTGGCGGGCGACATCAGCGGCAGCGTGGATTTCGCGCCCAACAAGCAACAGCGCGAGGTCTATGCCGTATTGAAGGAATCCTTGGCGACGCAGAAAGGCCGGTTCGAGGGGTTGATCAAGACCGACCTGGCCTCGTTCAACAAGCTGCTTGCAGACAGGGGAGTCGCCGGAATCATTGTTCCAGTCGTGAAGTGATTTCGCAGCGTCGGATGTCTTTGTCCGGCCATGACTTCGAACTGCTTGTAAAATCCAAAAGAAGACAAGGAGGGATCAAAAAAGAAAATCTGCAGCTCTTTGGCCGTCCTTAATCATCAATACAAGGATAAAGAATTATTTTTATAATTGCTTTGGCAGAGCAGGCATCTTTATCTCGAAATTCCCGCGAAGGTTACTTGCCTGGAAGTTTTTTCAGGTATTCCAGGGTGGCCTGGGCATTTTTAGTTCTCTGCTCAGGCTCGCCCCTGGTATCTTGGAGATAAA
>Ga0315285_10002516_pt1 | contig 19119 bp, 18 predicted proteins | sample YL17G09_36_MG_FD_203698 | JGI IMG/M metagenome (GOLD analysis project Ga0315285, IMG submission 203698) | Sediment microbial communities from Yellowstone Lake, YNP, Wyoming, USA - YL17G09_36 | ecosystem: Environmental > Aquatic > Freshwater > Lake > Sediment | place: USA: Wyoming | collected...
GGGAAGACAAACGGAACTTCTGAAGGCCTCAAGAACCGGTCCTCGTGTTCTGGATTGGAAGGTTCCGAACATGCCATCCATGGCGGCCTTGGCGTCATGGCGGTTCAAGGTTTTTCTCGGATCAGGGCTAAGTGAGCGAGGCCACGTCTCCCGACCCGAACCGGGAGAACGGTCAATTTACCGAATCAGGATCCCACCATTCACATCGAGTGTCACACCGGTCACCCAATCGGACCGGCACGAAGCCAAGTAGAGCGCGGCGTCCGCGACGTCCTCCGGCAACCCATCCTTGGGAACGGCACGGCCCACGTTCCATGAGGTGAAGGGCTCCGGAACATACTGCTTTGTCTGTTCGGTCAGGATCGGACCGGGGGCAATGGCATTCACGTAAATCCGAGAGGGCCCGAGCTCTCGCGCCAGCGTCTGCGTAAGACCGATGATAGCCGCCTTGGCTGCGGCGTAGTTGACGGCGACCCCTGGGCGACCGGTCCGGCCTGCCAGAGAAGACATATTGACGATCTTTCCGCCTCCCTGCTTCTTCATGACCGGGGTGATGGCCCGGCAACATATGAACGTGCCCGTGACATTGACCTTCATCACCGACTCGAACATCTCGACGGTCATCTCTTCGATCGGCCGATGGCGGGAAATCCCTGCGTTGTTGACGAGGACATCAATCCGTCCGAACCTCTCCAGGGTCTCCGAAACAGCTCGACCAACTTCCCCCTCATTCGTGATGTCGACGCGCGCCGTAATCGCCTTGTTCCCCGAAGGATCCAGCCCGTCCCTCACCTGTTTCACCAACTCAAGGTCAATATCCCAGAGGGCAACCCGCGCGCCTTCCTGGAAGAACCTCTCGGCAATGGCTTTCCCCAACCCTCTTCCAGAGCCAGTGATCACGGCTACAAGACCTTCCATCTCCATGTGTATTCCTCCTTGAGCTCACGCTATCAGGACACGGAAAGACGTGGGTTCTCTGTCTCCATTCGGCACAGTCGCCGGAATCCCAAATCAAAACACGCCCTTGGGAATCTCCACGTCCCAAATCCGCTGCATCTCTGCCATCGGAATGTCATAGACCGCATTCTTTGGCGGGAGCGGCTCCTCGCGCAGGAACTCGGGAGCATCGTAGAACTCCTCGGAAACCCCCGCGCGTCGGTTGAATTCCCGCTCGGTGTTGAGACACTCGATCCCCATCTTCTGCACGTCGTCGTAGGTCACGTCCCAGCCATATCGACTCTTCAGGAACAGCGCCAGCAATTCGGGCTTCTTCACAAAGGGCGGGCGGGTGAACAGGCAGAGTCCCATGGTATCGAGAATGGCCGCCCGGATCTGCAGCTTGCGGGAGCTCTCAACCTGCCGCTCCTGGCCCAACGGATTGATGGTCGTGGCGGTTTCGAACGCATTCCCCGCCGTATGGTCGGCGCCCATGGGGGAGGTGACATACGTGACGCCGTTTCCCTTGAGCGCCCTTGGATCGTAGCCGGGGATCGCCTGGCCCTTGATCGCCGGGATCCGCCGAACACCCAGCACCCGTCCTGTGATCACTACCCCGCTACCCAGGATCCGGCCCAAATAGGTTCCGTGGCCGATCTCGCGGATCAGGTCTTTCGCCCCTTCCGCATCGCCGAACGGGATGACCCCCGCCTCCATCGCCACCCCAATGGCTGCCCCCGCTTCAATCGTGTCAACCCCGACCTGGTTGCACAGGTCATTCATTCCCGCAATCCCATCCAGGTCCCCAACGCCGCAGTTGGAGCCCAGGAGGGCAATGTTCTCATACTGGATCGAGGCCACCGCCTTCTTCCCTGACGGATCAGGAAAGACGTTGGAGCACTTGATGACACACCCTTGCACGCAGAGCGTCCCGGACCGCCCTTCGCCGCTCCGCTCCTCGATCACCTCGGCCACGCGATCGCCGGAAATCGCCTCCGCGTGTTCGAATTGGCCTACGCTAAAGTTTCTCGTGGTCAAGAGCCCCAGCGCGTTCGCCGCCATCAGAATCGCGGGCGTCCCATACTTGTGCCGGTTCTCGGTCTTCGGATCCGCAAGAATCATTTGCACGAATTCCTTGCTTGTGTCACGGAGCAGGGCCTGATCGAAGACCGGCGGAGGCGGCGCACCCGTGTCGTCGATGACAATCGCTTTGATGCCCTTCGACCCCATCACGGCCCCGAGACCGCCCCGGGCCGCCTTCCGCAGTTGAATGTCCTGCGCATCGGTCACCGCCACGCCCGCGCTCAGTAGCTTCATCTCCCCCGCCGGTCCGACACACATGATCGCCGCATTGGGGTCAAAACGCTTCCGGAGGATCTGGAAGGTTTCCGTCACCCATTTGCCCTTGAGTTCGGGCATGGCGGAGAGGGTCATGGCGTTTTTGGTGATACTGAGGACGTCCGTGTGCGGAGTGTCGGGGAGATCCTCGAGGACCAAGGCCTTGATGCCAAGGCGCGCGAGTTGTCTGCCGGCTTCACCCCCCACGTCGCTCTCTTTGACGCCCCCCGTGAGCGGGCTCTTCCCGCCGACCGAGAATTTCCCGGCCGTGGTCACGGGCGTGTCCCCCAGCAGCCCGGGGGTGATGATCAGCTTATTGCGCCGTCCCAACGGATCACACGTTGGGGGCACCTCTCGGAGGAGGAGCTTCGCAACCAACAGCCGTCCTGCCCAGCGCAGCTCCTCCGATGTGGCTTCCTGTTTGGCGATTTTCCCAGTGCGAGTATTGACCCGGATAATCCATTTCATTTAGGCACATTCCTCTCGCAACCGCAGAGGACTCTGCACGCGTTCTAGGAGTTGGTTGAGATTGCTGACGCTTGCCGCGCTCAGCTCTATGCCTTCCGCCTCGCTCCTCTTCTCCTTTTCGGACTCGATTTCTCCAGGGACGTAGATTCGGGAGACCCCACGGGCCTTTTTGGAATCCCGGATCATGCGCAGATAGGCTTTGAGCAATGATTGGAAGTGGTCCAGGGGCATGAAGCGCGCGATGTCAATCGCCATTGCGCACATGCCGACGCCTGTGGGGCCGACAGGCTGATGAAAGGTCTTCACGTTGGGACCGTATTGGGATCCCGAGAGTAAACCGCTGAGGACATCGATCATGAATGCAAGTCCATACCCCTTTGGCCCGCCAATGGGTAACAGGGTCCCCTTCATGGCAGCCGTGGGATTCGTCGTTGGCATTCCCGTCTCATCGAGGGCCCACCCCAACGGGATGGGTTCTTTCATCCGCTCTGCGCGTCGGATCTTCCCTCGGGCGACGACGCTGGAGGCCATGTCGAGCACGACCGGTTCCTCTGCGCCATTTGGAACGGCAATGGCGATGGGGTTGGTGCCAAAGAAGGGCTCGGTTCCGCCCCATGGTGCCATGGCGGGAGCGGCATTGCCCATCGCAATCCCGACCATGCCCTGCCTTGCCGCCTGCATGGCGTAGAAGGCCAGGATCCCCACATGATTGGTATTCCGCACGAGCACCGTTCCGATGCCGAACATGCGCGCTTTTTGAATGCTCAGCTCCATGGCGCGATGGGCGGCAACCTGGCCCAGGCCATCCGCCCCGTCGATGAGGGCGGTAGCACCGTCATCTTTGACAACCTTCACGGCTGTTGGGACTTGAATCATTCGGGCATCAATGCGGCGCGAAAGGAGCGTCAGGAAATGGACGCCGTGCGTGTCGATCCCTCGCATGTCCGCATGGACCAAGCTCTCCGCTACTAGCGCCGCTTCCTCGTCCGTGGCCCGAAACCCCTTGAGGATTTCCACCGCGACTTCCTTCAATTGCGCTGATTTAATTCTCATGACCGCACCCAATGGGCTGTCTCCCTCTGCCCCTGGGGGGGGAGAGATGGGATGAGGAGTGTCAATCCTCGACCAAGCCGAGGGCTGCAAACACCTTCTCCAGTTTGTTCAATTCGACGCTGGAAATCCCCGCCTTGAGTTGTTCTGCCTTCTTCTCTTCTGCGCGCTTCCGCTCGATCGACTTCTCCAGCACTGCGGCACATTCTTTCCGATCGACCACCACGATCCCATCATCATCGCCGAGGATCAGATCGCCAGGATGGACGACAACCGCTCCAAAAACAGTCGGATGATTAATCAGCCCGAGCACGGCTTTGGCCGTTCCCCGGATGGAGAATCCCCGGCAGAAGATCGGAAAGCCCATCGCGACAATCTCTTCGGAATCGCGGACGCACCCATCGATGGCCAATCCGCCGAGCTGTCGAGCTTGCGCGGAAGTCGCCATCAAGCCGCCCCAATATCCGGCTTCTGGATACCCGCTCACCGACGTGACGAGCACATCACCGGGTTGAGCCTTCTCTAGAGCCTTGTGGAGCATCAGGTTGTCTCCAGGAGCGCATTGGACGGTGAAGGCTGGACCGCAGAGGCGAAGGCCCTTCCGAATCGGTTTGATCGCGGGATCCACGGCCCCTTTCCGGCCGGAGGCCTCGTGAACCGTAGCCGCTCCGAGCGTTCTGAAGCGTTCGATGAGTTCCTTCGAAGGTCTTTCGATTCTTGTTTTGATGTGAATCAAGAATATCCTCCTGTGGAGAAGCACAGCCGCATCGACGTGTTGTTTCGGATCTTATCGCCCGTTGCGGCCTGCCTGCCGGCAGGCACTCAGCCGAACGGGCAAGTGGCCGCAGTTACAGGTTGAATCCCTGTGCTAGCCTCAAATGATGCTCTTGATGTAATCCAGAGAATTCTTGAGATGGGTCTTTATGGCCCGCTCGCAGCGGGCGGGGTCCTGTGAGGCCAACGCTTCCAGGATCTCCATGTGCTCCTTGAACGATTCCTCCGGCCGCCCCTCATGCGGATCGCTGAAGAAATGAATTCGATGGCGAACGATGTGATCCTGAAGCCGTCGGTAGATCGCCATCAGGCGCTGGTTTCCAATCGACTCGAAGATGAATGCATGAATCTGATCGCCCGAGCGGAAACGCCGCGATGGACTGCCCTGGGAGGACCCCTCCGACGACTCGAAAGCCCTTCGGATTGCTTCCAGCTTCTCCGGGTTGTGCCTGAGTGCCGCCCGCTTGATCGCCTCGCCCTCCAGGATCTCTCTGATCTCAAAGGTCTCCCGGACGTCCTGGATGGAGATGCGAGATACAAAGTTGCCCCTTCCCGGGATGTTTTCAACAAACCCCTCTTCCTCCAACTGCTGAATAGCCTCCCGGATGGGCGTCTTGCTGGTCTTGAGCTCCTTGGAAAGGATCCTTTCGTTGATCGGCTCTCCGGGTTTCAGATCCTGGTTGATGATCCGCTGCTTGACCGTCTCGTGGACACGCAACTTCTTACTCTTTGGCTCTTTCATCGGTCTGTAGACCTTCGCAGAATGTTAACGAGATATTCCTAGAATAATAATAGTATATTTGCAAAATTCTGTCAAGAGATTTCTTTCAAGATCAGGAAATGAGGACGAAGGCGGCGCTTCTCATCGCACCTGGAAGGATCCAAATCGCAGAGATCCCCGCCCCTGAACCGCGGCCCAACGAGGTTCTGGTGCGCCTTCGACTGGCAGGGGCATGCGGCGCTGATTATGCCATTTACTCCGGAATGGTCCGGGGACCGCTCCCGCCGGTGCCTGGTTACGAGGCGGTGGGTGAAGTTGCATCTCTGGCTGCGAGGGCTTCGCGTTTCCGTGTGGGAGAGCAGGCCACGTGCAGCCCAGTTTCGTCTGCGGGAAATGCGATACGTGTCGAAGCGGCAAGACCAACATCAGCCGGCACAGGGTGCGGCTGGGGGCTGGATGTCCACGGCGTGTTCCCCGACTACGCTGCCGCCCCGTTCGCCGGAGGGAGTGGCGCCGACCTTACGGCACGCCGCCCTACCGGTCAAGGACGATGTGGCCTCCCTCGGTTTGGGTTCGACCCTTGCAGAACCCAGAGGTGCAAGTCATCTCACCGCCGGAGCCTCCGGAGCGGCGAGATCGCGGAACTCGGGGAGCAACATTACTTGCGCCGCAGTGATGGCGCGAGGATCCCACCGCACCTGCTCGATGACCACGACGACCACATGGGCGGTCTCGTTGCGTAGGCGGACGCTCACGCGGCCCGGCGAAAACCTCTGCCGGAGCTGGTACCAGCCATCGTCCCGGTAGGTGAAGGCGACCTCTGGCGGGCCGTGGGGATCCGGCTCGAGCGGGCACGTCGCGTGCAGCCGCAGGGCCCGCACCCGGAATGCCTCGTTGGGCAGCGTGACGGAGAGGGTGCGCTCGGTTCCGGGAAGCAGGTACTGCTGGACCCACACGTGTGGGCTGTTGGCAGGGCCGCCGATGCAGTAGATCTCATCCTTGGCCCCGCGAAGCGCGGGGTGGACGGAATAGCGCAGCTCCACGTTCTGCTTGAGGTCGGCGCCGTACTCGACCGCGCAGACGTCACAGTGGACGCGACTGGGTACGTTTGCCAGCATCCCTGCCTGCCCATGGGGAACCCGGCAGTTCGGGCACATGACCTCCCACGTATAGTAGAGCGCGCCGAGGCGCGCAGCCTGCATGAAGAGGCGCAGCACCTCCGCCCGGTCGGCCCCCCATCCATCGGCCAGGGCATAGGGTTGCATCCGCAGGACCTCGCGGTCCGGGGCGGTGGCCAGGTGTCGGGCGAATCGTTTCACCACGGGCTCGGGCAGGGACGCTTGCAGGAGGCCTGCGACGAGCTGGTCTAGTCTGGCCTCATCGGTCGGAGTCAGCCGGCTTGACGGTGGCACCAGCAGGTCGACCCCCGTCTGTCGAAGCGCCACGAATTGCTCGCAGTAGGCCAGGGTGTCCCGGATCCCCTTCCACCCCATCAGGCGGGCAACGCCCCAGCCGATCAGGGTGCGGGGAGTCACCTCGGCGAAGAGTCGGACCGAGGTCCCCTCGCCCTTCGGAGACAGCTCCGCTCCCCCGTAGAATGTGTCCAGGAACCCGGTCTCGAAGGCGCGCAGCACCGCGTACCGTTCGCCCCGTACCCACTCAAAGGGATACTCGCGCCAGCGCACAGCCAGGAGACCCCAGAACCGGGCCGCGGCCTGACGGTAGAAGCCGTCCGCGCTTACGACCACGGGTCCGTAGGCGACGGTCGGCATGCCGATCTCGCGGTCCAGATCGTCGGTGTTGGCCAGGAGATCCCACAGGACGCCAGGGCGGATCGGGAAGTTTCGCTGCGCCTCCAGAGTGATTGGCTGATAGCCCACACCGTCCTCCGTTTCAGGGTGGCGTACTCGCAATGCGGCCAAGCCTGGTCTGGTCCCCCTTCTCATCAAGATCATATCGCATTTTTCGTGGAGATGACAGCGATCCGCATCAGAAGGAGGAATGGCGCAAGGCGCTCCGATCGCAGGTGAGTTCCCCCCTGCCCGTCTGAGTTGGCCAAGAACCTTGCAAGGCCACTGCAAGAAAGACTTGCGCTTCCTGGAGGGACCGCTGTACCCTCAGGCCGTCGTTCTCGCCCGGCTGGCCCGAGCGCCTGTTGCGTTCCTCTCCACGCTACGATCAGGGAGCCTCCCGGCTGCGGAGGGAACGGCTCACCCATCAGAGGCACAAAGGAGGACCGCCATGGCGAACATCTCGCAGGAGGTCAAGGCTGTCGCCTCAACCATGACCGACATCCGCCGCGACCTCCACCAGCACCCCGAGCTTGGGTTCCAGGAGGTCCGGACGGCCGAGATCGTGGCCCGGCGACTCACACAACTCGGTTACACCGTGCGGACCGGTCTGGGGAAGACCGGCGTCACGGGTTTCCTGCGGGGCGGCAAGCCGGGCAAGACCGTTCTTCTGCGAGCGGACATAGACGCCCTGCCCATCCAGGAGGAGGCGGACGTCGCCTGGAAATCCCAGACATCTGGCGTGATGCATGCGTGTGGGCACGATGCGCACACCGCCATGGGACTCATGGTGGCCGAAATCCTGTCGAAGGAGATGCCGTCCCTCGCCGGCAACGTGCTCTTTGTCTTTCAACCCGCCGAGGAACTCTTGATCGGGGCCGAGGCGATGCTCAAGGACGGGACGCTCGATGGCGTCCAGGCGGACGCGGCATTCGCCGTCCACATCATGAACCGGTGGCCGGTCGGGACCGTGGCCATTTGCAGCGGATCGGCCATGACCTCGGCCGACAAGCTGGTGCTGACCGTGAGGGGGCGGGGAGGCCACGGGGCGAATCCCCACCTGGCTATTGATCCTGTCGTGGCCGCGGCGCAGGTCATCACGGCGCTCCAGACTATCGTGAGTCGCGAGACGCCACCCCTGAAGGCCGCGGTCCTCAGCATCACGACCCTCAAGGCCGGCAGCGCCTTCAACATCATTCCGGACACCGTGGAGATGACCGGCACCTTCCGCTGCTTCGACTCCGATCTGCGCGAGAAGCTGCTCGCGAGCCTCACGCGGACAGCGGAGGGCATTGCCGCATCCCTTCGCTGCACAGCCCGGGTGACGAACGAGTTCCTCACGCCGGCCGTGCGGAATGATCCAATCATGACCGGAATCGCGCGCGATGTCGCCGCGCAAATTGTGGGCGCGGATCACGTCATCGAGCCCGATCCGCTCACCGGCTCCGACGACGTCGCCTATTTCTGGCAGAAGGTCCCGGGCTGCTACGCCTTCGTCGGATCGGCCAGACCCGAGTGGTCCCCGGCCCCCGCGCATCACAACGCAAAGTTTGACATTGATGAGTCGGCAATGGAAATCGGAGCCGACCTTCTAGTCCGAGCGGCCCGGCGGATCCTGCAGGGCGCCTGACCGCGCACAACCGCCGCCTGGCACGAGGCTTGACATCGAGGACCGAAGCTCATACGTTAAGCCTGGGCCCTGCCGGAGAATCTCAGGAGGTTTGTATGCGACTCCTCGAACCCCCAGAGGCCATCCCCCTTCATGATTCCCGAAAGACAGAGCAGCTTCCGCGACGCCAGATTCGGCCGACCGCAGGCCCTCGGCCGGGAGCACTGCGATGAGCACGAGCTTGGACCCGATCCTCCGAGAGCGTCTGATTAAGATCCACACGGGCTCCCTGAGTGATGCCCTGGGCTCCCTGGGCGTTCTCGCGGCTTCGATCCGCCCGATCTCCCCGGGTCTGCGCGTGGTCGGTCCCGCCTTCACCGTCAAGTGTTACCCCGGAAGCATCATCACCGTCCACAAGGCGCTCATGGAGGCCCCAGCCGGCGTGGTCCTTGTGGTGGACGACGAGGGGGACACGCGAGGCGCCATCTGGGGGGAAGTAATGACCCATCAGGCCCAGCGGCAGGGCATCCTCGGTTTGGTTACCGACGGCCCCGTTCGCGATACAGCCGAGATCGCCGCGCTCGGCTTCCCTGTCTTCGCGGGATCCGTCACCCCGCGAGTCGGAACGAACCGGCGGGTCGGGTTGAGCCAGGTTCCGATTTCCTGCGCCGGGGTGCTCGTCCACCCTGAAGACATCGTGGTCGCCGATGCAGATGGCGTGGTGATCATCCCCCAGAACCAGGTGGCCCCCGTTGTCGAACGAGCCGAGGGGATCGTCCACAGAGACGAGGAATTCATCCGCCAGATCGGGCAAGGAAAGCTGCTCGTCGATCTTCTGAACTTTCGAGAGCTGATCACCGGCACCAAGTAAGTGGGCCCCAATCCGAAATTATTAACCGCCAAGGCGCCAAGAACGCCAAGACCAGAAGGCCTTATTGGGGAAGACAAACGGAACTTCTGAAGGCCTCAAGAACCGGTCCTCGTGTTCTGGATTGGAAGGTTCCGAACATGCCATCCATGGCGGCCTTGGCGTCATGGCGGTTCAAGGTTTTTCTCGGATCAGGATGGGATGACGTGGCCAACACGGACGCGCCAGACGCACAGCAATGGCACGAGCAACCGTAGAAACATGAGGGGAGGCAAAGCCATGAAGCTCTCGCGAATCGTGAAAGGCGCAGGCATCCTCGTGGTGGTTCTGCTTCTGACAGGTCTTCTTTCCTGGCCGCGAGCCGCCACCGCTCAGACGAGGGAGATCGTCTTCTCGGGCTACGGCGGGGACTATGAAGAGTTGATGAAGAAGCTGATCATCGCCCCCTTCGAGAAGAAGTTCAATGCCAAGGTGGTGTACGATGCGACCGGCAGCTCCGCCCAGAAGTTGGCCAAGCTGCGGGCGACCAGTGGGACCTACACCTGGGATGTCGTTGTCTTCGGCGGCTATGATCTGCTGGCGGCCGGGCAGGAGGGGCTGCTGGAGCCCGTTGGCCCCGAGAAGCTTTCGAATATGACCAAGCTGCACGAGTTCGCGCAGAAGGAAGGGAGAGGCTGGGCGCCGGTCACCTCGGTGGACCCGCTGGTCATCCTCTACAACAAGGAGCGGGTCAAACCGGCTCCGGACTCGTGGACGGTCCTGTGGGATCCGAAGTACAAGGGGAAGGTCGGCATCTCGCACGTCTCCGAGGGCAAGGGGTTGTACCTCCTCATCATGGCCGCTTACATGGCCGGGGGTGACGAGAAGCGGATCGACCCTGGGTTCGCCGGGATCAGGGAGCTCGTCCCGAACGTGGGCGCGTGGCTGACCCTCTCTCCCCAGTATGTCCCCTACCTCCAGCGGGAAGACGTGTGGATGACGCCCTACTGGAACGGCCGGGCCCAACTCTTGATCGATCAGGGCCTGCCGCTGGCGACGGTCATCCCCAAAGAAGGAACCGTCGGCTACACGAACACCTTCGCCGTCCCCAAGACCGCCAGGAACAAGTCGCTCGCGTACGAGTTCATCAATTTCTACCTGGATGCAGCGCAGCAGGAAACCTGGGCGCGGGTCATCTATTACGGGCCTACCAATCGTGAGGTCAAGCTGCCTCCTGAGTACAAGGGACGGGTCGCGGTCGGCATCGAGGAGTTCGCGCGGTTCAAGTTCCCGGACGAGGAGTACCTGGCCAAGGCCCGGGGGGCCTGGGTCGAGCGCTGGAACAAGGAGATCTACGACGCGGCGAAATACCAGAAGTAACTCCCTGCTGCCCATGCCTAAGAACCCATGAAACCCCGTGTCGCTCCGCCGGTGCAGCGGCCGAGGGTGCTGCCCGCCGTCTGGCTGACGGCACCTCTGGTGCTGTTACTGGGTGTCTATTTCCTGCTGCCCTTGGCGTTGCTTTTGTCCAACAGTTTTCGCGTGGTGGTGGTGGGCCAGCCCACGCCTCCAGGGATCACCCTGGCCAACTACATCCGGTTCCTAGGGGATCCCTTCTACCTTGGGATCCTGTGGGCCACCCTGGTCCTCGGGATTTCCGTGACGATCCTGGCGACCCTCATGGGATACCCTGTCGCCTACGGCCTGGCCCGCAGTCGCCATCGGTGGAAGACGGCTCTCCGGCTGCTGGTCATCGCTCCGCTGCTCGTCAGCGTAGTGATTCGAACCTACGGGTGGATCGTGCTGCTGGCCAACAACGGGGCGGTGAACAACGCGCTCCTGGCCCTGGGGTTCATCAACGAGCCGGTGAAGTTCATGTTCACCCATCTCGGCGTGACCATTGGCCTCCTCCACTTCGGTCTGCCGGTGGCCATCCTCTCCCTGGTGGGCGTGATCGAGACCGTGGACCGCTCGCTGGAGGAGGCGGCGCGGGGACTCGGGGCCAGCCCGCTCCAGACGTTCCTGCGGATCACGCTGCCGCTCACCCTCCCGGGGATCGCTGCCGCCTCCATGCTGGTCTTCTCCTCCGCGGTGGCAGCCTTCGTGATCCCGGCCCTGATGGGTGGGCCATCCCTCATCGTCCTCCCGACCCTGATCTATCAGCAGATGATGGACACGCTGGAGTGGGGGTTCGGAGCCGCGGGAAGCACGATCCTGTTGGTCGTCGCCCTCGGCCTGTTCTTCATTTATCAGCGGCTGCTCGCCCTGGCGCGCGGCCTGGGGCAGATGGCATGAGCGGGCAAGGGCGGTTTGTCCTGGGCGGTGTGAACGCCCTGATCTATCTGTTCCTGGTGGCTCCGATCGTGGTGGTGGTGATCGTGTCCTTCGGGGGCGCCGCCTTCCTCCAGTTCCCGCCCAAACAGCTCTCCCTGCGCTGGTATACGGGCCTGGGGGAGTACCCGGACTTCCTGCGCGCGTTCTGGCTGAGCCTGGTCCTGGCGGCCGCAACGTCCGCCGTGGCCACCGTCATCGGAACCCTCGGCGCCTTTGCCATCGCGAGGCATCGCTTTCCGGGCCGCTCGTTCTTGAGCGCCATGGTCATGTCCCCGCTGGTCCTCCCAGGCCTGATCACGGGGATCGCCCTGCTCCAGTTCTTCAGCCTGTTCCGCACGGAAGCCTCGTTCTGGCGCCTCCTCATCGGCCACGTGGTGGTCACCGTCCCCTACGTGGTCCGCTCGGTCCAAGCCGTCCTGGTGGGCTTCGACCGTTCCCTGGAGGAGGCGGCGCGGGGTCTCGGCGCTGATCCCTGGACCGCCACCCGCCTGATCACCCTGCCCATCATCAAGCCCGGGCTGGTGGCCGGGGCGGTGTTCGCCTTCATCCTGTCCTTTGACAACGTGGTCGTCTCGATCTTCCTGACCACGCCGCGGCTGGTGCCTTTGCCGATCCAGATCTATAACTACGTCGAGTCCAGCGCCAAGCCGATCATCGCCTCGATCTCCACGCTCCAGATCGCGGTCATCGTCATCCTGCTCCTCGTGGCTGAAAAGCTCGTCGGCTTCAGCCGATATTACCTGGGTGGGACGGAGCCGTGACAGACCACGTCGCCGCCGGGACTGACTCCAGGAAGGCGTTGCCGGCGCTGGAACTGGTCGGCGTGCGGAAGACCTATGGGGAGGTCGCGGCCCTGCATGAGATCTCCCTGTCGGTCGCCGAGGGAGCCCTGCTCTTCCTGCTCGGCCCCAGCGGCTGCGGGAAGACCACGACCCTCCGCATCGTTGCCGGATTCATCCGGCAGGATGCTGGACAGGTTCGCATCCGGGGCGAGTCCGTGGACGGCGTCCCCCCTGAGCGGCGCAATCTCGGCATGGTGTTCCAGAACTACGCGCTGTTCCCACACATGACCGTGTTCCAGAACGTCGCCTTCGGCCTCCGAATGCGGCGCATCCCCGCCGATGCCGTCCGCGAACGTGTGCGGCGCGCCCTAGATCTGGTCCGGCTCGGCGGGATGGAAGAGCGGTATCCCCGGGCGCTGAGCGGCGGGCAACAGCAGCGGGTGGCGCTGGCCCGGGCCATCGTGATCGAGCCAAAGCTCTTGCTCCTGGACGAGCCCCTCAGCAACCTGGACCTCAAGCTGCGGGAAGAGATGCGCAGCGAGATCCGCGCCCTCCAGAAGGCACTCGGCATCACCACCATCTTCGTCACGCACGACCAGGAGGAAGCCATCACCATGGCGGACGAGATCGTGGTGATGAACCAGGGGCGCATCATCCAGAGCGGCGCGCCAACGGCCCTGTACGACCGACCCGCCAACCGGTTCGTGGCCCACTTCATCGGCGAGTCGAACCTGGAATCCGGCAAGGTGCAGGCGGCCGTCGGCCCGGCAATGTGGCGGGTGGATGCCGGGGGCCTGTCGGTCCTGGCAACGGGCGCAGGCCGGTGGCAGCCGGGCGATGCTGTGGCGGTGGCGGTTCGCCCTGAAAAGATCCGCCTCGCACCGGTCACACCCGGCGGTGGCGCAGAGGCTCCGAATACGTTTGCCGGCGTGGTGGAAGAGTGCATCTTCCGGGGTGCTTTGCGCCGCTATCGGGTCCGCCTGCGCCATGGCCGGGTCTGGAGTGTGGACGAGCCCTCTACAAGCGGGACGCCGGCCCTTCCGGCAAGCGCCACGGTCCGCGTCCAGTGGCGGCCCGAGGACTGCCTGGTCGTCCCCGACAGTTGAGTTGGGGTAATGGACTTGAACCGCCGGCACCAACGGCGGCGCCGTTGGTGCGCCAAGGTCGCCAACAAGAGGAGATCCCATGGGCAAACACCTGCTCTCCCGCCTGACCTGGGTCGAGGCCCGCGAGGCGGCGGCCCAGAAACGCGTCATCATCCTGCCAGTCGGCACCCTGGAGAACCAAAGCCTCCACAACCTGCTCGGCTACGACGCCATCATGGCCGAGCGATTGGGTGAGGCGACCGCGCTCAGAACCGGAAGCCTGCTGGCCCCCACCATCCCGTATGGCTGCTCGCAGATGTTTCGGCACTACCCGGGGACCGTCCTTTGGCGCTTCGAGACCCTGGTGGCGGTCCTCCAGGACACGGTGACGAGCTTCCGGCGGCATGGATTCACCCACATCCTGCTCCTCAACAATCACTTCCCGAACGAGCCCGCGGTGGAGGTCGTCGCGCGGGAGCTGCGCGCCACCGACGGAACGCTGATCGCCTCCATCATTCCCCACAAGCTGGCCCGCGACCTGAGCAAGGACCTGTACGTCGGCCATGCCGACGCCGTCGTTCACGGCGCCGATCCGGGAACGTCCCTGATGCTGTACCTGGTGGGCGAGGACATGCGCATGGACGCGGCACAGAAGGTGCGGGCCCGCACCCTCCAGGGATTTGAAATCGAAACACCGAACAGCGTGAAGTTCCAGCAGAGCACCGTGAACCTCTACATGGACATGCAGGACATGCACCCGTTCGGCGGAACCGGGGACGCGCTGTTCGCCTCGCGGGACAAGGGCGAGACGATCTTCAACCGGATGGTGGATTTCGTCGCCGCGTTCATCGAGCAGTTCAAGAAGATGGACCCTCGGGCCCGGACGGAGGTCAGCGACCGGCAACCCTGAGGCTGATGGCTGTTGGCTCATGGTTGATAGCTCATGGCTCATCGCTGATAGTACCTGGCTCTCGGCCACCCCGCCTGGTGGCGGGGCACCCGGCTCTCGGCTCTCCGCTCTTGAAGATGAGGAGGATGTCATGCGCACACGAATTACTTGGACAGTGATCCTGCTGAGCATCGTCGTGATCGGCCTCCTGCCGGGTCTGTCTTCGGCGGCGAAACCCGGCGGTACCTTGAAGTTTGCCCTGCTCCGTGACCCGGTCGGGTGGGATCCCCACATCAATCAAGGGGTGACCACCTACAGCTTCATTAACAACATCTACGAGGCCCTGCTCCGCTACTCGCTGAAGGGTGCCCTGGAGCCGGGCCTGGCCGTCCGCTGGGAGACCCCGGACCCCACCACCTACATTCTGCACCTCCGCCGGAACGTCAAGTTCCACAGCGGGAACCCCTTCACCGCCGAGGACGTGAAGTTCAGCATTGAGCGCATCCTGGATCCCAACACGACGGCGACCCGATCCAGGGAATTCAGCGTGGTGCAGGCCGTCACGGTCATGGATCCGTACACGGTCCAGATCACCCTGAAGCGGCCGGACGCCCCGTTCCTGGACCTGCTCGCCTCGGGCGAGGCGCTGATCGTGGACAAGAAGTGGACGCAATCCGGCGGGAACTTCAAGCAGGCGACCAGCGGGACCGGGCCTTTCAAGCAGGGCCCGTTCGAGACGGGCGTCCGCTACGCCCTTGTCAAAAACCCCGACTACTGGGAGCAGCCCTACCCATATCTCGACCGGATCGAGTTCGCCTCCGTCCCCAAGGATGAGGTCCGGATGCAGGCTCTCCAGACGGGCAGCGTGGACATGACGGAGTACATCCCCTGGCAGTACATCAAGACTCTGGAGAAGGATCCGAACGTCCGGCTGTTCGTGGGCTACGACACCTTCAACGTCATCCGCCTGAATCCCAAGCGGGCCCCTTTCGACAACCCGAAGGTCCGGCAGGCGTTCAACTATCTGATTGACCGGAAGGAGGTCGTCGACCTGGCCTGGGGCGGATACTCTCGTCCCATGGAGTCCGGCCTGATCCCCGAGGGCCACTGGGCCTACCCAAACTTGAAGGTGTGGAGTTACGACCCAGCCAAGGGGAAGCGGCTGCTGGCCGAGGCCGGCGTGAACCCGGCCACCACCAAGATCGTCTTCGATTCGACTACCCTGTCGGTCCACATAGACGATGCCCAGATCATCGTCACCCAGCTCCAGAAGGCGGGGTTCTCCCAGGTTGAACTCAAAACGATGGACGTCCCCACCCAGCAGAAGAAGCGGGTCAGCGGCGACTACCAGATGTTCATTGATGGCTTCAGCCTGCCCTGGCCCGACCCCGACTTCTACACGGTCTGGTTCAGCAGTGGCGGCCCCCTGTACGCGAAGAATGTGGGCTTCGCCGACGAGACGCTGGACAAGCTGTTGGACGAGGGGCGGGCGACGCTGGATCAGAACAAGCGGAAGGCCATCTACGCGCAGGTGGAGCAGCGCCTCACGGAACTGGCGCCATGGGTCTTCCTCCACTGGCGCCCGATGGCCGAGGCCACCCGCGCCAACGTCAAAGGTTACACGCGGCTGCCGGGAGCGCTGGGGAACAAGAGCACGGGTGGGCTCAAGTACGTATGGAAGGAGTAGTGCCATGGCGAAGGTCGAACTCTGCCGCATGACGTGGCGGGAGGCGCAGGATGCCTTCCGCCGGAACCCGGTCGTCCTCCTGCCCATGGGCAGCGTGGAGCAGCACGGCCCGCACGTTCCCGTCGGCGACTACCGGTACGCCACGGAGGTCGCGCTTCGCATCGCCGAGCGGACGGGGGCGCTCGTCGCCCCCACCATCCCGTGGGGGTACTCGGAGCACTTCCGGCCGTTTCCCGGGACGCTGTCGGTCCGGCCCGAGACGCTGACCCTGCTTCTCGAGGACATCTGCGACGGCTTCCTCCGCTTCGGCCTGGATCACCTGCTCTTCGTCTGTGGGCACAAGGGGAACATGCCCATCCTGGAACAGGTCGGGCGCCGGATGCGCGAAACGCACCGGCTGCGGGTGGCGACCATCGAGCCGTGGTCCTGGCTGACCCCGGCCTTTCGCCGCGCGGCCTACGGCGACGAGAAGGTCTCCATCGGCCACGGCAGCGATCCCATGGGATCGCTCGCAATGGCGCTGTGCCCTGACGACGTGCGGAAGGATCTCCTTGAACTCGGGCAACCGCCCGCCTTCGCAGGCGTGCCCTTCAAGTCCTCCTCGCAGATCGAGTTCGAGGGAGTCCCGGCCTTCCTGTACCTGGACTTCGACGAGGTCACGGCCAACGGCGTGATGGGTGACCCGCGGCTCTCCTCGCCCGAGATTGGGCGGAAGGTCCTCGATCACGTCGTGGACATCGGCGCCCACTTCGTCCAGAAGTTCGCCGGGATGCCCACGCGCATCCAGGGGCCGGAGGGGCCGCGGACGCTGACGTAGCGAATGCTGGAGTGAACCTGTGTGGCGCTACATCCTCCGCCGGACGGGCGCATCGCTCGCGCTGCTCTTCGTCGTGGCGACGATCCTTTTCTTCTCGATTCACCTCTTGCCGGGTGACCCGGTCCTCCTCATCCTGGGGGGCGACGCCGCCCAGCCGACACCCGAGCAGATCGCCACGGTCCAGGCCAAGCTCGGCCTGGACAAGCCGCTCTGGCTGCAGTACGTCACCTGGCTCGAACGGGTGAGTCAAGGGGACCTCGGGCGGTCGCTCGTGGATGACCGCCCGGTGGCACGCGACCTCGCCAACCGGCTCCCCCGGACGCTCCAGCTCGTGATCCCGGCCACATTGGTCGCGACCGCCGTGGGCGTCTCCCTTGGAATGTTCGCGGCGCGGCGCCGCGGCCGGCTGGCCGACCCGCTCGCCTCCTCCGCGGCCCTGATGGGATTTTCCATGCCGGTCTTCGTCGTCGGCATGCTCTTGGTCGCTCTCTTCTCCATCACGCTGGGCTGGCTCCCCCCCACGGGATACGTCCCGTTCGGCGAGCATCCTGCGGGCTTCCTCCGCCACCTGATCTTGCCCGTGCTGGCCCTCTCGGCGGCCCCCATGGCCATCACCATGCGGATGACGCGCAGCAGCTTCCTGGAGCAGGCCTCCCTCGATTACGTCCGGACCGCCCGCGCGAAGGGCCTGCCCGAGCCGGCGGTCGCATGGCACCACGTCCTCAGGAACGCCCTCCTTCCCGTCGTCACGGTGGTCGGTCTCCAGATCGGCGGCATGTTCGCGGGCGCGGTGCTGGTGGAGTACATCTTCTCCTGGCCCGGGCTGAACACGCTCCTCCTCAACTCGATCAGCACACGGGACTACCCGATCATTCAGGGCGTGGTGCTCCTGGCGGCCGTCCTGTTCGTGTTCGTGAACCTCATCACCGATCTCTGCTATGCCCTCATCAACCCCCGGATCCGCTATGAGTGAGCGCGCGCGCCGCCGGACGCGTCCTCGCCTTCGGGACCAGCTCCGCCGCTTCGGGCAGATCCTGATCGCCATCCCCCTGGTGGCGGCCCTGGTGGTCATCGCCCTGGGGGCGCCCCTCATCGTCAGCTACGACCCGAACAGCTTGAACCCGCGGGCCAAGGTGCAGCCTCCGAGCTTCGCGCATCTCCTCGGGACGGACGAGTTCGGGAGGGACATCCTCAGCCGGCTGGCCTACGGCGCCCGGATCACCCTCCTGGTGGCGACCGCCAGCGTGATCCTGGCGGCAGCGGGCGGGACGCTCCTCGGCAGCGTGGCGGCCTATGCGGGGCACGGTGTGGAAGCGGTCATCATGCGGGCCATGGATGGGATGCTCTGCTTCCCGCCGATCCTTCTGGCCATCTTCGTGGTGACATTCCTGGGGCCGTCCCTCGTGAACCTCATCCTGGTGATCGGTGTCCTCTACATTCCACGGTTCACTCGGGTCGTCCACAGCAGCACGCTCGCCATCCGGGAGCTGGAGTACGTGGAGAGCGCCCGAGCCCTCGGCGCCTCGGCGGTGCGCATCATCGCCCGGGCCATCCTGCCGAACATTCTGGCCCCCATCCTGGTCCAGGCCTCTCTCGCCGCGGGCCATGCCATCCTGTTGGAGTCGGGCCTGAGCTTCCTGGGCCTCGGCCCGCCACCGCCCACGCCATCGTGGGGGCGCATGGTGGAGCAGTCCGGCCGGTTCATGCAGCTCAGCGTCCTGCCGCTGCTCTGGCCGTCAGCGGCCATCTCGGTGACCGTCCTCTCCTTCAACCTCCTGGGCGACGGCCTGCGCGATCTGTTAGACCCCCGCCTAAGGAGTTGAGGGCGAGATTTCCATCGCCGAATCTCTTAAATAGGGAACCTTACCCTGATCCGAGAAAAACCTTGAACCGCCATGACGCCAAGGCCGCCATGGATGGCATGTTCGGAACCTTCCAATCCAGAACACGAGAACCGGTTCTTGAGGCCTTCAGAAGTTCCGTTCGTCTTCC
>Ga0315285_10002518_pt1 | contig 19116 bp, 23 predicted proteins | sample YL17G09_36_MG_FD_203698 | JGI IMG/M metagenome (GOLD analysis project Ga0315285, IMG submission 203698) | Sediment microbial communities from Yellowstone Lake, YNP, Wyoming, USA - YL17G09_36 | ecosystem: Environmental > Aquatic > Freshwater > Lake > Sediment | place: USA: Wyoming | collected...
TTACCCTTATCAAGCGTGACTGCTACCGTCTGATTGGAGGCGGTGGGCTGCCAGATCGTTTCTGCCTGTATCGAGTTCGTCAACCAGATCGGACTATCGAGCGCGAACATGACCGAGACTACTTTATTATTCGGGACGCCCATCCCAAGTGATGTACACCATACATAATATTGTTCGTCAGAGTCATCCGCATCTTTCGCTATCAGTTTTTTCAGGGTCAGGCCGGACGGCTCGAACCATCGTTGCAGAGTGTCATAGTGCGAGGTGAAATCGGCGGTATGCAAGATCGTTATCTGGACTTCCAGAACTGATCCCTGCATTTCCTTGCCCCCGAAACCAGGATGGTCGCCCACGCCCCTTTTATACCAGGAGGGTTTCCCCTGCGCCGTCATGGGGTGGTCGACTATGACCGCCTTGAAGGTGGAATTGTCATGTATCGTATTTCCATCGAAAGTAAAGGGTACAAGTTTCATGGTTCGTTGATCGCTGTTTCCGTAACATATCTGGTTATGTACGTCACCGTCACCGTCTTTTGGGCAGGCGCATTGATGAAATCGAGATAGGTCTGTTTTATGTCGTCCACGACCGACTTGGCAGGTTGCAGACCAAGGGCGATATTCTGCCCATCTGTGATCGCCTGATTTCCCAGCTCCGACTGCAATATTTTTGCCCCGCGCAATCCCTCGTTATAATCCCCGATGCCAATGCCTGGTGCTTGTGCGCCTCTTTTCTGTCCCATTGTTGGCGGTCCTGCATCTTCAAAAGGGCCGCGTCCGGCATAAGGAACACCAACTGTCGGTGCTGGCTCTGCGCCGTAGCCAAACTGGTTTGCCATTTGAGCTGCCCTGATTTTCTGTTTATATCCTGATACATCCGGGAAGTCCTGCGGCCGCCAGAATTTTGCCTTCGCTCCGGCCGCGCCTCCACCGGCAATGGTTGGGACCTGTTGAACGAAATTCACCAAGCTTTGAATGTCTCCACCAATCGCACCCTGAATGAGTGCCGTGAGTTTCGCTTCATACGCCAGACCTTCCTGTGTAATCAAGCCCACGCCAAGCATATATTGTTTTGTGACATCCTGCGAGACCCCTTCGGTCGCTTTCAGCATCGACAATACCCATTCCTTTTGTTGATCGCCGCGCGCCTCCGTGACCTGTTTTATCTGTTCGCCGGTCTTGGTGATTGCTTCTTTATCTCCTTTGACATAGGCCTCCTGGAGTTGTTTGTTCAGGTCCTCAAGGGATTTAGTATAATCTTCGGTTGCGCCCGTGATGGATTTCGTCATGTCCAGGCGCGTCCCCATCAGTTTTTCCTGTTCTGCTAGAAACTTTATAGTCGCGTCTGCTTGTTTTTGAAAATCCTCTTTTGTTGCACCTGCACCAGCGCCCATAGTTCTCCAACGCCCTAAATCTTTTGACCAACCCGCGCCTAAAGCAGCAGGCTCGAAGGGCATCATGTTTCTGGTTTGAGATATTCCGCGCCCACCCCTTTGATATGTGGCTTGACCACCGCCTGGTGTCAATCCCTCTAAAATATCAGCTATTAGACCTGACGCACCGCCTGTTATACCTGCCGTAGAAATGCCCGCGTTGTCCTTGAAATTCTTCCAGGCAAGCGCCAATCTATTAGTTCCATCCTCCTGTGCTTTCAAACTCGCAACCATTTCAGGCGTAAAAGCGATAAATCCTTTCAGGTTGCTCATAGCGGTTGTAAGTTCCGGTGCGGTCATGTCCAGGCTCCTGGCAAGCCGCTCAAAGCCCTCCGCCATTGGATTAATGCCCGCCTTTTCCAACGCCGCCATTTCCTTGCCTAAATCCGCGATTGATTTCCCATGCAGTTGATAGACTTGCGCCAATCTCTGCGTCTGGTCCGACGAGGCTTTTGAGGCTCTGTCTATCTTGTCGATCTGCATAATGTACTTGCCGTACTCCGTTCCCCATTTGGTAAGCACGACTCCAATTGCCCCAATCCCTAATGCCACGCCCCCCAATGCAACCCCAGAAGCTCCAACAGCTTCCACGGCTATCTTGATCATGTTCAACGAATTCCGTACCATGTAGGCATTCGCGCCAAACGCCTGCGCCCCAAGCATGGTGATAGGAATCTCTATCCCACCACCTGCGCCGCCTCCACCACCGTATCCACTAATATCATCGATTGGCATCATCGTCCTCGTTCATGGCAAGTTCCTCTACCTCGCTCAATATACGCGCATCGTCTGGATTTTCCTTCTCCCAGGCAACCCAGTTTTTTGACGCTTCGCGCTCTTGATAAACCTTGACGACCTTCTCCGCGTAGAGCATCCTGTACGTTTCTCCTGCGTATAACTGGCGATTCAAAATGCTTTGAACACCAAAGCGTTCTATCAGACCCAGCAAAAACAATTCTCGTGGTATGTGGCCGCCCTCTGCATGACGCAGTGAGGCGACCTTCAGGCGTTTGGGATCGTCACCTCTGCCGAATATATACTCCAGAGTTCATGCCATAACCACAAGATTAACTTGCTGGATTCGATGCGGGGAGAACCGGGAAAGCTCTCAAAATCGACCTTCTCTGGGAAATTATCAAGATGCCATTCGGCAACACATGGGATTATGGTTGGCAGAACGATCAGATCATGCTTCGCCAACCATATAAACTTCTTGTCTTTGGGGTCTATTTTTGGGAGTTTGTCGAAAGTCAACTCCATGTCATTGACCTGCGAGATAGTCAGGGGATCACATAGTAGAACATGCCCCGGCCAGATCTTGCTGGGTGAAGTGATTTTTTTAGGCATATGTCATCCTGTTAGAAAGCTGCGCCAACGCTCCATGCTGGAGCGGTTGGGCCGAATACATCCAGTCTGGCAGACCAGCGATTTGCATTGATATCGACTTTGTAATCATGCACCAGATAACCAGAAGCAGTAGATGCTGCCATGCCAAAATGCGGTTCACCCTGCACCCATGCCTGGCGGATACCAATTTGAATGTCCAGTGCTATGGGTGTCTCTACCCCATCTAAGGCGATCATGGCAGCGTGCATAGTTGTGTCAAGGGGGCCTCCAATCGCTAGTGGCGCTCTTGGTTGCCCAATGACCACATTCCTTGTTCCATCAGAATAACCAGTAACGTCCTGGGTGTCGAATTCCAGTCCGATTGACCCGACATTATCAACGTATGCCGTTCTGTCAGCCGTAGCGATTTTCACTGTTATATGCTTGACGTGGGTTCGGCCAGTTTGTGCAGTCATAGATTTATCTCCTCACATGACAAATAAGACAATATTTATCTCCTATGTCTCGGCTGTAGTCCCCCAGGCGGGCGCGGTAGCGCCAAACACGTCCAGACGCGCCGTCCAACGATTCGCATTGGGATCCACCTTGTAATCATGTACGAGATAGCCAGATGAGTCGGATTGCGAAATACCAAACTGCGGTGCGCCCGCTTCCCAGGCTGCACGGATACCAATCTGGATGTCCAGCGATAACGGCGTGAGTGCGCCATTGATCAATATCATCATCGCGTGGAGGGTGGTGTCAAACGGACCTCCTATCGCCAACGGCGCCCGAGGTTGACCGATGACAATATTCCGCACGCCATCAGAATAGCCGGTGACATCCTGGGTATCGAATTCCAACCCAATACTGCCTACATTATCGCAGTGGGCAGTGATGTTCGTGAGCGTTCCGCCGGAGTTGTCCAGTTTGACCGTGATGTGTTTTACATGAGTTCGACCAGTTAATGCAGTCATAGTTTCTCCTTATGATATAATAAGTTTGTTCATGCAGTACAGTTTGTCAGTTTTTTTATTTCATACGCGTCCTCGTTTGGTCTGTATTGCATGAACAACAATACTGACTTACCAAACAGGACGCACCTTTTAAGGTATCTATCATGAGTAAATTTCCTAACTGGGAAAAAGAAGAAGATAAATATCTTTTGGAAAATTACGAGACAGTTAAAAAGGAAAGAATTATCCAGAAGATTGGTAGAACATGGAGTGGAATAAAACGTCGCGCCCAAAAACTTGGATTGAACAGAGCTAATCATATCCTCAAATTCTGGAAAGCGGATGAGGAAGAACTTCTTAAGAAGCTCTATCCTCTTGCTGAATGGAAAGATATCATTAATGGTTTCCCAAAAAGAAAGATTTCCAACATCTACGAAAAAGCAAATAATCTTGGAATTCACCGATTTATTCACGCGGGCAGAAAAAAGGTTGGAAAAGAAATGTTTTGTAGAAATTGTAAGAAATCTTTTTACCAACCTCCAAGTCGATTTGATAGACCGTATTGTTCTCAAAAGTGTAGTCTCGAATATATGGCGGGGGAAAACGCTCCAACTTGGAAAGGCGGAAAATCTTTTGAGCCATATCCTCCAACCTTTTGTGAAAGATTTAAGCGTTCTATCAGAGAAAGAGATAGAAATATTTGCGCAGTCTGTAAAAAATACGGAAAAGATGTTCATCATATTGATTATTGTAAGGCAAATACTATTCCTGAGAACTGCATTACTTTGTGTCGTAGTTGTCATATTAGAATCCATTCATTAGTTATGCCTTCTATTAAATCCTAATACAAATGTAACAGAAGTTCCAGTACCAAACACAACCTGCCAGCGTAAATATCTTTTCACTTCCTCTGTCGCTGCCAATCCGACCATACCATATTTTGGCACTGAGACGGCTGTAGCCAACAACCCAGATGTAGCACCTGTCAAATCTGCATAGGGATCGCCGTCTCCGTCTACCACAGTCGAATGCTGTAATTTTACGGTTACGGTTCCGTTGGAGGTAAATACATGATAAAAGAAAACGCCGCCCAGGTTCGTGGTTCCGCCAGAAGTGCTGACGCCGTTTCCCGAATTGACCGCGGTTTCTGCGCCCTTGACATGAAGCAACCTGCCCCAGGGATTTTTATATTGATTTGGGGCAGTACAATAGGCGGGTGTCAGTCCTAAATTTGCATTGACAAAACCGCCTCCATCCGCCGCTACATAAGCCGCTTCACCGAATCGCCAGGCAAATATATCATCGTTTACCGCAGGAGCGGCGTTCACTCCGAGTGCGATCATCAGATCAATAGCTTGTCCACCCGCGCTCATGAGATTGAATAAACCTGCCGCGTCATTGTCCAGGAACGCATTGATCGGACCCGCCTGGATGTTGGCGTGTCCCGGGATGATGTTCTGGCATTCATCCGTGTAGGCGGCATCCGGTTGAGCGGCAAACTCCCAGGATAGAATACCAACGTTTCTGGAGTAACCGCTGATATCGACTCCGTTGGCGTAAATTCTTACGTGTTTTGAGTGAGTTCGTGTCATAAATAACTCCTCGCTAGTTCACATACTCCAGCACGTTCAATACTATGAACGCGCCGTAGAATTGATTGTCCTTACCATCAGCAATAACCTCGATATTCGAAACTGCCTGCGGTGAAATGTCGATAGCTTCCGTGACGGTCTGGTATGCGATCACCGCATCCATGATCAATCCGATCTTGGTGTAGAAACCACTGAAAAGGTTTGACAGACTCCGCATTGATCCCACCGGGGCATATAAAAAAATATAATTCAACGAATATCTGACAGACCACTTTCTGCCCGAACCCACGCCATAACTATCCGGTGTGAACGTCATTCCTGTTGCGAAATTGTCCGGACGCGGGAAAAGGATCGGGCAATTCCGCCCTGTCACGAATTGCGGGATCTGATCGATGTCTTTTATCGTCACGCCTGACACTGACATTTTGGCGATCTCGTTCGGAATGTTGACGATGTTCAAAGTCATCATGACCGCCTGATCAGGGTATCGATAATTTCTTTAGCCAGTCGGGGAAAGCCCGCAGGAGTGATCACCACACCGGCCGCCGTGATCCGCGCAACGCCGCTTTCATTCTCTCCAAACCTCTTTTGATATTCACTTTCTGCGATGAGCAATGTTGCCCGCTTGACTGAAACCATTGGTTGCCAGATTTTTACCGCAGTTCCGGAGGCATGAATAGCGGCGGTACTGCCGTTCTCTGGCCGCTTGACCACGGTTACGTCATTCGTGGAAACTGAGGCGATAATAGACAACTCGTTCTCAACCCTGATAATCTGGTCGGCGGCAAACAACGTCCCACTGGTCATAGTCCACGGCAGTTCTGATATGTCCAGATCCTCCGCCAGCGTAGAACCCGTCAACCAGGCATTTGCATAATCATTGTGGTATCCCCATAAACCCAGAACAGAGATCACGTCCTCAGTATTTCCATTCCCATCCTGCGCCCAATAATAACTTGAGGATTCTTTCAGGCGAATAGCAAAAGACGGTGAGAAATTTTTGGGAACTAGAGAATAATCTGTTGTGGTTAGAACAACTGTATTTCCATTCGTCAGGGTGATCACCTCGAGCAGATCGCTCTCCAGTTGCAATGTCCTGCTTAGCTCTGGAATGTCAAAGTAGCGAGTCTCAATCTTCGGATAGAACCGCCTGCCCGTCTGTTCGTCCACTATCCGAGAGGCGGTATTCAGGATATTCTCGATCACCGAATCATCAGGCGCGTCTGTGCTGAATGTCTGCCCGGGCGCGGTCAACTGCGCCTTGATCTCTGCCAGAGTGACGTAAGAATTTTGAGTGGTCATACAACCTCTTTAAGCATGTCTTGATTCTCGTGCCATTGTCCAGCAAGAGCGGACGCGGCAAACAGAAATTGATAATATAACTTGGCGTTGTTTGCTCCCTGCGCCTGTTCCGCCTTTGATTTTGCCTCGTTTATTTTAGGCAGTAGATCGTTGGAGGCGCGTTCCAGTTCCGATCTGTCAAGCACAGCAACCCCCGAGACATCGATCATTGCCTTTATTTTAGTGAGATAACGTTCGCATTCAGATTTACGCCCACTTTTCAAGCCCAGAACAACAATCGCTTTTTTTAATTCCTCTGGCGATTTTCGCCTCGTTTTATCTACCTGATATTCGGCTTTCTTGATTTCGGCGGCGTAGGCAATCGCACGATTCTTGTAAATCTCATCTGATTGTACCCATAATCCTTCGCGCCCATATAGGGGGTGTTCAAACAACTCGTTGGCACAATGACGTTCTATCTGGATATCGCGCCCTTGCAAAAATCCAACCCAATAAGCGACTGCCTCTCGTTGCTCGCGATATTCGGCTTCGTAGGCCATTTCAATGCCATATAACAGAATCTTCTCATACTTCAGATACGCGGCAAGAGCAAGCGCATAAGCGGCAGTGCAGGTGAATATGCGTTTCTCGCATGTCAACGCTTCAAGTATTTCTTCCAAAGGATATTTACTAGAAGCAGGTACATCGGGGTCTTTGTCTATCATGTAGATTGGGAAATCATGCGGTTGTTTCAGCCAATCCCAATGACCTGTGTCACATCGGTTGAGCGGATTTTTGTAAACCGCTGAAATGTGCATCTGGAGGATCGCGCTTACGCGCTTTGCCCACGGCGATTGTCCGGCTTCATTGAAAAGCCAGACATCAATAGAATTATCGTCCCATGGCGCATTTTCCCGCGTGTCCTTGTGGGTTCCTATGATTGCGACTGTTTTCATCTGTTTGATTTATTTCCTTGAGAATATTAAATCCAACTGCTGCGCTGTACCTGAATGCAATACACCTGTCCCGCAGATCACCCTACCAATCTTGAATGTTGCAGTAGCCCCGTCTAGCACATCATCCATTGGAACATCTATCACATACACGGTCTGCCCTTGATACAGGAATATCCTGGTTTTTGCAACCTGAACATTATCAATATAGACAAAAACTTGCTTCCCGTTCAATCCTCGATCAGAGTAAACATATCCATAAAAGCTGGATGGCAGTGCGGGCGGTAACACTGAGGATACACAAAACAGAACTAACAATGTTATAAGCAGTAACTTTTTCATTTCATCTCCTTAGAATGCCGCCATCGCGGTTGCAACTGAAAGTATTTGTGCGGCGGTCAATGTTTTGTTATAAATTGCAAAGGCTTGAATCTTGACACTGCTGTAATTAACTTTAGAGGTTCCTTGCTTTGCACATCCAAGTGCGATAGTAGAACCTGTACTGCTAAAACCATCTGTTCCCAATGGGTCGCCATCTGCCAAGCCATCGAAATAACCTTGATTGTAGGTTAAACACGCATTACCTGCTGTTTTATTCCCGCTAACAAATACCCTGTTATCTACGCAGTTAGCGTAACAATGATTGGTAACAAGAATTGGCATGAAGAAAAAATATATATAATCTACAGTATCTACGCCAAATAAAGCACCTTCATTGGTAACTGCATTTGTATATTGGCATAGTGCTGTCCAGGTATTAGCAGGGTCTAGTCCGGTTTCAAGATAATTGTTCGATCCATTAAATGTCCATCCGGTAGATATATTCCATGTTGGAGAACCACCTTTTGTCAAATCATACGTTCCAGGCGTGACCAGATTGACTAGTGAAACGGCCTCGCTTGCCGCACCCTTGAACCTGTAAGCGCCCAGGCAGTCCGCGGCTACAATTCCGGTAGGAAGGTACCACGCAACAACTATATCAGAACCGCCTGCGGAAAATAGGAGAGGATCAAAAGAGGGAAGGTAAAGCAGTTCGAATAAACTCATTTCATCTATTCCCCATAGATGGCTATCAATGAGCCAATTCCACCGCTTCCACCAGAAGAAACGACCACGCGCAATTTACCAAAAATGAGCGGCAACGCTCTGTCACCACCGGCTGTGCCAGTCAATGCCGCGCCATCGGCAACCGCATGAACTAAATCACGGGGGAAAAAGACTGTATCAGATGTGCCAGCGTTAGCTTTTGTAAGCAAGGGTCGAGCGATTGCACCCTGACTCGTAACAACGATAGTCGCGCCTGTGGCAATGGTTCCAGGCAAATATAGGATTGCATACAATAGACCTAAGATATTTCTTGTTCCATTGACAGTCGCATTGCCACTCACGTCCGTGGTAATAGCCAAAATCTCACGTTTCATTTTTTACCTGCCTTCTGTTTTGCTTTATTCGCCGATTTAGTCTTAGGCGTCTCTGCAACTGATTCATCAGGCAGTATTTCGATTACGTTGTGTTTTACCAGACTTACAAAAGCGTCTGCACCGTGTTTATCATCAATGATTTGTCCCTTTTTATACCCACCAAAATCAATTAAGAATTTGATTCTCATGATCTTACCTTTCAAGGGAGGGCTTAATGCCCTCCCCGTAGCCTTTTCTGTCAAACAACCTGTTTATTTCTATGAAGGTTGCTTGAGAGTCACGCCGTAATAGTTCACGCCCCAGTTATTCTGACTTGTGGCGACACCACTATCAACATAGGGGTTATTGCCAGATGAACCAGCAACATTACCAAGAGTGGCCCTATTGCCATCGACGTAGTATCGATTTACGCCAGAGGCAAGAGTGATTCCATCTCCAGCAGCATACCCATTTGCCAGACCAATGTGATTGTCAATGATTCTTCCACCTGCGCCTTGAACTATGCTGATTGCAGGTCCGGCGAGCCGGTCAAAATGGTTTCCGGCGATCAAACAATGTGCTGGATCATCATTGAAGTAGATACCGCCACTTGCCAATCCATTTTGGAAGAAACAACGAGTAATGGCGATGCCATAACCAGTATCTCCAGAAGTCAGGTGAACACCATAGGTTCCTTGGTTGAATCGACAAAAATCGAGTTGGACCCCAGCGATTCCTTCATCCATTGTGACGCATGGCGCTCCTGTGTCGCTTGCGTACATGCCGAAGCCATGAACAAGCACGTTATTGGCGACAATATCCATGAAGGCTTTATTTGTTCCAGTAGCAACGCCGACTACCCAGGGAGTCCAAAGCGCAAACGGCCCACCCAAGAAACTTTGATAACCTATGATGCTGACTAAGCTCTTGTTAACCGAGATAGGCCACTCTTCGCCGCTGGGTTGATAATAATCAGTTACATAGATTACATCGCCTCGATCATTGACGCATTTGGCAAGGGCTGCCAATATGGTTGAAAGAGGCTTTTTGGGAGTAAGACCATCGTTACTATCGCTCGCGACTACTGCGCCCGCGACTCCCGAACCAGAACCGTTCACGTAATATATGTTGCCGTGACCTATTGGAAAACCAATATTCCCTCCATCCTTGAGGTCTGCGAGGACAGATTGATTCTTTTTCATGATATAGAAATTACCCATTTTATTTTCTCCTTGCCTCCAAGGGCAGGCGGGTAATGCCTGCCCTCATCTGGCGAATATCGATCTATATTGATTTACCTCAACATCCGACATAGTATGTTAAAGCCGCAGCCTCTGTATCCCGTTGAATAAGACCACAGCGCAGCATGGCTACGATTTCGGTCGAGTCCGCATTAGGGATGCGGGTCGTCTCGATTGTCATGCGCCGCCTCCAGCCAAATTTCCACTGGTCGTAGCGTACCGCCAGGATCGCGCCATAGACGTTATTGGCAGGGGTGGTGACATCTACACAACCGGCACTATTCGCCTTGCGAACAGCGGACGCCTTGTGCATGGAGCCAGAGACATTGAGACCATAACCCCACAGACCAGTCAGGACACCGTTTTCGAGCGTCGGTGAAGCAAAACTGTCACGGGTCTTGACCTCTGGCAGCGCCAATGTTTTCCAGTAGGTGGCTGGATCAATAATGAACTCAACCGCATTGCGGTCGAGCGCATTGATGCCTGAACTACCCATCAATTTCAGGGTTTCGAGGTAATCATCGACGTCCAGTGATCCGGCAGCAGAACGCATATTTGCAACCGTAGTGATCAATGGCGACTTGCGGAAGCCATCCCAGACCATGTACCAATCAGTTGCATCTGGGGCTCCGGCAATATCATTGATGTTCTTGCTGGTACTAGACTCAGTGTCACCATCAATGACCGCGCTTTCCAGGTACTCAGCGCCGGACTTCGCCAACTGCGTCCGCAGTTGACCGGCAAATGGGATCAAACTGTCCTCGGCCAATTCTCCGGTCCAGATCACGCGTGCTCCAAGCTTGGCGAGGGTCAACTGCACCCTGCCCGTGCCGAATGGACTATTGGTTACAGTCGCCTGTGGCACCTTCAATGTACCTTCAACGGCGGTCGCCTGCGCCACTTTGTACCAGACCGGATCGGTGGATTCAAGGGGCAGATAGATGGACTCCATGCCCTGCGGTACTTCGACCTTGGGCAATTTATCCACCACGAACGTTCCCACTCTGATTGCTTCCCACAGTGCGGTCGCGTAGGCGATGCCCACCCATTCGTCACCATAAGAACCATATGTCGAGTAGTCGATCTCATTAGCCTTGATACCGGCCATCTTCATGGCACTCTGGCCGTACTGCCCGACCTCGGTTTTGTCCTCTTCGAGCTTGACAGCAAGGGCTTTCAGAGCGGCTGGTTGAAACGGCTTATTGGCCTCTTTTAGCACTGCCAGCATCAGTGCTTGATCTGCAGCATCCAGACCGTCGTACTTCCAGAGCTCGGGGGTTTTTGCGATGTTGACGGTTTCCATAAATGGGAGGCGATGACCTTTCGCAGCCTCTGCCGCCCACTTGACTTTCTCCGCTTCAATGGCGGCATCAATCGCCGCTTTCTGGTTTGCCTCTACCAATGCAGTTGCTGCATCAGCATCAGCTTTGGCTTTGACAGCCAACTCAGCGGCGCGGTAAACCTCTTCGTCAATTTCGACTTCGGTCTCCACGCCATTTACTAAACTTTTGACCTTCATTTTTGCTCCTTCCAGCGGGTAGTTTATGCCCGCTTGTTTATAGAGTGATTTTAGAACTGGCACAGCATACGCGTGTGCGTTGGCAGGTCTGCGTCCGCCTCCACCGTCAAAGAGGCTTATTTCCGCCAGCGGCCATACCGCAATGCGACCAGGTTTCAATTTGTCATACAAGACGAATTTCCCCGTCCTCTTGTCCACCAAACGTGCTAGATGAGAGATTGATCCAGACGAGGCATGAATAAAACCTTTCTTAACCGATTCCCAAAGCCTGTGAGCTAATGCTTTTGTTTTGTCCAGGATTGCTTTTACATAAATACCATCTGCTCGAACCTCAACTGAAGTTGACAGACCAACAACCTCTGGAATCTCCTGTGTCTTACCATCTGGGGTTTGACCATGAAAGTACATAATAGGAAATGTTTTGAACGTGTCTAGCATGCAATCGGTATCTTTATCGAACCATTGACCGTCCGAATCAGTATCATGCTCGTTCCCAAATGGAACCGTCTTGATCTCCACCTCCCAATCCCCCACCGCCTTTACTGCGGGTTGCCATGATTGCTCAACTTCTATGATCTTGTCGCCAACAGATGTAAGATTGCCTTCCTCGTCGGCCACGTAATCAATGCGGTAGGTTTTGTTATCCGCCACAAAGACCACATAGTCATCAAAAATATCACGAATCCAGATTTTGCTATCTGAAACAGATTGAGGTACTTGGTTTTCGTGCGGGAACAGAGGATCAAGAATATCGCGAACAGCAGATTGAATTTTATTTTGACGGTCTTGCAGGTTGATTGACTTTTCCGCCTCTGGCATGTGAGCATATAATGCGCGCATGTAGGCTTTGGCATCGGCCTCGTTATCATAGCATTTCAACTTTTCGCCAGCCGTCCCATCGGCGTTTTCTTTATGGACACAGGTTTGATCACCGTCTTTAACAAGTTTCCACGGCATTTCGACCTCCAGACAACAAAAAAGGCGCACTTATTCAAGCGCGCCGCTTTTTAAGCATCGTTGGCACTTACTGCGACTTTGACCCGCAACCATTAAGGTTGCATAGGTGGATCTCCGTCAAGATATTTAATTTTTCTCTGGCAGGAGGTTGTAATCCCAGGTTGATTTATATAGCGCAGTTATTGGGCAACCTGCGCACCTCCCACCAAGTTGATTAAAGCATAGCAGGTTTCGAGGGGTTTGTCAATGGCTTTTATCACCATTCACAATCAAGCGATCAAGGGCTAATGCAGACGCCCTTGCGACTTCTTCAAAGACGTATAAATAAATATCGAGGCTTTTTTCCAGTAACGGAACTTCGACTTCTTTCAAATAGCAACCGGATTTTATTATCGACAGATTTTTTGTCTTGTGCCCAATCCAGCGAATAAACCGCCAATACAGGCCTCGCTTTACTAAATAGGTTTTTGTCATAGTCTCTCCTTATGGTGCATCGTCAACCATGATTTCAAACGGTGATGTATAGCCTTCGTATCCAGTCATCTCAATATAGGGATGCAGTCTCCATTGACCACCAGATTCAAATGTGGTCTTTGTAGTCCAATAATCCATTTTTCCGTCCTCCCCGTTCGTTTTGAAAACCGCATCCACTATCTTAGACGATCCGGCCTTCAGAGGGATAATATGGAGTTTCATGACATCGGCGCTCGAAATATTAACCGTTTTAAGAAGACCGTTTTCGTCCTCTTCTTCAATTTTGGTTGTAATAAGTATACCTGCAGACTTAGCAACAGGATTGCTCATCTCGTCACCTTTCTTTCCACTGTCCGAGTAAGCGCGACGTTTCCATTGACAACGCGACTAATCAAGCCATTGTAATTACAGTTCCTCACTATTTTAACATTAAACGCGAGAGTCTTAATGATGTTAAGCCAAAAAACTAAGTTGCCTCCCGTCATTGTGTAATACCCCGCATCCATATCCATTGTGTAAGCAACGCCGCCGGTCGATATAAAATCAATATCGTAACCCGTGAGTACATATGAACCGTAATCCATCGGCAAGATGTAACCGCGTTTCAATGCAACGTCTTGACCCGCCAGATCATAATATCCAGCGTCCATCGCCAGTACATAATCAATTCCACCAGAAGCAGGAACGAATACAAACTCGATATCATAGCCAGTAAGTTCATACGTTCCATAATTCATTGATAAATTGAATGCGCTTTTTAGTTCAACGTCTTGACCTGACAGAATATAGATACCGTAACCCATTGCCATGCTGTGATTGGTTTTTAGGGCAATATCCTGCCCGATCAAATCATACAGTCCATAGCCAACCAGAATCGTATAACCGCGTTTGAACAATACTTCTTGACCATTTAGAACATAAGAACCGTACCCCACCGCCATGTTAAAAGCGGCTTTCAAAGTAAGCGCTTGTCCAGTCAGGGCGTAAGCATCGTAGCCAACCAGGATTTTATAATCATGCTTGAACAGAACAATCTGTCCTGCCAGAGCGAATGAACCATAACCCATAATCAGACTGCGGGCGGCTTTCGGGGTCATTGCCTGGCCTGCTAGAGCATATGACCCATAATCACATGCCAATGTGTAGGCATTGGGTGCAGGCTTGAAATATGCGGCGGCGATGACATTGCGCCCCAACGCGCCCGAGGCTGTCGCCTGTAGTGTTTTGCTTGAAATATCCGCTGTCAGGACTTTGATGGCCACGGCGTTGGCGGTATCCGCTCCGGTGGTTGTGCTGCTGTCCGCCAACTCGGTCAATGCTGTTGGAGCGCCATTTATCTGTTCGGCAGAGAATGAATAACTATCACCACCGGCCAATCCCATAAAGCAAAGATCGCCAACGAGGGCAGATAAAGCGGATGCCGTAGCAACTGTCGCTCCTATTGCCGCTGTCGTACTTGTGCTTGCTCGAATAGGATCGGTGGTATGTATGCCGCGATAAGCCACACATCTTCCCATCGCCACATCCCCTGTTCCAGTTTCCTTCGTGAACAAGAGATTAGGTGCAGATGCACCACGTTTTATGTAGAATAATTCCCCTGATCCAATGCCGTCCGTTGAATCTATATCACCAATGGATTGGTCTTGTAATTTAGTCCAGCCATTTAGTGCCTGGTAACCAATTGCGCTTTTATGAGCAATCCAGACTATAAGGTAGTCGTTTTCCTGGCAACCTGCCGGTTCGGTCACAGTCAGATTGGCATTACTAACCGTGACGGGTCCAGTTATAGAACCAACTTGCGTAATGGTCACTTAGACCGCCTTACGCTAATTGCAGTACGCCATTCGTTGGATCGAAATCAAGCGTGAGTGTATCGCCATTTTCAAGCGTAACTTCCGAACCCCTATCCCAGAAGGCAATCAGATCATCATTGGTCGCTAAGTCATCATAGATGACGACATAACGGAACGGAGCAACGCTGCCGCTTGCCGTCAAAACCAAGTCGGCCAATACCAACTTGAACGTTCCTCCTGATTGGGCATGAGAATCCACGGTCAAAACACGTGACGATAGATTGGTGTATGCAATCTGTGTCAGTTGTGACAGTGTTCCATTCCCAACCACGGGTGGGTTTGCCGCGTTGCATAAAGCAACGGTCAAAGATGTTCCTGCCAGGTTGATCTTCTTTTCGCAAATTGCTTCTACAAACGGTTGAAACTTAGTATATGTAGCCATTTTACTTTCCTTTCATAAATCAATTATAGTATCTATTTTGGTTTGTTTGTCTATATCGAAATAACATAATAGGGTGGACAGACACCGCTGCTAAACATTCCAGCGATTTCTAATGCACGAATTATCGCCTTCTCTGGATTAGTAATGTTAAGGGCCGCCAACGCACCCAGGGCGTAGCTTTCCCCACAACCGACTGCATTAAATTTATTTGTCGTTCTAGTTATTTGGAAATCATCGCTGACTTTATATGCCTTGCCATGATATCCAACAAGAAAATAACCGCCGCTTTCTTGGTTGTTCTCTATTTTGATATACCCGCCATTTTTCATACAATCCCGAACGGCAGGGATGAATTTTGTAACAAGGTATCGCATATCATCATCGCCACATAGGTTTTCTGGAACTTCAAGATTATATTGTAGTAATTGACCCATGCGAAAAGATGACGTATAGCCAATCAAAAAATCTCTAATCTTAAAAACCTTTGGGTTAATTAATACATTTATATCGTGACCAGCGACAGCGGCAGAGTCTCCGCCAATATAAACTTTCCCTTTATGTTCAAGTGCAATTATGCAAGTCATTTCAAAACTCCCAATACAATCATCATTTAGGTTTATTCGTGTCGATCCAATCCTGGACCGCCAGTTTCGCCGCGACTATCGCCCCTGCCCAACGTTCCCTGACAATCATCCAGGTTCGTTGCCAACCAATCATGCCGTGCATCTTGGTCTGTGTCAGATCGCCCATCACATGCTTGGTATATCCCACCGGATTGTAAATATAAAGATGTGTCCAATCCCCGCCATAAGTCCAACCCCTCTGCATCCTGCCGGTCCGATGCGGGAATCCAGGCATTATCGCACCTTCGTTGATAGACGCCATGACGAACCGGTGCTGCCTGGCAGATCGATACCCAACGACCGTCTTGCCCGTCACGGTGGTATATCTCAAGTGCGGAAAGCCTTGCGCCCGGGTGACGTACCTGTAAGGGACGTAATGTTTTAGACCACCTGCAGGCGTCCCGATGATGTACTTGACGAATGCCAGCATTGCACGGCTTTTCGCTCCCACCTCAACAGTACTGACAAACTGAATCCATTTCCCGATTCCCCTGATCGAGATATGCACACCGAAGATGTTCGAGAGATTAGGCATTAGATTCCGGTGATTTGGCTGTGATTAGATACGCGCCATCTTTAATAGCCATCTTGATGGTGGTTGTAATTCTTTTTTGATTCAGCGACAATGTAATAAACAATCTATTTTCTGCGGCGTACCCATTTTCTACTAAAACATCATTCGCCTCGTAGATAGTATCCAATGCCTTGATTTCTGTATTTATATCCCTAAAATCCAAGATGTTAGCAGCCGTGGCAGTATAGGTAAAAAGTCCTTTTCCCTCATCTGAAAATAAAAGTCTGTATCTCACCCAATTGTCAATCGTATCAGATTGATCAAATTCATGAAGTATGAGTGAATGAATCGTGGCTTGTTCCGAACCTAATATCACGCCCTTGTTTTTCCCCCTGACGCAGACCATGATTACCGAACCGCCTTCCAGATCGTCTATATTTTGCATACTTTCTCGAAGGTCGTATATAGGATAGCTTTTATTCTCTACATCATCGACCACCTCCCCCACCACTTTTAGTTTAGGTTTAATATCAACAATAGAATCGCTTGGCAAACTACCCCCAACCTCCCCAGGACGTCCCACGTGTCCAAAATGTCCAGAACCCTCTCCGCCTTTCATCGCAATCTCTCTTCCATAAACCGCATGAAGTATTTTCAGGTCACGGTTTACCGTCAACCGCTCATCAGTCGGAATAAATTCACACTCACAATGCCAACCAATACAACCCTCAGGGCGTGAACTCAAAGCCCAATTGGGCGGCGATTGTGGCCTCACATCTAGGTTGTCCCATTCCTTAGCGTAGGCAATAATGCCATTCAATTGCAGGCAGGCAGGACAGTGGATAGTATCCCCGAATTTCCATTTCAGTTTTATTTTCTTTTCCTTCCCACACTCCACCTTTGCCCTGTTGACTATATCCGTGTAGCGATTTACCCACAACTCGACCCGAGACCGGAACTTGTCGACATTCTGATTAAGCCCCTTGGCTCTCTGAATATCGTTCCCCAGTTTCAGGACATAGTTGAATTCATTGTCGATTGCTTCTCTAACCATTTGATTCCATGCTGGCTTCATGTCCGTAGTAGGATCAAGACCCACTGCCCTCATACCTTCGTTCCATGCCCGCCTCATCTGCCCCTCTATCAAGCGGATCATCACGTCCAGGAACTCAGTATCACCTATTTCCTGGTCATAATATTTCAGCACAGTTTTCCACATCACGCGTTGGTAGTAATTGATCGTCTTTAGCGCGTGGGTAAGCCATGCGTCCCAGCCTTTATCAGGATAGCACGAAGCCTTTGCCAGGAAATCGGCGGCAGTGGCAATCGCTGCGAATAAAGTAGTTTTTTTCATTCCTCGCTTCGTGCCTTCATGTAGCTTATATAAGCACGGCCAAGTTCCGCGCAATCGTCGAATGTCATATGGCCATTACTCTTAAAACGCCAAAATTCGTTTATGAGATTACTGTCAATTAGCTTTGATGCTTGTTTGATATTGAGATCAGAATTCAAAAGAGATTCAAAATATTCCTTCATGTCCTTTTTCACTAGACCCCAGTCCATAAATGAAAATTCACCAGTCCTAGTACTTTCTACGTTGGTATGAAAGAATTCGCTCTCATAAAAGCCTGCCTGTTCGAGTGCTCGTTCAGTGAAGAGTGGCAAATTTGTGGAAGGCTCGCGCGGATTAATAGAATCTACGGTTCTATCCATTAGAATTTTTAGGTATGCAATTTGTTTGGAAGTTGCTTTTATTTCCTCCGGCAAGCTACCACCCACTTCCCCAGGGCGTCCTTCGTGTTCATAAAAGCCAGAACCTTCGCCGCCCTTCAAAGCCTCAATCCCTGTCTGCACCATCAACATCAGTTTATCTATCTCGTTGGCTTGTGGCTCTGTTTTCATCACGGGCGTATCCTGATATTCGTCGAAGAGACTGTTAATTGCTTCCAACCGCTTTTGGCGGGTCTTTAGTTTCAGGATATCCTCCAACCGTGCCTTGATTGCCGCGTTGGTTGCTGGATCAATTGCTTCATGGTCGAATAAACCAATGTCCGTCTCGTGCTGCTTCCTCAACGCCCTACGTCTCCAGAGTTTCAAAGCATCCTTATATCCACTGTCTGATTTTTCTGCTGGTTTCTCCTCTGGTTTTGGTTCCGGCAATTCCCCAGGCTTTCCACCCTCCGGTGCGGGTTGCTCCCCGAATGCCGGTTTGCTAATCTCTACAATCAGCAACTTGCCGCGCTCATCACCAATAGGTTTATCACCATAATGCTCCTGGCGGATCTCGTCAATTGTGTGTGTCTTGGAGTATGTCTCGATTTCTGCTAACTCAAGTTGGCGATCTGTGATCCGGATATCCTCGAATTCGCCCTTTAGATTATCCCCCCAATAAGGCAACAATTCCGTGTTGATCTTCTCCGCTATCTCTACAATCAACGGATAAACGGTATGCTCTCGGAACGTCCGTTCGCCTGTTTTGCTGTTTGCCTCAGTCGCATTCTTATCCAGCATGGATACAAGACCAGGTGCAAGCACAGACCAGATTTCTTCCTTGTTCATGGTTCGTCCAGCTAGAAATTCCATGTCCTTTGGGTTGGCAGCGATGTTCTGATACGT
>Ga0315285_10002519_pt1 | contig 19111 bp, 16 predicted proteins | sample YL17G09_36_MG_FD_203698 | JGI IMG/M metagenome (GOLD analysis project Ga0315285, IMG submission 203698) | Sediment microbial communities from Yellowstone Lake, YNP, Wyoming, USA - YL17G09_36 | ecosystem: Environmental > Aquatic > Freshwater > Lake > Sediment | place: USA: Wyoming | collected...
ACGACGGGCGACTTCATGGGAGGGTTGGCCCTCGACGAAAAAGGCACGCAGGGCTTCGTACTGCCGGTGGAGGGGCTTTTCGGGGGCCAAGAAGAAGCGTGCGTCGGGAGATGGTGTTATCCCATTACCATGAGTGATAGTCACACATACATATTGCTACAATCATTGCGCGATGTCAACATATTTTATTGTTAAATTCGATGTCCAGAAGATAACATAGAATAATAGTATGATTATGGGGTATTTAAAGATCCGTTGGCCAGTTAGGGCGTGAGCGATGATTAAGGATGACTATAATAACGCTTATTTATCAGTACTTTATATCTCTAACGTGCACATGTAACTCGGCGGCCTGGCACAAGGTCGATGAAGGGATGTGTCCCCGCGTGTTAAGTCATTTCCAGTACCGTGGAAATCGAGGCTAGACGGAACACAATTCAACGGAATTAAAAAATGCAAACATGAAGCCTGATTACCTACGGCATATTTTGACAGTAGGCTCAGGGGGGGCGACGGCTCAAGCTTTGACTGTAATTACAATGCCCATTATTACTCGCCTGTATTCTCCGGAGGCCTATGCAGGATGGGCTTTATTAATGAGTGTGGTGATCATTTTTACTTCCATAGCTACGCTGCGCTATGAACTGGCTGTGGTTCTTCCAAGCACGCACGAAGAGGCAGCGAATGTGATGGGGGTATGTTTCTTTGTTACCGGCACGATTGCCGCATTGGCGGCCTTATTAGTGCCGGTTAGTGGCACGTGGTTACTTGGCGAAGGATTTTATGGAGAACTGAGATTGTGGCTTTGGTACGTTCCTCCCTTAATTGTTGCCACCGGAATCTATCAGGCATGTAACTCATGGTGTACCCGAACCCTAGAGTTTCGATGGTATTCGCTGGCTCAAGTAGCGTTGCCTTTGCTGACTATTTCTGCGCAGATCGCCGCAGCCTTTTTAGGTTGGAGAAGCTCGTCCGGACTCATTACCGGTACGCTCGTTGGCCAGTTTTCTGCCCTGCTGCTTCTCCTAGTCCTTATCTCCCGCAAATATGGAACGCTGATGACCCAGGCCCTGTCTCAAGAGCGATTTAAACAATCTTTCTTCAAATACAAGGTTTATCCATTTTACATGACTCCTTACACCTTAATCGGAACCATTCGGGACCGGCTGGTATATTTTCTCTTGGCCAATTTTGGGGGAAAGTCGGGGGTAGGTTTTTACAATCTCTCCTCCCGGCTGGCGAATATGCCCAATAGCCTCTTGAGCAGCGCGATTCGGCCGGTTTTTTTTCAGAAAGCTGCCAGTACCGATTTCAAATCATTAGAAGGAGTGATTAATCGCGCCCTGCGGGCTCTCACCATTTGCGTAATTCCCTTTTGGATTCTGTTCCTGTTTCAAGCAAAAACTCTCTTTGCGTTGGTTTTTGGGGAACCGTGGCGGGAAGCGGGACTTTACGCGGCCATCCTCTCCGTTCCGGCGATTCCTTTACTTTTAGGGAACTGGCTGGATCGCTCCTTCGATGTTCTGGGCCGTCAGCGGTTGGCATTCGCTCTCGAGGCGATCTTTTCGGCCATTTCCGTGGGTGTCCTGACATTGGGGATCGTCGCTTTTAAAAGCGCGCTTCTGGGAATCAGTCTGCAAGCGGGAGCATTGACCTTATACTATTCCTACTGGCTATATGCTCTATTTCGGGCAGCGGGCTTTGCTCGGGGCGGGCTATTGAAATTGATCTTGCTGGCTTCTTCGATAGGCCTACTTTTCGCTGGTTTTGTCTGGTTTCTCTCTTCGAGTTTGTCAATTCTCCCAGCTGTTACCATAGCAGGTTCTACCGCCGCCATAGGGGTCAGTGCTTACCTGCTGCGGCAATGGAGAGATTTGAAATTAGAATAGGGAGGGGATTCGAGCGACATGATTGTGATTATTGACTATGAGATGGGTAATGTTGGCTCTATCCTCAATATGTTGAAAAAGATCGGGGCATCGGCAAAAATTTCAGCTGACCCGAGAGATATCGGAGCAGCAAACAGATTAATTCTGCCTGGCGTAGGTGCTTTTGATCGGGGTATGACCAATCTAGCCAATTGCGGATTAATTCCCCTTCTGAATAAGCGTGTTTTGGAAGAAAAATGTCCCATCTTAGGCATCTGTTTGGGCATGCAACTGATGTCCAAACGAAGCGAAGAGGGAACTCGGGACGGGCTGGGATGGATCGAGGCGGAAACGAGGCGCTTCAAATTTGATCAAACTCAGGATCGACTCAAAATCCCCCATATGGGATGGAACATTGTTAATCCCCTGGACAGATCCGGAATTTTCGCCCGATATGAGGAACCGCCTCGATTCTATTTCGTTCATTCTTATCATGTTTGCTGCGCTGATCATAAAGATGTCCTGGCCACCACCACATACGGCTACGAATTTACATCGGCTATCCGGAAGAACAACATTTTGGGAACTCAATTTCATCCTGAGAAAAGCCATAAATTCGGCATGCACCTTCTGCATAATTATTCCCAAATGAGCTAACCACAAGGACGCCATCAAGCAGGGCATCGTTTTTGAAACAGGCAAAACTCCTCGTGCGAGTGATGATGCGTTTCCCGGTCCCGGGCAGAGGTATCCCTTGGCATCATCATTTTTATACCACGCTGTGAATCCGACACAGGTGAAAAACCAGATCTCTGCGGGGACCATTCCCAGACAGGGACAAACCGTGCCTTTTTTCCGGTGTGACGCTGCGGAGAGTAAGACAGAATTTCATTCACGGACAGGCAATCATGTCCAGGTACACCCTTGAGCAGATCGCCGACCATTTAAGGACCTTGGGCGTAAAGGCGGGGGATGTGCTTCTTGTCCGGGCCTCTGTGCGTAAGATCGGGGAGATCGAAGGCCAAGATAAGAAGTCAGACCAATTGATCAAGGCCCTGTTGATGGCCGTCGGCGAGACTGGAACAATCGTCAGCCTATCCTTTACGAAGACCTTTGTTTTTCCGAAAAGACACCGCGATTATGTATATAGTCGGTATACGCCGGCCACGAGCGGTGGTCTGGCCAATGCCATGATCCATTGGCCTGGAGCCGTGCGGAGTCTGCATCCGTCGAACTCTTTTGTGGCGATCGGTCAAGGTGCGGCTGACATCTTGAAGGGTCACGATGAAAACACCACCTGCTTTTTTCCCATGGAAAAGCTGTTGATCCAAGACGGAAAGATGATTCTGATCGGATGCATAGAAGACAGCCCGGGATACAGTACCGTCCATCTTGCACAGGACCGACTGAAATTGTCGACCCGAACGATTTTCAAAAATCGATTCGGCGTCTATTTTCAAAAAGAAAACGGAACGGTTTCTCTTTTCAGAAAGAAGGATTTTCCGGGCTGCAGTATGGGGTTCAGTAATTTTTACACATATTATGTCAAGGCCGGTCAGTTGAAAATCGGCTTCGTCGGAGATGCTTACAGCGCCCTTATCAAAGCGAGAACGGCTTACAACATCGAGTACGATCTCTTGAAGAAGGATCCCACGATCGCGCTGTGCAACAATGAAAATTGCGAATTCTGTCGAGGCGGGGTGTACTACAACATGGGCACCTGGCCCAGGTTTTATCTGAGGAAGCTTCCAGTGATCATCAGCAGGATCTACGGATTGCTGACGAAACGCTGAAAAGAAAGGAAACTGTGCAAAGCACCTGCCGTTCCCTTGATAAAACCGAAAGGGCCGCCGATTCATCATGAATGCCGGGGCGAACTATCTTCGGGATCAATTCAACCAGCATATCTCAAGGTTTTTCACGGTCGAGGCGAATCGCTGTATACAAAAAACCAAGGTTCTCTTTGGACCCTTTAGAGATATGGCATCCATGAGGGAAAAAGCCATAGCGATTCCTACGGACCTTCCATCGTCGCTCATGCCCCATGACATACTCAACCTCCCCTTTAACGGAACGCAGGTTACTTTATGGAATAAGCTTCCGAGGCCGGATGGCAGCGAATGGACCTGCTTTCCGAACGAAGAAGCGCCGGTCTGGTATCAACATATAAAGGGCACCGTTCTTCCAGCCTGGAACTTGTTCGGCAACGTGTTTGGCCTGCTTACCTTTCGAGAAGAGATGGAGATCCCGACAAGAGATCCTCACGGCAGGTTTATTGCAACTATGAGCCCTCGTTTCAAAACCGGGTTACTGGAAGTTCCAGCCTTTAACGAGGCCGTCGCGCTTATCGTTGCGGCTTGTCGCGGACTGGAGAAAGAAAATCGACCGGCCTTCGATCTGGCAAATTGCGTGACGCCCCCCGCCATGATTCTTTCCCACGACGTTGATATCCTCCTGGGCAACGACCTTTGGACCCAGGGCGCCCGTATTTATCGCATGTTCGCTCCCCTCGCCAGCATGAAACCTCCCGAGTGGGCCAACTTGAAATGGATCGCGGACAATTTCACGCATCCCAGGAGATATTACCTGAACGACATAATCCGCCTCCTCAAAGCGGAAAGCATCCATGGCGCAAGATCCTCCTTCTATATACTGAACGGTTCGGGAGGAAGATTCGGCGCCCGCAACGGTTCAGGTATGATCTCTGAGGCCTTGAGAGATATCCCGGAGGAGTGGAATACCGGAATCCATTACAATTATGACACTTTTCTTTCCCGTGATCGTTTTGAGATGCAAATATCCGAGCTGACGGACCTTCTGGGAAGGAGACCCATTTCGGGAAGAGGTCATTATCTTCGATTCGATGCCAGAGAAACATTCAGGTTTCTTGTCGACCGGGGTATTTTATGTGATGAAACGGCGGGATACCCGGACCGAATCGGATACCGGTGCGGGATTGCTGGCCCATTCCAGCCTTTTGATGAAACACGGAAACAGGCCATTCCCATCTGGGAAATTCCGCTGATCATCATGGAAGGAACCCTTATCGATCAGTATCAGGAGAAAGCCTTCGAAGCATTTTCTAGAATCCTGCACCATGTGAGCAAAGTGGGGGGGGCCCTGAGTGTCCTCTTTCATCCCGGCCTGTATTGCAATCCTGAATTTCCTCGGGCATGGGGCCTCTACGATAAAATGCTGGCTGCTGGAGCCGAGGGTCAGGCGATAGGCATTTCATGTCGCGATCTGATGACCTCTTGACCTGCTTTGGCGGAACGGGTCATGAAAATCGTTTTTCGGCCGAGAATCCGATAGGGAATAGGCATGCTTAAAACAAGATTGATCCCTTGTCTGCTGCTCAAGAATCAGGGATTAGTCAAGACTGTAAAATTCAAAGACCCCAAATACCTTGGAGATCCAATCAATATTGTCAAAATTTTTAATGATAAGGAAGTTGATGAATTGCTTTTTCTCGATATTACCGCGACAGTAGAAAATAGGAAACCGCCCATTAATCTGCTTTCCCAGATTGCGAGCGAATGCTTTATGCCCCTTGGATATGGAGGGGGAATCAGAAATTTGCAGGAAATACAAGAACTTTTCAATGTGGGTATTGAAAAAGTATCCATCAACAGCTATGCCGTCGAGAATCCATCTTTTATTAGAGAAGCGGCCGACTTATTCGGCAGTCAGAGCATTGTGGTTTCCATTGATGTCAAGAAAAGCTTATTTGGAAACTATGAAATATTTACGCACAGCGGTAAAAAGGGAACAGGAATCGATCCCGTCAAATTTGCCACGCTTATGGAAAAAATGGGCGCAGGGGAGCTGATCTTAAATTCTATTGACCGAGATGGAATGATGCAGGGCTATGACATCCCTCTCATCAAGAGAGTATCCGAAGCGGTCAGGATCCCGGTAATTGCCTGTGGGGGTGCGGGTGAAATCAAGCATTTCGCGCAGGCCGTGCATGAGGGGGGGGCTTCCGCGGTAGCCGCCGGAAGTTTCTTTGTATTTCACGGTCCCCACCGCGCAGTCCTCATTAACGTACCCACGCCGGATGAGTTAGAAAAAGTATTGCAGCAGGATTTTTTATCTATAAATTCGAAAGCAAGAAAAGAAACAACAGATGAGGTAGTAACATGACAGATCATTACCGGATGTGCACGAACTGCATTATGGATACCACCGATCCGGACATTCATTTCGATGAAAACGGGGTCTGCAATCATTGCCGGACAAATGCGACGGTCGCTCGTGAAACGTCGGTCCCTTTTGCGGAAGGGGGAGAGCGAATCATCAAGGCCTTGGTGCAGGAAATAAAAGAAAAGGCCCAAGGCAAGCCATACGATTGCATCCTCGGTGTCAGCGGGGGGGTAGACAGCACCTATGTCGCTTATAAGGTTAAGGAATTCGGGCTGCGGCCTTTGGCGGTCCATCTGGATAACGGCTGGGATTCAGAATTGGCCGTAAATAACATTGAAAAAACGCTTAAGGTGCTCAAGATCGATTTGAATACCCACGTCATCGATTGGGAAGAATTCAAGAAAATACAGCTTGCCTTTTTGCGTGCATCCACTACGGAGGGAGAATTGCCAACCGATCATGCCATACTGGCGATCCTCTATCGCGCAGCGTTGGAGCAGGGGCTGAAATACATTGTCGTGGGAGGAAATCATTCTTCGGAGGGCATCCTGCCTGTCAGCTGGGCCTATGGATCAAAAGACTGGAAATACATCAAAAACATCATCAAGAAATTCGGAAATGTCAAGGTCAAGACTTGGCCGCATTTCAGCCTTGCAGATTATTTCTACTACGTTTACGTCAAGGGTATTAAAAGTATTCGGATCCTGGAGTATCTATCCTACAATAAGAACGATGCCATGCAGATTCTCGAGAAAAAGCTCTGCTGGAAATACTACGGCGGTAAGCATTATGAATCCGTGTATACCCGTTTTTACCAAGGCTATATTCTTCCCAAGAAATTTAATATCGATAAACGAAAATGTCATTTTTCTTCGCTCATTTGCGCAGGGCAAATGACACGAGAAGAGGCCCTTGAAAAAATGAAAGAAGACACCTACCCGGCAGAACTCCAGCAGGCGGATCGTGAATACGTAATTAAAAAACTCGGGATTACCGAGGAAGAATTTGAAAGGATGCTGACCTCGATAAACAAGGCATTTTCTGATTACCCAAATAATTATTCAGTCATCAAGTTTCTATTTGCCGTGTTGAAAGCTATGCGAAATTGCGGTTTGAATATGCGCAGCCACTAAGAGGAATCGCTTCAAGCAGCTTGAAATAAGGTCATCATTAATTACTCAAGATAATTAATGTAGTAAGGTCAGCTCGATGATATTTTTGGTAACAGAATGAGAATGTTTGCCTTTTTAAATTGGTTTTTTTTCATAGTTACAGTTTTATGGTCTGGATTCATTTTCTATAAACGAAAATATTATTTTATCAAGCCAAGTATTTTGCTGATCACATTCAGTATTATCTTTTTCCAATTACCTTTGGCCATTTTCTCTGACATTTATGAAGCTGCGGTGCCCGATCCTTATATACTAGGTTTTTTAATCCATGCATACATTCTATTAGGGCTTATCGTAAGTTTATATACCTTCCAGGAGTCATCACGGGCCGTCTGGAATCGTATCATAAGAGAATCCGTTTCAGACCACCGTGTGAATAAGCCTGCCGTCGTCATTCTCGCCGGGGCTGTAATTTGTATCGTGACCATATATCTTGTCCATGTTCCCTTTCGTGAAACCGGTCTCTATGCTGTATTGGCAAATCCGGCCTTGGCGGGAATGGCCAGAGAACGTTCCCTTAAATTGCTCGACAATCATGCACTCGTATATGCCTTTTCCCTTATGACATCGTCTTTAGCACCGATGCTGGCGGTGATCCTTTCTTGGATGGGTGCAAAATATCTTCTAAAAAGACGATTCGTTCCCTTGTTCATAACTGGTATCGCCGCTATTTCTCTCATGATCATGGTCAGTCTGCCAGGGGCCCGCCTATCGGCCGTCAATCTGTTGCTGGTTATAAGCATTTCTTTCTTTCTGGTTAGAAGGTTTCCTTTTCACCCGGTCAAAATATTTCTTCTGCTTATTCTAATCGTGACTCCGGGAGTCTTAATCGGCATGTACCGAGAGGGACGGGCATTCGGTTTCGATTTATATTTCCAGTATCTTTGGGACTTTATCGGCCGCCGGATTTTACAGGATCCTCTCGAAGTTGGATCCTGGTATATTCATCATGCGCAGACATACGGCCTATTCGGCATTTCGGCCGTACCCAAATTAGCAGCCATCACAGGTTTTGACGTGCTGGATGTAACCAATTACATCGGTCTGCGCTACCAGTCCCATGCCGGTCCGACGGTCAGTGCTGGTGCTGGGTATCTTCTGACATACTACAGCTACTTTGGAATTCCTTCGCTCCTGATCTCGCTGATAGGTCTGTGGCTACTCGATACAGCCGTTTGCGTATACCAGAAACTGAGCCGGCCACTGCTCATTCCGTGTATATCAGCAGTCAGTCTCTCGACGTTGTCTTTTATCAGCAGCGATTATACGACGGTGATGGTTACGCATGGATTTGCGGTGACCCTGATTATTGCCTTCACCGTTGATGCCATGACAACCCGGAGTCGGCCCCGTGTCGCCTGATCCGATAAACAGGGGTAAGGTGGAGAGGTCGGCGACAAGCGTACTTCACCTGCTGATGTCCGACTACCGGATCGATTCCAGAGTCCGGAATGAAACCGAGAGTCTGAAGAACCGTGGGTACGAGATCGATGTCTTTTGCCTGAAAAGCGGGGTGACAAAGAAAACAGAACTCAGGAACGGAGTCAGAATCGCGAGATTCGGCATATATTCTCAGCATAAAATATTCCATATCCTGACGGCCTATCTTGGGTTTTTCTATGGTGCAATGCGGAAAAACTACCGATTGGTGCACGCTCACGATTTTACGGCATTGCCCATAGGATTCCTTCTATCCCGGCTCAAGAAAATTCCCTTGATCTATGACACCCACGAACTTTGGTCCGAATCGGAACACGAAGACTACCCGAAGCGTGCGCTCACCATGGCCTACCAGGTGGAGAAATACATCGCCAAAAGAGCCGATCGCATCATAACCGTATCAGACTCCATCAATGCGTTCCTGCGTCATTATTTCCAGAACCCCGGAATTACCACCGCCAGAAACATTCCTTCCTACACGTTTTCCCGTCCATCCAGCATCCTCCGGGAAAGGTATTCGATCCCCGGCCATGTCCCGATCCTCATATACCAGGGCGCCATCAGCAAAGCCCGAGGTGTCGATACCATATTGCGGGCTGTTAAAAAGATAAGAAATATTGACTTCAAATTTCTGCTCCTTGGAAATGGACCTTACTTAACGGAAGTTCAGAAATTCATCCATGAAAATCAGTTAGAATCAAATATTCTCATTTCTGGAGAGGTGCCCCAGGATGAATTGCTTAGATACTTGAGCAGTGGCGACATTGGCGTACATGCCATTTCAAACACTTGCCTGAACCACCAGTACTGCCTGCCAAATAAACTGTTTGAATATATCCATGCCGGGCTCTGCATCTTATGCACCAACTTAAAGGAAATGTCGCAGCTGGTTCGGAAGAACGAACTGGGACTGACCTTCGCGGATCATGATGCTGATGATCTGGCATTGAAAATGCGATATCTGATAGAGCACAGGGATGAGATGGACCGCTTTAGATCAAATGCCAAGCGCCTCAATAAATGCCTGACGTGGGATAACGAATTCGTGGGCGTAAAGAATCTTTATGAAGAGTTGCTCCATCAGGAAAAACACCCGGAAAATAAAAAATCATCCTAGCTTCAGCATTGGCTTGGGCCCTTATTTATTTCGCCCCTTTCCGGATTTTTTCTCTCAAGGGAATGAAAAGCGAGGTTTCGGGTGGCGAAGCCTCAATGGTTATCCCCCCCTGAACGCGATGAAAGGAAGAGGGAAACATGTATCACCTTTCTGAGCTTCTGACAACCCTGGGTATCCATTTCGAAAGACTTGGGCAGAAAAGGGAGGATTTGTTCCTCCGCATTGCTCCGGTGAAGCAATCCGGGGAGGATTGCTTGATCTTCATCCATAAACCCGACGAACTTACGCCCGAGATGTTAAAGCATACCTCATTCGCCGTCGCTTTGATGGAATATGGATGGGGCATGGGAAAAGCAAGTAAATTGAATAGCATGAATTTATCCATTTTCTTAGTCAAACATCCCCGACTCGTGTTAGCTGGAATTTTGAGCATGTTGTATCCGGACGAGGATGCTTTTGAGGCTGGGATTCACCCGTCATCCAGTATCCATCCGGAAGCCGATATACATTCCACCGTATCCATCGGCCAGAATTGCATGATTGGTAAATGCAAGATTGGCGAAAACTCACGCATCCACGCATACACGACCATCAAGGACAATGTCATAATCGGGAAAGACGTTATTATTCGTGAATACTGCATGATTGGTGGATGCGGATTCGGATTTGTACGCGATGAGGCGGATCGACTCGTGAGAATCCCGCATATTGGCAAAGTAATTATCGAGGACCATGTGGAATTATTTCCCTATGTCAACGTGGATCGAGCCACGTTAGGCGAAACAATCGTTAAGACGGGAGCAAAGATTGATCATTATGCCCACATCGGGCATAATAGCACGGTTGGCGACCATTCCGTCATAACGGCAGGAACTGTTTTATGCGGAGGCAGCAGCATCGGCAAACGATCCTGGGCTGGTGTGCACTCCATCATCAAGGAGAAAATAGCTGTCGGGGATGATGTCACTCTAGGACTGGGTTCGGTCGTGACCGAGGACATTCAGAATGGTACGGTTGCCGCCGGTGTTCCTGCAAAACCCATTATCAAGGAGCCATGATGGAAACAGCGAACGCGCCACTGAGCGCAAAAAGGACACTGATATTATGCGCGCATACCGATGATGAATTCGGGTGTGCGGGGACCATCATCCGTTTGCTTCGATCTGATGTGGAAGTACGCTTTATCGCTTTAAGCCGATGTGAAGAATCGGTGCCCGAAGGCTATGCTGATGATATCCTTGAGAAAGAATGTTTTGCCTGTACTCAAAAATTGGGTATCGGGAAAGGAAAGGTTAAGGTATGGAACTATCCGGTCCGTCATTTTCCCGCTTATCGACAGGAGATTTTGGAGAAATTCGTCAAAATAAGAAACGAGTATAATCCTGACTTAGTCTTATTGCCGGCATCATCGGATATGCATCAGGATCACAATACCGTATACATAGAAGGCTTCAGGGCTTTCAAGCATTCATCCATTTTAGGGTATGAGCTTCCCCAGAATTTGAGGTCTTTCGAAAACACGGCCTTTTTTCGCCTGACCCCAGAGGAAATAGACCTGAAGGTTGAGAGCCTCTCCCGGTATCAATCTCAGAGTTTTCGACCCTATTCGCGCCCGGATTTCATCAGAAGCCTCGCTATGGTGAGAGGGGTGCAATGTAATGCCCCCTTCGCAGAGGCGTTCGAGCTCATCAGATTGATTATATAGTTTCCATACGGATCCCCCCTCCCCGGAATTCTTCACCTGAATCACCCCACCTTGCCCCCCCCGCGTCGAGGGGGAGGGGAAGATAGGGTTTCCGGAAGGACACGATTTAATGATACGGGGTTTCGGCGAGCGATCATTTTCGGGCTCTTAAAAAAATTTACTAAGGTTGAAGATTTACCTTGAAAGTATCGATCATTATTCCCACAAGAAATGAGGCAAAGTATTTACCTCGGGTCATCGATTCCTTATTAAAGCAGGATTACCCCCAGGAAAACATCGAAATCCTCATTGTCGATGGAAGAAGTACCGACCATACTCGAGAAACCGTGGAACGGTATCGCGGGAAGTTCAAATTCATACGGCTGATTGACAATCCGCAGATTTATACGGTGTTTGCCTTCAACAGCGGAATAAAGAATGCAATAGGAGATGTACTTTTTTTTGTCGGAGCTCATACCGAGTACTCACCGAACTATGTTTCCACGGTCGTTAAATATATCAAGGAGAATAAGGCAGAATGCGTGGGGAGTGTCGCTCGCACCTTGCCAGGGGACAAAACGCTGCTGGCCGCATCGATCGCCTTGGTATTGAGTTCGCCCTTCGGGGTCGGGAATTCCTACATGAGAATTGGTCAAAAAACAATTCGGTATACGGATACAGCCAGTTGCTCAGGATACAAGAAAGAAGTATTCGAGAAAATAGGTCTCTTCAATGAAAAATTGATACACAGTCAGGATATAGAATTCAACCTCCGGCTCAGGAAAGCGGGCATGCGTATTCTTCTCGTTCCCGACATCATGAGCTATTATTATGCGCGCCCGAATTTTTTTTCCTTTTGCAAACACAATTTTCGCAATGGGCTTTGGTCGATTCTTCCGTTTAAATATAGCAGCATAACACCCATTTCCATTAGGCATCTCATTCCCTTGGCCTTTGTGTTGAGCCTGCTGGGCTCCTTGATTTTCAGCTTTTTCTCGAGTATTTGTCTTTATTTATTTTATGCGATTTCCGGTGCGTATCTTGCGGTGAATATATTTTTTTCTGTCGAAATATTTTTGAAAACAAGGAAAATAAAATATCTCGTATCTATACCGGTAACGTATACAGCCCTGCATGTTGTCTATGGAATGGGCTCGATGTGGGGCCTGGTCAAACTGTTTCAAAAAGAGACAAACTCACCAAGCGCATTGTGCCGATCGTAGTAAATAATAATCATTTATTGTTAGCTGCGGGCAGATCATGATTAAACTCCTGATTCTTTCTTCGCTCATCGCCAGCGGATTTGCTTCTCTGGTTTATCAGGTCATATGGCAACGTGTCCTGACCCAAGTGGTTGGGATTGACGCAGTAGCCATATCCATTATCGTCGCTGCTTTTATGGCGGGACTTGGATTAGGGGGAGGTTTATGCGGACGCATTATGTTTTTCATTCGGAGACCCCTCCTCTGGCTTGGGCTTTTTGAGATTATGATCGGGATATTCGGCGCGATCAGCGTTGGCCTGATCAGAACGATTAATCAGCTTGTCGGATTCAGCGGCATCTGGTCTCAAGTCGCATTGAATATTGTTCTGCTGGAGCCGGCGATTATTTTGATGGGGGCCACGAGTCCGCTGATGGTCGAATCGTGGGCTCGATTCGTCAGGAAAGAGCGGGCTGTTGGGACTGCTTATGGCGCAAACATCTTTGGGGCAGCCGTCGGTATTCTCGCTGGAGGATTTCTTCTGATTGGGGTCCTCGGCCTTCAGAAATCAACCTATATCGTTGCCCTACTGGATCTCGCCGCAGGTGCCGCGTTCCTTTTGACTGATCGGAAAACAGCTTCTGAGAGTCCCCAAATATCAGGATATATTAACGACCGGAAGCCGAGGAAGGGGGGCCATAGCAAAGGGCTGTCGTTGGCTCTTTCCGCGTTTCTCATTGGATTTTCTGCCATTGGATATGAAATCGTTTTCTTCCGTCTTTTCCAAACATATTACGGGGCCACCCCTTACGTTTTCCCGACCGTCCTTTTTGCCTATCTGATCAATATGTCCCTGGGCGTTTACTTCATTCCCAAGCTAAGCGTTTTTTCCAGAAGAATTCGTATCATTTCTATAGCGGCCTGTGCCATTGTGCTGAGCGTTCCCGTCATTTTCTTCCAAAAAATTCTGCTGGGCATCCATTACGGACAACTCTACTTTGTATTTGACCCGACGCTAACGTCTCCCGACGCGATGGTCATTCAGATTGTGCGGGCTCTTTTGCTGTCCATGATCTTCATGTTGCCCATCGCCTTCATCAGTGGTCTTTTCCCCTTGGTTGTTGAACAGGACATGAAGGCGCGAGATCAAGGCGCGGGGGTATCATTCGGGCATATCTACTTATACCAGACTTTGGGGAATACATTGGGGGCTCTGGTCACCGGGCTTATCCTCTTTGATCATCTGGGAGTTGTTGGCGCATTGGTACTGATGGGCCTCTTGCTACTTGCGGCAAGCGGCCTCATGAGCAGATTGAAGGAGTATCGATTTTCCTTTCAAATCGGCGATCTCATCCCGCTCACGACAGGCTTGACTGTTCTGATTCTCTTCGGGTTGTATAATTACTGCGAATCAGTCAAATATTACCTAACCAGAGATCTACAGATTAGTCCGAAACGCGTTTATGACACCTTTCACGGTTTCACATGCATTTATGATATTTCCGGTGGAAAAGCTGACATGTATTACGCGGCAATGGCGGGCGGCCGGTACTGGATAACCGGGTTTCCCGGGCTCTCGCCAACCGGCTTTGATAGGATAACAGCCGGGACAGAGTCGCTTGTCTATGCGGTGAATCCCAGGATAGAGCATATTCTATACATCGGCATCGGAACAGGCACTCAACTGATATCATTTGAAAAACTCTTCCCTCTGGCCCAGAAGACGGTTGTTGAAATCAATCCTGATTTGATCTCGGCCATGCGCGATCTTGGTCATCCGGATATGGTTTCGGCGTTGAATAAATCTGATCTTCATATTATGGATGGTCGCCGGTTTCTCTTGAACCGTCCTGAACGGCGCTTCGATTATATACACATCGGTGTGGACCGGGCGACCACGGCCGGTGCGGGTAACTTATTCAGCAGAGAATTCCTGAACCTTGCCAGGGATAGATTATCTGAAAAAGGCATCATTTCCCTCTATGGATACCCCCCAGTCCTGAGCGGGGCGATCCATGATTTTTCCGATGTTTACGTCTTTTCAGCAGTTTCAGGAATCACCGTAGCCCTTTTGAGCGCAAACGAAAATCGGCTTATTTCAAAGGCGATAGAAAACGGTGATTTTGGAAAGAGGTTCAAAAAGGCCGTCAATATTTTAAACGGTGCTCATCAGTCAGTCTTCGCCAATACAGGCCCCTTTTCCGGCCTACTCGGAAAAGGCTGGTACGCCAATAAAGAAACGATTTCCAAGATCGTTGCAAATTTGAGTGTCGCATCTGATGATCTGCTCGTGACCGAGTATTATGCTAATCAGGAATCCGAGATCCGCCCCCAATCATTTCGTTCGAACCGGCCTGTCGATTTGAGGGACTGGGGAACCGTCGCAGAGGCATCTCCCATTCCTTACCCCGCGACTTGGAAGGGGAAGCTGTTATATCATTCGCTCTTCAAGGATGATCTTGCCCCCTTCGCCCGCGGGCGCATTGTCCATTCGGGCGGGGACAAGGATTTCTCGACCCTTTCTATCGATTCCAACAGACTGCGTGTCAATTACGATGACTTTTTCTCCCTGTCGGGAAAGGCAAGCTGGCAATGGAATTTTCAGTTACCGGCTCTTTCCGGATCTTTTGAGGAGAATAACGGGTACCTGTTTACAGTGAAGGGGCAAAAATCGGGCCGAGGGCTTTGGGGGGTCAAACTCTACTGCGTTCTCGAAAGCGGTGATATCGTCCTTGATTCCGAGCAATCCAACTCGGATAAACTGACCCAGCTAGACGCATTCATCCAGGTCCCGACGCCTGCCAAAGAATGCGGGGTAGCTCTGATAATGGATGAAATGCCAGGCTTTGGTACGCGGGGAGAGCTTGTCATCCACTCGGTTGAGTTGAAGAAAGTATCCGTCGCGGCGGAGCCAGTCGATTGAACCGGAAGCCTTTACGGTTTCAGGGCAGTCAATTGAAAAAAAGCTTTTTAACTCGAAAGGTGCCGCAGATCCAAAGGCCCTCTATTAACCTCCAATATTCGAATAAAAAAGGGGAATGACTTGCCCCGGCTTTTGAAAAAATTCGCTTATGTGCCTCCTGCAACGTCTTGCATCTTGGCGCATCATCAGTGCGGCCGATGACGGAATATCCCTCCGGCTGGTGTGCAGCGATGAAACGCCTGTTCGACACTACCTGTTCCCTCTTCGGTCTTTTAATTTTAAGTCCGCTGCTCATTCTGATCGCTCTGCGGATCAATGGTGAAGATGAGGGACCCATTTTTTATCGCGGGGTGCGAATTGGGCTGGGGGGGAAGACTTTTCACATCTTCAAATTCCGCACCATGGTGGTCAACGCCGACCGGATGGGGGGTTCTTCGACCGCCGATGACGACCCCCGGATCACCCGGATCGGGAAAAAGTTGAGGAAACACAAGCTGGATGAATTGCCCCAGCTGATCAATGTTTTTCTGGGGGATATGAGTCTTGTGGGGCCCCGTCCCGAGGTTCCCCATTATGTCAACATGTACACCGACGAAGAAAAAGCCATCCTCACGGTCCGGCCCGGGATTACGGATTGGGCCTCCCTTTGGAATCCAGATGAAGGGGCGATCCTGGCGGAAAGTCCCGACCCTGAGAAGACGTACATGGAAAAAATCCGTCCGGAAAAGATCCGTCTCCAGCTTAAATACGTGCGCGAGCGTTCCTTTTGGAAGGACCTGATTATCCTCTTCCAGACCATACACACGATTCTCAAATAGGGGAACCCATGAAAGGAAGGAACCAAAGAAAGGAGTTGCTCGACCTCTACCGGACCATGGTCCGCATCCGCCTTTGCGAAGAAAGCTTCGTGGAGCCGATTCTCTCCGGGGAAATCCGCTGCCCCGTTCATCTCTATTCCGGGGAAGAGGCGATCGCCGCCGGGGTCTGCGCCGTTTTGAAAAAAGCAGACTATGTTTTTGGGACCCACCGTTCCCATGGGCATTACCTGGCTAAAGGCGGTTGCCTGCGGCAGATGGTGGCGGAGGTCTACTGCAAGGAGACGGGGTGTGCCAAGGGCCGGGGAGGATCCATGCATCTCCTGGCCCCGGAAGTCGGAATGATGGGAGCTGCCCCCATTGTGGCCGGTACGATCTCGCTGGCCATGGGCGCCGCCCTGGCTGCAAGCATCCGCCGGGACGGAAGAGTCGCCGTTTCCTTCTTCGGCGACGGGGCAACAGGGGAGGGGGTACTCTACGAGTCAATCAACTTCGCCGCCCTGCATTGCCTCCCTATTATTTTTGTCTGCGAGAATAATCTCTATTCCACCCATCTTCCGATTCATGAATGCCGTCCCAACAGCGATATCGCCCAGATCGGCAAGGTTTACGGAACCCCGACTTTCCGGGTAAACGGCAATCAGGTACTCAAGGTGTTCGAGGCCTCCCAAAAGGCGGTCGCCCTGTGCCGCCAAGGGCGCGGGCCCGTCTTCATGGAATGCTTGACCTACCGCCTGCGCGGCCATGTCGGCCCTGATGACCATATCCAGGGCACCCATACGGATATCCGCCCGGCCGAAGAGATCGCCCGCTGGAGGAAGAAAGACCCGATCCCTCAATTCGCCCGTTTCCTTCTGAAACAGAAGATTGCGGAGCGCGCCGAACTTGATCGCATCCAACGCGAAGCGGAGGAAGAGGTTCGGTCGGCCCACGAATTTGCCCGCGCGAGTTCTTATCCTAATCCTGAAGAAGTGAATAAATATTTGTTCAAATAGTAATTTTTAATTTCGAATTTTGAATTTCGAAACAATACAAGAAAACCCAATTGTTCAGAGAGTAATTATTAATTTTCAATTTTGAAACGATACAAGAAGACCTAATCATGGATAGACCGCGACGTACTTATGATTTAGAAGAACGCACTGCCAAATTTGGAGAAAATATCATTGAATTTTGTGTAACCCTACCAAAGAACGTTATAAATATACCTCTTATAAGTCAAATAATTCGATCAGGGACAAGCATAGGGGCAAACTATGCGGAAGCGAATTCAGCTAGCTCGAAACGCGATTTCCGAAATAAAATTTATCTCTGCAAAAAGGAAACACAGGAAACTAAATATTGGCTAAGAATGATATTAAAATGCAATCAAAGCAAGAGATCTGAGATAGAAAATTTGCAAAAAGAATGTCAGGAGTTGCTGCTAATTTTCGGCAAAATTATCTCGACCCTAAACAAAGCATTATGATTTTTTCTGAATTCAAAATTCGAAATTAGAAATTTGAAATTCAAATTTGTTGGCCGCGGAAGCGAACAATAATCGGCCTTCATCAAATCGAAATTCAAAATTCGAAATTAGAAATTGAATATTATGTCTTCAGAACATCGGAAACTTTCATATAGTCTGGCCATTAATGAGGCGCTCCACCAACTTATGTCCGAGGACCCCTCCGTCTTTCTCCTCGGCCAGGGGGTTAAGAGCCCCTGGTATGTTGGCAATACCTGCCGCGGGTTGTTGGAAAGGTTCGGCCCCCGGCGGGTGATTGATACGCCGGTGTCAGAGAATGCCGTCAACGGGGCCGCCGTTGGCGCTGCCCTGGCGGGCATGAGGCCGGTGGTTGTTCATCCCCGCATCGATTTTATGCTTTACGGGCTGGACCCGATTATCAATGAAGCGGCGAACTGGCATTACATGTTCGGGGGAAGATCGTCGGTTCCGGTCGTGGTTTGGGCGATCATCAACCGGGGCGGGGAACAGGCGGCCCAGCACTCGCAGGCCCTGCAGTCGCTTTTTACCCATATTCCCGGACTCAAAGTGGTTATGCCCAGCAACCCCTATGATGCCAAAGGCCTGATGGTCAGCGCCGTGCGTGACGACAATCCGGTCATCTATCTGGACGAGCGCTGGCTTTATGGCCTCGAAGCCGAGGTCCCGGAATCGATCTACGAAGTCCCTCTCGGCAAAGGGGGGATTTGCCGGCCTGGAAGGCAGGTTACGGTGGTGGCGACCTCCTTCATGGTGCAGGAGGCCTTGAAGGCGGCTAAAACCCTGGAAGAGGGAGGGATTGACACCGAGGTGATCGACCTGCGGACCTTGAAACCTCTGGATACGGAACTGCTCTTTGCCTCCGTTCGCAAAACGGGCAGGGTCGTGATTGCCGATGGGAGCTGGAAGACCTGCGGGGTTGCAGGGGAGATCACTGCCCTGGTCGCGGAAAATCTCCTGTCCTTTCTCAAATCACCGCCGCAGCGCGTTACGCTTCCCGATCTGCCCGCACCGGCCAGCCGGTCTTTGGAAAAAGCTTATTTCCCCACCGCCGAAAATATCACCCAGGCCGTTAAAAAAATGTTCCAAGCTGAAAGGTGAAAGCTCAAAGGTCAAAACTGAAAGCTCAAAGCTCAAAGCAAAAAAGAAGGGCCTGGCGGGATGCCTGGCCTGGCCCCCTGCAAAAAGATAGAAGCCGAAAGAAGGAGGATGGAAGGTTGAGCTACAAAGTCCGTTTTGTTGACCCCGGGAAGAATTACCG
>Ga0315285_10002521_pt1 | contig 19108 bp, 26 predicted proteins | sample YL17G09_36_MG_FD_203698 | JGI IMG/M metagenome (GOLD analysis project Ga0315285, IMG submission 203698) | Sediment microbial communities from Yellowstone Lake, YNP, Wyoming, USA - YL17G09_36 | ecosystem: Environmental > Aquatic > Freshwater > Lake > Sediment | place: USA: Wyoming | collected...
GCTTCGTCCAAAGGAGAGAAAGGCGTTCCTGAAAAGAAATAAGGGTGGTCGACGATGAGCTCAGCGCCTATGGAGGAAGTAATTTCCGGACTTCACAGAATAATGGGGCGCACCGAGACTATTGCAGGATGTATTGCGGGATGGCCTGCAGGCGAAGACATCCGCCCAGGTCACGATGCCTCCGACTTTCCCGCCGACCCTCACGAGCGTGGCCTGGCGGTGGAGGAGCAGCATCTCTAGAATCTCGACGCTCTCGCTCTCGTCCACGACCGGAAAAGGAGGGCGCATGAAGTGCCTCACGGGCTCGTTCGCCATCTCGGCGTAGTCCTCTCCTCCCGCCATCCGCTGCAATGTCTGCTATCTGCGGGGGAAGATAATCTTCTTGGATGATGCCTCGGGAAAGAAAGCGCTATATGGCGGCGGATGTCAGCAATCCCTTGAGACCCTGACCTCTGCTATTATGCAGATATCCACGTCCGCGACGGGCCACATGTATGGCTCGATTCGGGTCATCGTCCCGCGGTCATCGCTAGACCAGTTCTACTTCTTGAGCAGACCCCGAACCAGGCTTTCGATTCTCTCGTCGCAAGTGGCCACGAAGTGCTGGAATACCTTTACATCCTGATTCCGGAAGACGATTGACATGCCCATTTCCGATTCCGGCCTTGCGATGGACGGCTCTATGTAAATCTCAAAGTAGTCGGGGCTGTCGATTTTCGAATCGGCAGCGATCAAGCGCGCGGTGAATAGCGCCATGTCCTTGCCAAAACTCTTGGCCGCGAGTTTCAGCAGGGGGGCGTTCTTGCACGATTCGCGCATGGCATTTGATGCTTGTCGTGTGAGAATCCTGTAGCGCGTCTGGAGCTCCCGAAAATGAATTTTTTCGCGTGACACGAGTCCGTCTGAGACCAGAGTCTCCAGAATCTCGTGAAGCCTGTCGGAATTCGAAGGAGAATCACCACCAGAAATGCCAATGAACTGCCGCTCTGTGTTGATATCTGCCAAGAAGATATCCTTCCGTGCGATGGGCCCCGATGCTGCGAGGCCGATTGACATCGGCCCAAGTGGGAGCTCGGGAGGCAATGGCTGAAGAAGTTGGTAGCCGAGCCTGATAAGACATTTCGAGTAGTCACGAAAATCAAGCGGCGACACGACGTAATCGAATCTCGCACTGGATCTTGACGACACTCCTTCTATTGTGAATTCGGAGTTGCGCTTCGGCATCAATTCGCGTTTGGTCATGTCACTTTGCTTTACAGGCATGACATATCACGCTCCCGAATGATGGTCCGTCCATAGCTTGGCTTCACTCTCTGCCCCTATCGGGTCGTTGGCCGCAAATGAATGATACTGTTGCGGATTAATGGGCTCAACTGTCAGTTTCCGGTCCCGGGAATCCCTGCGTTCATTCCCTGATAAAGCCGCCTGACCTTCGAGGAGGACCTCACGAATCCTCGGAGAAGGCGGCATTCTCAACATGGTGGCGTTTTCGGGGGTTCCAAGCAGTTCCGGTCTGAACAATCTGGGAAGCGGGAATGTTTGCCCGAATTCCAGGCCCTCGTCTCTTCTTATCTCGGTTTCCAGTTGTCCCATTGCCATGACGTCCGCGAGGTATACTACCGCCTTCCCTCTGGGATTCGTTTTATTGAGCTGGTAGTAGTCACACTTGCCTACTCTTTCTTTCATGACGAGCATTCCATCCTTCAACAGCTTCCGAACGTGGATGTAGACCGCCCTTTTCGAGACCCCGGTGATTCTCACGATCTCGGGCACTGAAAGAACTTCATCTGAGTTCTCCGCGAATGCTTCTACCACAGCCACTCTTGGTGACGCCCCAAGGAGCTTCGTTAGTATCCCCATGTTACCACCTTTTAGAGAGCGACGCAAGTATAAAAAGTATCCTTCATGCGTATCAAGAAGATTCGCTATCCCGTTTGTGAAGATTATAAGGTCGGAGCGGGATACGAGCCGCCGTGGCCGGCGATTCCGCTGTGGATGTCGTTAAAGGCCTGAATAACGACGAGAGGACTGTGTTGGAAGAGTTGCCCAGAATACCGAAGTCTGATCGCAAAAACACATTCCATGAAGCGCGGGTTCAGAGACGCAAGAGATGTTTCGAGATTGTTGTCGCGGAGGTTCTAAAGTCCCTGGGCAACAAGGGATTGGTCTATTCAGTTGGCGGAGGTCGATGGCGAACTACCGCGCTTGGAAGAAAAGTCTCACATGCTTTGCTCGATGACATGTTGTCCAAGAAGTACCCCTCCTTGACTATTCGAAAGTAGACGCCCGCAGCTATTCGAGCAGGCTTCCTCTGTCGTGCGTCTTATTGCTGAAGTCACTGCGGCTCTTTGAAGTCCTGTTATCCCGAAATCAGTTTCCATTTAAAGATTCCTCTCCCAGAACCACGCGTTGACGAGGTCGAAGATTCACTCCCGCGTGAGAATTGAATTCAGGATGACGCATCACCGTTCGAAGACGGAATAGCTGAAATACTCTGTCTGGAATCGTGAGCCGGGAGCTTTGTCATGAAGAAAGCAATCGTGTGGACAGGGGTCGCGCTCATCTTGATGGGCACGATTGTCGGCGTGATCGCAGACGCAATATCCGACGCATCGTACAGCACATTGATAGAATCGTACAGGACCGGCGATGAATCGAAATTCATCAGCAGTCTTGAGCAGGACCAGAACGCCGGCCGAGTCGGCATCGTGGCAGGTATCCTTGTGAGCCTGGGCCTCGCGTTCGCCTTCGCGGGTCTCCTCTTCGAAGAGAGTTACCGCCCGATCCCGCAGTACTATCCAGGGACACAGCAGGGAGTGTATCCGCCTCAGCAGCCTCCGCAATACTTCGGGCAGCCCCCGTCTCAGTATCCGCCGTCACCGTGAGGGGCGGCATTTCCTGCTCAGCTCATATCCGTCCCGATTCGTCCGGCGGACCTGTCTCACCTATGATCTCCGATTCCTGCTCGTACTCCCATGGCGATATCTGTCCCGCCTCGTAGGCTGCCTTGAGTTTCTTGGCCGAGGCCTCGACATCACCACCTTCCCGACTCGGATGAGCTGATTCTTTCGCTGCAGCCCCCACAGTCTTTTTACTCCGACCGCGTCTACGGCCCTGGCATGCCTGAAGGGGATCCAGAGGACAAGAAAGACGCAACGGAAGAAGCCCCTGCGGTGAAATATCTGTCAGTGAGCCAGCTCAACCGGAGCGTCAAGGCGCTGATAAACAGCGAACCCGGCCTCCAAGGCGTCTGGGTCCTCGGCGAGTTCTCCAACCTCAGGCCCGTGTCCAGCGGCCATTCCTACCCGACCCTCAAAGACGAGGAATCGGAGATAGGCTGCGTCATATGGGCCAGGACGCTGCGCCAGCTCTCTGTCCGTCCCGAGGAGGGCATGAAGGTCCTCGTCTGCGGGGATGTCGACGTCTATGAGCGGAAGGGCAGGTACCAGCTCGTCGTCCGCGACGTCAGGAAGTTCGGCGTGGGAGACCTCTATGCCCGCATGGAGGCGCTCAAGGCGAAGCTCAAGAAGGAAGGGCTCTTCGACCGGAAGCGGCCCCTGCCGGAGTTCCCGAGGGTCGTCGGCCTTGTCACATCCGACACTGGAGCGGCAGTGCAGGACATGATACGCATCATCGGCCGCAGGTTTCCAATCGCGCGCATGATCCTGGTCCCCGTCCTGGTCCAGGGGGCCGAGGCGGCCGAGGACGTCGCGGCGGGAATCCAGGAGATGAACAGGCTGCGAGAACCCCGCCCTGACGTGATGATCGTCGGGCGCGGCGGGGGCAGCATCGAGGACCTCTGGGCCTTCAACGAGGAGGTCGTCGCGAGGGCGATGTTCGCCTCGGACATGCCTGTCATCTCGGCCGTGGGGCACGAGACGGACTTCACGATCGCGGATCTCGTGGCGGACTTGAGGGCAGCGACGCCATCAGAGGCAGCTGAGAAGGTCGTGCCTGACAAGGAGGCCTTGCTCGGACAGATCGACAGGACCCAGGAGGCCCTGTCCAAGATGATGACGGACGCGCTCCAGGGTCTCGAGCAGGGTCTGGACGACGAGGCGCTGCAGCTCGAGGGCGCGATGGGAGAGCTACTCGTTTCCGGCTCTCGAGACATCGACCACGCCGCTGAGATGCTGGAGTCCCTTGGCCCCCGCAAGGTCCTCAGGCGCGGCTACGCGATAGTGACCCGCGAGGGAGAGACGGTGAGCAGCGTGGCGGTGCTCCATCCCAGGGACAACGTCGAGATCATAGTGACCGATGGGAAGGCGGGAGCGGAGATTCGCAAGGTGAAGAGGGTCAGGACGGTCTGAGAGGAGCGTGAACATGACGAAAGCGAAGAGAAGCGGGGCTGGAGGCGCGTCCGATGTCGACTTCGAGGAGAACCTGAGGAGGCTGCAGGATATCGTTGCAGGCCTGAGCGAGGGGAAGCTGCCCCTCCGCGAGGCGCTGTCGGACTATGAGGAGGGGATGAGGCTCGTGAAGGATTCGCGAAGGGTGCTGAAGGAGTCGAAGGCCAAGGTGGAGAAGCTCAACAGGCTGGCCGGGCGGCTCGAATCATTCGAGCCTGTGAACAACGAAGGGTAGTCAGTCCTCAATTTCCAGATCAAGGCGATGTGCCATAGCGCGAGCACGGAATCCTTCGAGAGGCAGTCGAAGGCGTGACGGGCATCTTGGACTGGCGGGAGGTGCTCAAGAGGAGCGGGAAGACCATGCAGTCCGGGCTGGAGGCGTTCGGCGTGGAAGTCCCGCAAAAGGTCCACGACCGGGGAAGGAAGGCGCATGAAGTGCCTCACGGGCCTGTTCGCCATCTGGGCTTGGTCTTCTCCTCCCGCCCCCTTTTCAGCGGGGATATTCAGCTTCCCGATGGACGCCAAGTTTCTAATCCGTGTTTAGTATTCCCACGGGCAAGAGAGGTGAGGACATGGTAGAAGATTGGCCGGATATCTTCGTTGATAAGGAAGAGGGCTTTGGCAAGGCGCAATTCCTATCCGAGGCCGAGTGGCGCACGTATCTCAAGAGAGCACCGGTCCGCTACACACGTCGGAATCGAGTGCCCGACCCAATATGCGAGGTCTGCGGTAAGCCGGCTTCGGATTCGAATCCGCTGACGCTGGCCCACCGCATTCCCTTCGTGAATGGAGTCCGCTACTTTGCACTGACGCCGGACTTCCTCGATGAAGAGCGTAATACGGCCTGGGCCCATCGGTCGGGATGCAACAAGAAACTCAAAATGGGCTTCGAAAAATCGCTCCGGCGCCTGCGGCAGCTAGGTGTCAAAACTTTGCCCGCGTTTCTCCCGCGTGCTGTCCTCGACGCTTGGCGGTGAAACCGCGAGACATGATCTCAGCCATGACCACGAAGTCCTGTCAGATTCCTCCCGCCAAAATCCACGGCAGGAAAGACTCTCAGAAATATCGACCGACGACTTCCTTCGTCTTGCCGAGGTCGCATCCCGTGTCTATGTAGAGAGCGCCTATCACCGCCTCGATGGTGTCTGCGAGAATGGACTTCTCTTCGCTCAACTTGTCCTTCTTCTCTGATCCTCCAAGCTTCATGAGGAACGAGAGTCTCTGCTCTTTTGCCACTCTCGCGATCGTGAGGTTCTTTTCTCGCTCTATTCTCTCCTTGGTAATCTGCTCCGCAGTCTTCTGACCGGAGTGGAAGATGATGTCTGCAAGTGCAGCCTTCAGGATTGCGTCACCAAGGGTCGCGAGAGGAACCTGATCCTCGGTAATCGGGTTATCGCTGTCCCTCTCCTCCTTCGCATATGCCGCCCTCGTGAATGCACGAATCAGAACCCCGAGGTTGCTGAAGTGGTAGCCGAGAATCTTTCCCTCTTCGTTCGCCCTGAGTATTTCTTTCTCCTTGTTGTCGTCATCCATTTGAATCCCTCTTTACCCTATGAACACGTTCATGGATATGAATGTTCGATTCAGCTCTCTGGGGGACAATCGACAATCTGAGGGATTTTATGGACTTCAGAGGAGTGTATGTGAATACCTGGCAAGTACTGCGTGACTGCGAAGTCATGGAGCCGCCCGTGATGGAATCCCATGGCATAAACGAGGGTTCTGAGGCAATCACTCTCGAGTTTACGCAAGTCTGCGTCTTCTTGGAAATCATGCCGGTCATAGCCATCGTCTGAAGACGAATTGGCGGCTGGTTGGTTTCATGAATCGATTGCCGTGTAACAACCGAGGGCAACTGGTCTGGCGACTGTCCACACAATCTAAGCATGTCCTTGGGTGGCCTTGTCCTGTTTTGGGAGTTCGCTATAGACTTTCGCCACTACCCCGCATGATTGTATGAAGACTTCCTGCGCCTCCCGGGCGTCGAATATTCGATCCGGGTGCTCTGCAGCGTTACGCGCTTCCCTTATGTAGTCGAGGTACTGCGCAAAGGTTTTTCTAACGTCGTCCCGCTTGAGGAGTACGTCAACAATTTGCTTCCATGACATATCCACGGCCGCTTCTCCTGTCTTTGATGCGTAATACCTCCTGAGGGCCTCCTCAGTCGCCCGAAAGGAAATCATCACAGCTGGGGTCCATGCACCGACAAGGAGGCAGAGGGCGGCTGCATTCAAGTCATGCTGAGCAATATTGGAGAGGCGCCACCACGCATCGCCGACAAAGATTGTGGCCCCGCCACTAAGCTTTTCGGCTGACAGCCCAATCTCCCTGGACGCCTCGACGACAATTCGCGACTCAAAAGTCGAGTACAAGCGACCCCTCCATTCACGGGCATTCTCGGATAAATGCTGAAGTGACTGAGGCTTCGCTGCTTCGGTTCTTTGGTCGAGCCACTTCTTAACTTCCTTTCGTTCCCGGTCCACCTCGCGCTGGAATCCACCATCAATATTCATTCGAGACAGTGAGTAATAGACATCTTCAAGGGCTTGGAACACGCCGTTGGATCCCTTGAGTGAGACCTCCCCGGCCATCTCAGGCAAGCGTATGAGGAATTCAAGATGCTGCGAAATCTGTGCGACTTCCTTGAGAACTAGCGCCATGGTTACACAATGCGCTTTCTTTGTACTTAGAGGTGCCTCATCAACCCTTCGATCGGGCAAAGTGGTTTGAATCCGACGGCAAAAGACTCGATATAGGCGTTAGCACCTTCGAGCATGGTGGTATTGAGGAATGATTACATGGGAATCGATTATCGTTGAGGCTATACGCGCTCGAGAAATAGTCGTCGTCACCTATAGGCACTTCTCTGACGACCTGGTAACAACGAGGGAGATGGAACCATTCGACATTTCACGTGGGAGGCGGACATCGAACGCTGAAAGGAGCCTATGGGCTTGGTGTACGTACCATGACCGCATGGAGCGGAAGCATCTGGCTGGTATTATCAGGATTGAACGGACCGGTCGTCACTTTGATCCTTCCGTGCGGGAGCGCACATTTTCCTCACCTCCAATGTATGAGATCCCAAGAGATTGGTGAGATTCACAAAAGTGTACTTCTATTTGACCTCAGTCGTAGGAGAAGATGATCCGGGCTTGTCGCAGGCTCTGGATGCCTGTCTTCATTTTGCGCGTTCCTGGATGATAGAGGTCGACGAGGCGGAAGTAACAAGGGACAAGACTTGACCAACATCAACGTACAAAATTGAATTCAGAGAGGACCGAGAGAAGGGATTCAGGCTTTCCTCCAATAATGTTCAAATCGTAATGGGCATATTCTCGATCCAATATGGGTATAAGCTCACTTCGGACATCCTGTCGGCTGTTGAGTCGCCGGCCATCCACGCTTGAATCCCGGTGGCATAAATGCTGCTTGGCAATCCGGCTAAAAGATGAATAGAATTACGCCATCGAGATGGTCCGGGCAATCGAGAGCGACATGCTTGGAAATGCGGTCACAATGTCATTTCGTTCGACCGAGGGCTGAAAAACTCCATCCTCCCTTGCTGAGACGCGCTTGAATTCGGGGACGCACTGTTGGGTATTCCTACCTAACGCGAAGCCCCGGGGGGAACCTCCGCTGGCGTCATGGAGTGGCCGACCCGTGTCCGATAAGATTGCACAAATGCAAAGTTAGCAGCAGCGGATGAGACGCTTACGAAATAGGCCAAACCCGAGACGGATTCAGTTTTGGAGTCGGGATCGAGCTCCCTACGCCGTGGACCTCAAAGAAGGCGACAAACTCCGCGCCGGTGCCAAGGTGATCGACGACATACCGGCAGTTTCCGCGGGCCACCATGTCCTTGCCCCGGCGCGAATAGGAAAATGCCTTGATGGCACCATACACGCCGTACGTGTGCGAGCCGCCCACCATCACTAGCCTCTTGTCGGGATTATATGGGTTGGTGCGATTCATGAAGAAGCCGTAGTCCACCACGCGTTCGCTCCCGGTCGAGGTGCTGGCCTCGCGATGAGGCATTAACATCTCCCTCGTACTCTTGATTCGCATGCCGATGTTGTTTTCCTCATCGGCGGGGAGGTACTTCACTGGTGAGGATTTCTCGAATACCTGGGTGAGCGAATTATAGTCCGGTCCTCCCACAAGGACTATGTTGCCTGTCAGTTGGTCGGAGCCGCGAACCTTAAGAACCTCGTTCCCCGTCTTGTGCTCCACATGAACGCTAGGATATAACTCGTGAATCGTGGTCTCAGCCTCAAACAAAGCGTCTAGATCGCCATATTTTGAGAGGTAGATGAATTCCCATGGTTCTGGATGTTGAAGCTTCTCGGGGTCGTCCAACTCGGAACACACCACCACCACGTCGTCAAACTCATCGAATGACCAGACGCCCTTGAAATAATGATCGGGCTCCTGAGGGCTCTGCACGAAGACGTGTACGGCCCTCTCAAGCTCGGCGAGAGTTGCAGGGGAGTCCAACACACTGTCGTCTTCGTATGATATGTAAATGTACGATAGGTCAGAGGGCTTTGGATAGCCGGACGACGATGACAAGTTCTTGAGAAGCAGGACTCGTTTGGCATAGCCCAAGGCCAATCCTAACTCGATCATCACGTTCGGGCTGTTCTCTGAAATGTCAAATATAGCGATGTCGGCATGTCTGATGGCATCCCTCACTGAGTCCCAGAGAATCTCCCCCGCGGGGAACTTACCGTACGTCACGGAAAGGACAATTTTTGATCCTCGGAGTTTCTTCTCCAGGTGTTTAATCAGAGATTTGACGTTTGCCTCCGAGTGGAAATCTGACCTAATCTGATAGCCCACGAAGATTCTCAATCTTTGAAGCATTTTAGGCATGGTCCCTCTCCGAGAACCACGGGGATTTCGCAAGCTTCAGATCGGAGGATTTGTAGTACATGGCTTCGTTGGCCCCTTTGACAATATGTCGCGGCGGAACATTCTTCGTAACCACGGCCCCCGCGCAAATATAGGACCGCTTTCCAATCTTGACCCCACCCGCAATGACTGCACCGAATGCGACGAAAACGTGATGCCCGAGCACCGGAGCCGGTTCAGCGGGCCCGTCCCAAGGCATCGCCGGGTTGTCCTGTCGGTGAACGAGATGTCCGAACACTCTGCAATCGTGGCTCACAACGGAACGTTCTCCAACAAACCCGCCCACGACCGACCGCGCCCCGATTTTCGCCTCGTTACATATAATTGCGTGATAGGTGAGAACACATTCTTCCCCTATGTCCACATCCTGCTCGATTGTGGTGAAATCGTCCACCGACACTCTATCACGGATATGAGTGCCTCTTAGGATACTGACGTGAGCGCCAAACATGCAGTCTCGCCCAATTATCGTTTCTCCCCGCGCAGAGATGCGCTTCCCATTCACTTCTCGGTACGGCCAGCCGATTGTGGTGAAAGGACCTATTTCGGTGCCCATGCCCACTCTCACCCGGCCGAGCGTGAGATACCGGTCTCTGGCGGGGGCGCTAGATGAGGTGATTGGCGACAAAATTCACAACCTCCCGGATGAGTTCCTCCTTGTGCTCTTGTGATTTCAGCCCCGTGCCTTCTTCATCATCAAAATGCGAAAAACCGTGATCCGTGCCTCTGAGCGTGTGCAGCCTGACTTGCTGGATTCTGCGGGCTATTTCCGCCGAAACTGAATATGGAACCATCGAGTCGCGGTCGCCATGGATAATCAAGCACGGAATGTGGGATTTGACCAAGGAATCGATTGGCCTCAGTTCCCGGAATTCTTGAATCAGCCGCGGGCTTAGCTTGTGTCCATCTAGCATGATGTATCCCTTGGATGGTAGGTCTTGAAGTGCCTTTGGATTGAACCATTCCCGCGCCCATGGCGTTTCTGGCTTCAAAAACGTTCGCCTGTAGTCCAAGACGGGAGCTATCAGGATTAGGCATGCGACGCCCCCCTTCGTGCGGGACGCCGCCATGACGGCGGGCCCCGAGCCAAAACTGGTCCCGATGAATGCGACAGGAACCCCATCCAGTCTAGGAATCTGTCTCAGACTCGTTTCGATGTCGATGACATCTCCTACGATCGAAATATCCATCGATGTCCCCGAACTCTCGCCGTGTCCCCTGAAGTCGAACCGGAAAGTCCCGATGTCCCCACTGTTGAGCTGTTGTGCGAGGTCCACGTAGAAGCCGCCGTACTCGTTCTTGTCTTGGGTGATCCCGTGCATGAGGACAACCCAACCCTTAGGATTCATTGGGGTTGCCTTAAGCCCGACCAATCGAAACCCATCTGGAGTGACGTACCTTACTTTCTCTTCCTCCATCTGTAACCGTCCGACTGGCGAAATCAATGTGACTAGTTAAGTACTTTGCTTTGACAGGTTCGCTGCTCTACCCAATTGCCCCCTGCAGCAGGATCCATCGTGGGACAGTCTCAAAGTAGCGTGTGTGGGATACCACAAAATCCCGAGGACGGAGCGTCTCATTCAGCGCGAGTAGCCGGCGGAGGAGGGCGACAATCTTGTTGACACGCCTGTCTCTCTCCTAGCGCGACAAGATATCCAGAAGGCAGTCGCGACGGAAACGCATGGCGCGCCTCCACAGTACTCGTCCACTTAGGTCGGACGACCGCTTAGACACGCCCGCTCTCACGGTTCCCTCAAAGTGTACTTCCTCCGAGAAACTTCAGAATATTCCCGGAAGGACTGGCGCAAATCGCAAAAGGCGCCGCTTGCGGAAGGTGGGCTCGTTCGCATGAGGGCCCTGAAACCAAATGCTCTTTAGCCTCCGAGCGTTACCTCTCCCACAGTGAGGGGACCCTTGTGAGACAAATGGAGGCGAACAACGTCAAACCTTTCACTTCCAGAACGCCCGTGACGTTCCCCCCGCACAACATAGGTGAATTACTCGATCAGATGTCGCAGACTGGATTTCAAGGAAGGAAACTTGGCGAAGCTGTCAGCGCGTGGAAACGAATGCTAAGGGAAGAAAACCTTACCATTTTTCTCGGACTCAGCGGCGCAATGATTCCCGCAGGCATGGGTCCCTACCTCAGTTTCTTGGCCAAGAACCGTGCGATTGACGTCCTCGTTTCCACTGGAGCCAACATATCTCACGACCTGTATTGCGGACTTGGTGGAAAACACTACTTAGGCGAAAATCAGACGAACGACGAACGACTCCGAAATGCCGGAATTCACCGAATTTATGATGTGTATGAGAGCCAGCGAAGCATGGATAAAACTGAGGACTGGATAATGGGCTTTGCGGAGAAACGTTTGATTGACGACAGACCCTATTCGAGCCGTGAAATCACAGGGCTGATTGGCAAGGAACTAGCTCGAGATGCTGGAGGCAAGAGTACGTTGTTGGCGTGTACCTCCGTTGCAGGAATCCCAGCGTTCGTCCCTGCGCTCGGTGACTCGATTTTGGGCTCTTCCATCATGCTCGCCAATGACAAATTCGATAGGCGTATCGTCATTGACATGATGAAGGATCTCGATGAAATGGCATCGATATCCGCCGCTTCATCGAAGGCTGGCGCGGTTCTTATAGGAGGTGGGGTGCCGAAGAACTACATTCAACAGAGCGCTGTGATTGCCTCCTATCGATCTAGACACGACAAGAGGTTCAGTTATGGAGTTCAACTTTCTATGGATTCCCCTCAGTGGGGCGGCCTCTCTGGAAGCACGTTTCCTGAGGCTATTAGCTGGGGGAAATACAAGAGCGACGCTCGATTGGTTACGTGCTATGTCGATGCCACAATCGCGCTGCCTCTTATCGCGACCACTCTCGCCGATTGGACCCTATTGAACTCAAGGACGGCGCCTAAATTCTCCTGGGAGGGTGGTCACCTTGCGCTCGGCGCGCAGAGGTCGATTAAGACGCACTAACAATGGGGAGAATCCGCGTTCAAGTTCCAGAGGCCGCGCCATTTCTTGATGGCGTCTAGGTAAGTGATTACCATTTCAACGAGCATGGAAAGATAGAGCCAATGGCTTTCTTAGCAAGTCGGTCCTAACGCTGCAGGAGTCGCGTCAACGGCCTCGATAACAGATATATCGATTGCCCTGCGGTGTGCTGTCTTTCAAAGCTGTCCCGGCAGTATCTTTTCCACCTCTAGATCAATCTTCCATGGTCGCAGGACGATGTACACACGCCAGAGTTTTTGTAAGCGTTCTTATATCGTATGCCTACAAGTTGTTAGAACAAACTGATACATGGGACAAGTCCGCCAAAAAGCCGTTCATTAACCCATACCATAATCTGTATGTCCGGTGACTACCTCCATCTAATAAGCAACGTCTGTGAATAACAAAAGCAAAAAGAGAATCGCAATGAATCGTCGAGGAATCTCATACGAAGATGACCCTCCATGGGAGATGGGGCGTCCTCATGCAGAGTTTGTGCGTCTAGCCGAACAAGGAGATATTTGTGGTAGCGTTCTTGATGTTGGTTGCGGAACTGGGGAAAACGCCCTCTATATGGCGTCTCTTGGCCACGAAGTATGGGGCATAGACTTGGCCCCACATGCGGTGGAGAAAGCCCAAGCAAAGGCACTGAGTCGAGGACTGAGTGCGAAGTTCTTTATCGCAAACGCCCTCGAGCTATCCGACCTAGGCCGCACGTTCGATTCAGTGATTGACTGCGGTCTATTCCATACGTTCAGTGATGCTGAGCGACTCATGTTCGCAATGGGTCTATCGAAGGTTCTGCGACGAGGAGGAACGTACTTTGTGTTGTGCATGAGCGAGCACGAGTCGACTGGCTGGGGCAGGCCACGTCGAGTAACGCAAAGCGAGATTCGCGCCACATTTGGCAAAGGATGGCGCGTCAATTACATACGTGAAGCAAGGTTTGGAGCAAGTCTTAGGGGGCATGGCCCGTCCGCGTGGCTCTCTTCAATCACAAGAACGTGATTTACGAATAAAGACCATGAGCGGTCATGCGGGCGCCGATTAAGGCCGCCCGACATGCAAACGATTACGGGACCTTTCGAGATCTTGAGCGCCATCCCCCGGGAAGATTGATTCGCGCTGGAGCCGTCTTCTGGCGGCGTGCATCCGAACTTCCTCGATGAGAAGGGCGGAGACCAGATGAGAGTCTCTTGCGGTGCCTTTTGACACAATATATATACATATTCTCCATTTCTCTCATAATTGATTCTTGAACAAAAACGAATCGAATCAAGAACCGTGGATGGCTTCAAACTTGCCGATCCTCCTAATTCGGAGAAGAGACTCATAATGGTTGGCGGGAGCTACACCCATAGTGTTCTTGGCGTTGCAAAGTCGTTCAGCTACACGAAGAGTGACGAGCAATCTCTTCAATACCAGAATTGCAGAAGGATTGTTGAACAATACGGAACCGCCCCAAACTTCTGCACTCTCATCGAGCCGCGTACTGTAAATGGTGTGGGTGCGCTACCCGAGGTTACTATGGTTCTCTCGGAGCGCTTGAAACCGAAGAAGAAGGTTCGTTCAACCTAGGATGTGACGAGAAAGACAATTAAAAGCAACTTCAAGGGGTGAACCGACATTACTGAGGCACTTCGAGGTTTTTCCACTTATGGCCTGGATCCAATTGGAGACTCGATTGTAATTGTTTTCACCAAGAACAATCAGCAAAGGGTGAAACGAACACTTCACCAGTTCAGAAATCCACCCATCTCGACGCTTCTCCTTGATGATTCTACTCTAACTACAGTCAGATGGAAGAATAGAGAACTCTGCAAGTCATCGGGAATCCATTACCACGGGGCGGCAGAACAATCGTCCGTCCTTTGTGACTTTCCGGAAGCGGGAAAGGCCCGTAGGCTTTTCACGCGGTTGGGAAAACCAGGCTGGACCTTAGGAAAATGCCGAAACTACGCACTCATCCTTGCTGCGTTCTGCGGATTCCGCAATGTCCTGATGATCGATGATGACATACTCTTTCCTTCTTGGGAGAAAGTCTTGCGTGATTTAGAGTCCCTCAAATGGCATCCTTTCGTCGGTTCAACGATTGGAGGCATGCCTGACGACTCCGTGGTAGGTCATCTATTCCGGGCAGCAGGCGCGGAGCACCCGAGTTACGTGTCAGGCTCTTACCTAGCATTGCGACTCGAAACCGTCAGATTTCCCTTCATGTCGTACTACAACGAAGATTGGATTTGGTGCGCATTACATTCCAAGGGCGCTGAGGTGGCAACTCGGGGAGAGGTGATCCATCTTCCTTACGATCCGTTTGAAAACGCCGTTATGAAGGCTCGATTCCAGGAGCTGGGTGAGCTTCTGGTCGAGGGCGTACTTCTGGCTGAAGCGGCCAGTTTCAGGGTTAAGCTCACCTCTCGCAAGCTTTGGTCAGCTGCAATCAGTTCTCGGAGGAGTTGGATAGAGTTGCTTGACGCTCTTGATGTCCCCAAGAGACTGAAAGGAACGAAGGCTGCGGTGATAGAGTCGATTCGCAGGATACATAGCAGGACTGACGCCACGAAGCTCTCTAAGTGCATTTCTCAGGTGCTTGGCGATGGTCCGCGTTTCACCCGGCAATTAGATACACTAATTCGCGCAAGCGGCATATCAGGGAAGCAGGGGTAGAGCTATGATAGCCGCAGAGCGGGTTGAAGAAGGACTTCAAGAGGTTCTGCGAGGAGCATTGAATCCGCCTTATCTACGGCAGGCCAGACAATCCGGGGAGCGGGGGGGACGCCGAATAGTTTCCCCGCAACGTTCTGTTACGGGCACAAGTTTTGCAGATTCGCGTTCGGTTCTTTTCCCGATTCAGGCGGAGGCTGTGGCTGTTCAGGAGAAACTATGACCGGGCCATCACTCTCGAGTTCGAGAATCAGGGATTCAGGAAGACCAAGTAGGAACTTCTGAAAGCGAAAAAGGCGGGCGCACCAGTAAGAATCGCCTGGTCGCCAGAGCGGTCCTAATGGCCTTGGCATGCTTCTTTAGGCAGCAGCGCATTCGGTCAGCCGAGTGGAATGGGCTCAAGCCGCAGAACTCGCGAGGTTTTGGCATCAGAGAGCCTTCGGAACGCGAGGCAACTACTCGCAGATGCGAAGAGATTGCGCGCGGCAGGAAGTCGGGGGCATGCCGTTGCTTCGGCCGTCTTGTCAATCGAGGAATCCGCAAAGGCAGTTATCAACCGCTTCGCAGCGGAAGGAGTGTTACAAGTGGTCACGAAGAATCCAAACCACTTGACGACATTCACAGAGAGGGAGCTACTGGATCACAGGTTCAAGCATGCATTCTTGGCTGGCATGTTCGCTGACTGGCTGAGATATGCTCCCTTCACTTTGGCAGTAGACAACCTTCGCAAATCTACCTTCACTAAGGATGAGGTCAAGGAATTGATGTCTCGCGCGGTTCAAGCGCACAGAATCCTTCAGGTTGATCTGGCCTCAGGAGGCCAGACGTCTAAAGAGTTGAGAACTCTCTTCAGCCTCCTTGAGAATCTGAATCTCATGAAGAACCGCGGTTTCTACGTCGATTATGCCCATGGGAAAGTATTGTCCCCGAGGAACGTTCGGAGAGCGGAAGTAAAACGAACGCTGCAATTGGCTGAAGGGATTGTACAGATGACCTCTGAGATGCACAAGCGAGGTCTTTCAGAGAAAGAAAAACGTCTCCAACTTGACGCCAACAAGAGGATGCTCGAGAGCATCAGAAGGGCAAAGAAAAGGGCTGCGGCAAGCGGCATCACTCAAATCGTATCCAACGGAAGGTGACGGTCGAATGGCTGACTGTGAACAATCCGGCCTTCGTCTTCCTGAGGTCGAGGACGCCCGCCCAAGTCACTTCTTCTGTCCGAGCCGAAGATCCCGGGGCAAATCGCTGAGTCGCCTTATCCATTGCTTTTCCGATAGATGTTGCTGGGACTTCAGTTCATCCCGTACATAGGCTATCATTCCTAATTGATGAATTTCTTTCGCCTTGTCTTCCGGAAGCGAGTCGTCCGTCGTTGCAAGGTAGACTCGCCAGCTTGGTTCCCTCTCCGGTATACTCTGTTTCCATCGTTCTCGAAGGGTTCGTTTGCACGAGATGAAGTACGCTTTATCAGGGGTCTTGAGACCTATCTCTTGATTTGGAACCACTATGTCGATTCGCTTGAGCCTCTTCTTCGTGCTCCCGCTGGGGACTTCGCAGGGTATTCCCGCCAATTCCAACTGAGTCTTCATTAGACGTTCGAAACTCAGGCCGCCACGCGATTTTCTCTTCTGAGATAATATGAACTCGAATTTCCGAGCCACCGGTGTGAACCTCTTAAGGACCTCCGTGAGATATGTTGTCACCGAGTTGTCGAGATGTTGGGCGTAGAGACCTTCGAGGTCCTGCGCGTGCGCCTTGATCCAAGCCGAAGTCAGATTGACAACAGCCAGATCCTCATATTTCTTGTAGAGTTCAAAGGCTGCGGATTCGGTTCTCAGAATGGCCTGACTGAAGTTCCTCCGCACCCATGCTCGATCTCTGTACACCGGGTCCATTGCTGCATAGGTTTCTTTGAGGATGCGGTCAATGTCGGGGATGGATTCTACTGCCTTCTGCACCACCCTGATGTCTCGGACTGTTGTCCCTGCCATCAATGACCTCACATATGATTAGGCTTCCTGAGAACCACAAGGAAGCTGCAATTCTGGTTGGAGTAGAAGATGGACGGATAACCCAGGAGTACTAGGGATCTGTCCTCATTCTGATCCCAGACTATCAAATCATGATACTTGAAGCCGCGTTCTTCCCCGACTTGAGCGAGGTCGGAGTGGAAATCAATATACGGTTTTCCGCTCTGCGGGTCTCTGTAATCCTTCACAACCCAAATATTATAGCCTCCAGGGCGGACAACGGCGAAGAGTTTCGCCATGATGTCGCTGACCACGATTAGGAAGGCATCATAGTCGAGGTTTCCTAGGTCCCGAGTGTCGTCGCTGTAGGGTTTGACCTGTGAAAGGTTGTCCAGTACGATCCTTGACTTCTTATGGGTTTTCTGGCGGTCTGCGATGGATCTTCGAATGAAATTCGCGTAAGGAGGCGAAGTGAAGACCAACTGAACGCTGTTCGGTGCCACATGTTTCAGGAGGTTGCGGCAGTCATCAATAACCACTTTCTGTGGCGCAGCTTCGCCTAAAGTCTCCTGTCTCAGCAGGTCGCGGGCCACCTTGCCAAATTTCGGAATCAACTCAATGCCGATTCCTCTGCGCCCCCATCTTTTCGCGGCGACGAGAGCCGAGCCAACACCCAGAAAAGGGTCGAGTACCAGATCCCCTTCAGCTGAGTATATTCGGACTGCCCGCTCGGCAAGCTCAGTTGGAAAGGTCGCACCGTGCTCGATGCGATACTCTTCTCGAGGCGGGCTCAATCCACTCCAGACATTGCGGCTAAATGCAGTCCATTCGCGAGGCGTGAGACCATTGAAACCCTTACGGGGCCCCTTTTTGATTTCCTCATCCACGATTGTTGATTCAACTTGCCCTGCTTGGACCATGTTTTGTCAGGCTTCGATATCGAGCCAATCATATTTAAGTGAGCGGCTTCACGAAGATAGTACGGCTATTGAGCTCAAGTTCATCCGTCGCGGCAAGGATTCGTGCAGGCTGGTTGGCATGCTCACTTCCTAATCCATGGCGACGAGCGGCAAGTTGATTTCTTCCCCAACGTGCCGAACATCCCGTTACCTGGAATCTCCCCCGAACTAGCCGCGCATGGAATAGACGATTGTCTCATACCATCAATTGCAGAATCGCAGTTCGATGAGATGAACTGAAGATTGGTCAGCCGTATGTGGTTATGCACCTATCCTGCCGCAGGCGGGATGCCACGGTTCACATAATCGCTAATAATCCTTCGGGCTGGCTCACAGAAGACCCTCCATCCTGAGCCATTTCTCCCGGATATCATCCATCATGCCCTCAAAGCGCAATTCCTTGAGATTCGTCAGTATTTGAGGATACGTGGAACAAACGCTACGGTAGATATCCTGCTTCGTCCTTATACTGCCCACTTCGACAAGCCAATGGCAATTTGGGCAAAGCGGCACGCCCCAGCGTGAATCGGCACTCTCGGTCTCGGCCCATTGTATGACATGGTGAGCCTCAAGTAACGGGTCACCGTTCATCTTGAGCCTGCCATGACGGCATCCCGGACATAACAACCACTTCTGTGAACGCATCGCCAGATAGTATTGAGCCAAAACACCGTCCTCGAAAGAGCCTTGGCCCACGCGCCGAGAGCTCTCGCATCTAATACTGCCGATTCCCCGTTCCTTCCGCATACTTGCAGCCTTGCGGTTCCTAAGAATGAGTTCGCGCAGTTCATCTTCGCTCATGAGAGACAGACGCACGGAGCGAGCAACCTTTTCACGATGTTTCCGCCGTCGTTCGCGTTTTGTTCCATCCATTGTAAAAGCTTTGATAGACATCGATGCCCGTATTCTATCCGCTTCAGATTTCAGCTCAGGACGACGGGCTGACCACATTTTAAGAAGCGGCTTCTCAAATGACCCGCCTCGTTCCAGCCCCGTTCCTTCATAGTCCGGGTCAATGGCTTTGATGTTCCCAAGTTTGCGACTCACTGCGCCATGTGATCGCCCGAGCAGCTGCGCAAGTTCTATGATTTGTTCCTCTGGTGGATTGCGCTTGTCGGCGGGTCTATTCAAATACAGGTCGAGCGCCAAAAGCACTTCTGCATAAGACCATTCAAGATTCCGAACCATATTGGATAGATGCGATTCCAAGCAAAAAGATTTCTCAGGGAATCTTCAAAGATCATCCG
>Ga0315285_10002522_pt1 | contig 19103 bp, 16 predicted proteins | sample YL17G09_36_MG_FD_203698 | JGI IMG/M metagenome (GOLD analysis project Ga0315285, IMG submission 203698) | Sediment microbial communities from Yellowstone Lake, YNP, Wyoming, USA - YL17G09_36 | ecosystem: Environmental > Aquatic > Freshwater > Lake > Sediment | place: USA: Wyoming | collected...
ATATAGAAAAGTGGCTGAAATCTACACCTACGTTTGACTGTGGCAACAAGTCAATAGAAGAAAAGGCGAAGGACATAACCAAAGGATACGAGGAGGCTAGCGACAAAGCCAGAAGCCTTTTCTATTTTGTAAGGGACAAGATTAAATACAATCTCTATAGTCCGCTCGATGCCATGGAGTACTACCAGGCAAGCGAAACTCTGAAAAGAGGGCATGGAAACTGTATCCAAAAAGCAATTGTCCTTACTACCCTTGCCCGAGTTGCAGGCATCCCGGCTCGACTGAGGCTTGCCGACTTCATAAACCACCGTGCCACTGAGGATGCGCTGGAGCTAACCGGGACAAACCTGTTTCTCTACCACGGCTATACCGAGCTGCATCTCGATGGCAAGTGGGTTAAAGCTACCCCAGCCTTAGACATCCAAACCTGTGGGGAACATCGGTTTATCCCTGTAGAATTCGACGGCAAACACCACGCCATGTTCCCCTCCCACGACCTAGATGGTAATAAGCACATAGAATATGTTCGAGACCACGGATATGTCGAAGAGCTCCCGCTGGACAAAATAAGCGCGGACTGGGCACGGCTCTACGGCACCCACTCTCGCGACCGATTCAACAATTCCGCGGCAGCAAACAAGATAAAAGGGAAAGCCACAGGGTGAAGGTGAATTTCAAATATGAACCGCTATCCACTCATCGAAGAACTCCCCACTCCGCTGACCCCGCTCAGCACCTTCGAGCTATTCAAAGCCGCCCCACATAGCTTTTTCCTCGATAGCGGCAAGGACCCACAGAGGCTGGGGAGATACTCCTTTATCGGCATCGACCCCTTCCTGGTGATGAGAAGTCGGGGCAACCAGGTCGCCATCGTACGGCAGGACAGGCAGGAAAATGAACAGGGAAATCCATTCGACGTTCTGGGTAAGCTATTGGAGACATATCGACTGGACTCTTCCCCGTCACCGATTCCTTTCTGTGGCGGTGCCGTGGGCTATCTCAGCTACGACCTGTGCCATTTCATTGAGCGACTCCCCACCACAGCCATAGATGACCTGAAGCTGCCGGAAAGCTATTTCGGTTTTTATGATACTGTACTCGCTTTTGATAACCTTGCGGGCAAAGCTTACATAATTTCCACGGGCTTCCCCGAACTCGACAAGAGCCAAAGGCTTAAAAGAGCCGGACTGCGCCTCGAGGAGATGAAAAATCGCCTGGCTTCGTCCCTTCCAAACATCCCGGAGGCGAATTCAGCGAGCGTCAGGAAAATGACTGAAGCTTTGCTCAAATCCAATTTTACACCTGAAGGCTATATGGAGGCGGTTAACAGAGTCAGGGAATATATCGCTGCCGGCGACGTCTTTCAGGTCAATCTTTCTCAGCGCTTCGAGACCAAATTGACCGTTACCCCTTATGAACTCTACCGACGGTTAAGACAGATTAACCCGGCTCCCTTTGCCGGCTTCCTGAACTTTGACGGCGTAACCATTGTCAGCGCCTCGCCGGAAAGATTTCTCCGCGTAGATGGTGATTGGGTAGAGACGCGACCGATAAAGGGCACCAGGCCACGAGGCAAAAATTCGGTCGAAGATGCCATGCTGGCACAAGAGTTGCTCGATAGCGCCAAAGACCGCGCCGAGAACGTGATGATTGTCGACCTAGAAAGAAACGACCTGGGCAGAGTCTGCCAGTATGGCACCGTGAAGGTTACCGAGCTGGCCATCCTCGAAACTTTTCCCACCGTCTTCCATCTGACTTCCACCGTTATCGGTAAGCTGCGCCCGGATAAAAACCGCATCGACCTGCTCAAAGCTGCTTTCCCCGGCGGCTCCATTACCGGCGCCCCCAAGGTACGAGCTATGGAGATTATCGATGAGCTTGAGCCTACAAGGAGAAGCGTCTACACCGGCGCCATCGGCTATTTGAGCTTCGGCCGTAACCTCGACCTCAACATAGTCATTCGCACCTTTATCATTAAAGGCAAAAAGGCTTACTTCCAGGTCGGCGGCGGCATCATCTATGATTCCAACGCCGAGGCGGAATATCAGGAAACTCTGGATAAGGCAAAGGCATTGATTCAGGCACTTCGGTTGGCACCGAGAGTAGCCGTGGAGACCAAATGATACTGGTCATCGATAACTACGACTCTTTCGTCTACAACCTGGCTCAATATCTGGGCGAGCTGGGCTGGGAGCCGCTGGTCTATCGCAACGACCAGATAACTCTGGCTGAAATCGAAAAGCTGGCTCCCAGTCATATAGTCATTTCTCCGGGGCCGTGTACACCGCTGGAGGCCGGCATTTCCAACGACATCATACTTCACTTCGGCGGCAAAATCCCCATCTTCGGTGTCTGTCTTGGGCACCAGTGCATCGGCCATGTCTACGGCGGCATTGTGGGACGAGCCTCGATGCCGGTTCACGGCAAGACATCTCTCGTCTATCACGATGGCGAAACTATCTATGAAGGCATAGAGAATCCTTTTCCGGCAGCCCGTTATCATTCGTTGATTATTAAACCTGAGGCGTTGCCTCCCTGCCTCAAGGTCACTGCCAGAACCGAAGAGGGAGAGATAATGGGAATAAGGCACAAAAACTATGTAGTCGAAGGCGCCCAGATACACCCCGAATCCATACTCACTGAAATAGGACATGACCTGCTGGCCAACTTCCTCCGATTTACCGAGCCTGTATGGCCCTGAAGTCCAATGAGCAAAACAATGTCGATAAAGGTTCTGTCATTGCGAGCGAAGCGTGGCAATCTCAATTCCCTCTCCTTTGCGGGTGGAAGGGTGGGCAGGCATCCAGCGAGGATTTACTCCCGCTGGGATATGGGGAGAGGGATAGGGTTAAGGTGAGGGTGAAAATGGAAGAAATAATTTACCTCAACGGCGACCTGATTCCCGGCTCTCAGGCTAAGCTATCGCCCTTTAATTACGGCTTCCTCTACGGCTACGGCCTGTTCGAGACTATGCGCGCCTACGGCGGCTCTATCTTTCGCCTTGACCGCCATTTAGCCCGACTCCATGAAGCCGCCGAAACATTGGGCGTAGCCCGTGAGCTGACTGCTTTCGACCTGAGAAAAGCTTGTCATGACGTTCTAAAAGCCAACAATCTCGCTGAAGCCCGAATCAGACTTACTGTAACCGCCGGTGAAGGCGACATAATTCCCAATCCTGACACCTGCAGCGGCATCACTGTATTCATCGTCGCCCGAAAGCTGGTACTACTGCCGCCGGAAAGTTACCAGCGAGGTTATACGGCAATACTATCATCCTATCGCCGAAACAGCCGGTCGCCACTCTCAAGGCTAAAGTCCACCAGCTATCTGGAAAACGTCTTAGCCCGGCAGGAAGCCAGGACTGCCGGTGTTGATGAAGTAGTGCTGCTCAATGAGCATGGCTTTGTGGCTGAAGGCAGCACCACCAATATATTCCTGCTAAGCTGTCAGATGTTGATTACGCCATCTATCGAAAGCGGTGCGTTACCCGGAATAACTAGAGAGGTCATTCTGGAATTAGCTAAATCAATGGGAATAATGACGGTGGTGAAACAGGTTGAGCTGGGGGAGTTGCTAACCGCCAGAGAAGCTTTCGTGACCAACTCCATACTCGAAATCATGCCCCTGACACGGCTCGACGATAAGCCCATCGGCTCAGGAAAACCAGGACCGGTAACCCAACAGCTTATGTCAAGTTACAAAGAGTTGGTAGCCAAAGAAACTCAATCTCATCGGTAGTCTAAAGACACCAGTTTATACCGGAGCATAATTCGGTCAGCTGTTTACTCAAAAGTAACAAAACAGGCTTCCGTTCAATATAGTCAACTGTAACTTAACAAGTGGTATAATTGTTGGGGGCAGGTCGGGGCCTAAATGTACAATAGACAGAACTTTTGGTTTAGCCTTCACCCTCTCCAAATGACTGACGACATCGCCGATAGTTACCAATAATTTATAAGAGTAGAAAAAAGCGGCAGTTATAAAAAAGATACATATCAATATTTATAGAAAATTCCGTCTCTTTGAAAAACATGGGAATTAAGATCGCCGACTGATTAATGTAGATAAGGAGTATATATGATGAATGAGAACGGCAAAATAATGAGCGCCAAAGAAGCTATCAGCAAATTTGTGCATGACGGTGACCAGCTGGTTATAGGCAACTATACGGTGGGCAGCTGCGCCGAGCTTGTTTTTGAGGTCATCAGGCAAAAGAAAAATGATTTTATGCTCTATTCGCAATCAGGAATTTTTGATGTCGAGGTTCTCGTCGGAGCCGGATGTGTAAAACAGCTGGTGACAACCTATGTGCTGCGGGCGGGTGGGAAAAAAGGTGGTTCCGCCGTTGAACGGGCATTGAACGCGGGCAGCCTTGAAATGGAGGACTATACCAATTTCGACTATAACGCAAGGATGGTTGCGGGCATGCACGGTTTCAGTTTCTTGCAGGTACTGGAAGGCGTCATAACCACAGATTTGTTCCGTAAGAGAAGTTTTATGGGCGATGACAAATTCCGCGTGATCAAATGTCCCTACACCGGCAAAGACGTCCTAACGGTACCGGCGGCAAACCCCGATGTGTGCATCGTGCACGTGCAGAGGGCCGACAAGCATGGAAACGCCCAGTACTGGGGTGCCCTGGGAAGCGTTGCAGCCGCGGCCCTTGCCAGTAAAAGGATAATCGTGTCCTGCGAGGAAATAGTCCAGCACGATATAATTCAATCAAGCCCCCATCTGACGATAATACCCGCCTATCGGGTTAATGCCGTAGTCGAGGTCCCCTGGGGGGCGCACCCCACTGAGGTGCTTGGCCATTACAATATAGACTTCTTCATGTACGGCTTGTTCATGATGGCCGATGGTACGGCCGACGGCCTCAAAGCCTGGATGGATGAATGGGTCTACGGTTGTGAGAATCGTGCAGCCTATATTGACCGTTACACTCAGAAATTCGGCAGCGGCATCCTTGACGGTATCAAGGCAAAGGCCTTTTATTCTGCGCCAGCAAACTACGGAGCAGCCTTTACCTCGCGGTGGGATCGGGAGGGCAGGGAGAGAAATCTGGGCCTGACGATGGAGGAACTGGAGAAAACATTGAAAGAAAGGGGACAGCTTTATGAGTAAACCCTATACGCTTCAAGAGCTGTTGGTGATCGCCGTTGCCAAGGAAATACGCGACTATGAAAATGTCATCCTCGGCATTGGATTGCCCACGACCGCCGGGGCGTTGGCCAAGGCGTTGTATGCTCCTCATGCGACCCTCATGATGGAGTCAGGAATTATCGATTTTGAGCCCTTGTTGCCTCCGAATCATATCGCTGACGCCCATTCCTGCCGCGGATTTTCCTATGCCACTGACCTATTTTCAGCCTTCACCATGACCTACCGCGGTTTCGTCGATGTTTGTTTTCTGGGCGTGGGGCAGATTGATAAATACGGCAATTTGAATACCACGGCTATCGGGGATTATTACAAACCGACTATGAGACTTCCAGGATCGGGAGGAGCTGCCGACTTCATTTCCTACGCAAAAAGGACGGTGCTGACCATGCTAGGAGGCAATTTCGTGAACAAGCTCGATTATATGACCTCTCCCGGCTACCTTGATGGGGGAGACAGCAGGGACAAATCGGGCCTGTTCCCCAAGGGCAGCGGGCCCACGATGCTTTTAACAACCAAAGGCGTTTTCAGATTCGATCCTGAGACGAAAGAGATATATCTGGCGCAAATTCATCCCCGGGTGAAAATCGAAGATATAAAAAAAGACGTACCGTGGGATTTGAAGATTTCTCCGGATCTGTCTGAGTCCCCGCATCCAACGGATGAAGAAATCGAATTCATCAGAAACTTCGCGCCGGCGCAATCCGCGGGCAGGGAACTGGCACTGGAATTGACGATTGCCTATATGATGAGTAAAGCCAAGAAACCCTGATGTCATTGAAATTATCAGTATTGATATGCGCTCGACATGAATAAAATGACAAAGCTCGATAGATTTCTCATTCTATTGGAATTAATTTTGTGGTATAGTCAGGCATATTCTTTAGAACAAGGAGAATTGCAATGAGTGAGTCCAGACCGGTCGGCATCGTCACAGGTTCATCCCGGGGCGTCGGCGCCGCGACAGTAAAACTGCTCGCGAAAAATGGCTACAATGTTGTGGTCAATTACTCTCAAAGCGAAAAGGAAGCCAGGGAAGTTCAGGCGGCGTGTAAATCCTTAGGAGCCGAAACACTGCTATGTAAAGCTGACGTTTCTGAGGACGGCGATTGCCGGCGCATGGTTGATGAGGCCATCGCGAAATGGGGACGCATCGACGTCCTTGTCAACAACGCCGGAACTACAAAATTTAATGCCCACGAGAATCTGGAAGGTCTTTCCAAAGAAGATTTTTTGCGCATATACAGCATCAATCTGGTTGGTCCCTATCAGATGATCAGAGCCGTGGCGCCACATATGAAAAGCGCGGGTAAAGGAGTTGTTGTCAATATCGCCTCCCTTGCCGGAGTAAAGGCAATCGGCAGTTCTGTCGCTTATTGTGCCTCCAAGGCGGCGCTGATTAACATGACCATCGCGCTTGCCCGTGTTTTGGGTCCGGAGATACGGATTAACGCCATATGCCCCGGCTTCATTCAGGGAGAATGGCTGCAGGCGGGACTGGGAGAGGAAGGGTATAAAATAATAAAAAGTCATTTGGAGAATACACTGCCCCTGCGGATAACAGCAACTCCGGAGATGATCGCGGCCACTGTCCGTTACTTTATCGAGGACGCCGTGCTCGTGACCGGCGAGACGCTGCTATTGGACGGCGGGCATCACCTTGGGTAAATATCGGCAAAAGAAATAGGAGAAAAAATAATTCAGGAAACACTCACGGGGCGAGAGGGATCTGCTCCAAGCCCATGGCCTTGGGGAAGCCGCACATAAGATTTATGTTTTGGACGGCCTGCCCAGAGGCCCCCTTAACCAGTTTGTCGATGGCGGAGATGACCTAAATGTAATAAAACGCTATTTTGTTGGGTAAGTACCTAATCCATACCCTTCTCTCTTGAGCCACTGCCACGTGATTTCCAGTATCTCGCCAGTAGTTCGATGCTATGCTCTTCTGTGTGAAGCAGCAGCATAATCGGCGCTAATCATAAAAGAGAAGTGAAGGCCTTCTCGGCAGCACAGATGGTAGACTGAATGTCCCTATGTGTGTGGGCTACGGAGACAAAGGCGGCTTCGAATTGGGATGGCGGTAAATATACGCCTTGAGACAGCATCTGATGGAAGAATTTGGCATACAGCGTGGTGTCCGTCCTGGCGGCAGTTTCATAGTCCGTGACCGGCCCTTTAGCGAAGAAGATGGTGAACATTGAGCCTATTCGAGGTAGTTGTATCTCCATGCCGGTCTTATTTGCCGCTTCGATGATGCCTTTCTCTAAAAGAGATGATTTTCTCTCAAGCTCCTGGTAGGCGCTTGATTCCTTCAAAATGGTGATGGTCTTGATGCCGGCAGTCATGGCTAACGGGTTTCCGGCCAGTGTCCCAGCCTGGTAAACCTCGCCGGAAGGCGCCACCATCTGCATAATGTCTTTGCGACCGCCGTAGGCGCCTACAGGCAAGCCGCCACCTATAATCTTTCCCAGGCAGGTCAGGTCGGGAGTTATTTTATATAGCTTTTGAGCACCACCATAAGCCACCCGAAAACCGGTTATGACTTCATCGAAGATGAGCAACGCTCCGTGTTGCTGAGTCAAGCTGCGGAGGCGTTCCAGAAACCCGGGCTGTGGCAATACAACACCCATATTGCCGGCTATGGGCTCGACTATCACGGCGGCAATGTCGGAGGCGAAATCCTTAAAAAGCTGCTCCACTGCCTCCACATTATTGTAAGGGGCGACCAGGGTATCGGCAGTTACGGCTGTGGGCACGCCGGGAGAGCTGGGTATGCCCAGGGTGACCATTCCCGACCCTGCCTTAGCCAGCAGCCCATCCGAATGGCCGTGATAGCAGCCGGCGAATTTCACCACCTTGTTTCTGCCGGTAAAGGCTCGAGCCAGCCTGATGGCGCTCATGGTGGCTTCTGTGCCTGAGTTAACGAATCGCAACATCTCGATGGACGGCATAGCTTCGCAGATTAACTTTGCCAGCGTCGTTTCCAGCTCAGTCGGGGCTCCGAAGCTCGAGCCGTGCTCTACCGCCTTTTTGATGGCTTTTACCACCAGGGGGTGAGCATGTCCCAGTATGAGCGGCCCCCAGGAGCCGATATAGTCTATAAATTCGTTGCCATCCTCATCATACAGCCTGGAGCCCTGACCTCGCTTGATGAAAAGCGGCGTACCGCCGACCGCCCTGAAGGCGCGCACCGGGCTGTCTACGCCCCCGGGTAAATAGCGCTGGGCTTCTTCAAAAAGGCGTTTAGAGCGGTTAAAATGTTTCATACTTTATTTTAGATTACTTTTCACCCTCACCCTGACCCTCCCCCGTCAAGGGAGAGGGAATAAGAACTAAATCTCTCCCGCCCTCCTACCAGTGTAGAGGGGATTGAGATTGCCACGCCCTCGTTGTACTCGGGCTCGCAATGACGAGGGGGTGTCATTACGAGAAGCGTTAGCGACGTGGTAATCTCGGCGGAGGAGAAGCGGACAGACCTGAAGGTCTGTCCCTACTTCAAAAAGGCGTTTAGAGTGGCTGAAATGTTTCATATCACAGGCTTATGCAGTAGCTAGCCAGCGGGCTGCCTCCTTGGCGTAGTAGGTTATGATGATATCAGCCCCGGCTCTCTTGATGGCGGTGAGCATTTCCAGGACGATTCTTTTCTCATCCAGCCAGCCTTGCTGTGCCGCTGCTTTGACCATAGCATACTCGCCGCTGACACTGTAGGCAGCCAAAGGGTAATTAAAGGTATCACGCACCTTGCGTATTACATCCAGATAAGGCAGTGCCGGCTTGACCATGACAATATCCGCTCCTTCAGCGATATCCTGCTCCACCTCTCTCAAGGCCTCCCGCCAGTTGGCCGGGTCCATCTGGTATGAGCGGCGGTCGCCGAACTGCGGCGCCGACTCGGCGGCTTCACGGAAAGGTCCATAGAAAGCAGAGGCATATTTAGCGGCATAGGCCATAACAGGTATATTTTGAAACCCGTCTCCATCCAGCGCCTGCCGAATCGCCTTAATCCTGCCATCCATCATATCCGAGGGAGCTACCATGTCGGCGCCGGCTTGAGCATGGGATAGAGCTGTCTTGGCAAGTAATTCCAGAGTTTTGTCGTTGTCGACATAGCCGTCCACGACAACACCACAGTGTCCGTGGCTGGTATATTCGCAGAGGCAGACGTCTGTAACCACCAGTAACTCCGGAGTCGCCTTTTTGATGGCTCGTATTGACTGCTGTATGACCCCCTTTGGGTGATAGGCCGAGGAGCCGACTTCGTCCTTCCTCTTGGGTATGCCGAATAGTATTATCGCCGGAATGCCAAGCCTGGCGATTTCCTCAGCTTCTTTTGGCAGCAGGTCACTGGAAAGGCGAAATTGTCCGGGCATTGAGGATATTTCCTGTTTTATCTTGTTGCCCTCGACAATAAAGAGGGGATATATCAGGTCTCCGATTTCAACCTTGGTCTCTCGAATCAGCGCCCTCAGGGCTTCATTGCGTCGGAGGCGACGCAAGCGCAGGTCTGGGAAACTACTCATTCTCTAACTCCTGTACATAAAACGATTACAGAGATTACCACAGATTACGGTGATTTATTAAGATTACGGCGATTATGGTGGTGATTCATTAGACGGCGGACTTCACAACTCCTGTTGCCGAAGTTAACCAGCAGTCCCACATTCAAACCAGAGGCTTTTAAGTAAGAAATAACTTGCGACTCGAAGATTCTGGGCATTCTACCCTCGAGGGCTTTTAATTCCACAATTACTCTGTCTTCAACAACAAGGTCAGTCCTGAATTTGCCAATTTTCTCCCCCTGAAATAAAACCGCAAACTCCTTCTCTTCCTGATAATTTAACTCCAATTTCTTTAGGGCAGCTTTAAGCGCTGAAAGATATATCCGTTCTACAAATCCCGGCCCCAATTCATTATGAACCTGATAGCAGGCAGCAATTATCTTTTCCGTAAGCGGATCTCTATTGCTGGCATCCCGTTTCTTATCGCTGTTATCTCCCCTCATCTCCGTAATCTCTTCCCTATCTCCGTAATCTTGCAAAATAATACTCTACCGCTGCTACTAATCCGGGCATGGTATGCTCCCTGGCGACTATATCAGCCTTCAGCCCCCTGTCAGCCAGAGCCGCAGCTGTGTTCGGACCGATGCAAGCCAGTCTGGCTTGTTTTATAACCTCCCATTTCTGCCCCAGTATAGCCAGCAGACCCTTCACTGTAGAGGCACTGGTGAAGGTGATAACATCAATTTCGCCTCTCAGCAGCATAGGTTTTGCCTGTGAAATTGAATTGGTAACCGTGGCCGTCCTATAGGCGGTTACCTGGTGAACTTTAGCTCCAAGCTTAACCAGCCCTTCGGATAATTCATTGCCGGCTATATCAGCTCGAGGCAGAAGAAATCGACGGCCCACGACATCCTGCTTTTTGAGCCCGGCGAGAAAACCATGACTGGTATATGTCTTTGGAATGTAATCAGGACGTAAACCTCTTAACTCGAGAGCTCCAGCCGTAGCCGGTCCGATAGCTCCTATTTTAGTGCCGGCGAACTGACGCGCATCCAATTTCTTCGCCTGCAGCCTTTTCCAGAATATCTCCACGGCATTGACGCTGGTGAAGATTATCCAATCGAAGCTTTCCAGGTTCAGTATAGCCTTATCAAGCTCCTTCCAGGTGCGCGGCGGGCTAATTCTTATAACCGGCATTTCAACAGGCATGGCTCCACGCTCTAAGAAGAGCTGGCTCAATTCTTTAGTCTGGTGCTCGGCCCTAGTCACCAGAACTCGCTTGCCGAAAAGAGGCAGTTTATCGAACCAGCGCAGGTGCTCGCGAATCTTGACCACTTCGCCAACTACTATCACCGCCGGTGGCTTAAATCTCTCTTTTTGGGCACGACTGCCGATATCTTTCAGCGTGCCGACCAGGGTGCGCTGCCCTGGACTGGTGCCCTGACTTATCACCGCTACCGGAGTAGATGGCAGCCTGCCGTTTTGTAGTAGTTTGTTGACTATCTGTGTCAGGTTACCCATCCCCATCAGAAAGACCAGCGTATCACTGCCGGTGCTTATCCTGTCCCAGGCGATGCTTGACTCGCCTTTTTCCGGGTCTTCATGTCCGGTGATGACGGTAAATGACGAAGCCAAACGGCGGTGCGTTACAGGTATGCCGGCATAAGCCGGTACGGCATAAGCTGATGATACACCAGGCACTACCTCGAAAGAGATGTTGTTGTCAGCCAGGACTTCTGCCTCCTCGCCACCTCGCCCCAGGACGAAAGGGTCACCGCCCTTGAGCCTGACTACTTTCTTGCCTTCCCGGGCTTTGCTTATCAGAAGCAGGTTTATCTCCTTCTGCTCCATGGCATGACAGCCACGTCCCTTACCCACATATATCTTCTCACCACCAGTAGATGCTTCTTCAAGCAGACTATCATCGACAAGACGGTCGTAGATGACGACATCGGCTTTCCTGAGACATTCCAGCCCCTTCACCGTAATCAGGCCCGGGTCACCGGGGCCAGCGCCGACAAGATAGACCTTTCCACGTTTCATTTAGGTTAGGCTATTCTACCACACCGTCCTCTGCCCTCACAGATCTCCAAAAAGTTTAATGTATCCACGACCCTTTAGGGTCGTGACCACGAGGCTAAAGCCTCGTGGCTACATGAATTCCTTGTGTTTTAACCGACCAATGTAGCAGCGACATTTTAAGGTTGCTGCCAGGTTTTGCCGTGGCAAGCTTTTGTGATAAAGTGTATATCCGAAATCGAGATTGAAAAACTCTTTTACGCTTATAACGCTCTACATTGTAGCCTTTGTTGGATTTGCCGGATTCAGTTTTATGTTTCCGGTAATACCACTTTATGCGACTGAACTCGGTGCGTCGGTATCCCAGGTCGGGGTGATAGTAGCTACCATCTCCTACGTTACAGCTTTCTTCCTGATTCCATTCGGCATGCTCTCCGATAGATTTGGCCGTCAAAAGCTTTTAATCGGTGGCTTAGTCGTCTTTACGCTAGCTCCATTGCTCTATCCTCTGGCTAACAATCCCGAGCAGCTTATCATAGTCAGGGCAATTCATGGCCTGGCCGCCGCCGCTTTCCTCCCCACAGCCATCGCCCTGGTGGTTGATTTAACCCCTGAGGCAAAGCGAGGTGCGGCCATCGGCTGGTACACAGCATCACTTCAACTGGGCCTGATGTCCGGTCCCATAACCGGCGGCTTCCTGACCAGTCAGTTCGGTTTCGACGCTGCCTTTTACGGTTGCAGCGCCATCTCATTCATAGGCCTGGTTCTGGCCTTTTCTCGCTTGCGGGCTATCGCCCACCGACCGGCGATCATACCTGTCGAAGCCAGTTCATCATGGCGCTGGCTAGCACAACCGCTGGCGATTGCAGTCTTGTTAGCTCCACTGCTGGTTGCGGTCGGCTCGGGTACGATTGGCAGCTACATTCCACTTTACGGCATGCGTTTTGGCATGACCGGGGCTGATGCCGGAGCCATAATTACCGCTGTTTACGCCAGTTCAGCTTTGTTGCGAGCTCCCGCTGGTAGGTTAGCTGACAGAGTGGACAGGAAGCTGCTACTTATAGGTGGTGTGGGGCTGAGCGCCATAGCTGTGTCTCTTTTTGCCTACTTTCACAGCCTAACACAGTTCATCATCATTGGCATTATCTTCGGTATCGGCATGGGGATAGCCATGCCGGCAAGCCTGGTAATGGCAGCCGATTTTTCTTCAGCCGGCGGCAGGGGGGTAGCCATGGCCATACCTACCTGTTTCTTTAATGTCGGCTTAGCTTTAGGGCCTACTATAATGGGGCCTGTAGCCCAGATGAGTGGTTTTAAGACGATGTTCCTGGCCTGTGCCGCCAGCCTAGCCTTCGGTTTGTTTATCATGCTCGGCTTGATGCGCGCCCAAAAGGTCCAGCCATGAAGGTCGTGTTGCACATATGTTGTGGAGTTTGCGCTGCTGGTGCTGTAGAAGCAATGAGCAGAGAAGGACATCAGGTCCTCGGCTTTTTCTACAATCCAAACATTCACCCGGCGGAGGAGTACCAAAAAAGACTGGAAGTCGCCTGCAGGGTAGCCAAAGAATTAGATTTCCCGTTGGAGACTGGGGCTTATACTCCGGAAGAATGGTTCAGCCTGACCGGCTACTTAAAGGACGAACCTGAAGGTGGCAAGAGATGCCAGGCTTGCTACAGGCTGCGGCTGGAAAAGACCTACGATTATATGGTGGCTTGTGGTGCAGATGCCTTTACCACCACGCTGACAATTAGCCCTCACAAATCGGCACAGGTAATCAACAGTATAGGGCTGGAAATCGGCGGTGAGAAGTTTCTAATCAGGGATTTTAAGAAAAAGGATGGCTTCAAACGGGCCATGCAGTTAGCCAAAAAGTGGGAGCTTTACCGGCAGGACTATTGCGGCTGCACGTACAGCATGAGACAAGGGAAGGATTAGGAAAAAATGTAGGGACAGACCTTTAGGTCTGGCCGAAGTAGACAGAGATTACCACGCGGAGTTTACCCTGAGCGAGATTCTTCGGTCGCGTCGCTCCCTCAGAATGACAAAGAGAGAAGGGCTCAGAATTACAAAAAGGTTGCTTACTACCGACCTCTTTTACGATAGGTCTCGATAAATCTCTCAATGGAGCGGTCGTAAGTCCTCTCGACATCAGCCGGAAAGTAACAGGCTTGCAGTTCACCTGACTTTTGGTGATAGGTGATACATTCGCAGCAAATGCCCTTTCTGGAACACGGCTCATAGGTGCAGTTGCGCTTCGCCTTATTCTCTTCGACTTTGCATTCTCTCATGGCAACTCCTCATGAAATCCCAAACTTCTATCTTCTCTGGTCGAATCTGCGACCAAGAAGTAAAGAGGCGATGGTAATTCGCTGAATCTCGATAGTCCCTCCAGCAACTCCCCAGCCCCAGCCGTCGCGCATCATCCGCTCTACAGGATATTCTTTGGAGTAACCGTAGCCACCGTGTATCTGCAAGGCCATACCGGTAACCTCTCTCACCATCTGATTGGCGAAGCACTTAGCCAGGTTGGCCTCCAGCGGAACAGGTAACTCGGTGGCGGCATTTGCCGTCGCCCTGTAGATGAGCAGGCGGGCGGCTTCAACCTTCATGGCCATTTCTGCCAGCATGAACTGAACTGCCTGAAATTCACATATCTCTTTGCCCCACTGCTTTCTTTGCTGCGAGTAGGCCATGGCTTCCTCGAGAGCTCCCTGGGCTATACCCAGGCACATGGTCGAGTTGCCACATCGCTCCAGGTCGAAGGCAGTCATCAGTTTCCTGAACTCGCCTTCCTTGACCACCAGATTTTCCTTGGGAACGCGGCAGTCCTCAAAAATCAGGTCGCAACTGGGAAAGCCTCTCATACCCATAAACTGCTCCTGCTTGCCGAAAGTGAAGCCGGGCATCCCCTTTTCGATGATCAGCCCGCCGATGCCCTTAGCCCCTTTCTGCTCACTGAGCCTAACGTATACCACATAAACGTCAGACTCACCGCCACCGGTGATAAACCGTTTCATACCGTTAACCACATAGTGGTCGCCGTTCAAAACCGCCCTGGTGGTCAGGTCGGTCAGTGCCGACCCCGCCTCCGGCTCAGTCATGCCGACGGAAATCATCGACTCACCCGTGCACACAGGCGGTATATACTTCTTTTTCTGCTCCTCGGTACCGAATTGTTCTATTACCTTGACAGGGCCGACGTTAGATTCGAAAACCGGTGAAGCGCATAAACATGACACACGTGCCAGCTCTTCCATTGCCAGTATGGCTTCAAAGGCGGAACGCCCCTGTCCCCCGTACTCGACGGGGAGACAAAGACCCAGAAGGCCTAAATCTGCCAGCTTTTTAACGTACTCATGGGGCAAATGTTCAGCCTTAGCTTCCCATTCCGCCGCCTTTGGTCGGAACTCCTTTTCAGCTACGTCATGCACCATCTTTTTCAGCATCTTCTGGTCTTCGGTTAATTGAAAGTCCATCTTCTGCTCCTCGCTTTTTATTGGCGCTGTCTCGGTATTTTATGCTGGTGCTAGCGTTTTTACAATTAGCGTCCCTACCTTATGACTGTTCCCTCAAATTTAACCTACGTGTCACCCGCCTTCGGGTGACCGTGGTGGTTTGTATCACATGTAGGGTCACCTGAGGGCAGGTGACACCTACAAGACAATCTCACCCGGGTAAGGACTAATTCCCGCCCTCCAGGGGAGGGAGAAAACAGGAACAGACCTTCACAGGTCGTCCGTTGGTTGCTATTCGTTGAAGAATTTTGTTAAGCTGTGAAAAGTTACGCAGGGAGCCCTATTAACCATTTTGTATAACTTCGACGATAGCTTATAATCAGTTTCAGAAAAAATCTGGAGGCCAGTATGGAGAAGAAAGTCGTTATTACTGCAGCCTTGGCTGGGTCAGGCGTTTTCAAGCACCAGAACCCCGCAGTTCCCTACACACCTGCTGAATTCGCCGAGGAAGCAAATAAGGCATACAAGGCTGGTGCTGCTATAGTTCATGTCCATGCACGCGAGGCAAAAAGCGGCCTGCCTACCTGCGATGTAGAAACTGTGAAGGTAATCTACGACGCTATTTCGCAAAAGACGCCTGAATTGATCGTTCAGATATCCTCCTCAGTAGGGCCGACCTATGCAGACAGGATAGCCCCCATTATTGCGCTCAAGCCCGAGATGTCATCGCTAAATACCAACACCATGAACTTCAGCGCTTTAGACAGGAAAACCGGCCAGATCATCTTCGATAACGTTTTCACCAACACTTTCACCATGCTGCAGGATTTCGGCAAGAAGATGGAGGAGCTGGGGGTAAAGCCGGAACCCGAAATATACGATATCGGCGGCCTGGACAACTGGTTTCTTATCTCAAAACAGGGAATCTTCAGTAAACCTTATGATTTCAACTTCGTCTGGGGCGTTGCCGGCGGTCAGAGGTTCAGGCCGATTATCTTCGCCAGCATGGTGCAAATGCTGCCACCGAATTCCAACTTCACCACCTGCGGCATAGGCATCGAGCAGTTCCCCGCTATCACTCAATCCTGCTTGATGGGAGGACATATGCGTGTTGGTCTTGAAGACAATGTCCGCGTCCCCAACGGTGAGCTGGCTAAAGGTAGCTGGGAACAGGTGGAGCTGGCAGCTAAGATAGCCTCTTGCCTCGGGCGGGAGCCTGCTACCCCGGACGAGACCAGAAAAATACTGGGAATTAAGACTAGAGCGAAATAAGACAGTGGCGAGGCATAAGCCTCGCCACTACCTGTCATTCTGAAGGAGCGGAGCGACTGAAGAATCTTACTTAAAATACAAACCAGCGTTAGATTCTTCGCTATGCTCAGAATGACAAAATAACATGTTAGTAGAGGCAAGGCCTATTTCGTGCCAAACAGCGTGTAAAAGCCTTTGCCCACTTTTCTGCCCAGATAACCGATTTCCACCATCCTCTTGAGTAACGGTGCCGGCTTATATCTTTCCCAGCCGGTCTGCTGGTATATTCCTTCTAGCAGGTCCACGTCGACGTCTACACCAACCAGGTCGCACAGCTCGAACGGTCCCATAGGCCAGTTGAAAGATAGCCTCACGATTTTATCTATATCCTCCATGGAAGCCAAACCTTCTTCCAATAATTTGGCGCCCTCGTTCATCACCAGCGGTATTATTCTATTGGTTATGAAACCGGGCGAATCTTTGACCACCACCGTTTCCTTGCCTATAGACTTGCCTAAATCGAGGCTGACTTTTACTGTCTCCTCCGAAGTAAGCAGCGACTTGACCACTTCCAATCCTTTCATCATCGGCACCGGGCTGAAAAAGTGCATGCCGATGACTTTATCTGGACGCTTAGTTGCCGATGCCAGCAGGCCTATGGGTATGCCAGAGGTGTTGGATGCCAGTATGGTCTGCTTGGGGCATATCTCTTCCAGCTGCTGGAATATGGGCATCTTGACTTCAGCTCTTTCGAAGACCGCCTCAATGACATAATCTGCGTCCCTGGCTGCCTGCTTTAAGTCTGTCGAGGTGCGGATATTTGCCATCGCCTTATCCATATCGGCCTGGCTGACCCTGCCCTTTTCCACAAACCTGCCCAGGCTGGCTTTTATAGCACCCATTCCCTTGTCGATGAATTCCTGCTTCACGTCAACCATTGTCGTTTCGTAACCGGCTTGAGCTACCACCTGGGTTATCCCATTGCCCATCGTTCCTGAACCGATAACACAAACTTTCTTTATCGCCATGTTCGTTCCCTCCAAGAATTTTGGCTTATTTTATCATGAAGGTCTCCCCTTGGTAAGCTGCTGCCGTGGCCAGTGGCTGTCTGTCACCCTGAGCGCACAGCGAAGGGTCTAGTTATGCGCCAACTAATGTAGCCACGACCCTTTAGGGTCGCGCCCATGAGTCTAAAGCCGCACAGCTACATAAATAAACAATCTCAATATATCGCCGTTGCCGATATATACTCAAAGGGTTATAATACCAATTCGTGCGCCAGGCCCAATTCTTAGCTAATCAAGCAGAAAACCGTAATATATGAAAATACTGCGTCAAATCGAATATAAACCGGCTAAAGTCGTCGGTGGTTACACAGACCGGATACTCAGGGTCGACCTGAGCAAGCCGGAAATCACCATCCAAAAACTACCGTCTGATTTCAAAAACAAATACGTCGGCGGTCGCGGCTACGCCCTCAAATTGATTTGGGCGGGTACAACGCGGGAAACCCGTTATGACAGTCCGGAGAATATTCTGGTAATGTCCAGCGGTCCACTCGGTAATGAGCCCGCATTTCCGGGGACAGGCAAATTCATAGTCGGCACTATTTCTCCCCTGACAGAAACATTCATCGATTCCAATATCGGAGGCCATTTCGGGCCTATATTGAAACGTGCCGGCTTCGATGCACTGGCCGTTTCCGGCGTATCCAAAGAAGACGTAGTCATTTTGATTGACGGCGATGCGCAGACCATCACTATTGCCGCTGCACCTACCTATGATAACGAAACCGACGAGGGTGCCCTTTCCTTTGGCGAAAGGCTGCTGAAAGATGTTAATGGCGGAGAGCTTAGCGATTCTCTGGCCGCTGTAACTGCGGGTAAAGGCGCCTGCAATGCCAGGTTCGGTATTGTCAACAGCCTTTTCTTCGATGTCAGACGGAAGCGCCTCCGCTCCAAGCAGGCCGGCAGAGGCGGTACCGGAACCGTCATGCGCTACAAGGGACTCCGAGCTATTGTCGCTCGTTCCAGCCTGTCAAAGGTAAACGGTAATAATGCCATAGATAAAGAAGGTGTGCGCCAGGCAGGCTCAAAGCTAAAGGCAGTTGTCTCTAAATGCGACACTCAACAGCTTCACCTGTCCACATGGGGTACCACCGGTCTATCCGAGTATATGGACAAATTCCACCTTTTCCCCATCAATAACTACCAGTACGGGCACAGCCCCGAGTCCCCGAAGCTCTTTGCACAAGTATTCCTGGACAAGTACTTCAGTAAGAAGATACCAGACGGCTGCTACTATGGATGCAATCTCGCCTGTGCTAAGGGTTCTGAAAACGTTAAGCTGACACGGGGCCCAAAGGCAGGTCGGGTGGTTAACATCGACGGCCCTGAATATGAGACCGTTGGCGCTGTCTCCTCTATGGGTATTTTCGACCCCCATTTTGTCATGGAATACAACTGGTACTGCGATGAATACGGCATCGATACTATCTCGACAGGCGTGACCATCAGCTTTTTTATGGAGTGTTTCCAGCGCGGATTTTTAGATGCCGCTGACATAGGTTACGAGCTGACATTCGGCAATATTGAGGCTGTGGACAGGCTGCTACATGAAATCGCCAGCGGTACAGGTTTCGGTAAGATTGCCGGCCAGGGTGTAGCCAGAGGCAAGAAATGGGTGGCTGAAAGACATGCTGCCAAAAACGGCACTTCAG